>Ga0137459_1000809_pt1 | contig 10573 bp, 7 predicted proteins | sample EasRivERMGT700_2_FD_104908 | JGI IMG/M metagenome (GOLD analysis project Ga0137459, IMG submission 104908) | Soil microbial communities from meander-bound floodplain in the East River, Colorado, USA - East River MetaG ERMGT700_2 | ecosystem: Environmental > Terrestrial > Soil > Floodplain ... | reverse complement strand
CGCAATTCAATGGAATCGTCCTCTCCGCCACGGGGATCACGCTGCGCACCGGTGCTTCGATAAACGGCAGATTGCTGGCGCAGACGGCGGTCAACATCGACAGTAGCACTGTCGTCGAGCCCGCTTTGTAGTCGACCGCTCTGGACGTCGATTCGGTCTCACCCGTGAAGGCCGGTCGCGTCCGGAGTATTGAACCTCGGTGGCCGGACGAACGAAACGGTTCGTCCGGCTTCCTCTGTAAAGGCCCTCGGACAAATGCAAAGAAGCGCGCCTAGCCTGAACCGTTCCCACCGTTCCCGGGGCAACGGTGAACACCTCGGCAGCGCCGGGAATCGAAACCGGTCCAGGCCCGCGCTCGCTGTCCTCGTCGCATTCCTCCTTGCTCTCTGCGCTTGGCTCATCACGAGCTCAGGAAGGCCTGCGATCGAGGGTCCTGAAGCATCGGCGACGGTGGCCCCCCGCGTCCAACCGCGCGATGCGCCGCCTCCCAAAGCAATCCGCGTTGCGACGGAGCCCGCGGATCGCACTGCCGTTGCTGAGCTCGGATCACCGGATCTGCCTTCCCTCGCCGTGGCCGAGATTGCTCGACCCGATACTCTCGTATATGGCTCGCTCCTCGACCCCTCCTACGGGCCCATCCTGGACACCTGGTCAGCCGGTGTCAGCTTCGTCGACCACACTGGCCTGAGGCTCTCCTCCGATGCCAAACAGGAGGGCGGCGCATACGCGCTCCATGCGCTCGGATTTGGAACGTACTGGGTGACCGCGAGCGCGGATGGCTACCGCAGCCTGGAGGAGATCGTCGATCTGCGCGCGGATCGGCCCCAGATGCGCAAGGACTTCACCCTGCAGAAAGCCGTGGAGCTCCGCGTCAGGGTCATCACGACGGAAGGAAAGAACCTGCTCGACGTTCTCGAGGAGACCGGGGCGCCGAGGGGGGCGCGTCTGCTCGTCCCTGTTGCCACTCTCGAGCCCCCCGGGAAACGATTCGATGAATTGGCCGGCAGCCTGAACAGCAAGTTCGGTGTGGGCCAGTTCCAGGACTACGGCCCGCGGGTGGAAGGGCTCTCCCCGGACTGCATGGGCATCCTTCTCCTGGATTGCGACCGGCCCGTGTGGGTGAGCCTCCTGCACTACCACGTGGTGCTCCAGACGAAACGCGTCGGCACCGGCCAGGACGAGGTGACCTTCGTCCTCTCACCCGGCGATCTGCTCGCAAACCTGGCCACGATTCGCGTGCACGTCATCGATTCGGAGGCCGGGCTGCCCATCCAACATGCGCGCGTGATGCTCACCGGCGGCACCTACTTCGACCAGGGTGTGGCCACGGATCCGCAGGGAATCGCGACGATCGAGCGCCGCGAGCCCGGCCTCTTCGACCTGCAGGTCTGGGCAAAGGGGTACGAGGGGTTCCGGAAGTCCATCGACGCGCTGCCGGGAGAGATCACCGATCTGGGTACGGTCACCCTCGAGAGGGAGGTCGCGGTCGCGGGAAATGTTCTCGACCCCGAGGGCAATCCGCTGGCAGCGTCCTTCTCCGTGGGAGTCCTCGATCCGGTGGACCATGCAATCCACTGGTTCCGACAAGAGGGGTTCAAGAGCGGCGGGGATGGCTCCTTCGAGATCCGGAGACTGGGCCGCGGGGAGTACGTGATCCGGACCAGCAACCACGACGCCGTCAACGAGGGCGAGTGGGAGGGTATCGTTTGGGTGTCCGGCAACGTGCTCGTCGACACGCGCGCCGGGCCGATCTCCGGCCTCGAGGTTCGCTTGCGCCCGGCATCGAAGCTCGTACTCCAGGTGGCGCGGGGTGCTGCCGACGGGATGCGGTTTCGGGTCGTCGACGAGCGCGGGCTCGAGCTGGTCGAGAGTATTCTCCATGGCTCGGAGCCCCGACCGCTCGAGCTTCCGCCCGGGAGCTATCGCGTTTCACTGCTCGACCCACGAGGGAACGTGCTCTCTGAGCGCTCCGTGACGCTCGAGTCCGAGACCGTCGAACTCGTCTTCCCCCGTTAGGCTCGCAAGCCCCGTCAGGCTCGGAAAGCACTCATCCGCGATCTCCCGGCAGGCCTCCTGGGTGGCACCCGGCTACCTGAATCTGTGGGCCTGAATACGGTCTCTTGTCGGTCGCCCTATCCGCGCTGCGTGAATAGGCTCGGACGTGCACGAACGAAGCCCGAAACGATTGCAAGCCGTTACTCGTGCCACGGAGTCGAAATCGAATGAGAACGATACCGGGAACTCGTCCTGCCCCCCCCTCATCGACGCCACCGAGCGTTGGCCCTTGGTCCATCTTGCGAGCCCGGATCTCGAGGACTCTCCACCTCGCCCCCTGGCCCACCATTGACGAACTCGCTTGCCCTCTGTCGCCCGTCGAAGCCGCTCCCGCAACTCTCCTGGACGCGATCCAAGAGCAGCGCCTGGACCACGGGGCCTCCAAAGCACGGGACCCGCGAAACGCGGAGGCTCGCAAGCTGGCCCTTTCCATCTTCGGCTCCGTCGATCACGAGACCGCGCGCCTCTTCGGTGCAGGTGGATCGCTGCCCCGCGACTTGCTCGATTATTTCGAGCCCACGGCGCGTTCGTTGGTCATGCTCCGCGCCATCTGCGCGGACATGGAGCCCACCGATTTTCAGCCCGCGGATTGCGCCTGAGCGCTGTCCATGCATTGCGGGCGGAATACGGAGCGCCGCGTAATGCAGCCCATGGTCTGCAGCGCGAGAGTGCTGCTCACGCGCTCTTCGCCGAGCGCCGAAGGACTCTCATGCCCGCCGCCACCTTTCTCTTCATCGCCTTCCTGCACTCACCAGCGCCGCAAGTCAGCGACCCGCTGACCGCTGCCGTCAAGCACGCGCTCGACTTCTCGGCGGCCCGGCTGGACGCGGCCACGCGCGCGATCCCCAGCACGCGCTATCCGGGCTGGACCAGCCTAGCGGGGGTCTGGGCCACCACGGATCCGAGCGTTTGGACGAGTGGTTTCTTTCCGGGTTGCCTGTGGCTGCTGCACGACTGGAACGGCGCCGCGTACTGGCGCACCGAAGCCGAGGAATGGCTGGTCGGACTCGAGGGCGAGAAGAACGACGACTCGACCCACGACGTGGGCTTCAAGATCTTCCCCAGCTTCGGCAACGCCTATCGTCTGACGGGCGACGGCGACAGGCGCCAGGTCGTGCTCGACGGTGCTGCCGCGCTGGCCACGCGCTACAGCCCGATCGTGCGCGCCACGCGCTCGTGGGACGGGCCGACCTCCTCCGACTTCCGGGTCATCGTCGACAACATGATGAACCTCGAGATCCTCTTCTGGGGCGCTCGGAACGGCGGGAGCGCCGCCTGGTACGACATGGCTCTGAACCACGCCCTGACGACGCGCGCGCAGCACGTCCGCGCGGACGGCAGCACCTATCAGATCGTCAATTTCGATCCCGCGACGGGTAACGTTCTGGAGAAGGGCACCTACCAGGGGCACGACTCCGAGTCGACCTGGTCCCGCGGTCAGGCCTGGGCGCTGCACGGCTTCACCGTTGCCTACCGCGAGAGCGGCTACACGCGCTTCCTCAAGACGGCGCGCGCCACGGCCGAGTATTTCGTCGCGCACCTGCCGGCGGACGCCGTGCCCTACTGGGACTTCGAGCTGCCGAGCACGAGCGGCGAGCCGCGCGACAGCTCGGCGGCGGCCATCGCCGCGGCGGGGCTGCTCGAGCTCGCCCGGCTCGAGCCCGACACGGTGCGCTCGGACCGATGGCTCGGGGCCGCGCGCGCCATCCTGACCTCGCTGACCTCGCCGGCCTACCTCTCCGAGGGCACGGGCGAGGACTCGATCCTCCTGCACGGCACGCGGAACCGCCCCGCTGGCCACGCCGACCAAGGCCTGATCTACGGCGACTACTATTTCCTGCAGGCGCTTCTGCGCTACCAGCGTTGGTTCGACCTGACGCCGGTCGCCACTCCGCTCGAGGTGGAGGCCGCGCCCGGCATTCCGGTCGAGATCGCGCTCGCCGCGGCCGACGCGCAAGAGTGCGAGCTGGTTTTCTCCATCGTCGACACACCGGCCCACGGGGGCCTGGGGGTCCTCGTACCCGAAGCCTGCAGGCCGGGAACTCCGAACCGCGACGGAGCACGAGTGATCTACTTTCCATCGCCGGGCTTCGCGGGCCTGGACTCCTTTTCGTACCGGGTGAGCGACGGGACGCACGCGAGCGAGCCCGCCGCCGTCACGATCGACGTGCAGGGCAGCAAGAACAGCACGACCTTCGTCGTCCTGGCGGACTCGAAGGTGAACTCCGCGAGCCCGACCCGGACCTACGGCACGGAGACCACGCTGCGCGTGCGAGCCTCCGATCCCGAGTGGCGCACGTACGTGAAGTTCCAGGTCGGCCTGCTCACCGCCCCCGTCGTCCGCGCGCGCCTGCGCCTGTTCGCGACGGACGGCTCGGACGAGGCCGGACGCGCCTTCGCCGTGGCGAGCTCGTGGACGGAGAGCGCACTGACCTGGAACAACGCGCCCGCGATCGCTGGCAGCCCGGTCGCCACGGGCGGCGCCGTCTCGGACGGGGCCTGGGTCGAGTTCGACGTCACCGCGATCGTCACGGGCAGCGGCACCTTCAGCTTTGCGCTGACCTCTGCCAGCACGAACAGCGCCTACTTCTCCTCCCGCGAGGGCGCCCACTCACCCGAGCTCGTCGTGCAGACGCGAGCGCGCTCAGCTCGACGGACCCTCTGAGCTGAGCGTCCACCTGCGCGGCCAGCTCTTCGTCAGTTGCTCACCGGTCCGCCCGGAGGCCGGAGCAGCCGGAAGCCACCTGGCGGCGGGAAGCCCGGGTGGATGTTGAGCGTCTGCTGCGAGGGCGCGACCACGAAGTCCAGGGCCGAGAGCGTGGTGCCGCCTGCGAGCGAGAGGACCTCGATCTCCTCCAGCGTCGGCCACGCGCCGCGGTAGACGTCCCCGACGTCGAAGATGTCGAGGTCGTTCTCCTCGTCGGAGCCGCACACGACCATGTAGTCGCCGGATGGGATCGCGAGGGACGGGCCGGACTGGATCGTCCAGGCGAGCACGCTGTTCGGGTTGAGGTCGGCCTGGGCGAGCGTGTCGAGCGTGACGGCGTCGATCAGCAGCAGGAACAGGGGCACGTCGAGCGGTGTGGGGGGCGTGAAGACGTCCATTGCGACGGCGACCGCGGCGGTACCGCCGTTGGTGCTCGGGATGTCGACCACGCCGCTGTAGCTGCCGTCGGCGAGCCCGCTGCGGTCGACCGTGACCGTCACGGCCGAGACGTCGCTCGTGCCGCCGCTCGGCACGGCCTGGAGCGTCGCGAACACCGGGTCCGCGCCGTTCGGCGTGAAGGTCGGCGTGCCGACGTCGAGCGTGCCGCCGCCACTGTTCTGGACGCCGATGGTGAGCTGCGTTGTCTCGGAGCCGAACTCGAGCGCGCTCGGGGAAGCGAGGATCTGCGGCGTCGGCGAGGTGCTGCCGAGCGCGGCGGCGACGGCGAGGTCGGCCTGGATCAATCCATGGCCGAAGACGTCGTCGCGCCCGACGGCGCCGAGGTCGAGCGCCGTCGACTGCAGGAAGCCCTCGATCTGCGCCGGCGTCAGGACCGGATTGGCCGAGAGCATCAGCGCGGCCACCCCGGCCGCGTGCGGGCAGGCCATCGACGTGCCCTGGTAGAACACGAAGATGGGCGGGAGTCCGACCTCGTTCTCGTCGACCAGGGTCGACAGCACGCCGTCGCCGAAGCCGTCGCCGTTCAGGTCGACCGAGCTGTCGCCCCCCGGGGCAGCGAGGTCTACGGTCGAGCCGAAGTTCGAGTAGGGTGCCTTCTCGGCGTTGAGGTCGACGGCGCTGACCGAGACGACGCCCGCGAAGCTGGCCGGGAAGGAACGCTGCGAGGAGTTCTGGTTGCCGGCGGCGGCGAAGATCACGACGCCCGCGTTGCGCGCGGCCGTGACCGCGTTCTGCGTGGTCGAGCTCGAGCCCGGCCCCCCCAGACTCATGTTGATCACGCTGGCACGCCGCGCGGGCGGCGCGGGGGCCGAGCTCGAGAGTCCCGCCGCGTAGCGGATCGCGTTCGAGATGTCGGCGTCGGTGCCGCCCTGCTTGCCGAGCACGCGCAGGTGCATGATCTCGACCACCCAGTTCACGCCCGCCACGCCGCTGCCATTGTCGCTGACCGCCCCGATCGTCCCGGCCACGTGCGTGCCGTGGAAGCTCGAGGGCGTGAGGCCGTTGCCGTCGCCGACGTCGGTCGAGTCGGAGTCGATTCCGTTGCCGTCGCCGGCGTTCGTGGCACTGCTGATGAAGTCGAAGTCCTCGAGCAGGTTCGTGTTGGCGTCGAGATCCGGGTGCGGACGCGAGCCCGTGTCGATCACGGCCACGATCACGCCTGCGTCGCCGATGGTGAGATTCCAGGCCTGGGGCAGGCGCATGAGCTGGTAGTGCCACTGCAGCGGATAGAGGCTATCGTCCGGCTCGCGCGTGCCGCCGAAGCCCCGGCGGATGCGGTTGGGCTCGGCCCACTCGACGCGCTCGCTGGTCTCGAAGGCGGCGATCAATGCGAGCGTCGTGCGCGCGGCCTCCTGCGCATCGAGCCCTGCGGGGAGATCGACGGCCACGAGGTCACTGGTCTCGGGCACCTGCAAGGTGACACGCCCCGCGCGGCGCGCGATGTCCCCGGCCAGGTCCAGCCCCGGGCGCGCGCGCACGAGCAGCTCCCCGGCCACGAACTCCTCTGTGACCGCGGTCGCGAGCACGGCATCTCCACCCAGGTTGAAGGCTGCGCGCTCGGCCGCGAGCGGCCGCACTCGTGCGCATGGACGCGGCGAAGCCGCGGCCAGCGCGCGGATCTGGATCGGCGTCGCGTGCGGGCCGCGCGCGACGAGCTCGAACGACGCCAGGGGCGCGCCCTCGAGGCGCAGCTCGCCGCCCGCGGGTCCGAGCCGGGCGACCTCGCGCCCATCGAGGTCGAGCACGATCAGCTCGCCGCTCGAGGCGATGGCGAGGTCCAGCGTCTCGGCGCACGAGAGGCGCCCGCGCGTGGCATCGTGGGCCAGGAGCGCGAGCTCGTCGCCCACCAGGAACGCTCCCAGGTGCCCGTCGAGCTCCACCGGCCCGGTGACGGGGAGGGCGCCGACGTCGAGGCCGTATTCCCCGTCCCGGCCGTGCACGACGAGCTCGAACGGTCCGCGCGCGAGGAAGCGCACCTCCCGCCCGGCCTGTCCGACCACGAGCGACAGCAGGTCGACGTGCGCGAGGCTCGCGGCCGAGGCCGCGTCGAGGCGTGCGACCACGGAGACGCGCTGTGACGAGCGCAGCCGCTGCGCGTCGCGTCCGTCCTCGAGCCTCCCTCGCACGCGCACGGAACGGCCAGGCGCCAGCGCGAGCGTCTCGCGTGTCGAGTCGATCGCGCCCGAGGTCGAACTCGTGAACAAGGCGTCGGGCACGAACTGCACCTCGCCCGAGACCGTGGTGGAACCGCCTCCTCCGCCGCCGCTCGAGCAGGCGGCGAGCAACAGGACCAGGGAAAGCGCGGCGGTCTGCACGACGTGGATCTGCACGGAAGCTCCTTGTTCCCCGGAAGTGTAGGCCGAGGCCGGAGCCCAGGTGAAAGCCTGACCTGGATGCCTCGTCGGAGCGGCGATTCGTCGAGGCGAACCATCGCGGCTGCCCAGTGATCCCGGCGCCAGGCGCACCGCAAGTAACCAGCGTCCGGACTCGACACGCTCCCCACTGTCCTCGGTCGCACACTGATACCGATAAACACTGATACCGATATACACAGATAGGCCGGGCGTCCCAAACCGGCTACGCTTCCTTGCATGTTCACACTCATCACGATGCTCCTCGGTGCGTCGGTGCATTTCGCACACGAGCCCAACCCCCTCCCGGCTACTGCACTGCTCGCCCCCGCCTCGGCTTTGGACACGGCCGACAAGCCCGGCTTCAGCTACACCTACGTCGAGGGTAATTATGTCTGGCTGGACTCCGACGCCGCCGACGACCACCTCGACGGGTTCGAGCTGACAGGCTCGCTGGAGCTGCCGCTGAATTTCTTCGTGCAGGCGACCGGCTCGACGCTGGGCGGCGACGCCGATCTGGACGAGTTCCGGCTGGGGGCGGGTTGGCACTTTGCGCTGGGCGACACGATCGACGCCTATGGCTTGCTCTCCTACGTCGACCAGAACTTCGACAGCGGCGTGAGCGATGAAAGCGGAATCACCGGGGACGCCGGCGTCAGGTTGATGCTGACCCCCAAGGTCGAGGTGCATGGCTACGCAGAATGGGCCGACGTCGAGGACAGCGAGGTGGGCCTCGGTGGAGGCGCGCGCTACTACCTGACGGAGAGGGTGAGCGTAGGCCTGCAAACTCTCTTGATCGACAGCGGGAACGAGTGGGTTGCAGGCTTGCGTTTCCAGTTCTGAATCCGGCCGCCCGAGCCTGGCTAGCACCGCCACTGCATCGTCACGGCCGAAAACCAGGGTCCTCTGGCAGGGTCGGAACGCTACTCGGCGACCTCGACCTCGGCGGCCAGTGCGGCGTGATCGGACAGATGCGACCAGGGCGCCGCGGACAGGAGTTCGGTGCGGACGACCCGGGCATTGCGGAAGTAGATGCGGTCCAGGCGCAGCAGCGGCCAGCGCGCCGGGAACGTACGCGGAACACGCCCGTCCGCAGCGATGAAGGCTTCCTGCAGGCCGGCGCACCGTTTCAGGGTCGCGTTCGCGCTCACGCGCCAATCGTTGAAGTCCCCGGCAACGAACAATGGCGCGTCCAGCGGCACTTCGGTTTTCACGAGTTCGCACATCAGCTCGAGCTGCTGGCGCCGGTGGGATTCGACGAGGCCAAGATGGGCGCAGATCGTGTGCAGCTCTTTGACCGACCCGGGCAACTTCATCACGCAATGCAGCAGCCCGCGCCCCTCCCGACTGCGGATCGAGACATCGTGGTTCCGATAGCGCAGGATCGAGAATTTCGAGAGCATGGCGTTGCCATGATGCCCGCGCGCGTACACGGAGTTCCGGCCATACGCGAAATCAGACCAGATGGAGTCCGCCAGGAACTCGTACTGCGTCGATTTGGGCCAGGTAGCGTGGCGGCTGGAATGCCTCTCATGCCTACCCAGGACCTCTTGCAGGAACACGATGTCGGCGCCGATACCGCGCACAGCGTCGCGCAGCTCGTGCAGGACGAAACGGCGATTCAATGTCGAGAAGCCCTTGTGCGTATTCAGCGTGAGGAGCTTGAACCGCAGCAGCGGTTTCTGGATCACCTTGGACATCGGGGCCACGATTGCATTGTCCATCTGGAGCACCGATTCTTGCCTCGTTCGCCGTCGCGCTCTCGACCATCCTCCGGCCCCCGATCCACGAGGCGAGGAATTTGGGTCCAGACGACGCGGTCGGTGCACGGTATTTCATGGAAGTTGCCGGCGCGCATGTGAGAGCCGTTCTCGAAGGTGAAGAAACCGCGAGTCCCGGCGCCAATGGTGCAAGGTCAAAGTCCGCTCGACAATCGGCACATACACCCAGTTTCATCCGAGGAATCGGGTATCTCTAATCAAGGCGCTGAACCCGTCGCGAAACAAAGCGCGCGAAGCCGTGGCAGGGAACTCTTTCGACGAAGTGCTACAGTCAGGCGATGTCCATTTCTCACCGGAAGTATCTGCTGATCTTGGCAGTGCTCTTCGCTCCCTTGTGGGTGGGATTGGCGATTCATCCTTGGTACCGGAGCACATGGCTGCTGGAAAACGTCCTCGCCTTCGTGATGGTCGCGTTCTTGGCCCTGTTTCATCGCCGCTTGTTGTTCTCGCGCGTGTCATACACGCTGATTTTCTTGTTCATGTGCTTGCACCAGGTGGGCGCTCATTACACTTATTCGGAGGTTCCTTATGACGCGTGGTTCGAGAATGTGACCGGGCGCTCCTTCAACAGCTTGGTCGGCTGGGAACGCAACAACTTCGACCGGGTCGTGCATTTCAGCTATGGTCTGCTGCTGGCGTACCCCGTGCGCGAGGTCTTCCTGCGCGTGGCAGATGTGCGCGGTTTCTGGGGCTATTTCCTGCCGCTCGATTTGACCATGTCCACGTCGATGCTCTATGAGCTGATCGAGTGGCTCACGGCCATTGTCTTCGGCGGTGACACCGGACAGGCATATGTCGGTGCTCAGGGCGACGAGTGGGACGCACACAAGGACATGGCGCTCGCCAGCCTGGGCGCGCTCGTAGCGATGTGCTTCACTGCCTATATGAACTGGCGTTTCCAGCGCGATTTTGCGCGGCAATGGGTCGAAAGTTTTCGCGTGAAGCACAAGGCCCCGCTCGGCGAGGACGCTCTGGCCCGCATGACCGAGGAGAGCAGGTGAATCGATGCCCGACGAGCGTTTGACTCTTCATCCCACCGAGGCCGATCCGAGCTCTGGACCCATTCAATGGTGCCCGCCTGCGCAGCGCTCGAACAGCATCTCCGACCGCCCTCGCTCGGGCTCTTCGCTCCTGATCGGGTTTGCGCTCGTCACGGGCTTGGCGAGCTGCAACCTCTTGCGCGAGGCCGTGGGGATGCCCGGGCGGATGGCCGAGGCCGT
>Ga0137459_1000808_pt1 | contig 10591 bp, 12 predicted proteins | sample EasRivERMGT700_2_FD_104908 | JGI IMG/M metagenome (GOLD analysis project Ga0137459, IMG submission 104908) | Soil microbial communities from meander-bound floodplain in the East River, Colorado, USA - East River MetaG ERMGT700_2 | ecosystem: Environmental > Terrestrial > Soil > Floodplain ... | reverse complement strand
GTCGGCATCACGCTCAAGCGGTTCCCCGATCGCCGGTTCCTGGTGATCGGCCACACCGACGACGTGCCGCTCAAGAACAGCACGTACAAGGACAACTGGGAGCTTTCGACCGCCCGCGCGCTCACGGTGACACGCTTCCTGGTGCAGGCCGGCATGGATCCCAAGAACCTGGTCGCCGCGGGCGCCGGCGAGAACGATCCGGTGTCCAAGGAGCGCGCGAAGAACCGGCGGATCGAGATCGCACTGTTGCCCGCGATCAACGAGCTGCCGCCGCTTCCCGCCTCGCTCGGCAGCGACACCGCGGCCAAGCCCGGCGCGGCCAAGCCCGAGGCTCCCAAGCCCGATCCTGCCAAGCCCGATCCCGCCAAGCCCGATCCCGCCAAGCCCGCACAGAAGTAGCCCAGGTCCGCGCGAAGCCCGCGGAGCCCAAGCGCTGCGCACCGCGATCCGGCCTGCTATCGCGACGCGCCGGGCACACGCCGCTCGACGCCAGTCTCGCTGGCCACCAGCACCACGTCGGCGCGGCCGACGAACAGCCCCGTCTCGACGACCCCGGGGATCGCCCGCATCGCCGCGTCGAGCGCGCGCGGATCGGCGATCGGCCCGCACGCGACGTCGTAGATCAGGTTGCCCGCGTCGCTGTGAAACGGCGCGCCCTGCGCCATGCGCAGCACCGGCGTGCCGAGCGTCGCCAGGTGCGTCCGGGTCGCCAGGTGCGCGAACGGCAGCACCTCGACCGGCACCGGCCACTTGTCCCCGAGCCGGCGCGACAGCTTCGAGGCGTCGACGATGATCACGTTCCGCCGCGAGCTGAAGTTCACGATCTTCTCGCGGGTGTGGGCGCCACCGCCGCCCTTGATCAGATCGAGCGCGTCGTCGACCTCGTCGGCGCCGTCGACCGTCACCGCGATGTCCCACGGCCCGTCGTCGGACAGGAGCGGGATCCCGAGCGCCTCGGCCTGGGTCCGGCTCGCCTGCGAGGTCGGCACGCAGGTGTAGCGCCGGCCGCCCGCCACCAGCTCGCCGAGCGCGGCGATGAACAACCGCGCCGTCGACCCCGTCCCGATGCCGATCACGCCGTCCGGCGGCAGCTCCGCGATCGCCGCGAGCGCGGCCTTGCGCTTGTCGTCCTCGGCCATGGTCCCCCCCAGTGCTACGGGCCGCCGAAGCCGGCGGCGGCGAGCGCGAGGACGCTCAGCAGATCCTGCTCGACGAAGCTGCCCTTGAGGACGACCTCGTCGTTGGCCGCGGCGACCGAGACGGCGCCCAGCATCGTGACGAACGTCCTGGGCAGGTTGCCCTGCTTGGCCTCGTCGAGCTGCTTCCTGGTGGAGGTCGCCATCGTGGTGGCCTGCGCCGCGTTCGTCATCACCGCGTGGACGTCGGCGTCGAGGTTGCCCTTCGAGAACGTGACCGTGCCGTAGCCGCCCTTGACCGTGACGCCGGGCTGGATCTCCTGGCTGACGTCGCCGGCGCCCCAGATCGTCGCGGCGGTATTGAGCTTGGCGATCGACTTGCCGACGTCGGACTTCGCGAGCGCGCCCTTGCCGCCCATCCACTTGACGAGCGACGTCTTGTCCTTGCCGTGGAGCGACACGACGATCACGTCCTTGCCAACCCAGCCGAGGAACGCGGTGTGGTCCTTGCCGTCGGACACCTGGGTGATGTTGCCGTCCTGCTTGAGCGAGACCTTGGCGGTCTTGTCGGCCGTGTCATGGACGGTGGCGACCAGGCACGACGACAACTTGGCCTTGTCGAGGCCCGCGACGGCGAGGTAGACGGCGCCGTCCTCCTGATCGGCCGTGGTCGCGACGACGACGCCCTGAATAGCGGTGAGCGGATCGATCTTGCAGGACGCCTTCACCTTGTCGAGCACCTTGCCCGCGTCGCCCTTCTCGAGCAGCTTGGGAAAGTACGTCGCGAACAGCTGCGTCTTCTGGATCGCGGTGAGGTCGGCGCCGATCACGATCTTGGCGTCCGCCGGCAAGCCGGCCTTCGCGGCGGTCCACGCCTTCGAAGGTTCGGCGCGTGCGTGGAGTGAAGCAAACGACAGCGCAACGGCTGCGAGGATCCCGACTGTTCGCATCCCGACACCATAGCAGCCACGGCTCGGGTATCACGGGTCATGGCGCCGGCGTGTGCGCCAGGCCGCGACGGCCGCGACCACCACGCACGATCGCCGGTCGAGCTACACGGCGGCACCCGCGATCGCCCGCCGCGCGGCCGCCGCCGCGGGACGCCAGCCGCCGCGGAGCACACGCAGCCAGAACAGGCTCGCGCCGATGATGATCTCGACGGCGAGGCCGATCCAGCCGCCGACCACGCCGAGCCCGCAGGCGATGCCCAGCGCCCACGCCAGCGGGGGCGTGGTCAACCACGACGTCGAGATCCCGACGACGGCGGCGTAGCGCACGTCGCTGGCGCCGCGCAACACGCCGCGCGCGATCACGTTGGCCCCGTCGGCCACGAGGAACGCGAGGCTGACGTGGACGAGCATCGTCGCGCGCCCCGCGAGCGCGGCGTCACCGGACGCCATCGCCTGGGCGATCAGGCCGCCGAGCACCGCGTAGCACACCACGCACAGCGACGCGTAGCCCGCGCCGATGACGAACGCGCGCCTGGCGACCCGCAGGACCAGCCCATCCTTGTTGGCGCCGACGGCCTGGCCGACGAGCACGGCCGCCGCCTCGGCGAGCGCGTGCGCGGGCAAGAACGAGACGTTCACGAGGTGGAGGACCATCTGGTGCGCGGCGGCGTCGACCGCCGACATCCGCGCGACCATCACCGTGAGGATGAGGAACGCGCCGACCTCCATCACGAACTGCAGGCCGTTCGGCATGCCCTGCGCCCACACGGCGCGTACGGCCGCGCGCCGCCACCGCAACCCGCGCAGCGCGGGCCGCATCGACCACGCCAGCAGCGCGAGCTCGGTCACGTTGCCGCAGATCACCGCGATCGCCGCGCCCTGGACGCCCCAGCCGAACCCGAGGATCAGGATCGCGTCGAGCGTGATGTTGACGGCGTTGCCGGCGAGCGACGCGCGCATCGGTGCGCGGGTGTCGCCCTGGCCGTAGCGCGACTCGCGCAGCGCCGCGTAGAGCAGCACCAGGGGGGCACCGAGCGAGCGGATCGCGAGGTACTGCGCGGCGAACCGACCAGCGCGCGGTGATGCCGACAGCGACGCGAGCAGCGGGGCGCACAGCTGGCCGGCGACCACCGCGACGGCGCCGAGCACGAAGGCCAGGCCGATGGCCGCGGCCACCAGCTCGGGGATCCGATCGCGGCGATCGGCGCCGACCGCCTGCGAGACCAGGGTCTTGGCGCCGCGCAGGAGGCCGATCCCGAAACACACGAGCGCGAACCCGACGACGCCGGCGAGGCCCACGCCGGCGAGCTCGTCGGCGCCGAGGTGCGCGACGAACGCCGTGGACGTCAGGGTCATGGTCGCGAACGAGACCATCGACACGGTGATCGGCCAGGCGAGCCGGAGCAGCGCACGGCCGGGGCGTTCAGCCCAGGACAAAGAGGAGAGCGAGGAGAGCGAGGAAGACGAGACAGCAGACACCGACATGACGACCTCGACCGCCGTACCTTCCGGTACGGCCCGACAGGAGATGCTCGAGAGCCCGTTGATCGTTGCTGAAACGAAAACGGGCTCCGGGTCAGTTCGACCGGGGAGCCCACGGGAGGGAGAGTTTGCTCGATTCAGCTACACGAGCCTCGCCTGCCGCGGGCAATGCCATCGTCGACGATCAGGATCGTCGGATGGCACATGCACGGGTACTTGGCGCTGCTCATGAATTCTCCTGTCGCCACTCTCGCCCGCCGGCGGCAGGACGTCAAGCATCGTCATCGAGGTGTGACGTTATTTTACTAATGCAGACGATGGTGATCAGGTTATCCCGAAAATTGCCACTCTGCCGTATCGTGCCAGGGCGGTCAGCAACGACCGGCGGTGCCCGCGGCGAGCACCAGACATCCGACCTGGCGCTCGGTCGCGCCTCGGTCCCACCTGGTCGCGCCTCGGTCCCGGCGCCGTGCCACACCGCGTGCCAGCCGATCCCGGGTCGGCAAACCTCCGAAAGCTAGGGTCTTGCACAATCTGCAAGGACACCTACGCGCGTCGCAGCATGTCGCAGCGCGAGGAAATGAGGTTTGCGCTCGGCCGGTTGACGAAGCGAGTGGGGTGGACCGATCTCGGCGAGGCGACGTTCCCCGGGATCGACGCCGAGCGCACGCAGCGTCGCGCGGATGTCGACACCAGAAAGGACATCGTAGCGCCGCAGCAAGTGCTCGACATTTGCAAGCCCATCTCCGATCAGCGTCGTGAGGTCGCGTTGGTCGACGTCGACCAGCACCGCCGCACGAGGAGCGCGGGCCGGGAACGCCCTGCGCGATCGACGCGGGCCGACACCACGATCTTGCTCGGCACGGGCGGACCCAAAGACGAGAGCGAGCCGAGGCACATTCGCGGCGGTGCCCGCAGCCAGCCCGCGTGATAGATTCGGAGGCGAGGCGAAGGCATGGATCTCCCCGACTTTCTCGCTCAGGCCGCGGACGGCTTCATCCATCTCCGCGGGCACCGCATCGGCATCCAGCACGTCGTCCACTTCTACGACGAGGGCTACTCGGCCGAGATGCTGGCGGAGGAGTTCCCGACGCTGTCCCTCGCGCTCATCCACAAGACGATCGCGTTCTACCTGGAGAACCGCGCCGACATCGACGCCTATATCGTGCAATGCCGCAACGAGATCGAGCGCCACGCATCGACCGCGCCGCGCGGCCCCGGTCTCGCGGAGCTGCGCCAGCGCCTGGCCGCGCGCCGCACGCTGGCCTCGTAGGCCATGGCGATCCGCTTCGTGCTCGACGAGCACCTGCGCGGGCCGCTGTGGCGCGCGGTCCAACGGCACAACGCGCTTGCGGAGGATCCGATCGATGTGGTCAGAGTCGGCGATCCGCCGGATCTACCGCTGGGCAGCGACGATGCTGCGGTGCTCGCGTGGGCGGAGCGCGAGAGGCGGATCCTGGTGACGTGCGACAAGAACACGATCCCGACACACCTCGCGGCGCACCTCGCCGGAGGTCACCGGTCACCCGGGATCTTCATGATGCGCCCGGCGTGGTCGGTACGCGGCGTCGTCGAGCTCATGGTGCTCGCGGCGTACGCGTGCGAGGACGACGAGTGGCAGGACCGCATCGAGTACATCCCTCCTGCGGGGACGTGAGCTGAAGGAGACGGTGGGGATCGAGCGCGTGGTGGCACGAGCAAGGTCGAGTCACGTCACGTGGCGAGCGGTGGTGCGTCGTCGCGCTCGGCCGCCGGCGCCTGCGACGCGTTAGCATTCCAGCTGCGAGACGAGCGCGACGAACGCAGCCTCGTCACCGGCGCGCAACGCATCGACGAACTCGCGGTCGGTAGTCATCACGCCGGACATGCTTCCCGGCGACGTGGTGGGCACGCAGATCTTCAACCCGCACGAAGGCTCGTACACCGTGCGCAACGGCCCGGTGTTCGGCAAGCGCGCACCGCCGTCGCGTCGATGTCACTCTGGGATCGAGACGACTGGCCCCTCTTTGTTCCAGCTCGGTCTATACGAGCCCGATTGACGGGCGACGTCTCGCGCTCGCTTCGTGAGATCGCCAGCTCACCGAGCCGGCGTCGCCGTCGGCAGCGCGAGACGAGGATCTCGTAACGTCACGACGGGCACACGACGCGTGCGAAGCCACGTTCGACGATGCCGCAGTCGAGAAACCGACGGAAGCTACCCTCGAGCGCCAGGGTCGCGATCGCCGACGGCACCGTGAGAGGACCTGGAACGATCACGAACTCCCCAATCGAGCTTCCTGGCCGTCGACGCCTCGAAATGGGTTCCCATAATGGACCGAAATTCGGTACATTATGAATGTGAAATCGACTGCTGTCCATCGCCAGCTGACGCAATACCAAAACGGCGCTGCGGCTCGTTTTGTCGACGCATTGCTCGAGCGCGGCCGAGTCGCTTTCCCGCTCTCCGAGCTGACCGACAAGACGAACTTGTCGACCATCGCGGCTCGCCGGCAGCTTGGCAGGCTCGATTCTCGGGTGCGGCGTGTCGCTCCACGCCAGCAGTTCTTTCTCATCGTAGCCCCGGAGCATCGGGCGCTCGGCGCCCCGCCACCGAGCTCGTGGCTCGATGCCTACTTCCGCTGGCTGAAGCGTCCGTACTACCTCGCGCTGCAATCTGCTGCGTCCGAGTACAGCTCGGCGGCTCAGGCGATCCAGGTCACGCAGGTCATGACTGACCGGTCCCGACGTAAAGTTCAACTCGGACGAGTGCGCGTTCAGTTCTTCGTGAAGAAGTCGATCGTCGCCACCCCGACACAACCAGTCGCCGGCGCGCACGCCCCCATGGCGGCGAGCACCCCCGAAGCGACAGCCATCGACCTCATCAGCTATGCAAATCGTATCGGGGGCATCTCGCGTGCGGCCGAGACCATCGCGCCCTTCCTTGCCCGCTTGCGACGAACCGAGCTCGCCCGCGCGCTCGAGGCAAGCACCGACATTCCCACCAAGCAGCGAGTCGGATACATCCTCGAGTCACTGGGCGGACTCCGTCTCGCCGGCACCGTGCACGCCCATCTCCCTCGGACGCTGACGCAGGTCGCTCTCGACAATGCCTCGCTCCTGCCGCTTTCACCGCGTGTGGTTGTCAGTGAGCGATGGGCAATTGTCGTCAACGCATCGGTGAAGGTGCGCGTATGACCCCGCTCTCTCGGCAGGACGTCCTCGCCCACCAGTCGGAGGTGCCGTGGCCCGTCCCACACCAGGTCGAGCAAGATCTGCTGCTGTGCCGCTCGATGGTCGCGCTCTTCAACGATCCGTTCCTCAAGGGGCAGATCGCGATGCGCGGCGGCACAGTTCTTCACAAGGTCCATCTCGCTCCGGCCAGTCGGTACTCCGAGGACATCGACCTCGTCGTCATTGGCGACCGGCCCGAGGAGCACATTCGGGCCGCCGTCAAGCGAGTCCTTCACGACGTGCTTGGGCCGCACAAGCGCTGGGGGGTGGGAGGAGATCAAGCTCGCGATTCGCAACGTGGCCAAGCCATCCCGCGTCCTGCGCGTCATCTACGAGCTGCGCTCCGTCGTAGACCCGGGCCGGACGCTCACGGTGGTCGTCGAGGCGAACGTGACCGAGCGGCGTCCACATCGACCCGTGGTCGAACTGCCGTTCGGCCTGCCGTTTCGCGATGGTGCTCTGGAGACCCGCGTCAACTCCTTCGACATCCACGAGATGCTCGGGACGAAGATGCGCGCCCTCTTCCAGCGGAGCCGGGGCCGTGATCTGTTCGATCTCTACTGGGCGCTCACTGCGTCCAACACCGCGTCTGTCGACCCGGGCGAGATCGTTCGATCCTTCCAGCACTACATGAAGCTGGAGAACACGCCTGTGCGACGGCGAGATTTTCTCGAGCAGCTCGGGCAGAGGCTGGCTGATCGGGGCTTCTGCTCGGACATGGAGCCGCTGCTGCGGACGGGGCTGAGTTACGACCCCGCAGCAGGCGGGACGTCTCGTGCGTGACGCCATCCTGATGCGATTGCCGGAATAGGCCCAGAACCAGCGCGATGATCTCGAGCCGCGGGCAGACCGGTCCGGTGGCACGCGTGGAGAACCCGCGACGCAGCAGCTGTGCCCAATCGAGACGGCGAGCCAGCAGCATCGGCGCCGGCGGCGTGACGGGCTCCGCGGCGGGTTGGGGCGTGGGCACGACGCGGGCGCGCCAGCGATGTGCGGAGGACAACACGCCGTGGAACCACGTCGTGTGGCTTCTGCGGGGCGGGATCAGGGTGGCGAGCCGGCGGCACCACGAGGGCCCGTCGGTCACCCATGATGTACGGCCGGTCGGATCGGGACGGCGGACGTGGGACTCGACGCGGCCATCGGGACTCACGGACCTTGGCGAGCTCGCCGGTTGCTTGGCTCGGTCCTTCCCGGCGTTGTCTATCGAGCAAGCTCGCCGCCGTTTCCGCACTGGCTGCCGTGAGCACGGGTCAATCGAGTCGCAGTCACGCGCCTCAGTCGGTTTGACGACACCTCGGACGGTGCGCGCGTCGTCACCGCCTGCGAGGACGGCACGGCGCGGATCTGGCACGTCTCCGGTCAGCCCGCATCGCCGGCCTCGCTCACCGCGGCCGCGTCGTGAGCGCCGCGTTCAGCTCCGACGGGACGCGCGTTGTCACGGCGAGCGCCGATCACACGGCGCGTGTCTGGGACGCCGCCTCCGGTGAGCCGCTGTCGCCGCCAATCCAGCACCTCGCCGAGGTCACCAGCGCCATGTTCAGCCCTGCCGGCAACCGCGTGCTCCGTGGTGAGCGCTGCGTTCAGCCCCGACGGTACCCGCGTGGTCACGGCGAGCGCCGACCACACCGCGCGCGTCTGGGACGCCGCCAGCGGCGCTCCCGTGGCGCACCCGCTCGCACATCGAGACTCTGTTCTCGGCGCCGCGTTCAGCCCCGAAGGTGGCCGCGTCGTCACTGCGAGCTGGGATCATAGCGCGCGCGTGTGGGACGCGGCCTCCGGACAACCGCTCTCCCCACCGCTCGCACATGAAGGCTTCGTGGAGAGTGCGGTGTTCAGCCCCGACGGCGCCCGCGTGGTCACCGCCAGCTGGGACCACACCGCGCGTGTCTGGGACGCCGCCTCCGGCAAGCCGCGCTCTCCAGCGCTGGCACATCAGGACAAGGTACACGGCGCCGCGTTCGATCCGGAGGGCGCCCGCGTCGTCACCACCAGCAACGATCGCACCGCGCGCGTCTGGAGCGTACCGCTCGCTTCGGGAACCCTGGACGAGTGGCGCGCGACCATCGAACGCGTGAGCACCTACGTCCTCACCAACGGTGTCCTGTCCCCCCGCATCTGGAGCGAGGTTCCAGATCCGCGATACAAGACCACCGTGCAAAGCGCCCCTCCACGGAGGAGCGAGTGAGGCGGAAGCACGGAAGTCGACTCGACTGACACGCAGCGAGCGAGTCATCGACAGATGCACCCGAGGGAGAGCGGCCCTATCGCTAAGTCGCAATCGATCAATCTGCAACCACCATACTCTCCCGAAACCACGCTCCGAAATCCTGCCAGGCGCGGCGCTTGATATCGTCACCGATCGCGGCAGCGCCGGAGCTCGACGGCAATCGATAGACCCGTGCACCAGCGATCTGCCATTCTGCGGAACATCGAAGATGCTTGACCCTGTGCCCCGGCGATGGCCTCCGGGGACGCGTCGGCGAGTTGCCGTCTCAGTTACGTACGCTCCCTGGCTCGATCCCTCGTTCAGTCGGCCAGTAGCTCGGCGAGCGTGGCAGCCGATAGCACACGCTCGGCCCAGACTTCGATCTGCTCGGCGGATGCCGCTTCCAGGCGCCGCTCGGTCTCGCCGTCCACCTGATTCCCGAAGCGTCGCCGCAGCATGCGCAGTAGCAGCTTGCGCTCGCCTTGCTCGAGGCCCTGCTTGACGCCCTCCTGGATCGCCTCCCGGCGCCAGGTCTCGACGACATCCTCGGTGTTCATGAGAAACTCCTGGTCATCGCTCGTCTGCTTGGCTGGGTTGGTCGGCACGGTCGAGCCGTGTCCACAGCAACGGCGGGCCCTCGTAGACGCCGGATGGCCAGCTGGCCATCGGATAGAACCTCAGGTCCTCGATGCCGAAGTGGGGGCGGCCAGAGGAGATCACCCACTGGGTCGGCACCGGCGGAGGTGTCTTGCGCAGCGACAGGAAGTGGCGGAAGTTGCCGTGCTTGATCAGGCACGCGGCGAGCTCATCGCCGCTGGGCGTGTTGTGGAAGAACTCGAGCGTGCACGGCCCGGCGGTCATGCGTCCGAACCAGCCGAGGTGATCCGGGACCTGCGCGCGGGCCGGGTCTGGGTTGAACCATAGATCGATCCGGCGGGTCTCGGCCGGGGCCTCCGCATCGGTCTCGACAGATCCGCGGGCCTCGAGCGCGGCCCGGGCCATCTGCTTGCCGAACTTATCGAACGGGGTGCGCATCGGCGCGGCGACCATCGCACGACGCCACGCGAGGACCAACAAACGAGGGTGCGTGCCATCCGCGGCGGCCTGCTTGGAAGCTTTGCGCGTGATGGCCGGCCAATGCTTCGCAAGGGCCCGGCGCCCGGCGCGGCCCGGCGCGGCGGCAGGCGCGGCACCGCATCGGCATCCAGCACGTCGTCCACTTCTACGACGAGGGCTACTCGGCCGAGATGCTGGCGGAGGAGTTCCCGACGCTGTCCCTCGCGCTCATCCACAAGACGATCGGGTTCTACCTGGAGAACCGCGCCGACATCGACGCCTGTATCGCGCAATGCCGCGACGAGATCGAGCGCCACGCATCGACCGCGCCGCGCGGCCCCGGTCTCGCGGAGCTGCGCCAGCGCCTGGCTGCGCGCTGCACGCTGGCCTCGTAGGCCATGGCGAAACCACAAGATTCTTGATAGCTTGCGACGTCCCATGCGTGCGTCGCATCCGTGTCGAAGCGCGAGGGAATGAGGTTTGCGCTCGGCCGGTTGACACGCCGCTAGCCGGGCGCTTTGCTCCGGCCTCCCTACAGGTCAACCATG
>Ga0137459_1000807_pt1 | contig 10598 bp, 22 predicted proteins | sample EasRivERMGT700_2_FD_104908 | JGI IMG/M metagenome (GOLD analysis project Ga0137459, IMG submission 104908) | Soil microbial communities from meander-bound floodplain in the East River, Colorado, USA - East River MetaG ERMGT700_2 | ecosystem: Environmental > Terrestrial > Soil > Floodplain ... | reverse complement strand
GGAACGCACTCATTGACGTTCTCGACGCGATGGTTCCAATCGTCGCGCTGGTCAGCACGGACCCGTATAGGGCGGGGCTCGGCTACGAACTGCTGATGAACCACCTGCCGAAGATGACGGCGGCGATGGCCCAAGGACGAAAGGCATTGAAGTCATGAGTACGCCTGACTTTGTTTTCGCCGCGTTCATCGTCGTTCTCGCTTTCATCGCCTCTTGCAAGTGGGCGATGGTCTTTTACAGCCTCACACTCGACGCCCGCGACCGTGCGGAATGCGAACGCCGCCGGGACGATGAAAGGATGAAGAAATGATGTTCCAACTAGTCGTCGGCTTACTGCTCGTATGGGTTACGTGCGAACTCCTGATGGGAGTTGACTGCGAGACCGCCCCTAAGCCTGACGTGGACACTTGGGCGGATGCAGCATGAACAACTCAGACAACGAACTCGCCGATTGGTTGGCGGATGGGTTCGAGGATTCAGAATCGATGCTGGCACGTCGCCAGATTTCAGAGGTGCGTTACGAAAGGGAGCGATCAGGTGAGGACTTCAGAAGCGATCAACGAACTTGCGGGGGCTCTTGCGAAAGCTCAGAGCGAAGTTCAAGGCGCCCACCGTTCGAGCGACAACCCATTCTTCAAGTCAAAATATGCTGATCTAGCGTCGGTGTGGGACGCTTGCCGGAAACCGCTGACAGACAACGGGCTGGCGGTCATCCAATGCCCATCGTCGGCGATCCTTGACTACGACGGCATCGACGACAAAGGCAACCCGTTCAAGGGAACCTACGCGAAGGTGACGGTGACGACTCGGCTCGTTCATTCGTCCGGCCAGTGGATCGAAGAGGACTTTACCGCCGAGGCGAAAGACGCCGGGCCGCAGGCGATCGGCAGCGCGACGACCTACCTTCGCCGCTACTCGCTTCAGTCCGTAGCTGGCGTCGCTCCCGAAGATGACGACGGCAACGCGGCAAGCAAGCCGGGCGAACGTCCGGTCCAGCGAACGAACGTGAAAGCGAACGGTAAGCACGAGCAGTCAGCCGAGTTTTCCGCCTTCACGATCTGGATGGCTACCCAGGTTCCTGTCCCCTTTAAGTCCAAGCAGGACCTATGGGCTGAAATCTATTTGAACGCCGGTCCAGAGTGGGGGCCGACAACCCTTCCTTCCTGCACTGACAAGGCGGTTTTCAATCGAATCATGACGACGATCTCGGAACGCAAGCCAGTGGCGGCTCGCTGATTAACTTTCAACCCCTCATTTGAAAGAGCATCATGGCGAAGAACGAAGTAGTAACCAAACTCACCCCGGCAGACAGGAAGGCGTTAGCCAAACACGAAGAGACGATTCGCGGGGGCCTGACATCGTTCATTGAAGTCGGCCACGCCCTTGCCGAGATTCGCGACTCGGAACTGTACCGCGAAGAGTTCAAGAGTTTTGAAGCCTACTGCAACGACAAGTGGGACTTGAAGCGGCAGACGGCCTACGACAAGATTCACGCCGCAGAGATCGTCGCTGAACTCCAGAATGTACGGAGCTCCGTACATGTCCCGCAAGCAGAATCGCAGGCATTGGAGTTAGCGAAGGCCAAAACAGACGCCCCGAAGGTGTGGGCTGAAGTACTAAAGCGTTCGCCGAAATTGGCGGACGGTTCACCATGCACGACCGCTAAGAAGATCGCCGAGATTCGCGACGAATTACTCAAGCCTAAAGTGGCAGCGGCTACACCAAAAGTAGCGTCCACGATCACAGTAGAGCCGAAAGACGAACCAAAGACCAACGGCGTCGATCACGAACCGCCGCCCGAACTGGTGGATGATGAACCGCCATTCGAGCCGCCTGTCGCCCGCATCCCCGGAGAAGACGACGGCGACGAAGAACTCGACGCGGAACTTGGCAAGATCGAGGATTGGGACGGCGCCAAGATTAACCGGCTCTTGAAGGCGTTGAGCTATTACGAAAACAAGATCGTCAAGGCTGAAGCGATCATCGACTTACGAATCGCTCGCATGTTCCCGCACCACGGCCTACCGCTCAAACGATGGTCCGAAGAACTCGACTCCAAGGCTCGTGAACTAAAGCGATTCCGCCAGAAGATTGAGACCGCCAAGCGAAATCAAAAGGCGGCTTCCGCATGAGGTTGCCGACGCCACGAGCCGATCAAGAGCGATCAATCGACGGACTGAAGGAACAATTCAGCCAGCGCAATCGCCGGCTTATCCTTCAAGCTCCAACACGGTCAGGGAAGACGGTTGTTTCGTGCTTGATGATGGCTCGGGCGCTCGCCAACGGCAAGCGATCATTGTTCCTCGCACAGTCGCGGCAGATCGTCATGCAGACGACGGACGCCCTGGCCGATTACGAAGTTCCTCACGGCATGATGATGGACGGCTTCCCCGTTTCGAGTCACGAGGAAATACAAGTCGGCTCGGTTCAATCGGTACTCTCATGGTGCGACCGAGACGAGGGCGGGCTGGCGTGGCCGCAAGCGAATGTCGTGTTCCTCGATGAATGCCATTCGGAATCCTACTGGAGAATCCACGCTCAATATCCGAACGCTTGGATCGTCGGCCTATCCGCGACGCCTTGCGACTCCAAGGGCCGGGGGCTCGGTCGCCGAATGCGTGAAGTGTTCCGCAAGAGGGACGACGGCAGCGACGAGTCGTTAGGTCAGTACGCGGCGGGCTATGACGCTATTGTTGTCGGTGCGACCTATCAGGAAATGCTGTCGGTCGGTCAGATCGTCCCCATACGAATCTATTCGCAACTCAGGGAAGACTTCCAGCCTATCGCCGCAAACGAGGATGCGGTAGAGATTCAGCGGCGCGGTGCGATCTACATGAACGACGCTCGCCTAGTCGGTGAAGTGGTGGACACCTGGCGGGCGCACGCGGAAGGACGATCAACGCTCTACTTCGCTCAGTCGGTATCTCACTCGATTCTTCTCAAGCACGCCTTCCTTAAGGCGGGGATTTCCGCAGAGCACATCGACGCCGCAACTCCCCAATCCGAACGCGACCAAATCCTCAAGCGGTCCAAGCACGGTGAAACCCAAATCGTCTGCAACTGCAACACGCTCCACACCGGGTTCAACGGCAACTGGATTAGCTGCGTTGGAATCGCCCGCGTCGTTTCATCCTTGCCCCTCTGGAGGCAGATGGCGGCTCGCGGTAGCGGTCGCTGGCCGGGCAAAACGGACTGCGTGCTGCTCGATCATGGCGGCGTGGCGCACGTCTTCGGCTCACCGGACATTGACATTCATTGGCCGCTCGATCCGAAGCGGTCAGCCGAGAAGGAATACCTCCGCAAGCGTGACGCGGCGAACGAACGCGGCGAAGCTGGTCAATGTGTGAAGTGCGGCTTGTGGCTCGAATACGGCCGCGTCTGTGGCAAGTGCGGAACGGAACGCAAGGCGAAGGATCGTCACCACGAGAAAGGCGATCTCGTCGCTCTGGACTTCGGATTCAGTGACGGCGTCGAAGGCGAACCAGTCAAGCCGAAGATAAGCCAAGAGCAACGCCTTTGGAACAACGCTCTATGGGCGGCGGCGGCGTGCGGTCAGACGATCAATCAGGCGGCGGGTAGGTTCTACAAGGACACGAAGAAATGGCCCGCTAACATCGCGGGACTGATGAATCTTCCCCGCAGCGAACAGGACTGGAAATTGCCCGTCCGGGAACTGTTCCCGGAAATGGGAAGGCGTCGCGGGCGTGCTGCGGCGAAGAGTGCGTGAAGGGGGAACCATGAGCGAATTGAACGGCTCGGCATCGACGACGAAACGCGAGATGATCGCTGAGCTAAAGGCGATGAACAGGATCGAGCGAATCCTTCGCGAAGTCCCAGCGTCAGCATTGGGCCGCGTCGGGAAGTGGACCGCCGAGTACGCCGCCGATCTTGCAACGGCGAAGTACTTGGAAGGCGACGACGATGACTTGCCGTGCGTTCCTAACGACGATCCGAAGTTCTAGACGACGACGTCAATTCGATTGGCCGACGTCGCGGCTCGGAAATCGGCGAAGCGTACCGGCGCCTCATTTTTCCGGTGTAGCGGCCACGGCGAAACGTGGCGGAATCGCAGCCGACGCTCGGGGCGGGTAGGACCGAGCGGCCGAAAGGCTTGGGCGTGCGACGGTCTGGGCGAACCCAAGAGGACCGGAAACAAAGTCTTGGGAGTGTGGAACCGGGGCCGGGATGCCATGTGGTTTCTAGCTGCCAGTCCCCCTGAAAAGGGGGCTGGTGCGTCCCAAGACCGAACACCAGTGGTATCAGTGGAGCGAAGAACGATGGCTGCTGTGAAGTGCGATGTTGAGTACACGCAACTCGAAAACGACTACGGTCGAGAAATCGACGGAGTGGTTGTCACCTGTGAAGACTGCGGTCACTCAGAGGAATCATTTGGCCACGGAGAAGCGAGCGTAAAGCGATGCCTTGCTCTTATGCGTGAGAACTGCCCGGAAGGTTGCGACAACTTCTACATGGTGGATTGATCTGTGAGCGAACGTATGGCGATGACCACCTGCCCCGAATGCTGTGGGGCGAAACTGATTGGTCGGTACGACTGCGGCGAGTGCCGTGGGGCCGGTGTCGTACCCGCCGAACGCGAGGAGTGGCGAGTGATCGGTGAAGAGTGCCGAGACGCAAGGCTGAGCATCAGAGCGACGATGGCTGAGGCTGTGCATTGTTTGAAGGCGAAGGGGATGCCAGTGACGATTGCCGACGTTGCGGCGATGGAGGCGGGTCTGGCGAACCCTGAACCGCTCTATCGGCATTGGTTCAGGGAGGGTGTGTGATGAAGAAAGCCCCAACCGCTGAGGAGCGTCGCCATTGGGACCGAGTCGCCGAACTCGGCTGCGTGGTGTGCAGACAACCTGCCGAGATCCATCACGTCACCGGCCAAGCAACCCGCATGGGCAGGCTTCCGCGTCGTCATGATCGCGTGGTCGGTTTATGCCCAAGGCACCATCGTCTAACCGCTCCTGGCGGTCACCTTGAATCCGTCGAAGCGTTATCGCATCGCGGCTTCTTTCGTCGGCATTGGATCGACTTGTATCAGGTCGCTGAGTTCCTTTGGGAAGAGAGGGAGACGCAATGAGCGACTTCAGTATCGACTGCCAAGAGTGCGGTTTCGGATTGCCGATTGACGTGTGGGGATTCCGAAATCTCTGCAACGACTGCGCCGACCGAATCGAACAGGAACGCCGCGAAGACACCGAATGCCCGTGGTGCGACAAGCCTTCGGCCGGCGGGTATCCCTGCTCGCTCGAATGCGAAGAAAAGCAATGGGCTTGGGAAGCGGAGTATTGCGAAGACCAAACGAGGGAAACAACATGAGCGATGAACGATGCTCCATTGAGGAGACGAGAACCGGCAAGGTCTACGACTGGTATCTCGGTCAGGCTTGCGAGTGGTTCGAGAGCAACATCAAGAGCGGGATACCTGACGGCGTCCTGCGTTCGTGGGATCACGTCTTCTTCTCGTCGGCCGTTCGCGACCTGCTTGCAACCGAAGCCTACGCCGACCTGCCGAACCGAAAGCGGCTAGTGGAGTTGGTCGAGAAAGCGATGGGGCCAATACAGCCGTGAACCTCACCAAAGCCCAAGCCGCCCGTCTCGGCATCACCAGCGACTCCCACGGCGCCAAGGTCAAGGCCGACAAGTCCTATGGCGACACGTTGGTTCAAGGTCTCATCGAGAGCGTCTACGTCTTGTCTGGAGTGCGCGGCGTCTCGGAATGGCTCTTTCATCCCGTCAGGAAATGGCGGCTTGACTACGCGATTCCTGAGCACAAGATCGCTGTCGAAATCAACGGCTGGACTTCCCACCACCGCAGGGGCCGAATGGAAGAAGACAACGCCAAGCTAGCGGCGGCAGTGATGATGGGATGGCGCGTGTTCTATGCGAGCGTTGACCAGATGAAGCGAGGCACAGCGGCCCTTTGGGTAGCGTCTGCGATTACCCCCACCCAAGCGAATGAAGGGAGATAGGAGTAGCGAATGAGAATCCACTGGGACGAAGAGTCGCTTGACGACTTCGAGAACTTGAAGACGCTGCTGGATGAGTGCCGCAAGATCGAAGACGCGAACAACGTGATCGCCCGCCTGCGCAAGATCGTGGACATGGCGGAAGACCTAAGCCGCCCGAAATACAAGGGCAACTACGGTTCGCTGATGAATCAACTGGATGACGATTGGTCGATTGAATTGCGACGGCTGAGCGAGGAACGACAGAAAGCCCCAACCCCCTGACCTGAAGTAAAGGAGTGAATGAGAGAAGATGAAACCGCTACTCGCCCAACTGCACTGGCAGAATCCAGAGAATCCCGAAGAGACGATATTCGTGGCGCAGATGGAATGGAAAGACAGCGACTCGTTCCGCGATTCGTTGCGAGAAATATGCGACCGCCGACGTCACGAATGCCCTGAAGGTTGGCTGCCGATGTTGTGTAATGAATCCGCACCGATGTTCGTCAAGGCGTTCAATCCCTAACCCCCATTACCGAGGGAGCGAGAAGAAAATGTCATCGGACGACGACCGACGCCTGCAACTGCTCCCCGGTTGCCAATGCGACCAATGCGGGCGCGCCGCAATCTCGCGCGGCACTCGCCACCGCAACAGAAACGGCGACCTCTTGCAGACCCCGCTCCGTCGCTTCTACTGCCCTCATTGCAAACTCAACTTCAAGAGACCGCTGGCTAACCTAGCCGCTCCAAATCCGTTAGCCCCTTAACAACCGTCGCCACGCACGCAGAATACTCGCAGGCGTGGGAGGGCGACGGCGATGATTTCACTGGCGACCTTGGTCCAGTTCGTTTTCTTTCTCATCATCGCCGGGTTGATCGTCTGGATTCTTCTTTGGCTGATCGGGGCGGTTGGACTCCCAGACCCGTTCGCCAAGGTCGCTCGAATCGCCATCTACGTTGCCTCCGCCTTCATTTTGATTTGGTCTCTGATGGGTCTGATTGGCCAATCCCCTCCGTTGTTCCGACCGTAAGGAGAGCCGTCACGAGTGCTCGGGACAATACTCGTCATCGCTGGTCTCATCGCCATCGGAATGATGCAGGGCGGCTATCTCGTCTGGCGTCAGTACCGCAACCTTCCTTCGAACGAACAACTTCGCTTCGCCACCTACATCTACCAGAAGAAAAGCGACGACTACAAATCGCTTTGCGTGGACGCCCGCAGCCAAGCGGAAGCCCTAGCGTTGCTCGCCAACGTCATCCACCAGAACAACCCGAGCGAAGCAAGTTCAAAGATCATCGCCTCCATCGACCACTTTATCCAGGTGATGAATGAGCGGTTGGCGGCGAAGCAGTTCACGCCAGCATCTACGCCGGGGGCGGAATGATTCTGCTTGGGGTCGAGGACGGAGCATTCGGGATTCAAAAGCTGTACGAGCTTGGCGCGGTCGGCGTCATGCTCGCAATCACCGTCTACGGGTTGATTCTCGTCTGGCGGCAGAACACCTCGAATCTGGTGGACTGGCGTGTGGAAGCTAGAGCGGACCTCAAGGAAGAAAGGACCAGCCGTCAGGCGCACGAGTCCCAGATGACCAAGCTGCTGACAGAGCTTGTTTCGTCGGTCTCGGACATCAAGGAAGCGATGCAGATCGTCCTTAACGAACTCAAGAAACTTCAGGACACGAATGGAAAAGCATGACGGCGCACACCGGGATAGCGATGGTCGGCGCGTCGGCGGTGTTCCTGCTCATCGTGGAGTGCATCCACAAGAGTTGCAAGTGGCGGCATATGGCGGCGGCGGGGTTAGCTTTCGGGTGCATGGTCGTCCTCGCGTTTATGCCGTGTTGGCCGACCCAGCAGACGCACCACCCGCCGGAGCCGACCGTCGAACAAAGGCCGGATATTGATGCGGTTGAGAAGCTATTGCTAGCGAATTATCGAAGAGTCAAAACAGAAAGAGAGATATCGGATGCCTGGCCCAAATAACCCCACGCCGCTCACGTCCGAACAACTATCCGAAATGCTTGACGCCGTCGCCTCGGCGGGATCAGACGCGGTCGATTCGCTCGCCGAGTACGAAGCCGCCCCGCCGCCGAAAGCCAATGGCGACGTTTGCCACGACCTCGAGACGACCCGCCAACGACTGCAAGACATGATCGAAGGAATCAACGCAACGATGGCCGACCTCGGCTGTGGAGCCTAACGGGATGACCTGCAAACCCCTGCTCGCGTTACTGCTACTCGCCTTCACGCCGGTCCATGCCGACGTGCCGGCGAAGTCGTCTCCGGTCAAGGCGCCACCGAAGGCGGGAACAGCGACGGTCGTCAAAGAGGATATTCCGCCGACTGAAGGCGCTGTCCGCGTGACGGTCGTCACCTCGCCGAAACTGACGGACGACGCGACATACTTCTGGGACGTGTATCCCGAAGACGAAGTGACGATCGTCAGCGAAGACGCCAATAAGATCGTCTTTGAAGTGCCGATGACGCCTGAAGTCGAATATTCGGTTCGCTGGGTTGCCAAGGAGGCGAAACAGAAGCAGCAAACCGTCCGAACCAAGGTCAAGGCCGGTCATGGACCGCAGCCGCCTCCAACACCCGTCGACCCGCCAGTAGACCCTACGAAGCCTTCCCCTTTCGAAGCGCCGGGTATCCGGTCGATCTTCTATTTCCGTGACATGGACATGATGAACTACACGCCTGACCAACGGGCGGCGATCCTTGGAGTTCCGTGGCGGGAATACCTCAAACGGATTTGCGCAGACGATACCGCGCTCGCCAGCGGCAAAGGCTTCACGATGATTCAGCCGGGTGGGGACTTCTCTCTTGCCCCAGCGCTATGGAAGAAAGCAGCGGAACGGCCAACGAGCCTTTCAGCCGACGCCCCGTGGATGATCGTCGGCAACGGCAAGAGCGGCTTTGAAGGTCCGATGCCAAAGACCACGGCCGAGATCAAGAAGATTTTCAAGGACTTGGGGGCTGTTGAGTAATGGCGGACTTCGACATCAACAGCGTCATCGACGTAGACGACCCAGCGAACAACGACCGCCTATTCCCGGCCGACAAGGGTCGCGGCTTCGACCCGTCGAAGGTGGTCAAAGCGATGTTCGCCCCGCCTTCAGATATCAAGGTGATCCCCCGCAACGAATGGCCGGCGAGACTCGAAGAGCAACTCGCCAACAAGACGTCTTGCATGGACTACGGCGCGGAAATCGCACCGCTCGACCAAGCTCAATCGAATTACTGTTGGGGCCACTCCTCGACCGGCGGAACGATGTTCGTTCGGGCGCGGATGAACCTGCCCTACGTCCCACTATCGGCCTACTCGGTCGCGGCGACGCTGATGAAGGGCGCCAACGAAGGTGGCTGGTGCGGGCTGTCTGCGAAGTTCATTCGCGAGACCGGAGTTTGCAGCCAGGCGATTTGGCCGCAAGGCGACTTCAAATACGCGAAGTATCAGAATAACCCGGATGCGCAGAAGAGTTTCGCGGCCCACAAGATCACGCTCGACTTCGCAGACCTGTCGAAGGACGTCTACGACCAAAACCTTTCATTCGACATGGTTGCGACATGCCTGCTTCTCGGCATCCCATGCGCCGTCGATTTCAATTGGTGGTCACATAGCGTTCTCGCCGTCCGTCTCGTGCAGGTCGAAGCAGGATCCTACGGAATCGAAATCCGAAACTCTTGGGGCAAGTCGTGGGAGAACAATGGAAACGGGATCCTTCGGGGGTCGAAGGCGATTCCAGACGGAGCGATCGCGTTCCGTCAAGCAACGTTCGCGTAGTCGAAAGGACTCACATGCTCAGTTTTGTCATGATGGTTGCTTGCCAAGTTCCGGCGCCTCCGCCAGTTGAGACCCGCGTCACTTCGCTAGAATCGCGCGTCAAGGCTCTCGAAGTCGCCAAGGCTAAAGAACCGACCGCTTGCCCCTGCGGGCCGACCTGCCCTTGCGCCGCTCCTGCGATCACTCAGTCGTTGACGGCCGTTCCCGTCTCAAGCGTCGTCGAAGTCAAGCAAAAGAAACACAAAACCATCGTCAAGACGCGAACGACCAGTTCGGCCTTCGAATGCGTGAACGGCCAGCGTGCTCGCAAGGGGCTCAGGCCGTTCATGTGGAACGAGAGCCTTGCCCGAGCCGCGGAAAAGTGCGCTGCGTTCAAGGCCGCCCACTGTCTCAGCGGTCACACGTCCAACGACTTCGCCTTCATCGACGACGGCGCCCAGTGCGTCTCGACCGGAGCGGATGGAAGCAAGATTCCGGCCAACGATCCGAATTGGTGGACGTGCTGCATGGATGACGGCTACCCCTATGCTGGCGCTGGGATGGCGGTCGGTGCGGACGGCAACAAATACTATTCACTGTTCGTCAGCTACTCTCCGGGTCCAGCCACAGAAGCCGCACCAGCTCCATCGGCCTGGCGTGAGATCGCATCAACGACCACCACCACGGCAGCCTACCCGACCAACAGCGTCTTTTACATCGGAGGCCGACCTTGCACCAGCCCCGATGGTCGTACTGCTGTCGCTATTCCTGACAACTGGGGCTCAATGTCGGCCCCGGTGTTCATGGGCGGCGGCTCTAGCTGCGCTGGCGGCAACTGCGGAACAAGCGGTGGCGGTCGCGGGCTCTTCGGAAGGCGGCGCT
>Ga0137459_1000806_pt1 | contig 10613 bp, 6 predicted proteins | sample EasRivERMGT700_2_FD_104908 | JGI IMG/M metagenome (GOLD analysis project Ga0137459, IMG submission 104908) | Soil microbial communities from meander-bound floodplain in the East River, Colorado, USA - East River MetaG ERMGT700_2 | ecosystem: Environmental > Terrestrial > Soil > Floodplain ... | reverse complement strand
GAGGGCGGCCAGGCGCTCGAGGGCCAGCTCGAGCCGATCGCGACGTTCTCGCGGCGCGGCGTGCGCTACCTCGGCCTCCTGCACTTCTCGGCCAACGCGATCGGCCGGCCGGCGAAGGGCCGCGGCGCCGACGGTAGCGTCGGGCTCACCGGGTTCGGCCGCGACGTCGTCCGCGAGTGCGAGCGCACCGGCGTGATCGTCGACCTCGCGCACATCAACCGCCGCGGGTTCCTCGACGCGCTCGCGCTCGCGACCCAGCCGCCGATGGTCTCGCACACCGGCGTGCTCGGCGTCCACCAGCACTGGCGCAATATCGACGACGAGCAACTGCGCGCGATCGCCGACAAGGGCGGCTGCGTCGGCGTGATCTTCGCGCGCCGCTACCTCGGCTCGGCGTCGATCGACGCGGTGGTCGATCACCTGCTGCACATCATCGACGTCGCCGGCGACGATCTCCCGGCGCTCGGCTCGGACTTCGACGGCTTCGTGGTGCCGCCCGTGGGGCTCGAGGACATCGCGGCGCTGCCGAACCTGACCGTCGCGCTGTCGCGGCGCGGCGTCGCGCCCCGCGTGCTCGAGAAGATCCTCGGCGGCAACGTCCTGCGCGTGCTCGACGCGGTCCCGGCGTGGGGACGCCTCGCGGCGTGAGCCGGCTCGCGCGCGCCGGGCGGCGCGGCCTGCTGCTGGTCGTGCAGTTTGCCAGGCAGCTCGATCCGGCGCCGGCTCGCGGGCGCGGATAACCCGCGGCCAGGGCCGGCGCGCACGGCTTGCGCACATGCCGCATTTTGCGGCGGTCGCCCTGGCGCTCCGCGGCCCGCCAGGAGCTTCGCGGCCCGCCAGGAGCTTTGCGGCCCGCCGGCCATACCCTCCGCGGTATTCTCGACGAGGGCATGCAGACGAGACGGAACGCGTGATCCGCCCCACGGCAGGCGGACCGCCCACCGGGTGGGTGCGCTATGCCTGGGCGCTGCTCGCCGTCGTCGCGGCGATCCTCGCGCGCTGGTTCGCGGACCCGCGGCTGGGCACCCAGCTGCCCTACGGCTCGGTGCTCGTGGCCACGATGATCATCGCGTGGTTCGTGGGCCTCCGGCCCGCGCTGGTCGTGGTCTTCGCCGGCGGCCTCGCGGCCAACTTCTTCCTCCAGCCACCGCGGTGGAGCTTCGAGTCCAGCGCGGACCACCAGCACTCGGGGCTCCCGGCGTTCCTGTTTCTCGGCAGCGTGATCTCGGTGTTCGGCGGGTTCGTCCACGCCCAGCGCGCGCGCGCCGAGGCCACCGCCCACACGATCCGCCGCACGGAGGCCGCGCTGCGCGAGGCGCACGATGGGCTCGAGCAGCGCGTCCGCGAACGCACCGCGGAGCTCGCGCAAACCAACGAGTCGCTGCGCGCGTCCGAGGAGCAGTTTCGCCTCCTGGTCGAAGGCGTCCGGGGCTACGCCATCCTCCTGCTGAGCGCCGCCGGCACGATCGTCGTGTGGAACGCCGGCGCCGAGCGGCTGTTCGGGCGCACGGCGGCGATCGTCGGCAAGCCGCTCACCGAGCTCGTGCCCGGCCTCGACCTCGCGGCGTTGCTGCAGGGCGTGCCCGGCGGGGCGACCGAGTGTCATGCGCTGCACTCCGACGGCCCGGCGTTCCCGATCGAGCTCGTGATCACCCAGCTCGATCAGCAGGACATGTTCGTCGGCATCGTCCACGACATCTCGGAGCGCAAGCACCTCGAGGCGCTCACCGAGCAGCGGCAGCGCCGCGCCGACGAGCTGCGCCGCAGGAGCGAGGAGCTCGAGGAGGACAACCGGCGCATGCAGGAGGCCAGCCGGCAGCAGAGCGAGTTCCTGGCGAACATGAGCCACGAGCTGCGCACGCCGCTCAACGCGATCATCGGGTTCACGGAGCTCATGCACGGCGGCACCACCGGGCCGATCGATGAGCTGCACCGCGACTTCCTCGGCGACATCCTGACCAGCTCGCGCCACCTGCTGCAGCTCATCAACCAGGTGCTCGATCTCGCGAAGGTGGAGTCCGGCACGCTCGAGCTCGTGCCCCAGCCGGTCGAGCTCGCCCACGTGATCGGCGAGGTCCGCGACATCCTGCGCGGCCTGGCGGCGAGCCGCCGGATCGAGCTCGAGGCGGCGCTCGCGGACGATCTCGGCAGCGTGACGGTCGATCCGGCGCAGCTCAAGCAGATCCTCTACAACTACGTGTCGAACGCGCTCAAGTTCACGGCGGACGGCGGGCGCGTGACGATCCGCGCCAGGCTGATCGGCGAGGCGTTCCGGATCGAGGTCGAGGACACCGGCATCGGCATCGCGAGCGAGGACCTGCGCTACCTGTTCGTCGCGTTCCGCCAGCTCGACGGCGGCGCCGGCAAGCGGTTCCAGGGCACCGGCCTGGGCCTCGCGCTGACCAAGCGTTTCGCCGAGGCGCACGGCGGCAAGGTCGGGGTCCACAGCGTGCGCGGCGCCGGTAGCACGTTCTGGGTCGAGCTGCCTCGCGTGGTGGCCGTCACCCAGGTGTCGCGGATCGCGCGGCGGTGATAGCGTCGCCCGTCATGTGGTGGCGCCGCCTGCGATACGTGCTGCTGCTGATCGCGCTGTGCGCGATCGCGACGTGTCCGGCGGCAAAGCGGTCGTGCACGGCAAAGACGCGGGCGGCCGAGGCCGACGAGCTGCTCGGGTACCTCGCAGATCGCGTCGCCGCGCACGTCGCGACCACCGGGCGCGTCCCGCCGACCATCGCGGGACCGACGCCCGCGCCGGGGTGCTGCGAGCAAGGCGGGACGTGCGGCCCCGACGCGGCGGTGTGGGCCCAGCCGGGCTGGCGCGAGCTCGGGTTCTCGATCGACGGGACCTACCGCTACACGTATCAGTACGCGCCGGATCCGAGCGGGCTGTCGGCCACGCTGCGCGCGGTCGGGGACGTCGCGTGCGAGGGCCAGGCGAGCGCCGTGGAGATCGAGCTCACCGTCGTGGGCGGCAAGGTGTCGCGGGTGTGGTCGCGCAAGGCGGCGCCCCCGTGACCGCGACCTCCCCACCGGGTCGCAATCGCCCTCGGGTCGCGGCACAATAGCCCCGCCCCCATGCGCAGCCTCCTCTTCGCCTGTGTCCTGCTCTCGGCCTGTGGAAAGAACAGCGAGCCACCGCCGCCGACCTCGGGTTCGCCGAACGCCAAACCGGAGTCCGGTCCGCGCCACCCGCGGTCAGCGGCGAACCAGCCGTCGCAGGCCCAGGCCATGTTCGCCACCGTGTGCGCGACGTGTCACGGCATGGACGGCACCGGCAAGGGCCCCGCGGCCGAGACGCTCAACCCCAAGCCGCGCGACTACACCGATCCGACGTGGCAGGCGAGCGTCACCGATCAGCACCTCCGGGATACGATCCTGAAGGGCGGCCAGGGCGTCGGCAAGAGCCCGATGATGCCCGGCCAGCCGCAGCTCGCGGACCACCCCGAGGTGCTCGACGAGCTCGTCCAGATGATCCGCGGGTTCGGCAAGCACCCATGATCGCGACGTCTCCCGACGGGCAATGGGCGGCGGTCCGGCGCGGTCGGGAGGTCTGGTTACTCGCGAACGGCGCCGGTCCGGCGACCTCGCGCATCGAGCTGCCGACCGACGACGTCGATCTCGTGATCGTCGGACCGCCGAGCATCCTGGCGATCGTCATGCGCGGCACGGCGGAGGACGCGAGCCACCGCATGGTGCTGTACCAGCCGCCGTACGGCGACGCGGTGGCGCAGCTCGACCTCGAGGCGCCGATGCGGATCGCCGCGGTGACCGGGCCGCGGATCGTGCTGGTCTCGCGCGATGGCAAGGCGGTCACGATCGTCCGCGTCGCCGGGCGCGCGCTGTCGGCGCAGGCGGTCGAGACCGGCAGCCCCGTCGAGTTTGCGGTCGGCCTCGAGCGCAACCAGGTGCTGTTCGGCCTGCTCCGCAAGCTCGAGGCGTGGGACGCGATCTCGGGCCGCCCGCTGTTGCGCATGCAGCTGCAGCTGCCGCCGCCGCCGCGCACGATCGGCCCGGCGCACGGCCACCTGTGGGCGACCCGGCCCGGCGGCGACGACATCCTGGTGTGCCGGATGTCCGACGGCCGGCCGTTCCGCCACCACATCGGCGCGCCGATCGATGACGTGATCTGCCATCCGGCGTCCCCCCTGGTGATCGTCGTGACCGCGCGCGGGCTGGTCCGCCTGCATTGCTTCGCGCACTCGCTCACGGTGATCGACGCGCCGTGGCAGCCCGGGGTGCCACTCGCCCAGCTGGTGGTCGGCGACGACATCAGCCTGCTCGGCATGGCCGACCACGATGACGAGCCGTGGCGCGTGCCGATCGGCGGGGCGGGCGCGCCGGCGATCACGCTCGACCGATCCGACGCGCCGAACGAGCCGCTCGCGACCGCCGCCGACAAGCTGCGCGCGATGCGCGAGCGGGCGCTCCCCGAGCTGCACGATGCCGGTCCGCCGGCCCGGACGGCCCCGCGCGCGGCGACCGGCCTCGACGCGGGCGACGCCGGTTCGCCGCCGGGCGGGGACCGGACGCACCCGCCGGGCAGGTCGCCCTTTGCGGCGGCCGGCCACGGCGCCGCGCCCCCAAGCGCGACGGCCGCTCCGGCCGCGGTCACCGGCGGGCCGCGCCTGGCCGGCCTGGCCGAGCCGGCGCGCGCGCGGGTGTGGCGCGAGCCGCTCGCGGCGCTGGGGGCCGACCTGGTGCGCGGGGCCGACGCCGAGGTGCCCGTCGTCACGGCCGACACCGAGCTCGGCCAGCTCGCGCATCGCCTCGCCCTGCCGTCCGCCGCGCGCCGCGCGCTGATCGTGCTGTACGGCCTGCACCTGGTCGGCGAGCCCGGCGTGGCGATCGCGCGGCTGGCCCACACGCTCGGCGAATGGACCGAGGCGCTCGGCCAGGGCGAGCTCGGCACGCTCGCGATGCTGCGGCGACGCGGCGGCAAGGTCGCGCTGCGCGGCCCGGTCACCGATCTGCTCGACGGGGTGTCGCCGCGCGCGATCCGCGTGGTCGGCGGCACCGCCACGGCAGCCCGGCCCGGCGCGGTGCGGATCGCGCGCGACGGCAGGTCCGACGCGGTGATCGAGGCCGAGCTCGCCGGTCAGCTCGGGCGGATCGCCGTGATCGAAGGCGGCGCCGCGCGCGCCGTGCTCGAGGCCCGCCTGCACGGCGCGACCGCCGTGGCGCTGGCGCCGCCGGCCGCGCCGCCGCTGCCGTGGCCGCGCGATGCCGGGCTCGTCGTCGTCGCCGATCCGGGGGCACCTGCGTGGGTCGCGGCGCTGCCGAGCTTCACAGCCGCATGACCTGCGCGGCCTTCTTCGCGGCCTTGTCGTACTCGGCCTTGGCGTCGCTCGCCGCCTCGAGCGAGCGATACGAGCCGAGCCGCACGCGGTAGAACGTGCCCTTGCCGCTGACCTCGGCTTCGGTCAGGTAGGCCTGGTAACCGGCGGACTTCGTCGCGGTCAGGAACGCCTCGGCCTCCGCCCTGTCCTGGAACGACGCCAGCTGGAGCGTGAACCGCCCCTTGCCCTCGGCGGCGGGCTTCGCGTTGGCCTCGGTCGCTGGCTTGTCCGCCTGGGCGTCGGACCGCCGTGCCTCGGATCGGTCGGACCTGGCCTCGCCCGAGGCGTCGTCGTGCTTGTCGTCGTGCTGGTCGTCGTGCTGGTCGTCGTGCTTCCTCGGCTTCTTCTCGGCGTCGTGCTTGTCGGTCCTGGGCTTGTCCGCCGCGGCGGGCCTGGTGACCGGCTCGGGCCTGGCCTCGGGTTTGGCGTCGGGCTTGGTCTCGGGCCTGGCATCGAGCCTGGTCTCTGGCCTGGCGTCGGGCTTGCGGCGCTTGTCGAGCTCGCCGATCGCCTTCTCGACCTCGGTCGGCGGCTCGCTGCCGGTGAGCGCGCCGTGGAACGACAGGTGGTCGGAGCGCTCGAGGCGATCGAGGGCGGCGAGCGGATCGCTGGCCGTCCTGGTCTCGGCGTGATCCAGGTGGCCGCGCGCCTCGACCCGGCGGCCGACGAGCACGCCGAGCACGAACACCAGCCCGACGATCGCGGCGCCGCCGAAGAACAGGTAGAAGATCTGACGACCGTCGAGGCTGACCTCGATCTTGTCCTTGTAGAGCTCGGGCTCGCGGCTGGGCATACCCCCAGCCTCGGCAACCTCGGCTATCGGGGCAAGAAAACCGCCCGCGACCTGATCATTGGAGCGTATTGACCGAGCTGAGGCCGGTCGATTCGATACGGAAGACCTTGCCACGGGTCGACGGGAGGCCCGACGTCGACAGGTAGTCGCCAGCGTCGATCACCCAGATGCTGTTGGTCGGGCCGTGGACGACCTTGACCGGGAACGACGGTAAGATGTTCGGCAGCGTCAGCGGCGTGTACCCGGCGGTCTGGTGGAACGACAGCTGAAAGCCCGGAAACACGAGCGGGATCTGGCCGAGCCCACCGTTGCGATCGAGGAGGCAGACCTGGTCGCCGGGGTACGTCGGATCGACGATCGTCAGCTTCAGGGCGGGGTTGCGGAACTTGATCGCCGGCGCGTCGTTGCGCTCGGTCAGGACGACCTGCGGAGTCCCGAGCAGGCAGCTGCCGGTGGCGATGTCGGGATACACCGGCTGGTTCTCGACCTGTGTCAGTTTCAGCGAGCAGGGGTTGGGCTCGAATCCACCGCTCAGGAGCTTCCCGGTGATCGGGTAGGTGGGATCGACGATGGTCGGATCGTCCTTATCAGCACACGCCGGGGCCTTCAGGGGAATCCGGCCGAGCTGCACCGAGCTCGCCAGCGGGTTCTTGATGCACGCGCCGTTGGGGCCATCTTGCTCGATGATCGGGTGGATATAGCCGGTGCGGCTTCCGATGACGGTGAACGCCTCGCTCGCGCGCACGTCGAACCGCTGCGGTCCGTTGACGCACGACTGCGGCGGCGTGACGCCCTCCAGGCAGACGTCACCCTGGCAGATCGTCCCCACGTCGCAGTCGGTGTTGCTGGCGCAGGTCTCGACGCAACGCCGGTTCCTCGCCGGATCGGTGGTGTTGATCGGCGCGCGCGCGTCGTCGACCCGGCACGCCCACGTGTGGGGATCCGACATGGTCGCATCGTGGACGGGGTCGGCTGCGCTGGCGTTACGCACGGCGTAGTCGGCGAGCGCCTCGCACTGCGCGTCGCTCGTGCAGCCGTCGATCGGGGTGGTCCGGAGCTCGTGCTTGCGCGGCAGCAGCACGAGCTCGCCGCTCGTTGCTTTACCGACGGTGTAGCGCCGGAGCGAGGTCAGGAAGTCGCGGCAGGCGGTCGCGAGCCGCGAGGCCTCGCTGCGGAGCATGCAGGCGCCGATGGCGACCTGGCTATCGGGGTGGACGTAGCACTGGTAGGCAAAGGGGCAGTCGGCATCCCCGTTCGCGGAGTTACAGCCGCGGAACTGCACGATGTCGAACAGCTCGGCGCCCATCGCGCAGAACGGCTGTGCCGGATCCTTGAGCCGCATGACGCCAGTCATCTCGCCAGGCTTCTCATCGATGGTCATCAGCCCCGAGCGGACCACCGGGCCGTCGATGGAGGTGAGGTTGGTGTCCTGCGACAGCGGGCCCTCGAACGTCGCCGTCCAGGTCTCGTCGCTGTACAGGCTGCGGAGATCGGGGAACACCTGATCGCGGGTCTGCCGGTCCGCGGCAAACTGCACCTCGGACACCGCGATGCCGTTCGGAGCGTCGGAATCGGCGATACACTTGACCTGACGAAGGATGGGTAGCTCGGTGACCTTGACGCCGGCCACCGGTCCTCCGGTCACGTTGCGGGCCGGCGCCGTGGTGGCGCGCGGACCGGCGGTGTTGCCGCCGTTGACATCGGGACTCAGCCCCGGATCGGTGCACGAGGGCGGGGCCGTTTCCCCCGCGTTCACCTTCGTGGACGCGTCGGTGTCGCGATCCAGGACGTTGTCGCGCAGCTGGTGCGCCATGACGAGCGTCGGGGCGGTGAGCTGCGGGGAGGACTGATGGAACAGGTCGCCGTTGCCATTGACGTCCTCGTTGTTGTCATCGTCGACGTTGACCACGAAGCTCGCGCCGTTCGACGCGGTGATGATCGCGAAGTAGCCGACCAGGGCCGCCGGGCCGGTGTCGCGGGGAGTGGTGCCCGGAGCCTTGAAGAACGTGACCGAGGTGGGCACGCCATCGCCGACCAGCTCGATCCCGGGGCCCTTCGCGCCGACGCGCCGCGGCGTCGCCGGATTGCCGAGCGGGAGGCACTGCAGCGCGGGGACGTTGCGGATCGTCCGGACGAACCGCGAATCGACCTGGGTATCGCATTCCCTGTTGAGGGTGAGCACGTCGGCAACGCGCACGGAGTTGTCCGTCGCGACCGCGTAGACATACTGGGCCTGGGGGGGCGCGGGGATGGGGGGATCGTGGGCGGTACCGTCGTCGTCGAGCACGCCGCCGGTGCCGCCCACGCCGATCTGCGGCGACAGCGCGATCGACGTGATGCCGAACTTGTCGATCGGGACCTGCGGCGGGACCTGCGGCGGGACCTGCGGCGGGACCTCCAGCGCGATCTGTGACAGCGACAGGGGGAGCGAGTCGGGCCCCAGCTCGACGATCGTGAACGAGGCCGAGTTGTCGGCACCGATCACCAGGCGCTTGGTCTTGACCCGCGGATCGAGCTCGAGGGCGAGCGTGACCGGACGCGTCCCGGGGGTGACCGAGCCCAGGGCTCCGTTCGCGACGGAGCACTCGGCCGGGCAGGTCACGGTTGCCAGCTCGGGACCTGTGAGCACCGCCGGCCCGGAGGCGGTGTACTGGATGCCCGAGACGATCGTCGCGGTCGCCCCGGTCGGCCCGGTTGACATCTCCACGGCCGCGACGAGGTGGCAGCTCGGGTACGCGATGTACACCACGCCGGACGCATTCGCGGCGCATCTATTGCCGACGACCTCCGTGTTCGGCTCGGCGACCATCGCCGCGGGCCTGGCGAGGATCGGCGTCTCCGCCGCGTTCTTGACGGGGACGCGGGTGACCTTGACCGCCTTCGTGGGATCCTGATGGAGCGCGCTGTTGATGTCGAGCTCCGAGAGGTCGCACGAACCGGCGTTGGCGGTGACCTCGTAGCAGCCGGTCTTGTCGGTGGCGATCGCGATCGGGTCCTCCCCCACGCTGATCGAGTTCTTGCCGGGGGTCAGCGGATCGGCGTCGAGCACGCTCACCCCGGCGTTGCCGTTGACAAACTCGGACGCCGGGGCGGACGGCCACTGCGCGATCGCGACCGTCCCCGCGGCCGACTGGAGGATGAAGCCGAACCAGTAGGTGGTGCCAACCGGGAGCCCGCCGCTGGCGGTCAGATCTTCCTGCCCCGGCGGAACGCTCGCGGGGAGGGCGATGTCGTGGGCCAGCGACCGGGTCTCGCACGACGTGGCCGGCTGCGCGGTCGTGATGATGTCATCGGTGGCGACGCCGGTGGGGGTACCGTTGCCATCGACACGGCCATTGGTGACGCGCATGTCGCCGAAGCAGGCAAACGCGATGTCGACCGGACGGTCGAGGTTGAGCTGCGTGGGCACCGTGGACGTGGGGTCGCTGCATGCCGCCCCGAGTGCCGCGCCGAGTACGATGACGAATGGAATGCGATTCATGGCACCCTCGGTTTGCCGATGCGAAGCACGACACGATTTCGCGTGGGTGAGGTGGGGGTCACGTCGACCACGGCGATCGTGTCTTCGAGATAGTTCGAGATGAAGAGCAGCTGCAGGTTCTTCGCCCCGACGACCGAGTACGGGCCACGGCCGACGGTGATGATGTCCTCGACCTGCGATTGCCCGCGCGGATCGACGACGTAGACCTCGCCGTCCTGGAAGCAGGTGACGTACGCACGCTCACCGTCGCCGGGGTCGAACACGAAGACCGTTGACGCCTGGCGGCAGATGTCGCTCGCGCCGCTGGGCGCGTTGCGAGGCACCCCATCCGGGCCCCGCGAGGTATCGAAGATCTGCAAGCTCGGCGGCCGGCGATTCACCACGTACAGCCGCTTGCCGTCCGGTGAGAACTGCATGCCGCGGGTGTCGCTCGAACCGCCGGCGCCGGGGCTCCCGCCGACCGCGTCGAGGAAGAAGAAGTTGCTCGGTAACAGGAACGGCAATGGGGTGTTGCTCGGGCGGCCGACCGTGAAGGTCTGGATCCGATCCTCGCTGCGGCTGCCGACGTAGACGATGTCGATGTCGCCGTCGACGCCCTCGCTACGGCCGGCGATGCCGGTCGCGCCGCGCAGGCCGGTCGTCTGGTCCGCGGCAAACAGGTTGACCACCAGGTCGGCGATCTGCGCGTTGCCGTTCGCCGGGGAATGGATGAGCGTGACCGCGGCGTTGGTCAGGTGCGTCACCATCGCGAAGCCGTGGGCGTAGGCGTTGTCCACGCCGGTGGGACCATTGTCGGCGAACACCCCGAACGGCTCGTCCGGGATCGGCGGGTTGTTCGGATCGTTCTGGACGGTCGCCAGCCGGTGCGCATCGTCGCACAGCGCGAACCCCCCCGTGCCGCTCGTGCACGACAGCCGGTCGTCGGCGTAGTCCGCCCAGGCGATCGACGGATCACCGCGCGTGGGGACGATGAGGCGGACCTTGTTGCCAAAGTCCTGCATGG
>Ga0137459_1000805_pt1 | contig 10613 bp, 8 predicted proteins | sample EasRivERMGT700_2_FD_104908 | JGI IMG/M metagenome (GOLD analysis project Ga0137459, IMG submission 104908) | Soil microbial communities from meander-bound floodplain in the East River, Colorado, USA - East River MetaG ERMGT700_2 | ecosystem: Environmental > Terrestrial > Soil > Floodplain ... | reverse complement strand
CTCCAGCCGCCGAAGGTCTTGCGGATCAGATCCTCGGCCTCCACGACGTCGAAGTTCCCTGCGATCACGAGCGTCGCGTTCGCGGCCGTATAATGCGCGTCGCGGAACGCCGACAGCTCATCGCGCCCGATCTTGTCGACCGACCGCGGCGCGACCACGCCGGTCCGGGTGTACGGATGATCCGGCCCGTAGATCGCCGCGAGCTGCTGGCGCTGGAACTCGAGCCGCTGGTGGGGCCGCTTGAGCTTGTACGTGGTCTCGATCGCCTTCTGCCACCGCTCGACGCCCAGCTGGCGGTACGCGCCCACCTTGACCAGGCGCTCGAACCCCTTGATCACGACCTCGAGGTAGATGCTCATGCCACGCGCCCGGCAGATCGTGTGATCGGGCGTCGTATCGCATCCGAGCTGCACGCCGGTCTCGCGGAGCACCGTGGAGTCGGGTGGCAGCGAGAGGAAGTCGGCCGCGGCCGATGCCAGCGCCGGGCTGTCCGGCGTCGTCGCCTCGCCGGCGTCGAAGACGAGCTGGGCCGCCACCACGGGCATCGAGAACACCGGCAAGAGGAGGACGCGCATGCCGTTACCGAGCTCGAAGCGCGACACGTTGGAGAACACCTTGAGCTCGGCCGCGACCTGGAGCGGCCGCTGCGCCTCGCTCGGATCGACCTCGGCGGCCTCCACGCCGTCGTGCGACGCGGCCTGGAACGTGACCTGCGAACGCCGGCCGCCTTTCTGGCCTTCCTTGCTCGGCTTGAACACGGTCACGCGAGCACGGTCGCGATCGAGCACCCGCTTCAGCGCCGTGCCCACCGACGACAGCTCGAACTTGCCGATCTTGTCGAGCTCGTGGAAGACGTAGATCTCGCGCGAGTCGAAGTCGACGTCTCTCGAGAACTGCACCAGGTCGCCCATCTGATCGGTGCGCCCGCCCCGCCCGAACAGCGGCTCGAGGCTCGAGATGAACGCGGCCTTGCGCCGGTTCTTCAGCTCCTCGAGCTGCATCCACCGCCCCCGGTCCCAGCCCTGACCGGCGTTCCGCGCCCCCTTCCACACGAAGTCGAGGCAGTCGTCGAGCTTGCCAAGGCCAGGCAGCTCGAGCGCGATCAGGAAGATCGGCGCCTCGGCGCCGCCCAGGATCGCCGGGAAGCCCTGCGTCGCGCAGTCGTACCTGTCGGCCTTGTCGGCGGCGTCGAAGAACGCGCTCCAGATCCCGAACTGCGCCGCCTCGCCCTCCGGCGTCCGCGCGTCGGGCAGCGCCCACGCCACGGTGACCCACGGCCGCTCGAGGTCGAGCGCGACCGTCTTGCGCTCGTTCGTCACGGTGAACGGCGCGACCGTGCGACGCGGGGCCGGCGTGCGCTTGGCGAGGACCTCGAACCACTTCTGGATCATCCCCACCGCATCCACACCGACGATCCCGCCGGCGATGATCACGGTCGCGCGCTCGGGGGCGTAGTACTTCCGCATGAACTCGCAGGCGTCCTGCAGCGTGATCTTCGAGAGCTGCTCGTCATCCCCGCCGACCATCTGCGCGTACGCGTGGTCCTTGGGGTAGATGGCCGCCAGCGTGAGCTGCGGGATGAGCCGTTCTGCCGATCGGTTGTTGCCGCGGATCTCGTTGCGCACGACCTCGCGCTCGCGGAGGAACTCGTCCTCGGAGATCGTCTGGCAGCCGTAGTACATGCGCATCGCCTCGATCTTGACCAGCGAGTCGAGCATCTCGGCGCGCGCGCTGAGCATGTAGTGGGTCGTGTCCCAGTTGGTGTACGCGTTCATGTTCAGGGTCGCCTGCTGGAGCACGCTGCTCAGCGGCTTGCTGTCCGGACCGTCGGGCCGCTGCTGGAACATCAGGTGCTCGACCAGGTGCGCGAGGCCGGCCTTGCCGGGCGGATCCTCGCGCGAGCCCACCTCGTAGCGGACGTCGACCTCCGCGAGCTGGGTCGTCTGATCCGGCATGACCACGAACCGGAGGCCATTCTTCTCGAGCCGGCCGCGCATCTCACCATGCGTGAACACGATCGTCGGCGCCGTCGTCGTGCTCGGGTTGCACGACGCCCACAGGCCCAGGCCAGCCACCAGCAACACCACCGTGAGCTTCTGCATGGCGCCAATCATTGCCAGATCGCCCGATCGCCACAAGGCGCCGGCAGCGTCGAAGGCGCGCGACCCCCTCTCGAGGGTTACAACCAGACTTCAAAAGATCGAATCGTTTTTCTGGCCCATCTCACTCTCCGAGCTGGATCTCGCGGATACCGCCGCCGGGTTGGTTCGCCGCCGTGGTCGCGGTGCGACGGGGCCTTGGCCGCGGGTCGGGCGCGTGCGCAGCGCTGGGCGTCGTGACCGACACGCCGACCGGCGGACCGGCGGCGTTCCCAGCGCCGCCCGGATCCGCATCCGGAGCTGAGGCCGCCGTGGAGCGCGGCCGGGGGCCTCGCGGGGCCTCGGCGGATCCGCGCGCCGGCGTGCGTGGCTCGTCGACGCCAGCGCCACGCGACGCCGAGCTTCGCCTCCCGCCGGAGCGCGTGAGCCCGCCGCCGACGAGCCCCGCAGCCACGGCGAAGCCTGCGAGCGCCATCCAGGCTCGCCACCGGTGGCGTCGCCGGTGTACGGGCGGCGCGATGGGATGCCGCGAACCCCGTCGCTGGTACGCACCGGGAGGTCGTGGGCGTAGCGGAGCCCACTCAAGATCTCGATGGCCAGGTAGATGATCAGCGGGATGCCGAGCGCGCCGGTGTCGAGCAGGCGACCCAGGTTGACGCCGTCGACCAGCTCCATGATCAGGAACAGCTGGCCTTGATCGTCGCGATCGAAGTCCAGGATCGAGACGAGGTTCGGGTGCTGCAGCCGCGAGGAGACCTGCGCCTCGGAGACGAACAGCCGAGCGAGCTCCGCGTCCGCCGAAAAGCCCGGCAAGACGCGCTTGAGCGCGACCCACCGGGTGAAGCCCTCGGCACCTTTGGCCCTGGCCAGGAACACCTCGGCCATCCCGCCACCGCCGAGCCAGCGCTCGAGAGCATATCTCGAGTTGACCCGCGTCCCGCTCGCAAGCGCACCGGCCGGCTTGCGCGCGAGCCAGTCCAGCAGCCCACGGCGCCACCCTCCCGCGGTCACCGCGGCCACAGCGAATACCAGGTGTAGCCGAGGGAGACACTTCCGGACAGCGTGTCGAGCCTCGACGCGCCGAGGCCCATCGTATGACAGACGCTCGCGTCGATCCCGACGGTCCAGCGCCGGTTGATCCGGTGCTCGAAGCCGGCGCGCACCGCGGCGACGAGATCGACCGTGAACCCGGCGGCCATGTCGTCGGGGGTGAGCTCGACCGGCTGCCCGAGGTGGTCTGGCACCGGGATCGTGGCGGCGGTGCGCCGTCGCGAGGACCGCACGCGCCGCGCGGGACGTGGCCGCGCGCAGCCGTGAATCACCGCCGCGCCCCGAGACCCGACGTTGCGCCGCGCGCGCCGGTGCAGCCTCGCTCATGACGCCGCGCGCGCCGGGGTCTTCCGGCGGTCCATCCACCGCGCCAGCGACACCCGCGCCATGCCCAGCCGCGCGGCCGCGCCGGTGAGATCTCCGGAGAACACCGCGACCGCCATCCGTCGCAGCGTGGCCTTCTCGATCTCCGGCAGCGACGACGCCGCGTGCTTGACGATCCATGCGCGATCGGCGTCGGAGAAGCTCGCGTGGGGGACGTCGAGCGCGACCGCGGCGTCGCCGGCATACTCGTCGATGATCCGGCCAAGCTCGGCCCGACGGGCCTTGATCGGCGGCACCTGGATCGGAACGGTGAAGCACCTGCCGTCGTCGACCCGGTCATCGGCGCACACGATCAGCTGGACACGCGAGCCTGGCTTCCTGAGCCGGGCGACCACGGCCGGAAAGTCGGAGGGCAGCCGCCGGCTCCGCACGCACAGCGAGCCGCCGGTTGCCGCCTCGAACCCGGCAACCCCCTTCACGTGGTTCAAGACGGACCGGACCGATTCCTGGGTGTCGTGTCGACGACGATCGCACAGCACGAACGGCCGATCGGCGCCGAGCGTGTGGCGATGCAGCGCATGCGCGATCGGCACGAGGTCGGCCTCCCCGAACAGGTGCAGCGCGGTACGCCGGGTCGCCGCCAGGCGGACCGACCGGAGCGCGTGATCGACCGCGTCCATCCGACCGCTCCCCCATCCGAGGATCCGGCACAGGAACCCGTGCAACCCCATCGAGCGTCGGCTCTCCGCGATCAGCGTCGTGGCCCCGATCCCGATCTCGACGCCGGGCTTGAGCACGAACCCTTCGCAAACAGCACCGTCACACCGCAGCCCGTTCTTGCTCCCGAGATCGCGAATCGACCACATCCCGTGTTCGCGCACCAGGCGCGCGTGCTCACGCGACGCGAGTGGATCCGCAAGCCGCAGCGAGCACGCCTCCCGGGTGCCGACGGACCACGCATCGATCGGCGGCACCGGCAGCGCGTGAACCCGATCGGTCCCCCACTCGCGGAGGCGCACGACCTCATCAGCGATCGACCATGCTCCGGCAGCGACATCGGTCTTGGTTGCGGCAGCTGTCATGAGGGTATCCTCATTCGTGGTTGGGGTTCCGTGCCGGAGCACGACATCAGCGGAGGACGATCCCGCGATCGAGCCGGATGGCGCCTGCGCCAGCTGGGCCGGCGATCGTGACCGCGAGGCGCTTGCGGAGGATCTGGTTGACCGAGCGAACCACCACGATGCCGCGCGCCGTCGCGCCGGCAGCGACCACACCGATCAAGCGCGGATCGCGATCGACCGCCTGCGTGGCCAGCCGCGCCGGTCCGCTGACGTCCAGGTCACCCGCGGTCACGCGCACGGACGCGAGCCGGAACGGGCCCGAGGATCGGTTCTCGATCTCGAACACGAGGTAGCCGTCGTCGCCCAGGAGGAGCGCGCGCGTGACGTGGACGATCACATGATCGTTGTTGCGTTCGTGCGAGACAAGGTTGGTCGACTCGTTGCGCTTGAGCAGCCGCTCGGCGATCAGCCCATCCGCGCGCTCGCGGATCCGCCGATCGACCTCCTGCTGGACCCTGGCGAGCTCGGCCCGGATCGGCGCCAGGCTCCTGGCCAGCTCGACCGCGAGCTGCGCCGCAAACGCCTCCTCGGCGGACACGCCCTTGAAGCGCACGAACGTGTAAGCCGGCGTCTCGCTGCCGACCACCGTCAGGGTGACGTTGACCTTGACGGCTCCGGAGCTGGTCGCCACGGCGAGCGTCGTCGCCTTGGCCGCCGCTCCGACCGCCCGGATCGCGATCCCGTCGTCGCCCCAGGATCGGACCTCGAAGTCCGGCGAGCTGGCGAGCGCCTTGTGGTTGAGGGGCTCGGCGAATGACAGGATGCACACCGCGCCGGCATGGACCGGCACCTCGAACGCGCCGCCCTGGGGCGGGACGAGGAACTCCGCGTCCGCGTGCAGCGCGGCAGGGGCGCCGCTGGGCTCGGCCGCCGCGGGAGGTGGGCTCGCTGCCGCGCGGGCGAAGCAGACAGCAAGGGCGCAGGGAACTACCCAGGAGAACGACGACGTCATGACGAACACTGCCTCTCTTCCGGCTACTGTGTATTACATCGTATCTGGACAGGCCATCTCAGGTGACCTGGTCGGCCTGGCCAGCTATCGGCAACCGCTCCTGGCTCGGCGAAGCGTCACGCCGGGGGCTTCAGGCACAGCACGGTGGCCCTCACCATGACCGTGGTTACCTTGTTGTTTCTGAATTCACAATACCAGCTGTACTGATTGTTGAATCCAAACTGTTGCAACGTGATGTTTTCTGAAACGGTGGGCTCCATGCTCGCGCACCCTCCCGAGAGAAATTGCAACCCAGGCGGGCACATCACACCGGTGGCCCCATCTGCGCCAGGCGCGATGGGCTGCGGCAGCCCTTCGATGGTCACCAGGCGCCCTGCGAGCGGCGGTTCGCTGGCGGGGCAACCGCAGGTCGCTGCGTCGGGCCGATCCGACGAGGTGCCCGAGCACGACAGCACCATTCCAACACCGAACGCGACGCCAAGTGACAGTTGAACCGTTGTCTTGATCATATTCATGGGTTGCTCGCTGCGGGTCATGGGAGTGGACCTTCGGTACGGTCCCACACAAATGGGGACTCATTTCTCGAGAACACGTTCGAGGGCATAGCCATGGACGTGGGTGCCGTTGCGTACGTAGAGCTCATCGAGGCCAGTGTACGCAGGTGGATGGCGGTCAGCGCGCGATACGGCGTGATATGAGCCACCCGCGTGCAGGTGTCGAGCCGCGTTCCATCTGGAAGCGTGCGGATGCTGTGCGCCGTGCAGCCGTCGCTTCCGGGGCTGATGCGCCCGGTGAACGGGATCCCGTTGAGCGCGGTGTCCGAGAACGGCGCCACCGCGGGGAAGTTGCCGTCGCTGGGCCAGAGCACGGAGACCGGGCCGATCATCGTCATGACCTTGAACCGACGTGGCGGCAAGGCTGCCCCCGCGCTGACCGGGCGCGGCGGAAGCGCGAACTTCCACCGGTCGCCATTCCCGCACACGGTGCACGGGACCTCCGTGGCAGGGCGCAAGCCGCCATCGAGCTCGAAGACCTTGACCGGGAAGCTCAGGCCGCTGATCGACACCTCGGTGGGTGGCGGTGACACATAGACCGGCCCGCTCGACGGCCCGTTGCACAGCGCCGGGACCGGGCTGCCGTCGCCGGGGTCGGTACAGTCGATGTTCGTGGTCGTGGTCGTGCCGAAGTTCCTGAGCGCGAAGCTCTGGCCGGCATAGACGATGCCCGGCCGGGTGACCTCGACCTCGAGATAGACCGTGCTCGCGGTCCCGTTGGAGACGTCTGCATCGAGCACGGAGGCGCCGGTGGCGTTGTCGTTGAGCAGCCGCTGCGCGACCGCGCCGAACAGGGCGCCGGGCATCAGGTCGAGCGATTCGAGCCGGTACGCGTGATCGACCGGGACCGGATCGGGATCGGGCGCGCCCTGTCCGGGCTTCTGGAAGTGCAGCGGCGGTGCCCGCAGGTGCAGCTCGAAGCAGCGCGCGATCGTCGTGGTGCGGGCCAGCCGGTCCGTCGCGCGAAGCTCCACCTCGTAGATGCCCTCCGTGGTCGCCAGCGCCGGGATCGCGTCGGAGACCATCTGGATGTCGTACTGATCGACGCCCGTGGCGATCGGCGCCGGCGCGCCGGCCGATGCCCAGTCCCGGATCCACGTCGTCGCGTCCCCGGTGCGCACGCCGACCCGGTGTCGGCGATGTCGAGCTGGGTCTGGTTGAGGCTCGAGCCGATCACCTTGGTCAGCTCGCCGGCCAGCAGCGCACGCGCGGTGCCCGCGTAGAGGTCGCACAGCGGCCGGCAGGCGCCGACCGCGCACGCGCCTGGCGGCACCGGGCAATTCGCCACCGGCCCGCACACGCCGAGCTGCAGGCCCTGCGTGAAGTCGGTCGCGTTGTCATGGTCGTTGCCGTCGAACATGCCGTCGGCGAGGTCGGCGGCGAGCTGCTGCGTCAGCGCCAGCACGTTGACCTCCTGCGGCGAGGCCCCCGCGGCGCTCGCGATGTCGCGCGCGAGCTCGCTCAACGCCGCCTGCACCAGCGCCGCGCGCACCGGCTCGATCGGACTCACCGCAACGACCTCGAGCGACCCGAGCTTCTGCCGCGTCCAGTCCACGTTCCCGAAATGCTGGTCCAGGTGCTCGCTCGACTCCTGCTCCGCCTCCCGCACCGGGAACTCGACCTCGGGCACAAGCGCCGCCTTCCAGCGCGTCCGCGTCGCGATCAGGTGCCCGATCGGGCTGACCAGGCCATCGTCCGCCGCCTCGAGCAGATCGACCGGGATGATCGACTCGAGCCCGTTCGTCCGGTCGAGCTCGATCGTCGCCCCGGTCGATAGCTCGACGAACGAGCCGCCCCTCGCCTTCACCAGGAACAGCCCGCTGTAGAGCCCCACCTCGACGGCGAACCGCCCCTGGTCATCGGTGACCGTGTCGGCCACGTGGTGACGGATCCCCATCGCCGGATCGCGCGTCTCGAGCTGGTCGACCGACACCACGGCGCCGCGCAAGGGGCCTGACACCACGACCTGGCCGGCCAGCGAGCCGCTCGCGGTCACCTCTGGTGCCCCATCGTCGCACGCCCCGACGAGCCAGCCGGCGGCCACGAGCGCGAGGGCCTGCACGCACGTCTTGCCCACTACGCGGCCGGGGCATGTCTGGAAGTCGAGCATGGAGCGTTTCGACGACCGCGGCCCTGGAGCGCCGCCGCGTCATGGACTGGTTACTTGATCACGTAGCACGCAACCGCGGTGTCGATCGAGTCTCACGCGCATCTAATGCAAAGCGGCCTCAAACCGCAGCATCAGTCTCGATCTGCATCCAATGCTACGAAGCATCAGCTACGTATTTGTGCATGATGCTGTCAGCGGCCCGCGCTCGCGCCGCCGACATCTATCAAGACCTGGTCCGAACACATCAGGATATTGTCAGGGTCTCTATCCCGCATTACTGGCTGGTACACCTGGAAGAGAAGATGCTCATCGTGTACCGGTGGTCCAAGGAGGGTACATTGTGATACAGCGCGCCACCGTTGGTGAGGTAGTGAGGGCAGAACCGTTCGATGCGATCGAACTGAGCGTTTCGAGGCTCGCCGACACCGGTCCGAGCTCGGTCATCGTAGCTCCGCGGTGAGGTCCGTGAGATCCTGGACGAGGTGTCCTCGGGCCTGCAGCCTCGCCCGGACTTCGGGCGCGATGCTTGGCGCGATGCTGACCTTCTCGACCTGCCACTCCGCATACTGAGGATGCGCAGCCAGGAAACGGCCAACGTGACCGTCGAAGACCGCAACATCCACGCCCAGCTTGTCCGCGCTGCGCTTGCAGCTTCCGAACCGGATCCGACGATCGGTCTCGTTCAGGGCGACGAGATCGATTTCAGTATCGGATCGGTCCCAGAAACCTTGGATGCGTGACGTCAAGGGGAAGTCTCCCACGCCTTTCCGGCTACGTTCTTCGTAGAGCACGGCGATCAGCTTCTCCAGCGAACCGCCCTCGATCTCGGCGAGCCGCTCATCGGCTTGTTCGATGAGCCGCGCCACCGGCGCAAAATTGAGCGCCTGGACCGGGTTCGCGAGCGCGGCCAGCCACGCGCGTAGGAAGTTGTCGGTCAGGTAGTACCGACCGCGCTTGGCGCTCGGGTTGGCAAAGATCGGCTGTCGCCGCTCGATCAGCTGGTAGCGCTCGATGAGAACCCTGAGATATCCGCCGACCTGTTCGCCTGTCTCCGCACTGATCTCTCGAACGTGTTGGAGTAGATCGCCGTGAAGGCACCCCGAGTGTCGCGCGATGTACTTGAGCACGACATCGTAGCGACCGTGCAGCTCTTTGAGAAACCAGTTGTCCGCCTCGGTACGTAGCGGCGATGAGCTGAGGAAGAATGCGCGCTCGAGCAGATCGCGTCGCCCTGCCCCCAAGGCGCCCTGCTCGTAACAGTCCCTGTAGAACTTGGGGACACCCTCGAAGAGATTCCAGAGGAAGAGCAACCGCTCCGGAGTTGGCTCGGCGTGTGCGCCGAGCAGCGCGATCAGGGATTCGACATCGAGATGCCCGAGCCGGATCTCGTCCGTGGTGCGATTGTAGAGCGGTGCAGCGCGATCCTCGAGCAGTGCCGTCATCTCGGTCTGGATCGACCCGAGCACGAGCAGTCCCCCCGGCACGGCGTTCGCTGTGGCCGTCAACTCGTCGACTTCCTCCTGCAGGTGAGAACAGAGCTCTCGGAGGCGCTCACGGTTGCAGTACTGGAACTCGTCGAGAGCAACCACGTAGCCAGCCCGTGCAAGCTGGCCGATGGACCGCGCGAGCTCGCGCAGCGAGGTAGGACGCGGAATCGTAGCCGGGTCGACCTGAAAAATCTCGAGGGCGTCTGCCACCGCGGAGAGCACACCCGCCGGGCCTGAATCGGGGACCTGGACGTAGAAGACCTTTCGGCCGACGGCAGGAAGCGCCTGCTGGATGAGCGTGGTCTTGCCGATGCGTCGCCGGCCCGTCAGCTTGACAAAGAACCACCGTCCGCGGCCCAGGATCTCGCCTAGCTGCCTCAGCTCCGCCTGCCGTCCGTAAAAACCCCTGGTCATCAGGAGATAAACCCTTTTATCTCCCGTCGCTCATCCTTGCAAGCATCTTTAACTACAGTGGATTTTGGAACAAAAACGCGGGGCCGCACCTCCTCGAGCAGCTCGGCCTCGAGACTGGCCGACACCGGACCGAGCTCGGTCATGACTGGGCGGTCTCCCTCCCGGACGGCGCCGTCAACCGCAGCACCCGCTCGGCCTGCGCACGCTCGAGCTCCAGCTCGGCCTCGCTCGGCAGGTACTGGAGGTAGGTCGCGGCGATGATCTGATCGTTGTCCTCGGGCAGCGTGATCTCTTCAGCGGCGGCCTAACTGGGATCCACTTCGCGGCGGGATCGAGATCCACACGGCAGCGAGATCCAGTCACGAACGGCGGCGGGATCCTGATCCACCTGGAGGCCGTGGATCCGCGTTCGCGACCAGGCGTCGAGCCCGATAGCGCTGTAGCGTCTCGCCCCGGAAGGTGTGACCAGGTGGCGCATCTCAGACTCGAGCTGCGCAGACGG
>Ga0137459_1000804_pt1 | contig 10614 bp, 6 predicted proteins | sample EasRivERMGT700_2_FD_104908 | JGI IMG/M metagenome (GOLD analysis project Ga0137459, IMG submission 104908) | Soil microbial communities from meander-bound floodplain in the East River, Colorado, USA - East River MetaG ERMGT700_2 | ecosystem: Environmental > Terrestrial > Soil > Floodplain ... | reverse complement strand
GGCGAGCTCGTGCGTGCGCTCGTGGATCTTGGCCTCGAGCTCGCGGTTCATCTCGAGCAGCGCCTGGTTCTTCGCCGACAGCGAGGCGATCAGCTGCTGGTTCTCGTGGACCAGCCGGAACTGACGCAGCAGGTTCTCGACCCCGAGCAAGAGCTGGGTCTCGTCCCACGGCTTGCCGATGTACTGGTTCAGGTGGGCCCGGTTGATCGCCTCGACCACCGCGTCGAGCCCGGCCTGGCCGGTCAGCAGGATCTTGGTGGTCGCGGGCAGCCGGCGATCGACGATCTCGAGCAGCTCGACCCCCTTCATGCCCGGCATGATCTGATCGGCGATGACCACGGCGATCGACTCGCCCTCGCGGGTCAGCTCGTCGAACAGCGCCATCGCCTCGTCGCCGGAGCGCGCGGTCGCGATCTGACACTCGTGGCCGAACCGCGCGCCGAGCTGGGCGCGCAGCACGCGCAGCACGCCCTCTTCATCGTCGACGCAGATGATGACCTCGCGGCGGCTCATCAGGTCCCCGCGATCGGCAACCGGACCTCGAACATCGTCCACGCCGGGCCGGTGCCGGCCGGCTCGGATGCGCAGCGGATCGCCCCGCCGTGCTTGTCGACGATCTGGCGCGCGATGCCCAGGCCGAGGCCGGTGCCCTGGCCCTTGGGCTTGGTCGTGAAGAACGGCTCGAAGATCCGCGGCAACGCGTCCGCGGGGACGCCCGGACCATTATCGATCACGCGCACCACGACCCACGCCCCCTCGACGGCAGTAGCGATCTCGATCCGGGCGCCGATCGACGCTCGGTTGGCCAACGCTTGCTGGGCGTTCTGGATCAGATTCGTCCATACCTGGTTGAGCTCGTCGACGTAGACCGGGATGCGCGGCAGATGACCGAACCGGCGTTCGACGACGATATCACGCAGCGCGTGATGTAACAGGGCCAGGGTGGTCTCGAGGCCTTCATGGACATCGGCCTCGAGGCGCACCGCCTGCTGGTCGAGGTGCGAATAACTCTTGAGCGCGCCGACGATCCGCTGGATCGACGCGACCGCGTGGCGGACGGTCGACGCCGTGCGGTGCAGGTAGACGTGGTCGGTCAGCGCCGCGACGACCGGGGAGGCCAGCGCGCGGGACGCGCCGATCGACTCGATCAAGCGCAGGGCGTCGCCGGGGGTGGCGCCCAGATCGGCGAGCTCGGCCGCCAGCGCGTGGGGATGGGCGAGCCGCGGGCCGGCCAGCTCGGCGAACGCGGCCGTGATCTCGCGTGCCGCCTTGCGGGCGGCCAGGCCGGTCGGCAGCGAGCGCTCGGCGAGCACGGGCGCGAGCGCCTCGAGCACATCGGCGACCGCCGCCGGTGCCGACCGGGCGGCGAGCTCGGCGCCGATCCGCGCCACCCGCGCGAGCGAGCTGGTCAGCCCGTCGAGCGACCCGCTGATCGCGGCGCTCGGGGAGTTGATCTCGTGGGCGACGCCGGCGACCAGGAGGCCGAGGCCGGCCATGCGCTCGGACAGCACCAGCTGGGCCTGGGTCTCGCGCAGATCGGCGAGCGCCTTGCCGAGCTCGTGGTTGGTCGCGGTGAGCTCGGTCGTGCGCTGCTGGACCTTCTTCTCGAGCTCCTCGCTGGCCTCACGCACCTCGGAGTACAGGAGGGCGTTCTCGACGGCGGCGCCCGCCTGATCGGCGAACGTCGTCAAGAGGTTCAGATCGGCCTCGGAGAACTCGCGCGCGTGCTCGGCGCGGGCGACCGCGAGCACGCCGACGACGCGCGCCTTGCGATCGAGCGGCAGCGCGACCAGCGGGCCGAGCACGCCGGCCGGCGAGGCGGAGCCCTGCCGCAACGGGCGGCGGGTCGCGCGGACCTCCTCGGCGATCGGCCGCAGCGCCTCGGCGGCGGCGAGCGCCTCGTCGGTCGCGAACGACGCCGACACGTCGGCGCGCCGCGCGCGCGCCGCGGTCGCCCGCAGCCCGGCACCGTCGCCGTCGGCGAGCCACAGCGCCGCGAGCTGGACGTCGAACGTCCGCGCGACCGCGTCGACGATCTTGCGCGACACCGACTCCATATCGATCACCGACGACACCGCGCGCCCGGCGTCGTGGAGCGCGACGATCTCGCGCATGCGCGCGGCGAGCCGGCCCTGGTTGTCCTTGAGGGTCGACGTCATCTGGTTGAACGCGGCCGCCAGATCGGTGAGCTCGTCGCCGCCCGGGATCTCGATCCGATGATCGAGATCGCCGTGCGACACCGCGGTGGCGCCGCGGTGGAGCTCGGCGATCGGCGCACCGAGCCGGCGCGACCAGAACAGCGCGAGCACGAGGGCGAACGCGAGCGCGGCGAGCCCGCCGGCGACCAGCGAGCGCACCGCGAGCCGCCTGGTCGCCGCGAGCGGCCCGCGATCGACGGCGACCCCGACCAGGCCGACCACCCGGTGCTTGCCGTCGGGCAGCGCGGTGATGGCGATCTTGTACTGCGCGTCGCCCAGCGCGAGATCGCGGATCACGCGGTTTCCCTGCAGCGCCGCGAGGCGGTCGGCGCCGGCGAGCTGGATCGCCTGGGTCCGCCCGGCGAACCCGCCGCGAAACGTGGTCTCGAGCTTGCCCGAGGATCCGCCCAGCAGGACATCGGCCGACAGCGCGCCCTTGATGCCGTCCGCAAAGCTACCGTCGAGTGGCATCGACAGCACGAGCACGCCGCGCAGGCCGAGCCCGGCGTCGACGATCGGTGACACGGCCCGGACCACGACGTGGTCGCCGACCTCGGCCAGCGAGACCCCGCGGCCCCATGCCTGGCCGATCGCGATCACCGGATCGCCGGGCGCCACGCCGACCGCCTCGAACCGGGGCTCCGCGCCGCCCACCACGCGATCGAACACCAGCTGGCCCCGCGGGTCGAGCACCTGCAGGCGCGCCGACGGCACGTGCGCCGCTTCGTGCGCGAGCCACGCCGCGAGCGCCGCGGGCTCGGCGAGCGCGCCGGCGAGCTCGCTGGTCTCCGAGAGCTGCACCGTGGCGCCGCCGAGCGCCTCGATGCTGCGCAGGATCAAGTTCAGCGCGACCCCGAGCTGGCGGTCGGCGTCCTCGCGCAGGCCGGCCTCGAGGCTCGACAGCACCACGCCGGTCGCGAGCAGCGCGACCACCAGCACCGGGACCAGCGCGGCGAATGCCATCGCGACGACCAGCTTGGTGCGCAACCGGAGCCGGAGCTGGCGCGGCGCCGGCGTGGTGGAGATCACCGCGGCTCCTTGCGGTGGATCAGCGGATACACGATGTGGCCGAGCGGCGTCAGGAGCACGTTCTCGAGCTCGGCGCGGACGGCGACCACGAGCTCGGAGTGCGCGATCGGCACCCACGGCGCGTCCGCGGCGACGAGATCCTGCACCTCGGCGTAGAGCTTGCCGCGGCTCGGCTCGTCGACCGCAGCCTGGGCCTCGATCAGCAGGGTGTCGACCGTGGGGTTGCGATAGAACGCGATGTTCTGCCCCGAGCCGGTGACCGCGTTGTCGCTGTGCAGGAGGACGTAGAGGAAGTTGTCGGGATCCCCGGTGTCACTGATCCAGCCCGATAGCGCGAGGTCGTGGTCGCCGTGGGTGATCGACGCGAGGTGCCCGCCGATCGGCTGCACGATCAGCTCGGTGGTGACGCCGACCTGCGCGAGCGCGGCCTGGAGGTAGCGCGCGACACGCTCGGGCTGCGACAGGTAGGCGCGCGGCGTCGACGGCGCGTACAGCTTGTAGATCCGCGCCGGATCGAACGCGTTCGCCGCGACCGCCTCGCCGAGCAGCTGCTTCGCGAGCACCGGATCGTAGGCGTAGCGGGTCGCCGGGACGTGGTAGCCCCACTGCGCAGGCGGCAGCGGCCCGTCGGCGGCGGTCGCGCGGCCCTGATACGCGAGCTTGACGATCGGCACCTTGTTGATCGCGTGGCTGATCGCGCGGCGGACCCGGCGATCGGCGAACGGCGGGTGCATCATGTTGAACGCGAGGTAGCTGACGTCGTTGCTCGGCGTGCGGACCAGCACCAGATCGGGGTGCAGCTCGACGAACGCTTGCTGGTCGGCGGCGATCGCGGCCGCGAGATCGACCGAGCCCGACTGCAGATCGACCAGCCGTTGCCGCGCATCGGTCACGACGCGAAACACGATCCGCTCGAGCGCCGGCCGGCTGCCCCAGTAGCGCGCGAACCGCTTGACGACGACCTCTTCGCCGGGGTTCCAGGCCTCGAACGCGAACGCGCCGGTGCCGATCGGGTGGCGCCGGAAGTCGTCTCCCCACCGCCGGACCGCCGCCGGCGAGACGATCGGAAACATCGCGAGCTCGCCGAGCAGCGGCGCGTAGGGGTGCACGACCTCGATCTCGACGCGGGCGGGGCCGCGCGCGGTCACCCGCTTGACGTCCTTCAGCAGGCCGCGCCAGTACAGCGCGTCATCGCCGCCGACGTGGTTCGGGTGCCGCGGATCGATCACGCGCTCGAACGAGAACACCACGGCGGCGGCATCGAGCCGCTGGCCGTCGTGGAACACGACACCGGGGCGCAGCTCGAACGTCCAGCGCAGGCCGTCGGCCGACACCTGCCACGCGGTCGCGAGCCCCGGCACGATGGTGGTGGTGCCCGGCTGCCAGCCGGCGAGGCCCTCGAACAGGATCTCACCGACCTCGATCGACTCGCTGTCGATCACGCGCACCAGATCGAGCCCGGCGATATCGGCGGCTTGCGCGACCACCAGTACGCCCGGGTCACGGTGCTGCCGCACGCTCGCCGTCCCGGCATCGCAGGCCAGCGCAGCCGCTCCCAGCACGATCACGCACGAAGCCGGCCCGCGCCGCATGGCTACAGCCTATCACCCTCGGGGTTCGCTCGGCTTGTGATTGACTCTCGGCTTTCGCTGACTTACGGTCGCGCGAACCTGTGCCGGCCGATGTTCGATGGATGTCGGGCCGGTGTCATCGTCAGAAGGGATGCGTTGGTTCCATGCGCCTAGGCCTCGCTGTGATGTTCCTGCTCACCTGCTCGGCTTGCGATCTCGGCAAGCTCACCGTCGGCACGACCGCGAAGGTCCTCGTGCGCGCACAGCCCTCGCTGCAGCAAGAGTCAGACTACCAGCTCGCCCACGACGCGATCCCCGGCGCGCTCAAGACGATCGAAGGGTTCTGGATCGTCGACCCCGACAACGCCGATCTCATCAAAATCCTGACCGAGGGCTATTGTCAGTACGGTACTGCGTTTATCGAGGACGATTGGGAGGTCGCCAAGTTCGCGAAGAAGCTCGACGACATCGAGACCCACAATGCCCGCGCGACGCACATCTTCACGCGCTGCCTCAACTACGCCCTGAAGCGGCTCGGCGAGCGCTGGCAAACCGAGCTGTTCGAGACCACCGAAAAGCTCGCGCGGCTGGTCAAGGACACCGGCGCCGACCAGCGCGACGCGATGATGTGGACGGCGCTGGCGCTCGGCTCGATCATCAACCATAACCTGAACCGGGCGGAGCCGCTGTCCTACGTCTCGACCGTGAAGGTGATCCTCGACCGCGTGCTCGAGCTCGACCAGGCCCGCCTGCCCGGGCGCCCGGACTACGCCGCGCTGCCGCACATCGCGTACGGCATGATCCTCAGCGCCGGCAGCGCCCAGATCGGCGGCGATGCCGCGAAGGCCAGGGCGCACTTCGAGGCCGCGCTCCAGCTCACCGCCGACGCGGCGCATCCGGCCGGCCGGCTGCTGCTCGCGCGCACGCTGATGGGCTACCGGATCGGCGTCATGACCAACGACCGCGCGTTCTTCCACGCGCAGCTGAAGCAGGTGCTCCAGACCGAGCCATCGGTGTGGCCCGAGCAGCGCCTCGCCAACGAGGTGGCCCATCGCCGGGCGCGCCGCTACCTGTCGCACGAAAAGGATCTGTTCCAGTGACCGCGTTGATCATGATGGCTGGCGTGATGGCTGGCTAGCGTCCGCCGCCATCGAATGGCCGCGCGGCCGCGCGTGGCACGGTGCAGCATCGTCAGCGCTTCAGGATCGAAGGGACCGTGGGCGCCCCGGCAGCAGCCGAATTCCGACCTTGTCCACACTTCCGACGTTGCAAATACCGTCGGAGATTGCAAACCTAGCCCTCAGATCTGAAGGAGCTGTTTCATGACGGTGCATACGATGACGTTCACCAAGGTTCTCGGCCTGTGTGCGGTCGCCGCGCTCTCCATGGCGCGCCCCGCGCGGGCCGAGGGGACCGAGATTCGCATCGCGAGCCTGGCGCCCTCCGGCAGCCCGTGGATGGAGGTGCTCGACAAGGCTGCGAGCGAGGTCAAGGACAAGACCGCCGGGCGCGTCACGTTCAAGTACTTCGAGGGCGGCCAGCAGGGTGACGAGCGCGACTTCGTGCGCAAGATCAAGCTCGGCCAGCTCGACGGCGCCGCGGTCACCGCGGTCGGCCTGTCGATGATCGACGAGTCGATCCGCGTGCTCGAGCTGCCGATGATGTTCCAGTCGGTCGAGGAGCTCGATCACGTCGCCGACAAGCTGTGGCCGTATTTCCAGAAGAAGTTCGAGAAGAAGGGCTTCAAGCTCACCGATCGCGGCGAGGTCGGCTGGGTCTACTTCCTGTCGAAGGGCAGGGTCGAACAGATCTCCGATCTGAAGAACCAGAAGGTGTGGCTGTGGGGCGATGACCAGCTGGTCGGCTCGGTGTTCAAGAAGCTCGGCTTGAACGGCGTCCCGCTCGGCGTGCCGGAGGTCGACGCGTCGCTGACCGCCGGCCGGATCAACGCCGCCTACGGCTCGCCGATCGCGGCGGTCGCGCTGCAGTGGTACTCGAAGATCAAGTTCATGACCTCGATGCCGATGAGCTTCGCGATCGGCGCCACGGTGGTCTCGCTCGAGGCGTACAAGAAGCTGTCGGCCGAGGACGCCAAGGCGCTCGAGGACATCACCAGGGCCAACGCCAAGAAGCTCCGCAAGACGATCCGCAAGGCCAACGAGGACGCCAAGGGCACGATGAGCCGCAAGGGCGTCGTCGTCGTGCAGACGCCGATCAAGATGGTCGACGACTTCACCAAGCAGGCGAGCGAGCTGTGGAACGAGCTCGCCGGCAAGATCTACTCGAAGGAGGAGCTCAAGATGGTGCTCGACGCGCGCGACGAGTACCGCGCGAAGCACAAGCCCGCCGCCCCGGCAGCCCCGGCAGCCCCGGCCAAGTCATAGCAGCATGGCAACGTGCCGAGGGTCGACGCGGCGTCCGGGGCGCCGTGTTTTTGCGTTTCGGTCGTTCGGTCGATTGAAGCGTGACGAGGCGCCCCCTACCATCACGTCGTGAGCGAAGCAGCCGACGGCGACGGGTCCCAGGGCGATTCGCCCGACGAGGTGGCGAAACCCGCCGAGCTGCCGAGCGACGAGGACAGCTCCGCGATCCCGATCGAGACGACCGTGCCGCCGACCCGCCGGCAGACCGCACCGCCGGCCGTCGCCGAGCCGCCGCCGGACCGCGCCGCCCTTGCCGCCGGCGCCGCACGCGCCGCCCCGACCGCCCCGGCCGGTGACGCCTGGGCCTTTCCCGACGACGGACCGGTGTCGCGCTGGCTGCGCCGGGCCGACGGGGCGCTCGGCGGCGCCGAGCAGGCGGTCCTGTTCTTCCTGCTCGGCGCGGTGGTGCTGACGGCGGCCACCGCGGCGCTGTCCGACCGGCTGGCCGGCATCCAGCTCGGGCGGTGGTGGTTCGACATCGTGCGCGGCGGGACGTTCTCGGTCGCGATGATCGGCGCGGTGTTCGCGAGCCATCAACAGCGTCACCTGTCGATGGATCTGGTCTCGCGCCGGTTGCCGCCGCGCGGCCGGCTGGTGCTGCGCGTGATCCTGGCGGTGTTCACGATGGTCGTCGCCGCGCTGCTCGTGCGCTCCGGCCTGCACCAGCTCGCCACCGTCGGCGAAGAGGGCGGCGAGCACCTGATCTCGACCCACACGATCGTGATGTTCATGCCGATCGGTGCCGGCCTCATCATCCTCCACACGCTGCTCCACATGGTGATCGATCTCGATTACCTCGCGCGCGGCAAGACGCCGCCGGCGCGGATGAGGTCGGGACACTAGCCATGACCACCCTGCTCCTCATCCTGCTCGGCCTCGCGTTCATCAGCGGCGCGCCGCTGTTCACGATCATGCTCGCCGCGGCGGCGCTCGGCGCGGTGACCTTGCCGCGCGAGTTCTCGTCGGAGTTCGACGGCATGGTCGAGCACATGTTGAACGTCGGCCTGGGCGATCAGGTCCAGGTGATGTCGACGATCCCGCTGTTCATCTACGCCGGCTACCTGCTCGCCGAGGCCGGCACCGCGGATCGCCTGGTGCGGTTCGCGAACGCGGCGCTCGGCTGGATGCCCGGCGGCCTCGCGATCGTCACGATCTTGACCTGTGCGCTGTTCACGGTGTTCACCGGCGCCTCCGGCGTCACGATCATCGCGCTCGGCGGCGTGCTGATGCCGGCGCTGGTCCGCCAGGGCTACCCCGAGCGGTTCTCGATGGGGCTCATCGCCGGCACCGGCTCGGTGGGCCTCTTGTTCCCGCCTGCCCTGCCGCTGTTCCTCTACGGCACGATCTACGGCCTGACCAACCTCGAGCCCGAGCAGTGGGACACCCGGCGGTTCCTGTTCGCCGGCATCGTGCCCGGCATGGTGCTGGTCGGGATGCTGTCGGCGGTCGCGGTGACCGTCGCGATCGTGAAGAAGCTGCCGCGCCAGCAGTTCAACTTCAAGGAGCTGTGCGCCAGCTGGGCGCTCGCGTCCCCCGAGCTGTGCATCCCGTTCGGCGTGATCGCCGGGCTCGCGATCGGCTTCGACCTGCCGCAGATCGCGGCGCTCACGGTCGTCTACACGATCGTGCTCGAGCTCGGCGTGTCGCGGCTGCTCACCAGGCTCGACGTCCCGTGGGGCAAGCCGCTCGATCCCCGCGTGCTGTGGGGCGTCAGCCGCGAGGCGATGGCGATGGTCGGCGCGATCTTCATCATCATCTTCGCGTCGACCGCGCTGACCAACTTCATGGTCACCGCCGAGGTCCCGCGCAGGCTCGTCGCCTGGACGCAGGCGCACGTCGAGTCGAGGATCGTGTTCCTGCTCGCGATCAACCTGATCCTGCTGATCGTCGGCACCGTGATGGACATCTTCTCGGCGATCGTCGTCGTGCTGCCGCTGGTCGCGCCGATCGCGAAGGCGTACGGCATCGATCCGTACCACCTGGGCGTCATCTTCCTCCTGAACCTCGAGGTCGGATACCTGCACCCGCCGATCGGCCTCAACCTGTTCATCACGAGCGTGAAGTTCCAGCGCCCGATCACCGAGGTGATGTGGGCGACGGTTCCCTTCCTCGTCACGATGATCGTCGCGCTGCTCACGATCACGTACATCCCGGCGCTGACCGTCGTCCCCGAGGCCGAGCGCACCGGCACGATCAATAACCTGATCGTGATGGTCCACGGCGCAGCGGAAGAAGGCCGCGCCGTCAGGGACATCACGCTGGTCGACGCCGCCGGCACGGTGCTGAAGGACGCCAGGGGCCAGCCGATGGTCCGCCACATCTCGGAGTGCGCGGGGATCACCAACGAGGCCAAGAAGGACGTCTGCCAGGGGCTGTTCTTCGACGTCAGCGCGTGCAAGGCCGCGCCCGACGCCACGACGTGCACGAACAAGAAGATCGCCGACTGGGTGGTGTCGAACCTGAACGGCGGGCTCGAGACATCGCTCGCGATCATCGTGGTCAGCGAGGTCGCGCTCGTGGATAGCGCGGGCGAGCCGATCAAGGACAAGGCCGGCCAGCCGATCGTCAAGCACCTGGCCGAGTGCGACAAGCTCGACGGCAGCTACCAGGAGACCTGCCAGGAGCTGTTCATCAACGTGTCGAGCTGCCACATCAGCCCCCCCGACGAGGGGCTCGACGCGTGCATCCGGGACCAGATCGTTTCCTGGGTCGACGCCAACCCGGTCACCGATAGCCCCTGATGCGATGACGCGCGATGGCGGGCGATGGCGGGCGATGATGGGCGATGATGCGCGATGATGCGCGATGATGCGCGATCCGGTGACGCCCCGCTGACGCGCCCACCGAGCGGCGTGGTACATGTGTGCGATGGCCGACGAGCCGGCGATCGCGAAGCGCAAGGCGGATCACCTCGAAGTCGCGGCCTCGGGGCGCGCCGAGTTTGCGAAGTCGACGCTGCTCGAGCACGTGCACCTGGTGCACCAGGCGCTGCCCGAGCTCGCGCTCGACGAGATCGATCTGTCGACGACGCTGGTCGGCAAGACGCTCGCGGCGCCGCTGGTGATCACCGGGATGACCGGCGGCACCGCGGAGGCCGCGGCGGTCAACCGTGATCTGGCGCGCGCGGCGCAGGCCGCCGGGGTCGCGCTCGGCCTCGGCTCGCAGCGCGCGATGGACGAGCACCCTGATCTCGCCGCCACCTACGAGGTGCGCGACGTCGCGCCCGACGTCGTGCTGTTCGGCAACATCGGCGCCGTGCAGGTGCGTGCGATGGGGACGGCGCGCGTCCTCGCGCTCGCCCAGCGGATCGGCGCCGACGCGATCGCGGTGCACCTGAACCCGGGCCAGGAGCTGATCCAGGAGCGCGGCGATCGCGACTTCCGCGGCGCGTGC
>Ga0137459_1000802_pt1 | contig 10617 bp, 7 predicted proteins | sample EasRivERMGT700_2_FD_104908 | JGI IMG/M metagenome (GOLD analysis project Ga0137459, IMG submission 104908) | Soil microbial communities from meander-bound floodplain in the East River, Colorado, USA - East River MetaG ERMGT700_2 | ecosystem: Environmental > Terrestrial > Soil > Floodplain ... | reverse complement strand
GGCCGGTGGCGCGGAGCAGCGCGGCGGTGGCCTTCTGGTGCCCGAGCACCGCGGTGAGCTCGGAGAGCTGGGCGTTCGCCAGCTCGCCCTGACGTTGCGCGACGACGAAGTTCGACGACGTCCCGTTCAAGAACTTGCGCTGCTCGACCTCGAGGCTCCGGGTCGCCAGCTCGCGGAACCGCGCCGCGGCGGTCACCTGGAGCGCGGCCGCGCGCTGCGTGCGGACCGCGTCGCGCACCGCGAGCCACACGTCCTGCACGGCCTGCTCGCCGCGCACCACCGCGATGCGCTGGCGCGCGCGCTCGATGTCCGCGGCGGCGCCGGTCGCGCGGCGGAGCGGGGTCCAGGTCATGTTGAGGACGACGGAGTAGCCCGGCGCCCCGGCGCGGCCGATCTGGTCGAGCGCGCCCGCGTAGCCGGCGTCCTGGCCGACCAGCGCCGCCGTGACCCCGAGGTCGATCTGCGGCAGCTTGTCGTTGTCGGCCTGGCGCACCGCGAGCTGCGCGGCCCGGAGATCGAGGTCGAGCTGCGCGAGCTCCGGCCGGTGCTTGATCGCGATCGCGAGCATGTCCTCGGGCCGGCTGGTCTGGGCGACGAACCGCGGGGCGTCGGTCGGCAGGATCGGCCGCGCCCACTGCTCGCGCGGCAGGTGGAGGATGCCGCGCAGGCGATCCGAGGCCTGCTCGATGTCCTGCTCGGCCTGGACCAGCTGCAACGCGCGCTGGGCGAGCGTGCTCTCGGCCGAGAGCAGATCCGACGGTGGCATCAGCCCCGCGTCGATCTGGCGGTGGGTCAGCGCCAGCTGATCCTCGGCCCGCGTGCGCGAGCGCAGCTCGAGATCGTAGCGGTAGAGCGCTTGCACGACGTCCCAGTACGCGCCCTCGGCCCGCTCGATGACGTCGACCGCGGCGACCGCGAGCTGCGCGCGCTCGCGCTCCGAGGCCAGCTCGGCCCGCAGCACGTCGAGGCGCGGCACGACGAGATCGGTGGAGAACCCGCGGAGCAGCGGCTGGGTCACCGACAGCGAGACCGTCGAGCGATAGTTGAGCGGCGCGACCGCGGTGCCAGCCGTCGATCGCGAGCGGCCATTGGTGAGCTCGACCGCGAGCCGCGTGCCGGTCTCGAGCCGCTGCGCGAGTGACAGCGCCCAGTCCTCGTTGACCGAGGTGACGATCTGGCCGGCGCCGCCTTGTTGCGACGTGATCGGCGGGCTGTCCGAGCTGCCATGACCGACCGAGGCGGTGAGCAGCGGCTCGAGCCCGCCGCGCGCGACCGTGACGCCGAGGCGGGCGATCTCGACCGACTGGCGCTCGATCGCGACGCCGAGGTTCTGGTGCATCGCCAGCCGCAGCGCCTCGGAGAGATCGAGGCGCCACACCGCGCCCGTGTCGACGCTCGCCGGCAGCGACGGCGCCTCCTTCATGAAGTCCGGTGGCTCGTACGGCGCCGCGTCCTCCGCACGCGCACGCGCGCCGAACATCGAGCAAACCACGAGGACGAGACCGACCGAACGTACCACCATGGCGCGCAGCGTACCCTTGTTCGTGCGAGGCGACGCGCTGGGCGCCCCCGGAGCGCGCCGCGGCGGCGATCCACCCGGCGCCGCCGGCGATGCCGTCGAGGCGCAGACACTGGCCGAGCTCGTGCGCGCCGGCGGCGCCACCGCCGCAGCGCATTGCTTCCGACGCTCAGTCCTCGAACACCGCAGCGAGCGAACCGGTGGTCAGCAGGCGCTGCAGGTAACGGTCGATCATCTCGGGAGACGCTGCTTGTAAGCGGGCCTCGTGTTCTGCGTCGAGGGTGTGAAACTTGAAGACAAGCAGGCGGCGCAACGTGGCGATGCAGCCTTCTCGGCGGCCTTGCTCCTGGAAATGTTCGGCGATGGTCATGGCAACTTCCTCGGTGTAGGAGCCCAGCGTGCGAAGCTTGGCACGAAGTATCTCCAGGTGCATCGGGCCGATCACCTGGAACATGTACAGGATCAGCACATTGATCCTGTCGAGACCCGATCGGGATCGGACGACCTCGAGCATCGAAGGGACCCAGAAGTCGAAGCTGTCCAGCAGGCGCGCAGGATCGCGTGCATCGCGCAGCAGCCACAGCGCGAGCTTCTGGAACGCACCCAGCGATCGCGCCGCCAGGTCGTTGTTGGACCGCTGCATCAGATCCTCGACGATCATCGAGCACCGTGGCACCAGCGCGGCCAGCCCCGAGACGGCCATCACGGCCGGATCGAACAGCTCCTCGAACGCGCGCACGTCGGTCCAGCCGCCGGGCTCGTGGCTGACGAGCACGGCAAACACCGGTGGAAGCCACGCAGCGCGGTGCTCCTTGACAAAGCGGTTCCAGATCCGGACCTGATACGACAGCATGCGGAGCGGCATCGTCGGAGCTCCGGTGCTCTGATGCTCGAGCACGAAATACACCACTGCCGACGCGTCTGCTCCCAGCCCGGCCGAGAACACCAGATCGCTGTGCTGATCGGCGAGCCTGGCGTCGACGAACGACCCGCGCTCGCCGTCCATTGTTTGCCATGCAATCACGGCTCGAACGGCCGGCGGCACGAGCTCGCGCAGCAGCGCCGCGGCATCCGCCGGCGCTTCGAACGCCGACTTGAACAGGGCATCGTGCGGGCGTGTCGTCATCGTGCACGCGGAGACAACCAAGCACCATGCCAGCGTATGCAACGAGAATGACTGGGCCTCGTGTCCCGGAGTGTCCGGACGTCGGACGCTACGGTCCGGCTACCGGCCATCGTCCCGGACAAGCCCACACCCGCGCGTGCAGTGAACCGATCGGCGATCCCTATCGGGCACCCGACGTCCACCGCTATCATCACCCGACACAGAGGAGGACATCATGAAACGCGAGACCCTCAACCCTGCCACCCTGTCCACGCCACGTGGCTACTCCCACGTCACCGTGGTCACCAGTACCCGGCAAGTCCACATCTCCGGCCAGGTCGCGCTGGACACCACCGGCCAGGTCATCGGCAAGGGCGACCTGACCGCACAGACCGAGCAGGTCTACACCAACCTCGGCCACGCGCTTGCCGCAGCAGGTGCGCAGCTCTCGGACGTCTTCAAGGTCGTCATCTACGTGGTCAGCCTGGACGCCGACAAGGCCGCCGCGGTACGCGCCGTGCGCAACAAATATTTCGGGGACGGCCCGTACCCGGCGTCCACGATGGTCGGCGTCACCGCGCTCGTCCACCCGGACTTGTGGATCGAGATCGAAGCCATTGCCGCGCTCGATTGAGGGGTAGAGCTAGGCAGCCTCGTACCGGGCTCCTCGTGCGCCCGACGCATGGTGCTCGCGCGCGATCAAGCAACCGCCGCGAACCCGCCTGCCGCCGTTGCCGAGCTCGGCGGCGACGGCGATCGGCTCGTCCCGGAGCATCGCGATCCAACTCGCGACCATGCGGTCAGCTTGCCCGTTGGGACCTTCCGCTCTTCGACGATCGTCCCGTCCGGTTGACGGATGCAGATCTGAGATTCCTTGCCTCCCAGATCGATGACAACATGGTTCATGGCTGTCTTCCTTTCGATGCGCTTCGAGCGCGTTAGGGGTTGAGGCACGGTCTACCGCGATCTCGTTCCAAAGGATGGCAGCGACCTCTGCTCGTCGAGCAGAGGCAGCCCCTGGCTGCCGCAGCGGCTCTCCAGTCGGAGCGAGGCCGGAGTCAAGGCCGCGAAGCGCCGAAGCGCGAAGCGCCGAAGCGCAAAGCACCGAGGAACGAGGGCAGCCTTGACGCCTAGGCCGAGCGTAGACTACCCGGCACCACCGTTGGTGTTCTGAAGGGAGAGTTCGCGCGAGCCCCGCCACTACATCCGTTCTTACAGGTCTGCTCCGGGGCTGCCCCCGCAATACGCAAGGGTTAACTTCCGGCTGTGAAAGTGTCCAATGCCGAAGGTCGTTGTGGTAGTAGTGTTGTTGCGAGGGGAGCAGTACCGTTGTCGATGCCCCGTGTCGGCGGTAGCCTTGTCAGGCTTGTTGCTGTTTCGAAGATCGCGATGATTGCCCATGCCGACAAGAGAGTCGAAGTGTGTCGTTCACATCGACGCTGTGTTGGCCGCCGTTTCGACATGGCCGATGCTCCACCTTGGAGCTTCTATTCTCTGTGCTGCGGTGGAAAGCTCGAACTCCGCATGAAGCCGCACAAGTGTCTGTACCTGTACCACTACTACAAGCGCCCCGTGTTCGGCTTCATGCATATCCGGGTGCAGACCTGGCTCCGGCACTTGGGCTAGCTAGCTAGGCAGCGACAACATGTAGCGGGCCTATTCGCGGAACGCGTACATCGCGAGTTGCCATTCCCCTTTTTCGTTCTGGTAGACGGTGCTAGCTCGATCGAGAGGGAGATGCACGACGCTATCACCACTCGTGGACTTAAGCCGAACAAGATTGGCTTCTTCGTCGACAGAGTCAAATGTTACCGAGAAATTGTGGAGCGCGCCGAGCATGATGACCTTTACCATTGCACCTTTCTCGATGCGCGAGAGTAGAACCGCGTTGCGGCGAACCTCTGGTGTCATATACATCGCTAGCTCCGTCGGCTGAAGAAATATAGCATCCGTTCCACTGCGTACAGGATATGCAAATACGGTTTCCCCCCATCCTTCGACGTCTTTGTTCGCTTGCACCTTGACGCCGATGAGGTTAAGCGACGGCCACACGTTGATCGCGACTACGCGCTTCGTATTCCCGTTCGGATCCTCGTACTCTTCGAAGTCAAACGTGGGCAGGGGGCGACACCTCTGCCCGATCGCTTTCGAGTAGCCGTCACGTACGTCGTTGGCTTGCTCCTGGGTGAGCCCGACATATGCCTTGAGCTGGCCCGTGGACTTGTCCTCTTGGGCGCCAATCAGGAGGGTTCCCCCCAGATGATTCGCGAAGGCAGCGACATCCTTTGCCCTTTCGAAGGCGTGCGTCGCTGGCTTGACCTTCCAATCCATCATCGCACGCTCGATGGCGCCCCGATCGGTGGAAGCACGAGAGGTTTTCGCTGCGGCGTGAAATGCACGCGTGAACTGTATCAGGAGTAGCGTGGTTGTCGCGATGGTCGGCGACCGGGTTCTGAGACGAACTGCTGCCGAAATACAGCCGCTGCGGAAGCCAGCCGGAAGGGCGCGCGCATGCCTGACCACGCCCCCACGGGTTGGGGTTGACCTCCGTATGGGTTACGTTCATCCTGGTATTCGTTCGGGCATTGGCGTCGCGTGGGCACCAATCGTCTCGCTCTTTGGGAGCCACTGGTGGACAAGACCTTCGAGAACATCACAAGCGTCACCTTCTTGGGTATTCAACTTGACTGTGAAACGATTCGTTTGCACTACCCGCCTGACACCATCTCTTCGGGAGCAACCGGATTTCGAACACGGACTGTCAACCATGCCCCTGGGACCCTGACTGCAACCCTCTTCGCCGACAGCGAGGGTCTTAAGCAACTCTCGAAGAAGATGTTGGCAGGTCGGGGACACGGGCTTGATGGCACCCTAGAAATCGCAGCCAAAGATGGACCATACTCGTTCGAAGACGCAAGTATGGTCCACTTGGATGAGCGCACCAGACAATGCAAGTTCAGCGTCGGTCGATAGGACGATTGACGGGGCGCAAACCAGTGCACCGATTATGTAGAGCGCACATATGCTCGAGGCAGCCGGTCTAAGTCGCCGTATTTGTTTTGCCGCAGAATGGGCAATAGAGCGTTGAGCAAGACCCATCATGTTGGATCGATCCGTCACAGCACGGGAACATCGCCGTGTCAGGAAAGTCAGGGATCTCGTCGCGAGGGACCGCGACGCGTGCGCTCATCGGAGCGCTCCCTCGTTTCAATAGGAGGGCTTTTGCAACCTCGGCAAATCTCGCAGCCGCCGCAGCTTCGAAACTGCTTTTCTGGTCCGGTGTCAAAAACAGATCTCCCTGGTGCTCGCAGTAGGGGCAATGGCAGAGTTTCGGAAAGCCTGCCGTCGGTTGCATGATCCACGGAACCTTGAATGAGCGGGTGCATGATGGGCATACCTGCGCTACATAGATCGTCGCAGTCGTTGCAGTAGTCGTCATGACCTGCCATCTTATCCCCCGCTATCTTCCGCGCGCACCGCAGATCACCCAGACAAAAGGATGACCTCAACGGATCGGTTGTAGGAGGAGAAATTTCTGCCCTGGCTCACGACGCCAGCCGACGATGTCGTGCCGGTAGACCTCATGGGTCTCGTATTCGACCTCGATCTCGGTACCGAACCACCATCCACCTGGCCACCGACCGCCCGGCTGACGTTGAAACCGGCGCTTCAGCGTGGCTCCAAACGAGAGCTGGGACACACCGTGTTCGGCCGACGGGCTCGCCTTCTCGACGATGACGCCATGGATGATCTCGGCCCTCACGTGATCCGGGAGCACGCAGAGATCAGCGGCGGTGGCGAGCTTGGTCCGGGCGGCAGCCATCCATCCACGGTGATAGCGCACCTGATCCAGAGCGGGCACCTGATGCCACGGGCCGGCGTGCGAGGGCAGCATCAGCAACCAATGCATGTAGAAGCTGCACCGGTGCCAGGAGTGCCCCCCAGCGGCCTGACCGATCTAGTCTCCTCGGTCCGCAGCAGCGTCGTGTCGCCCGAGGCCGCGAGCGCTCACCCGTTGTCGAGCGATCGGGCCACGTCAGGATCTGCGCTCGCCACCGCGAGGTCTGCGTCTCGAGTCTCGCGCGGCTCGCCGTACATACCGAGCGTCAAGCCGCCGTACGCGGCTGCCTCGATGCCTGCTTCCTCGAACGCAGCAGCGGCGGCGAGCATCAGCGCGATCGGATCATCGAGATCGATCGCCATGGCTTGCCGGATCACGCGATCGCAACAGCTGCTCGCCGAAAGCCGCAAGCTCCCGCGTCGCGCGTCGAAGCTTCAGCCTGATCTCATCCGCGCGACGCAACATCTCGTCGATCTCGGTGCGGGTCAGGTCCATTCCGTTACTGTAGCTGCGATCGCGTCTCACGTCACCACGCGGTCAGGGCGAGGCTTGCCGTCGAGGTGGACGGCACCGACGCGAACCACGGCGACGATCACGTGCGCCCACGGCAAGGACTCGGCAGCCAGGCTCCGGGCGGTACGCCGCGCGATCTCGACCCGCCGCGCGATCGCTGCCACCGCCGGCCGCCAGCGCGCTGATCGAGCGTGCCGGATCGCTCCGATCGCCGCGCGAGGGCCCGTGGCTCCGCGACGCCATGGATCCCGGCTTCGCGGCCCCGGATCGATCGTCGCGGCCCGCATGCGCGGCCCCTACGCCCCCGCCCGTGGCGCGCGAGCTCGACCAGGAATCCCGGGACGCCGTTCGACCGCGTCGCCGAGGCTGTCGAGGAAGCCCTGGATCAACGTGGTCTTGCGGATGCCGGACGGCCCGGTCACCAGGACGCAGATGCAAGAGCACCCACCAGACCGCCCGCGGTCGGGCCGATCGACCGCGATGGCCAAGTGTGGTCTACTCCTTGGGTGGCAGATCCGCTGCACGACGATGGCTTGCCGATCCCGAGCGCTGGCGCCACGTTCTTCGGGCCTTCAGGTACAGCCATCAGCGTCAGCCAGGACAAGACGAACTGGTGCTGGGCAGCAGCGACGCAAATGCTCCTCCGCCACGTCGGCCTGTCCGAGAAAAAACAGTGCGAAATCGCGGCAAAGCGGCTGGACAAGCCGTGCTGTTCCGAGCCTGACGACTGCAACGTCAAGCTCGCATTCGATCTACTCGGTATTCTCCTCACTGAAAACGGCGTGAGCTCGACGCGAGCGCGCGCACAGCTCGAAGAGGGCAACTTCTGGGATGAGCTGTTCTTGCGCCGGCCGATCCTCCTAGCCGAGATCTTCGATAACGGCTGTGGATGGTCACGTCCGCGTCGCGTTTGGGTGGCAACAGCTTCGTAGCGGCATTCGGCTGGCTCGCATCGCGGATCCTGCAGAGGCCAAGAAATCGAGCACGACGTTCAAGGAGCTCCAGCGCAGCCGCTGGCGCGAGACCTGGTTCCGTATCGAGGTGATCCATGGCGAAAGCTGATCCATTCCCGGAAACCGCCATGCAGGACGTCGTCGCTGAGGTGGCTGAATGGCTACCTGCCTCGGAGTTGCCGGCGGCTGATATGATCGTGAAGTACCCCTGTCGGTATGGGACATCCAGTCGGGCACTTCGCTGCGCGACGCCGCAGCACCGAGCGGTGAGTGGCACCACCAGCTCTTCCATGCCAGCCGCGCGCTGGCGTTCGCTCGCTCTCGCCTGACCGGCACTCGAGGTGAAGTTATCGAGATCTCGGAAAGCCCCCTCAGCCAGGCGCTCGAAGCTGCGCTCGACGCGTTGCGCTCCGCTGTGGAAGACTCGACCATCCTGAGACTCATCAGAATTCAGAGAAATCACACAACGTGCTTGTGGCTCTACAGACCAGAAGGTGTCGATGAAGCGATCACCCTACAAAGCCCTCTGTGGACTACTGGCTTGCAAATCGACGAGTCGACCTTCCTGCGAATGGTCAGCGTATTACCTGGACCTGGACTGACGGTCGGACGCCCCGATCGACAACACCGGGATGTCCACCACTGGGGAACAAACTGGGAGAGGTCTCGAACCCGCCCCGTTCGTAACATCAGATCTCGAGCCCAAGACGCGCACGTGCGTGTAGCCTACCAGGACCGCAAGGCACTTGTCGGCTTACTGGGAGATGATCAATATCATCGAGACATCGCGCTCTTTGTCACCGGCCTGACAGCGCCAGAGCTCGCACAGCTCGGTGGAGCGGTGGTCGTCGATGCCGGTGCTCAATTGAGCCCCCAGATCACCGCCGCGACAGAGGAGCTCGCGGGTCAGCTTTCGGGCGACTGGTTCGGGCCCGGCGAGGGCATCAACGTTCGGCACGGATGGCCGACAGGAGCCATCTTGCCGTCCGGAGAGCAAGCCTTGGACCTCGTCTACATCGAGCGCGCTTGGTTCCCGATATCGGAGGCAGGGCTCTACACATACCGTCACAGCATGGGCTTGGTTGCGGGGGAGCCGTGGCGCTTCGTGACACGAGGAAGCCCTCGGCTCGTATTTCGCGCGAGCTTCGACTCTCCCCTGACACGTCAGCTGGTTGTGGATCATCATGACCATCGCGGTGCTGGCGGCGGGCCCGGTCCTGCTCGCGCATCCGCGTGGCTCACCGGTGGCGAGCCGCCGATAGCCGCTGCGCCGGCGGCGCCATCGACGGCCGGCTACTTCCAGGACTCGAGCAGCTGCTCGTACGACATCGTCTCGCCCTTGGGCTTCTCGTTGGCCAGCTTGGCCTTCGGGCCGTTGGGCGTGCCGAGCCAGTCCTTGTCCGGCTTCTCGGCGTTGAGCTTGGGCGCGCAGTTCTTCATGCCGGCGCGCTCGAGCCGGGCCATGACGGCGTCCATCTCCTTGGCCAGCTTGTCCATCGCCGCCTGCGGCGTCAGCGCGCCGGATACCGCCTCGCTGACGTTCGGCCACCACAGCTGCGCCAGCTTCGGGTAGTCGGGCACGTTGGTGCCGGTCGGCGTCCATAGCTCGCGCGCCGAGCTGCGGTAGAACTCGATCAGCCCGCCGTACTTGGACGCCTCCTTGGTCACCTGCTCCGAGTCGATGTCGGACTTGCGGATCGGGGTGAGGCCGACGAAGAACTTCTTGAGCGAGACGGTCTTGGACACGGTGAACTGCGCGTAGAGCCAGGCCGCCTTGCGGCGATCGAGCGGCGTCGAGGCCAGCATCGTCCACGCGCCAGCGTCCTGATAGCCGAGCTTCATGCCCTTCTCCCAGTACGGCCCGTGCGGCGAGGGCGCCATTCGCCATTTCGGCGTGCCGTCCGCGTTCACCACCGGCAACCCCGGCTTGGCGAGCGCCGCGGTGAACGCCGAATACCAGAAGATCTGCTGTGCGATGTTGCCCTGGCCCGGCACCGGGCCGGCCTCGGAGAACGTCATCCCCGGGGCCTCGGGCGGCGCGTACTTCTTCAGCCACTCGATATACTTGGCGAGCGAGTACACCGCGGCCGGGCTATTGGCCTCGCCACCGCGGCTGACCGACGAGCCCACCGGACGGCAGTCCTCGACGCGGATGCCCCACTCGTCGACCGGGAGCCCGTTGGGCAGCCCCTTGCTGCCGGTGCCGGCCATCGACAACCACGCGTCGGTGAACCGCCAGCCGAGCGACGCATCCTTCTTCCCGTAGTCCATGTGGCCATACACCTTGTGGCCATCGAGCTCCTTGACGTCGTTGGTGAAGAAGGCGGCGATGTCCTCGTAGGCCGACCAGTTCACCGGCACGCCGAGCTCGTAGCCGTACTTGGCCTTGAACTTCTGCTTCAGATCGTCGCGCGTGAACCAGTCGTAGCGGAACCAGTAGAGGTTCGCGAACTGCTGATCGGGGAGCTGGTAGAGCTTGCCGTCGGGCGCCGTACCGAACTTCTTGCCGATGAAGTCGTCGACATCGAGCGTCGGCAACGTGACGTCCTTGCCCTCGCCGACCATGAAGTCGCTGAGCGCGACGGCGTCGCCGTAGCGATAGTGCGTGCCGATGAGGTCCGTGTCGTTGACGTACATGTCATAGACGTTCTGGCCCGACTGCATCTGCGTCTGCAGCTTCTCGATG
>Ga0137459_1000801_pt1 | contig 10624 bp, 11 predicted proteins | sample EasRivERMGT700_2_FD_104908 | JGI IMG/M metagenome (GOLD analysis project Ga0137459, IMG submission 104908) | Soil microbial communities from meander-bound floodplain in the East River, Colorado, USA - East River MetaG ERMGT700_2 | ecosystem: Environmental > Terrestrial > Soil > Floodplain ... | reverse complement strand
TCCCCGACATGGGGAGCGCCGGCCTGATCGCGTTCGATACCTGGTTCTACCCGCAGATCGACAAGCAGGCGCTGATCGTCGACGTGCGCTGGAACGGCGGCGGCTTCGTCTCGCAGCGGATCCTCGAGCGCATGCGCCGCAAGGTGATCGCGGTGTTCCACTCGCGCGGTGGCGCCACGTCGACCTACCCGGTGCGCTCGGTCGACGGCCCGTTCGTCGTGCTCACCAACGAGTACGCCGGCTCCGACGGCGACATCTTCCCGACCGTGGTCCAGCTCGACAAGCTCGCGCCCGTGATCGGCATGCGGTCGTGGGGCGGCGTGGTCGGCATCCGCGGCGACAAGCCGCTCGTCGACGGCGGCATGCCCACCCAGCCGGAGTTCGCGTTCTGGGACCCGAAGCAGCGCTGGGGCACCGAGAACCGCGGCGTGATCCCCGACATCGAGGTCCAGAACCTCCCGCAGGACGTCGTGCGCGCGATCGACACCCAGCTCGATCGCGGCCTGACCGAGGTCGGGCGCCTGATGGTCCAGCACCCGGCGCCGAGCCGGGACTTCGGCGGGGTCCCCGACCGCAGCCGCAAGGCGTTCGAGAAGCGCGAGCCGTGACGGCGGCGTGACCGCTACGCGGTGACGGTGAAGCCGCGGTTCTTCAGGATCGTGCGGACGTTGCTCACCTCGGTGGCCGTGAAGCCGAGGTTGATGGCCGCGGTGACCAGCGCGTTGCTGCCGTCCGAGAAGTTGGCGTTGGCCGACAACAGGAAGTGAGCCTGGAGGATCAGCTTGTCGGCCTTGGCCGCGCCGAGCGACGTCCGGATCTGGAACAGCGACGCCGACCACATCTCGCCGTCGGCGTGGACCTCGTTGACCTTGTTTTCCGGATAGTGCTTGGTCGAGTCGAGCCGGCGGAGGCAGTGCGGCACGCCCGCGGCGTACGACGTCGCGTCCCACTCGGCGATGCAGGTGAGCTGGAAGTCGCCGATCAGGCTCGACATGACGGTGCCGGCCAGGTAGTCGCCGAAGCCCTCGCCCATCGAGCCGCCCTCCAGGGTCGAGCCGAAGTTCGAGACCTGATTGTCCTGGACCGAGTGGCCGTACTCGTGGACGATGACCTCACCGTCCTCGGCGTCATCGACGCCACCGGTCCCGAGGCTGATCTTCTTGGTGCTCGGCGAGTAGAACGAGTTGTCGGCCGTCAACCGATCGATCGCGAACACCTGCTGCCGGTTGTTCACGTTGGTGAACCCGAGCGACTGGATGTAGCGCTGGGCGAAGTCGAAGTGGAAGTAGGCCATCGTCTCGCTGAAGCCCTTGGTGTCCCGGAGGAAGATGAAGTTGTTGTTGGTCCCGGTCGCGCGTGCCTTCGAGTCGGAGCCCGAGGCGAACTGGCCGTCGAGCCGGTTGGCGCCGTTCAGGCCCTGGAGCGTGACCGTGGAGTAGGCGGTGCTCGGCACGGCGGAGGCCGAGTCCCGGTTATCCACGAGGCCGTTGTTCTGGGTCACGACGACCGCGTTGTCCTTGAACACCTGGCCGGTGCCGTCCACGTAGCGATTGAGATCGCTCGGCTCGCCGATGACGTCGCCCGTCACCGCGCTCACGAACACCTGCAGCGTGGACGTGCTGGTGGAGAGGACGACCTGATAGGCGAGCTGAGGCGCGCCTGCGTCGGCGTAGATCACGAGCTCGGGCGCCGCGGGCGCGTCGGCATCGTCGCCCTTGGCGCTCGGGGCCGCCGCCGCCACTGCCACGGCGAGCGCGCGCTGGGCGGAGATCCGGGGCTGCGTGTCGAGGCGCAGGCCGGGGACCGACGTGTTGTTCAGCGCGACGATGCGGCCGTCGCGGTTGAAGTGGACCTTGATCTCGGCACCGAACACCCGGACGCCCTCGTAGCGCTGCACGAACGTGACGTGGGTGCCGAGCGGGCTCTCGAAGCTCGCGACCTCGTCGAGCTCAGCGGCATCGCCGAGCTGGAGCAACCGCGCGTTGTCCGCGAGGAAGCCACGCGCCGAGATCGCCGAGGCGGTGTTCATGGGCGCGGACAGCGTGCCGAACAGGCTCATCGGCGTGCCGTGCTGGCTCCAGCGCACCGCGGGCGTGCCGCCGCTACGCGCGACCAGCGCATCGAACTGCGGGACGACCTGGGCGATCGGGCTGCCCTCGGCGTCCGGGTTGAGCGTCGAGCTTGGCTGCGGCGTGGTGTCGGCCTCGGTGCTGCAACCGAGCACGGGGAGACAGAGCAACAACACCAGGCGGAACGGTGAGGAAACGCTGCTTCTCATGGATCTTTCTCCTGAACCTGAAACGGGGGCCGCCACCGTAGCCGTAGCGGTGCCACCACTCAACGCCACAGTCGTGCGCTCGTACAAAACTGCACAGAGATTGTCCTGATTCACACGTGCACCTACGGTGGTGCACCTGTTCGCGATCGCAGGTGGGGCTCGCACCGACCATGCGGCGCGAGCTCGTCCACGACAGGACGATCGAGCCTCGGACCACCGAGCACGTCAACCGCCGCGCGATCCTGCCGCGACCGCCGGACGCGAGCGTTCGCGCGGACGCTACGGGCTGCAGATGGTCTCGACCAGCATCGCGCAGACCTCGTACGGATCCATGTTCGCCGCCGGCCGGCGATCCTCGAAGTAGCCCTTGCCCTCGTTGGCGGTGGCCATCGGGATCCGGATCGAGGCGCCGCGATCGCTCACGCCGTAGCGGAACTGATGGATCGAGCACGTCTCGTGCTTCCCGGTGAGCCGCTCCTCGTTGAACGCACCGTAGACCTTGATGTGCGCCTCGTGGCGCGCGCGCAGCTTCTCGCACGCCGCCTCGATCGCCTTGAGCCCGCCGTCGGCGCGGGTCGCCTTGGTGCTCACGTTGGTATGCGCCCCGGCGCCGTTCCAGTCGCCCTTGATCGGCTTGGGGTGCAGCGTCGCGCTGACGCCGTAGTCCTCGCCGATCCGGTACAGCAGCCAGCGCGCCAGCCACAGCTGATCCCCCATGTCGACCGGGCCGAGCGTGCCGATCTGGAACTCCCACTGCGCGGGCATGACCTCCGCGTTGGTGCCGACGATCGCCAGCCCCGCGCGGAGGCACGCCGCCGCGTGCGCCTCGACGACGTCGCGGCCGAACACCTCGTCGCTGCCGACGCCGCAGTAATAGCCGCCCTGCGGCGCCGGGAACCCGCGCTCCGGCCAGCCGAGCGGCTGGTTGCCGTCGAAGAACGTGTACTCCTGCTCGATGCCGAACCAGGTGTCGTGGTCCGCGAACTTCTCGGCGACGCCGCGCAGCCGTGCGCGCGTGTTGCTGGCGTGGACCGTGCCGTCGGCGTTCAGCACCTCGCACAGCACGATGACGTCGTGCTCGTCGTGCAGCGGATCCGGGATGATCTTGACGGGCTTGAGCTGGCAGTCACTGAAGTGACCCTCGGCCTGGCTCGTGCTCGAGCCATCGAAGCCCCAGTCCGGGAGCTCCTCTAGCTGCTTGACGGGCCCGTCGACGAACTTCGTCTTCGAGCGCAACTTCGCAGTGGGCTTCTGACCATCGATCCAGACGTACTCGGCGCGGACTTTCTTCACACGACCCTCCGGGTGATTCCAGAGGACATTACCAAAGACCACCGCCTGGATCGCGGCCGGCGCGCACCGACCCGCGCGGCAGGTCGACGCAGCTCGGCCGCGTGTGTCCGGCGTGTTTCGCCGCCATGTCGGGACGGGGGCAGGTCACCGCCGCTTCATCTCCAGCGCGCGGGCCTCGCAGTGGCTCTCGCGGATCGCGCCGCACGCCGGGCCGATCAGGATCAAGCGGCCGTCTTGTCGAGCTTGCCGCGGGCCGGATCGAGCTCGGCCCGGCCGGCCTTCTTGTCCTCGCGCACCATCTCGGCGATCGCGGCGGTGAGCGGTGAGCCGGTCCCGGCGCCGCCCGCCGCCTGCTCGGCGCCCGCCGGGCTGCGGCACGGTGGTGACGCTCGCCAGCGAGGCGACAACCAGATCGAGGCCGCCGAGCGAGCATGACGACCGCCCCCAGGACCCTCCATACGCGCAAACCATATATGCGCCTCGCCCGGTCACGAGATGCGGTTTTCGCGGCTCCCGTGACGTGGCGGACAAATGCCCGTCGAGCCGGAGGTGCCATTTCGGCGCCCGTTGTGGCATGGTGCACGAATGCGCCGCCGCTCAGCCCTGACCTCCGCGTTCGCGGTGGTGGTGCTCGTGCTCGGCCAGCTCGCCGCGCTCGCGCACGAGGCGTCGACCCGCCACGTGATGTGCGCCGAGCACGGCGAATCGATCGAGCACGGCGAATCGATCGAGGCCGTGCGCCTCGCCAGCGCCGATGACGGCTGTCAGCAATCGCACTGGGTCGGCGTCGACGGCGAGCGCGGCGGCGACCACGCCGACTGCGAGATCTCGCGCACGCTCCACCAGGCGAGCATCGCGCCGCACGGCCCGCTCCCGGCGCTCGTCGTCATCGTTCCCGCGAAGCCGGCGCCGATCGCCGCGCCGCGGCCTGTCGATCATCGCTTCGCGCTGTACCGGATCGCACCGAAGACGTCGCCGCCGCACGCGGGCTGAGCGTCCTTCGTCGTTTCGCTCCGACCCTCCTTGTGAGGTGAGTGATGTATCGCGCAGCCCTGTGCGTAGCCGCGTTGATCGCGGCGATGCGAATCGTCCATGCAGAGCCAGAAGCCCCCGCCTGTAACGGCAAGGTCGATGGTCACGTCGTCGACGCGTCCACGCACGAACCGATCGTCGCCGCGAGCGTGCGGATCGAGAACGACTTCCTGACCACGACCGACGAGGCCGGGAAGTTCGTGCTCGCCGATTTGTGCCCCAAGGACGTGACGATCATCGTCGAGCGCGACGACCTCAAGCCCGCGCAGCGCCCGCTCACGATCACTGCCCGACGCGATCGGCGGTGTCGTGCTCGTCGATCCACCGGAGCTGCGGCGCGAGCCGGGCTACAACGGCGAGGCGCACCTGATCGGAACATCGAATGGACGCGGCGGTACGTTCGCGGGGCGCCTGCAGAACGTACTGGAGGGGGCACCGAAGCTCTCGACGATGCTCGAGGGCAGTATCAAGCGGCTCGCGGCGCCCGAAACGCCGCGCTACGCGCTCGATAATTCCGGGGCGTTCGAGTGGAGCGTCGGTGCGACCGCCGGCTACCGGTTCAAGCTCTCCGAGTACAAGCTGTCGTACCGCCACTACGACGCTAGCCTCGGGGTGTGCTCGTGCCTGCGCGCGCACAACGTCGACGACTTCCTCTCGCAGGCCAAGGCCGGCGAGCCGGTCGGCGCCGACGAGTTCACGTCCGATTTCAAGATCGATCGTCCGTACCAGCACGTCGGTCACGATCTCGCGCTCGCGCGGGCGTCGTGGGAGCGCGAGCATCTCGGCACGTTCACGGCGACGTACTCGTTCCAGCACGACCTGCGGCGCGAGTACGAGGTCGTGCGCAATGCGGATACGGCGGGAGCGCAGTTCAACTTCCGCCTGATGACGCACGAGCTCGATGCGGTGTTCGAGCACAACCCGATTCACCTGAACGAGCACTGGCACCTGCGCGGCGCGGCGGGTCTGACTGGCATCGGTCAGATCCACCACTACAGCGGGTTGCACTTGATCCCCGACTACACGTCGATCGCCGCGGGCGCGTACGCGACGGAGCGACTGGTCGGGCACACGACGGAGCTCGAGCTCGGTGCGCGCTACGACTTCCTGGCGCGCACCGCTTCGATCGAGAAGCTCGACTACCAGCGCCTCGTGCGCAGCGGTCAGCTGGCGATGGACGCGTGCGGCACCGAGATCGATCCGGCGAAGTGCAAGTCGCGCTATCACACGCTCACCACCTCGGCGGGCGCGATGTGGCGGTTCCGCGAGCCGTGGTCGCTGAAGGGCGACCTGTCGATCGCGCAGCGTGCGCCCCATCCCGACGAGCAATACCTGAACGGCGCAGCGCCGACCTTCCCGGTGCTCGGGCTTGGCAAGCCCGACATCGGTTCCGAAACCACATACTCGTCGTCGATCACACTCGGCTACGCCGGCACGGCCGTCAAAGCCGAGGCCTCCGCGTTCGCGAACCGGATCAACGACTACATCTACTTCGCGCCCGCGATCGACGACACGGGCATGCCCGTGTTCGACGTGACCGTCCGCGGCACGTTCCCGCGGTTCATCACGCGGCCCGTCGACGCCGTGTTCTACGGCGCCGATGGTGGCGTCGAGTACGCCCCGATCCCCGAGCTCGAGCTATCGGCGCAGGCCTCGCTCGTGCGCGCGAAGGACATCGTCCGAGACTCCTACCTCGTGTTCGTCCCCGCGGATCACTATCGCGGGTCGGTCACGGTTCATCCGCCCGACATCGGCTCGTTGCACAAGAACTTCGCGACGATCACCGGGACCTATGTCGCGCAACAGCACCACTACGATCTGGCGGCCGACTTCATCGCGCCGCCGCCCGCGTACTTCCTCCTCGGCGCCGAGGTCGGTACCGAGACCTGCATCGCGGACCAGAAGGTCCGGATCGCCATCCAGGGCTTGAACCTGGCCAATGCCCGCTACCGCGACTACACCAGCCTCATGCGCTACTTCGCCGACGAACCGGGATGGCAGGTCTGGCTACGCATGAGCCTATTTTTTGATTCGACCAAGAAAGGACGCTGACCATGAGGCTCCAGAGCTTTTGCATCCGCCTCGGCTTCTCCACCCTCGCCCTCACCGCCGCCGCGTGCGGCGACGATGGTGGCGCCACCAATGACAACGAGGTCATCACCACCGTCACGCTCACGTTCACGCCGAGCGGCGGCGGCGCGGCGATCACCGCCGAGTTCAACGATCCCGACGGCGACGGCGGTCAGGCGCCGACCATCCAGCCGATCAACCTCACGAACAACACCACGTACACGATGACGGTCGGGTTCCAGAACCGCCTCGAGAGCCAGCCCGAGGAGATCACGACCGAGGTGATGGACGAGTCCGACCTCCACCTCCTGCTGTTCACGGGCACGGCCGTCGTCGGTCCTGCGACGAGCAACACCACCGGCCCGCTCACGCACGCCTACGCCGACATGGACGTCAACGGGCTGCCGATCGGCCTCGAGAACACCGTGATGGCCAAGACCGGCACCGGGATGATGACGGTCACGCTCCGCCACATGCCTCCGGAGGAGCCGCCGCAGAAGGCGTCCGACACGGTCGCGAAGGTGAAGGCCAGCGGAGTGGACTCGATCGGCGGCAGCACGGACGCTTCCGTCACGTTCATGGCGACTGTCCCCTGAGCGCGGCGCGAACGCTTGCGGTGTCCACGGTATTCCTCGCCGCCGCGTGCGGCGAGGACGTCTCGAGGTCTGCTCGGGGATCGAAGGGCGCGTTGAAGAGGCCGAGCTGCGCCGGCAGGGTTCGAGCTCGAGGCCACGGGGCGCCTGAGCTGGACTGTCACGGATCGACGATCTGCACTCGATAGAAACGCAACCCACCGGCATCGATCGCATATCGCACGGCGAGCCGGCGCGCGATGGCGACGATCTACTGGACGCGTTCCGGCCGCTGGCTGGAAAGGACGACACGAGCGAATATGGGTTCGCGCCGACAGCACGAACCATCACGTGTTCTGCAAGCGCTGCGGTGTGCGGCTATACACCTACGGGCACGTCGCCGAGATCGGCGGCGACTACGTGTCGGTGATGCTGTCGACGCTCGACGACCTGCCGCCCGCGGAGCTCGCCGCCGCGCCCGTTCGCTACATGAACGGCCGCGACGACGACTGGTTCCACGAGCCAGCCGAGAAGCGGCACCTCTGATCAACCCTCTCCGCAGGACAGGCGCTCTGGCGTAGACTCGAGGCGTGCACGCGCGGCGAGCCACCATTCCGGTTCTCTTGCTCGTGGCGTTCGCTTACCTGATCGCCGCGCGCGCCGGCCTGTAACGTCCGATCTGACTGGCGACGCCGATATCGTGAATCGTGTGCTCACAGTCGCTGCTCCTTGCGGGTGTGGGTCGTCGGGGAAGCGGGGTTCGGTGATCTGCTCGGATCATGGCAGCCACCGCATCGACGCATCGACACTGTTCGTGGGGTTGCTGTTGAATGCATCGCCGCGCCGGGTGCGTGCCGGCGGATCAGGTTGATCACGCGCTCGAACAGCTCGAGCATGTCATCGGGCTTGCGGAAGCCGCCGCCGATCACGACGACACCGGGGACGGCGTGGGATCGAGGCCGATGAGCAGGATGTTCTCGAACGTCAAGGCGCACACCGACGGGGCCGCAGCCCAGGGGGCCGGCGCGATGGGCGCCGAGGCGTTCGGCGCGCCGGGGTCAGCGTCGAGGGTGGCGTCGGCCAGGTCGGCGATCGCCACGAGCAGCATGCCGACCAGGTCGCCGCGCGCGTGGCCGCCGGCCAGTCCGCGGTCGATCTGCTCGACGGTGTCACCGGGCCGAGCGCGGCCGGGCCGAGCGGCGGCGTGGCGGTGCAGCGCAAGGTCGAGAATCGTCCGGCGACGCATCCGGTGCTGCAACAGGGCTCGAGCGGCGCCGAGGTCGAGCACCTGCAGACCCGGCTCAACCAGGACGGCGCGACGCCGCCGCTGGTGGTCGACGGGAGCTTCGGGTCGCTCACCCGCGCCGCGGTGGTCGCGTTCCAGGGCCGCCATGGCCTCGGAGCCGACGGCACTGTTGGCCTGCGCACGTGGGGCGCGCTCGACGAGCTCGACCGCCGCGGCATCGCCGGCCCCGCCCACACCGTGCTCGACGACACCCGTCCGGTCAGCCAGGCCGATCACGACGCGATCGAGGGCATCCTCAATCCCAACGTGCCGCCCGGCGGGGCGAGCCCGGCGATGACCGGGATCGGACCCGGCGGCGCTTACGAGACCGAGATGCTCGCCGGGCTCAACGCGCTCGCAGCCAGCATCACCGGCGGCCTTTCGGCGACGCCGGCCGCGACCATGACGCAGGCGAACTCCATGTCCGACCTCGCACAAGAGAAGGTCCAGGGCGTGTTCGGATCGATCGCGCTGGCCAGTCGCAAGCCGAGCGGCGAGTTCCAGCCCGGCTCCAGCCAGATGGGGCTGGCCGATGCATCGACCCGGCCGGTCGACGAGGGCACGATCCTGGGCTGGACCGCATACTTCATGGACAACGGCAGCCGAAGCGGGCACCGGCACCGTGTTCCTCCAGCTCCGCGATCCATCGTATCAGGACCGGGTCGGCATGTGGGGGCTGTTCGGCACGCTGATCCACGAGTTCATGCACCTCGCGGCGCACCCGACGTACTCCAACGCCGCCGAGGCGATCGGCGGCGCCGCGCGCGACGTGCTGGTCGAGGGCATGGACGAGCACATGACGCAGCAAGCGTGAAAGGCGATTCGCCCGACGATCGCCGGTGACCGCGCGCTCCGCCAGGCGGTCGAAGGATCGTTCTTCAGCGAGCCGGTCAACCCCGCCGACTACGCGGCAAGCAGCCCGATCGACCATCGCATCCTCGGCAATCACTACGACTCGATGACCCAGGCCGATGCGATCGCGGCGCGCGTCGGCGAGGCGAACGTGCGGGCTGCCTACTTCATGGGGCACGTCGAAGCGATCGGCCTGGGGCCGAGCACCCGCAGCGAGTTCTCGCTGACCGGGCTGGCGAGCTGGACTGCCGGCACCGGCGGCACCCCCGACCGCTATCCGGTGCCGGCCAGCGGCGAGACCGTGCAGCAGGTTCGCGATCGCACCGGCGCGGTCGAGATCAAGGACGCGGCCGACGCGATCCAGGCCGACGCCAGCCACGTATTCGCGGCCGGCGAGGTCTTGCACGTGGTCGGCGTCCGCTGGCACACCGCGATCGCCGAGGACACCCGCGGCCAGGTCGCGACCCAGCACGGGATCAACCAGGCGGCGCTCGAGCGCGCCAATCACTTGCCGGCCGCGCCGCCGACGACCGCGGTCGCAGTCGGCACCGTGCTACTCATTCCGGTGAAATGATGGCGACGATGACCGACGCGGCGTGGGCCGCCGCCCGTGCTGGTCAGTGGGCCAGCTGGCCAGGTTTGCCGTCGGGGCTGCCGGTGGCGAGCGTGGTGGCGGAGCTGACCGGAGCCGTGGCGCCGTTGGCCGTCGCCAGTCGACTCGGTCGACGGCCGGTCGATCGGTTCGACGCCTCGCCGCTGCGGGTGTGGGCCGACGTCGGCGCCGCGATCCTCGTCGAATGGGTCGATCCGCCGTGCGCCGGTGCGGTGGCCGAGCTGCTCGCGGCGCTGGGCCCTCCTGACCGCGAGGCGGCGGGCCGGCACCTGCGTGCGGGCGCGACCACGACCGAATATGTCTACGCTGGCCGTGGGCTGGCGCTGACCGTGGCCGCCAGCTACGACCAGCCGCCGGGCTTCGCTCCGTACCTGGCGACGGTGCAGCTGTTCGCGCCGGCCACGTTGCGCGACTTCGTTCTCGAGCTGGGCGGCGGCGATCTGCCGGGGCCCCGGCCGATCGGACCGGGGCCGCGATGAGGAGCGGACCGCATCTGGGGTTCGCGCTGCTGGTGAGCCTCGCCGCTGGCTGCACGACCGTGGGCGATCCGCCGGTCCACCCGAGCCCGGGCTCGTCGATGCCGTCGCCTGCAGCCCCCGCCACGCTCGCGGTCGATGCGCGGGTCAGCG
>Ga0137459_1000800_pt1 | contig 10627 bp, 3 predicted proteins | sample EasRivERMGT700_2_FD_104908 | JGI IMG/M metagenome (GOLD analysis project Ga0137459, IMG submission 104908) | Soil microbial communities from meander-bound floodplain in the East River, Colorado, USA - East River MetaG ERMGT700_2 | ecosystem: Environmental > Terrestrial > Soil > Floodplain ... | reverse complement strand
TTGTGGGGGGGCGGCGGGGGGTGCCTCGGTGTGGACGGGACACCGGGCAATCACGGCGACGAGCCGCAGCTCGGGCAGACCCGCCAGGCCGTCACGCAGGTCGCGGTCTCCCATATCACCTTCGGGACGATCGGCCTCGACAGCAACAACGTCAACGCCGGACCGAACGTGTTCTCGGTCGGCGTGCGGATCACCAACACCGGTGGTGAGACCGCGACCAACCTGACCGCGACGTTCGCGTTCACCACCGCGAACGCGAACCTGACGCTCGACGTGCCGTCGACCGTCCCCATCGCATCGCTCGCGCCCGGCGCCAGCGCCGACGCGTACTTCAACGTGACGATCGCGCGGACCACCGCGGCGTACAACACCTCGGCCCGGTTCCAGGTGACGGTGTCCGGCACCAACGTCGCGACCGCGACCTCGCCGGCGCCGCGCGAGCTCTACGTCGAGAAGCTGGTGTCGCAGAACCGCAACTCGATCACCGGCATCACCGGGCCGCTCGCGGTCAACATCGGCGAGACCCAGACCTACCTGCTCGACGTCACGACCGCGCCCGGCGGCTACGAGCAGGTCGAGGCGTTCCTGACGTTCCCCACCGGCATGTTCCAGGTCACCTCGACCGCGACGACGTACACCGCGCCCACCGGGGCGACCAACGACAAGATCTACGCCGACGCGTGCGGCTGGGATCCGGTGCCGACCAGCCCGACGTATCGCAGCTGCATCGGCCCGGTGAACTACACCGGCGGCAAGGCCGGCGGCGTGATCCACACGGCCTACACCGTGAAGGTGATCGGCAGCGGCGCGGCCAGCGTGACCGCCGCGATCTACGACTTCTCCGGCTCGAGCTACCACTACAACTCCGACTTCGGCGAGGTGTCGATCGACGTGGTGTCGGCTTCGCTACCGGTCGCGACCGACGACAGCTACACGACCGCCGAGGACACGACGCTGACGATCGCCGCTCCCGGCGTGCTCGCCAACGACAGCGATCCGGACGGCGCCGCGCTCACCGCGATCCTGGTCAGCTCGCCGTTGCATGGCACCATCACGCTCGACAGCAACGGCTCGTTCGTCTACGTGCCGGACCCCGACTACAACGGCCCCGACAGCTTCACCTACAAGGCCAACAACGGCGCGCGCGACTCCAGCATCGCCACCGTGTCGATCGACGTCACGGCCGTCAACGATCCACCCGACGCCAGGGACGACACCGCGAACGTCGTCGCGGGCTCCGGCGCCACGCCGATCGACGTGCTCGCCAACGACACCGGCGCGCCCGACGCCGGCGAGGCGCTCACGATCACGGCGGTGACCCAGCCGGCCGGCGGCACCGTGGTGATCACGGGCGGCGGCACGGGCCTGACGTTCCAGCCCGACCCCGGGTTCTCCGGCACCGCGACGTTCACGTACACGATCTCCGACGGCAACGGCGGCACCGACACCGCGACCGTCACCGTCACGGTTGTCGCGGGCAACGCGCCGCCGAACGCCATCGACGACACCGTGACCGTGGCCGAGGACTCGGGGCCGACCGTGATCAACGTGCGCGCCAACGACAGCGACGGCAACGGCGACACGCTGACCGTCACGGCGGTGACCCAGCCGGCCGGCGGCACGGTCGTCCTGGTGGGCGGTGTCATCACGTTCCAGCCCAACCCCAACTTCACCGGGGCGACGACGTTCACGTACACGATCTCCGACGGCAACGGCGGCACCGACACCGCGACGGTGACGGTGAACGTCACGCCGGTCAACGATCCACCCGACGCCATCAACGACGTCGCGACGCTGGCCGAGGACGCGGGCGCGACGACGATCGTCGTGCTCGGCAATGACACGATCGCGCCCGATGTGGGGGAGACCCTGAGGATCACGGCGGTGACCCAGCCCGCGAACGGCACGGTGGTGATCACCGGCGGCGGCACCGGCCTGACGTTCCAGCCCGGCCCCAACTTCAACGGGGCGACGACGTTCACGTACACGATCTCCGACGGCAACGGCGGCACCGACATCGCGACGGTCACGATCAACGTGACGCCCGTCAACGACCGGCCCAGCGCCCTGAACGATTCGGCGATGGTGACGGAGGGCTCGGGCGCGACCCCGATCAACGTGCTCGCCAACGACACCGACCCCGAGGGCGACCCGCTGACCATCACCTCGGTGACCCAGCCGCCCAGCGGCACGGTGACGATCACCGGCGGTGGCACGGGCATCACGTTCCAGCCCGGCCCCGGGGTCACCGGCACGGTCACGATCACGTACACCGTCAGCGACGGTAAAGGCGGCACGGCCACGGCCACGGTGACGATCACGGTCACCGGCGGCGGCGGTGGCGGCGGCGGCGGCGGTCCAGACCGCGACGGCGACGGCGTGGCCGACGCGCTCGACAGCTGCCCGGACGTGGCCAACGCGGATCAGGCCGATCAGGATCGCGACACGCTCGGCGACGCGTGCGACGAGGACAAGGACGGCAACGGCGTCTACGACGACCTCGGGATCTCCGGTGGTGGCTGTACGACCGGTGGCGGGGGCCTCGGGTTCGGCGCGATGGCCGCGCTCGGCCTGTTGCGCCGGCGCCGCCGCGCCGCGGTCGCCGCCGCGGTGGTCGCCGGGGTCGCGCTGCCGGGCCTGGCCGCGGCGCAGGGCATGGAGCCCGCGAACTTCGGCGTCGAGCGGTTCCGGCTGTCGTCGGATCGCGACGGCATGTTCGATGTCGAGGGTGGCGACGTCCGGGGCAACATGGCGGTGTCCGCCGCGCTGTGGGCCGGGTTCGCGAACGATCCGCTCGTCGTCTATCGCGGTGAGCCCGGCGATCGCACCGGCTCGCTGGTTGCCGACCGGGCGGGAGGCAGCCTCAGCGCCTCGATCTCGCCCCGCCGGTGGCTACAGCTCGGGCTCGATCTGCCGGTCGTGATCTACCAGGACCGCCCGGCGTCGAGCGCGGTCGGGCCGATGGCGCTCGAGTCGCTGAACAGCTTCGGCACCAGCAACCTGCGGGTGATCCCGAAATTCGTGGTGCTCCACCAGGCGGACCATGGCGTCAACCTGGCGGTGATCCCGTCGGTCATCCTGCCGACGCGGAGCACGAGCGACTCGTACTTCGACGACCGCGGCCTGGGGTTCGCGCCCGAGCTCGCGGCGTCGAAGCGCTGGACCGGCTGGCGCGCGGGGCTCAATGCCGGGTATCACGCTCGCCGGCGCGCGGAGTTCCTGAACCAGACCGTCGATGACGAGCTGTTCGCCCACGGCGGGATCGGCTACCAGTTCGCGGATCGCGGCGGTCCGCCGGTCGGGGTGGACGTCACGTTGTCGGGTGCGACGGCCGCGCGCGCGCCGTTCCAGACCTTCAACGAGAACCACCTCGAGGGCCTGGTCGGCGCGACCTACGACTTCCGCAACGGGGCGCAGCTGTTCGGCGCCACCGGCGTGGGCCTCCGCAAGGGCTTCGGCACGCCCGACTGGCGCGGGCTCGTCGGCGTGCGGATCGGGTTCGGCGGGAGCTCCGCCCCGGCGCCGCGCCCGCGCGAGCTCGATCGCGACGGCGACGGCCTGCTCGACTCGGCCGACCGCTGCCCCACCGAGGCCGAGGACAAGGACAGCTTCGAGGACACCGATGGCTGCCCCGATCCGGACAACGACCAGGACGGTGTGCTCGACGTCGCCGACCGCTGCATGAACGTCGCGGGCCTCGCCGACCTGAAGGGCTGCCCCGACGTCGACGTCGACGGTCTCGCGGATCTCGACGACAAGTGCCCGACGGAGCCCGAGGACAAGGACGCCTTCGAGGACGGCGACGGCTGCCCCGATCTCGATAACGACAAGGACGGCACGCCCGACGTGGCCGATACCTGCCCGCTCGATCCGGGCCCGGCCGACAACAAGGGCTGCCCGGACACCGACCGCGACGGCGACACCGTGGTCGATCGGCTCGATCGCTGCCCCGGCGAGGCGGGCCTGCCCAGGAACGCGGGCTGCCCGGACGTCTCGGTCGGCGACGGCCGGCTCGACATCATCGAGAGCGTCTACTTCAAGACCGACCGCGCGGAGATCGAGCCGCGCTCGTTCGAGCTGCTCGACAAGGTCGCTTCCGTGCTCGTGGCGCGCCCCCAGATGAAGATCCAGGTCGAGGGCCACACCGACAGCGCGGGCGACGACGCCTACAACAAGAAGCTGTCGCAGCGCCGCGCCGAGGCCGTCGTCGCGTACCTGGGGAACAAGAAGATCGACCGGTCGCGGCTGACCGCGCGCGGCTTCGGCGAGGAGAAGCCGATCGCCGACAACGCCACGGTCGAGGGTCGCGCCCAGAACCGCCGCGTGGTGTTCACGATCACGAGCGGCGGCGACGACGTGAAGACCCGCGTGCAGGGCGCCGGCAGCGACACGAAGTGAAGTGAAGTAGCCCGCCGGGCCCAGATCCTGCGAGCAGGCGCGCGCCATCGAGTGGTGCGCCCTGCTCGCGGTTGTCGAGGAGCGGCGCGCCTGGATCACGGCCACGACGTATACCCCCAACGCGGTGGGCGGCGGCACCATCCCCGCGCTGACCGGGCTCACGTTCGCGCGCTACGCGACCTACGATGGCAACTGGGCCAGCTCCATCGTGCTGCCTGCCACGGCGGCCAACAACACCGTCGTCCAGATCTCGTCGAACGCGACGTATACGTCCCAGATCAGCCCGCAGAACATCCTGTTCGCCAATTCAATTCAATTCGACTCGTCCGGCCCCACCCATTGCCGCGCGAGCTCCAGGGTCTGTCGGTTCTCGGGCACGGCTTCGAGAAAGCTCTTGCGGTATTCGGGGTCACCGATCTTCGCGGCAATGACGAACAGGCGTTCTCTCGCTCTGATAATGGCCGCCTGGGCCGCCTCGTGATCTCCGGCCGCCTCGAGGCACTCGGCGTGAACCAGGCGCAGGAAGGCGCCGCGGAAGAACCCGCAAGCGGCCATGGCTTCGTACTGCGCAAGGCCCTCCTCGGCCGCGGCAAGCGCCTCGGCGGTCCTGCCCTGCGCCAGGCGAAGGGCGGCGAGCGTCGCCAGCGCGCCCGGGGTATCGAGGGGCGAGGCCATGCGCAGGAGCGCGAGGGCGGCCTGGATCTCGGCGTCTGCGCCCTCGAGATCGCCCGCACGCCGGAGCACCTCGGCCAGCGCCCACTGGCCGCGTCCTTCATCGAGCGGCAGCCGTCGCGTCCGTCCGGCCTCGACCAGGCGACGGGCCCAGCCCCGCGCCTCGTCCAAGCTGTCGCGATCGGCGAGCAGCCAGGCGAGCACGAAGGGCCGGTAGGAGGAGGCCAGGCCGGCATCGCTGTCCGACAATGTCACTTCCATGATCATGCGATCGGTGCCTGCGAGGGCGCCGAGGCACCAGCGGTTCATGCCAATGAAGTTCTTCGCGAGCTCGATATTCCGCCTGTGGCCCATGGCCTCGGACATGTGCAAAAACGTCTCTCCGTGCTCGAGCCCCTTCATCGGGTCCTCTTCGGCATGAGCCATCCGGAGCGTGAGGATCACGTAGAAGAAACTCGTTGCGATGGCCTCCTGATCGCCGGCGGCGCGGACCCCCGCAGCGAGCTGGTGGAGGAGGTGATTCGCGGCGCGAGTGCGTCCCAGGAGATCGAGCAGATAGATCCCGGTGGCGACACAGATCGCCCAGGGGGTGGCAGCACCCGGCGCGGGTGATGTCTCTCCTACAATTCCGAGCAGCGTCACGAACTCCTCGAGATTCCCTGCCTGGATGCTGTACACCACCTTGACCAGCATGCCTTGGCTCCAGGGCGCGGAGCCTCGCTGCGCGGCCCGCAGCACCTCCTCGGCGTAGGGCAGCGCATCACTCTCGAAGTCCATGTTGTAATAGTGCAGCTCGCACACCATGCCGAGGCATCGAGTACGGAGCTCGTCCGGCATGTTGTAGCCGAGCGCGCGCTTCGCCCGGGCAATCACCGCCGTCACATCGCCACCCTGGCTTGCCTGCTCCGCGGCGCGCAGGTAGTGCTGGCCAGCGCGCGCGCCCTGTCCGCCGCGGTCGAAATGCTCGGCGAGCGCGAGCGGATCCTGCTCCCCGTGCTGCTCCAGCCATTCGCCGGCCAGCCGGTGCCCGAGCACCCGATCCTCGTCCGTCAGCATGGTATACGCGCCTTCGCGCAGCAGGGCGTGGCGGAACGCGTATTCCTCCTCGTTGGGAAACCGGCTTTGCTTCCGCTTGAAGATCAGCTCCCGGTTCGTCAACTCCTCGAGTCGTTGTCCCATCCCGGCTGCGCGTTGGGTGATACCGAGCAGCTGTGCGATGGCCCCCGGGCAGAACACCTCGCCGAAGACGGACGCCGCCCGCAGGATGCGCCGCGCGTCGTCGTCGAGCGCGTCGAGGCGCGATTGCACCATGGTCATGACCGTTTCGGGAAGGTCTCCATGCTGGCCTTCCGCGGTGGCGCGGATCAACTCCTCGAGATAGAAAGCATTGCCTTCGGACAGCCGCACCAGCCGGTCGATGAGCTCGCGTCTCGCGCTGTCACCAAGCACGTGACGCACCAGACGTTCGCTCGCCTTCTTGCCGAGTTGCTTGAGCGGGAGCTCCTGAATCGACCGTTCCGCCCATAGCTGGGGGAACAGCTCGTGTACCTCGGGGCGGGCCAAGGCAAGGACGAAGAGGGGACTGTTGCGCAGATCTCGCAAGGCGATATCGAGGAACTGCACGGTAGGGCGGTCGCCCCAATGAATGTCTTCCAGCACGAGCAGCACGGGATGTGCTGCGGTTTCGGCCTTGAGGAAATCCAGAAACGCCGCGCGCATCTGCGCGTTCATGAGCTGGGCGTCCTGGCGTGCCACCCGGAGCGGCAGGTTGTCGTCGTCCGGAAACGGCGCCCCGGCGATCTCACCGAGAAACTCTGCGACCCGCAGGCGCTCGCTCGCGTCGATCCGCGCGGCCACCCGCGCGACGAGCTTGCCCCGCTGGACGTCGAGTGGCTCGCTGCCGTGGATCCCGCAGGCACTGCGGAGGATCTGCGAGAGCAGGCCGAAGGCGGATCCTGCGCGGTGCGGTTCGCCGCGGCCCATCCGTATCGACACGGGCGCGCCGCGCGCCCTGACGGAACGCAAGAACTCCTGGGCAAGCCGCGATTTCCCGACTCCCGGCGGGGCCGTCACGATCGCCGCACGGGCCGCGGGCTCCTCGGTGCATTCGTCGAACAGCTGCTCGAGCGTGCGAAGCTCCGGGTCCCGCCCCACGCACGGCGTGGCTCTTCCGAGCAGGCTGCGCGTCCCCTCGGCGAGCTCTGGTTCGCCGTGCAGGGTGTACCCCATGTCGCTCTTGCGAACGTCGAATTGCGTGTCGAGCAGCCTTGCCGTGACCTCATCGATCGCGATCCCGTCCCGTGCAGAATCCCCGGCATCCGCTGCGCCCGACAAGAGCAGCTCGGCCGCTCGATCGATGGTCTCCGCGGCCGGCATGCTCCCCGTCCTGTGGCTGCGCCCGGTCGCCAGCACCATGCGCCGCCCGGCCGCGCGCGTGCGCAGCCATAGCGCGCACCGTGCCGCCTGCGCCGCCTGATCCGTGACGAGGCCCGCGCCGCCGATCGCCACCACCACCGAGCCATCCCGGAGCTGCTCGAGCCGCCCTCCCCATGACGCCGCATCCTGCCGCAGCGTGTGCTCCATCTGCGCTATCTGGGCCTCGGGGAGCGTCGGCGCGCTGCTGCTCGCCCGCCCGCCCTCACCTCCGACCAGGACGATCGAGATCATCCGGTGCTCGTCCAGGGTCAGGGCCATGGGGGGCGGCACCGAAGTGCTGGCGACGACGTGCGAGCCCAGCGTGGCAAGCGCCTCCGCAACCGACCAGCCATGCTGCGGCCGTTCCGCTGGATCCTTCGCCAGCATCCGCCAGAGCAACGCATCGAGCGACTCCGGCGCGGTGGGCAGCCTATCGCTGAGCCGTGGCGGCTCGGCAAACAACAACTTCGTCAGCAGCGCCATGGGGTGATCGGCCTCGAATGCGGGCGTGCCCGTGAGACACTCGAACAGCACGCATCCCAGGGAAAACACATCCGCGCGCGCGTCGATCACTCGGTCGGTCCCCGCCTGCTCCGGGGCCATGTATCCGAGCGTCCCGATGATCACGCCCGTGCGCGTCAGGCGCGGCACGCTCTCCAGGCGGGCAATGCCAAAATCAAGCACCTTCACCCGATCGATTCGCCCGTCCACGAGGAAGATGTTGCTCGGTTTGAGATCGCGGTGGACGATGTCTCGCGCGTGCGCGGCGCTCAGCGCTTCGGCCACCTGTGTGGCCAGCTCGATGCTGTCCTCGATCGTGAGCTTTCCTCGGGACAGCCGGCTCGACAGGTCTTCGCCATCGAGCCACTCCATCGCGAGATAGGGCTCGCCCGACGCCGCGAAGCCGTGCGCCACATAGCGGACGATGCCCGGATGCGACAGCTTCGCAAGTGCCCTCCTTTCATGATCGAAGCGCGAGATATGCGCCGCGAGATCGCCGAGCATCATCTTCACGGCAACCAGCTCCCCACTCTGCACATCGCGGGCGCGAAACACCTGACCCATGCCGCCCGATGCCACATGCTTGTCGATCTCGAACCGATCCCCGATGAGGTCGCCCTGTCGCATGCGTAGAACGTAACCTATGATGTACCGCACAAACGGGTCGTTCCGCTGCAGCGTTGCGATGGCGTCGGCGAGCAGCGCGTTCCCGTCGAACGGCTCGGAGCCTCGGGCGAGCCGGCCCTGGAAGAAGTCGCGCAGCATGTCGCACACACTGTCCATGAAGGAAAATGTCTCCACATGGAACGAGGACTCCAGTGTCCGAACTGTAGCCTTCGAAATGTCGCTTCGGGCATCGATGGCCGCGCGCACCCCGGCACGGGAGGGCGGCACCGATCGGCGCTTCCGTTGCGCCCAGGCGATCGGTGGCTCTCCAAGATCTTGGAAGTCCTCGTAAGCTCGTCCGCCCTGGGCCCGATGCCGGCAGCACCGGCGGCCGCTGGTGAGGTCCACGGGATGCTGGCGAGCCCCACGGATCGCCGCATCGATCGCGTATCCTCGGAGGCCCATGTCTGCCGTCGACCCGCTCGGCCCATTGATCCTCCGGCTCCGGGAGGCGCGAGACTTCGAGGCGGCGGCGAAGCTGACGCTCGTCGCCATGCTGGCCGTCGCCGAGGCGCACCTCGCCAGCAGCCCGGTGGCGGGCAAGGGGCGGCTCTTGCGCGGCGTGCTGCACCTGCGGCCCGACGACAGCTACCAGCACCTGTTCGGGATCGAGCACCCGCACGGCGAGCGCGTGGAGGGCACCGGGTACCTCACGAGCGCGAACGTGTGGCGCTGGGTGTCCGAGCACCGGACGGCGGTCTCGATCAACGCGAAGACCGGGACGCTGCGCACCTGGTTCGCGGAAGGGGCGAGCGCGCCGGAGCCGCTCCTCGGGGCCACCGGTGCCCCGGGCACCGAGACGCGCGACCGCATGATCCAGCGCGAGGCGACCCACGTGCACGTCGTCCCGTTCGGGCTCCCGCCGGACGGCAAGGTCATCGGCATGATCTCGCTGGAGGTGCACCTGCGCACCTCGCTGGGCGACGACGTCCTGTGGGGAGCCTGCCGCGCGGCGCTGGACGTGATGGCGAGCGCGGCGGCGCCCTACCTGAGCAGCCTGCCGCTGAGCCGGAAGGACGAGCCCCCGGGCAGACAACCTGGCGCCGGTCATCGGCGCTTCGACCGCGAGCATGATGCGCATCCTCGCGGTGTTCTCCCGGCAAGACGAGACCATCTTGCTCAGCGGAGCGACCGGCGTCGGCAAGTCGCGGCTGGCGCGCTGGTGCCACGAGCAGTCGCCGCGGCGAGACCACACCTTCGAGATCGTCCGGCTGCTCAGCGTGCCCGAGGAGCTCCAGATGGCGGAGCTCATGGGGTGGCGCCGGGGCGCGTTCACGGGGGCGGTCCGCGACACGCCAGGGGCGCTCGAGCGTGCCGGGCGGGGCACGCTGTTCATCGACGAGATCGACAAGCTCTCGCTCAAGGCCCAGGCGGGGCTGCTCCAGGTGCTTGAGGAGCGCCGCTACCGTCCGCTCGGCGACAACGCGAGCGAGCGTCGCGCCGACGTGCGGTTCATCGTGAGCACCAATGTCGACCTCCACGCGGCGGTGCGCGCCGGTGACTTCCGGGAAGATCTGTATTACCGGATCAACGTGCTCCCGGTCCGGTTGCCCTCGCTGGAGGAGCGGCTCGACGAGCTGCCGGCGTGGGCCGAGCACATGTTCCAGCGCCGCCACGCGGAGTCCGGCGGCGGCGCGCTGCGGATCACCGAGGAGGCGATGGCGCTGCTCGTGCGCACGCGGTGGCCGGGCAACCTGCGGCAGCTCGACAACATCGTGCGCCGCGCCTACGCCATCATGATCGCGGATCGCGCCGATGCCGCGAGCCCGGCCACGCTGACGCGGCGGCACGTCGAGCAGGCGCTCGGCTACGAGCTGCGGCCCGAGGCGCTCGGCCTGGTCGCGACCCTGTGGCGCGCGGCCGGCGTCTTCATCGACGAGGCGGCACGCCGCGAGGCGTCGGGCGTCCGGCTGCCGCTCGATCTGGCCGACGCGTTCCGCGGCCTGGTGCTCTGCGCGGCGATCGAGCGGCGGCA
>Ga0137459_1000799_pt1 | contig 10628 bp, 11 predicted proteins | sample EasRivERMGT700_2_FD_104908 | JGI IMG/M metagenome (GOLD analysis project Ga0137459, IMG submission 104908) | Soil microbial communities from meander-bound floodplain in the East River, Colorado, USA - East River MetaG ERMGT700_2 | ecosystem: Environmental > Terrestrial > Soil > Floodplain ... | reverse complement strand
GGAGGTCACCGAGGCGCGGAGTCGCGTCGGTCAACTCGCGGTCCCCAAGGACATCACGACGAAGCCCGAGCAGTTCCAGCAGTACCAGCAAGCGCAGGATCAGCTCGGCGGCGCGCTGTCGCGGCTGCTCGTCGTGGCCGAGGCGTATCCGAACCTGAAGGCGACCGAGAACTTTCGCGATCTTCAGGCGCAGCTCGAGGGCACCGAGAGAGGCGTGCGTGGACAGCTCGGTCTGGCGCGAGGTCGCTTCGCAGATCGCGCACGCGTTCACGCGCGGCGACGGAACGGCCGGTCTCGTCGCCGGGGTCGCCCGGCTCGCGCACGCGCTGGGCGCAGCGTTCCCGAAGCCACGCCGCTCCCTCGTGATCGGCCAGGTAACGTGTAACTGAACGGGTTATAGATCGGAAGGCATCCGGATGGCTATCCGCTTGGAAGCGTTAGGTCGTGTCTTGGCTCGCCTCGTGCTTGGCCGTGTCGTGATGCGCCGAGCCTGGATCGCAGCAGCCCTCGTCGCGGGCTGCGTACCTTCGCGATCCGGCGTGTTCGGGCCCGTCGATCGCGACGTCCAGCGCCGCATCGGCTTCGGGGTCACCTGGTCCGAAGCTGGGCGAACGTCCACGGCGATCGACGCGTTGCTGGCCAAGCCCCTCGATCTCGATGCCGCGGTGCGGATCGCGTTCGCGCGCAACCGCCGCCTGCAGGCACGGTTCGACGAGCTCGGGATCGCGGCGAGCGAGGTCGCGGACGCGACCGTGTTGCCGCCCACGACCGTCGACGCGGACTACAAGCGCGCGCTGTCGGGGGGTGGAAGCGAGATCGAGCTCGACGTCGTGCAGGACGTCCTCGACCTCCTGCAGATCGGGCAACGCCGTGGCATCGCGAAGGCGGAGCTGCGCGGCGCGCAGGCCCGCGCAGTCGTTGCAACGGTCGAGCTCGCCGCCCAGGTCGAGATGGCGTTCTACGACGTGATCGCCGCAGCGCAAGCGCGTGAGCTCGTCCAGACCGCGTTCGACGCGGCGAATGCCTCGGCCGATCTCGTCGAGCGCCAGCACGCCGCGGGCAACACCACGGACCTGGCAGTCGCGCGCGAGCAGGAGCAGCGCGAGCGTGCACGGATCGAGATCGGTCGCGCCGCACAGATGGTCAAGGAGCGGCGGGCCAGGCTCGGCGCGCTGCTGGGCATCGCGAGCGATCAAGCAGCCTGGACGACCGCAGGACGCCTCGCCGATCCGCCGACGACGATGCCGGGTCTCGACGATCTCGCGCAGGCCGCCGCGGCCGCGAGCCTCGATCTCGATGCACTTCGAGCAGATGCCGATGCTGCCGCTGCACGTCACCGCTACGCGATGATCCGCACGATCCTGCCGGAGCTCGGTGCCGGCGTGGCCGCCGCGCGACGCGACGGCGGTGACTGGGAAGCGGGCCCCGCGATCCGGATCGGCATCCCGCTATTCAATCAACAGCAAGGGCCTCGTGCACGCGCGCGTGCTCAGGAGGGTCGTGCACGGAACGAGCTCGCGGCCACACGCACCGAGCTCGCCGCAAGTGCGCAGAGCACGCGTTCACGAGTCGAGCAGGCGTTCGCCGAGGTCCGCCAGCTCGTCGACATCGTGATGCCGCTGCGCAAGCGCGTGCTCGACGAGACGGTGCTGCAGTACAACGCGATGAACGCGAGCACCTTCGAGCTCCTGATGGCTCGACGCGACATGGTCGATGTCGGCCGTCAGTACGTCGAAGCCCTGCGCCGCTACTGGAGCACGATGGCGGAGGCCAAGGCGCTGCGGCGCGGCGGCCACGCGATGCCCTCGAAGGACGAAACGCCATGACCATGTCTCGACGAAGCTGGCTGCAAACCGGACTCGCTGCGGGTGCACTGGCCGTGGCGCGCGAGCAAGCGTCGGCGCAGCCGCACCAGCACGGAGGTGGCCACCCGCCGGCACCGTCGGCCGGGCCCAAGCAGCCGTTGCCTCCGCTCGAGCTTCCGCCGCCGGCCGCGACCGTCGCGATCCCGAAGCCACCTGCAGGCGAACGCTATACGCCGGTGATCGTGCCCGACGGTCACACGCTGCCGTTCGAGAAGCGCGGCGGTGTGAAGGTGTTCCACCTGGTCGCCGAGCCGATCCGGCACCAGTTCGCGCCTGGCCTCGATGTCGAGGCGTGGGGCTACAACGGCTCGACGCCGGGCCCCGTGATCGAGGCGGTCGTCGGAGATCGCGTTCGAATCTATGTCACGAACAAGCTCCCCGAGCCTACCACCGTGCACTGGCACGGAGTCCTGCTGCCGAACGGCATGGACGGCGTGGGCGGCCTGACGCAGGACTTCATCGGTCCCGGCAAGACCTTCAAGTACGAGCTCACGTTCACCAGGCCGGGCACGTTCATGTACCACCCGCACTTCGACGAGATGACGCAGATCGCGCTCGGTATGGTCGGCATGATCGTCGTGCATCCGAAGGACCCTCCCGCACGGCGCGTGCGCGACTTCTCGCTGATGATCCACGAGTGGAAGGTACCGATCGGCGCGGCCCGGCCAGACCCGCTCGCGATGAACGACTTCAACGTGCTGACCTTCAACAGCAAGGCTTTCCCGGCGACGTCACCACTCGGCGTCGAGGTCGGCGACCTTGTCCGGATCCGGATCGGCAACCTCGGGCCGATGGACCATCACCCGATCCATCTTCACGGCTACTCGTTCGAGGTCGTCGAGACCGACGGCGGCCAGATCCCGAAGGAACGCCGCTGGCCGGAGACCACAACGCTCGTGCCTGTCGGTGCGGTGCGCGTGATCGAGTTCGTCGCCGACGCGCCGGGTGACTGGGCACTGCACTGTCACATGACGCATCACGTGATGAACCAGATGGGCCACGACGCACCGAACCTGATCGGCGTCGATACCAGGGGTGTCGACAGCAAGATCGGCAAGCTCGTGCCCGGATACATGACGATGGGCGAGACCGGCATGGGCGACATGATGTCGATGGGCCGGCCGCGCAACAGCATCTCGATGGTCGGCGGCAAGGGGCCGTTCGATCAGATCGATATGGGCGGCATGTTCACGATCGTGAAGGTCCGCAACAAGCTGACCACGGAGACGGCGAACGCATGGTTCGAACATCCGAAGGGGACCGTCGCCGACGAGGCCTCTGCGGACGACCTGGCACGCGACGGCATCAAGATCTAGGAGACCTATGACCAAGCACATTGCCCTGATCCTCACCGCAGTCGTCGCGGCATGCGGCTCCAGGTCCTCGTCGACGCCGACCACGCCCGCCGAGCCGGCGTACGACCACACCGATCACGACCACGCCGGCCACGCCGGCCACGCCGGATCGAGCACCGCGGTCGCGACGCCGGATCCCGCGCCGAAGCAGCCTGACAAGCCCGAGCCCGCGAAGCTGGATCCCGCCAAGGTCAAGGCAGCCCTGCTCGCGAGCGAGCGTTCCGCGTGGGACACCGCAAAGCCGGTGTTCGACAAGGCGTGCGCGACCTGTCACACGAAGGCCGGCAAGAAGTCCGCGAAGAAGAAGCTCGATCACTTCGACATGGACACCTACCCGCCAGGCGGACACCACACCGGGACGATCGGCTTCACCATCCGCGACGTCCTCGGGATCAGCGGCAAGAAGCCGACGATGCCGTTCGACAAGCCCGGCTCCGTGCAGGGCGAGGACCTCGCGAAGATCAAGGCGTGGACCGATGCGTGGGAAGCCGCCGACAAGGGCGAAGCACACCCGCCCGCGGCGCCGCACGAGCACGATGACTGATCTCCTCGTCCCTGCAATCGCCGTGAGCATCGTCATCGCGATGTTCGCCTGGCGGCGGCGGCGGCGGGCCGGTTGCCCTCGGTGCGACTCATGAACGGAGCGTGACATGGGAGACGAGGGACCTCCGCTACGGAGCATCACGGGGCGCCGCATCCTGGCGGCGTTTGCGGCTGTGCTCGTGCTCTTCGGCATCGCGCTCGCCGTCGAGCTCGTCACCTTGCGCAAGATCGCCGAGGCCGAGTCTGATGTGGCTCGGCTCGACCACGCCAAGCACGCCGGTCATATGGCCGCCGCGCAGGTGCGCGACCAGTACATCCATCAGGCCCACACGCTGATCGAGTTCGGCCCCGGGCACCTGGAGCACTACGCGAAGGTCGTCGCCGCCACGAAGCAGTCGATCGAACACCTGCAAGTGGTCGCGGAAGCCGACTCCGACAAGCGGCTCGCCAAGCAGATCGCCGATCTCGCGGAACAGAACGACAAGGACTTTCGAACGACGGTCGTGCCCGCGATCACGCGTGGCGACCGCAACGAGGTCGCAAGGCTCGGTGACGATCTCGAGGCCATCGTCGATCGGGTCGTCGGGATCAACGCTCGGCTCAACTCCGATCTCGAGGGACGAAGCGTTGCCGCCCGTCGGCACGCAGAGGCACTGCGCGATCGATCGGTGATCTGGACGATCATGTGCTTTGCCCTCGCCATCGGCTTTGCGGCGGCGGTCGGGTGGTGGCTGACCCGCACCATCGTTCGCCGTGTCGAGAGTCTGCGGCGCGGCGCGCGCCGGATCGGCGCGGGTGATCTGGACGCTCGCATCGAGCTGACGGGCCATGACGAGTTCGCCGAGCTGGCGAGCTCGTTCAACCAGATGGCGGCGAGCCTCGCCCACAAACAGGCGGCGCTCGTCCGATCGCAGAAGCTCGCGTCGATCGGTCAAGTCGCAGCCGGCGTCGCCCACGAGCTCAACAACCCGCTCGCGGTCATCCTCGGTTACACCAAGCTGCTCCGTGCCGAACCCGGCGCGAACGCGGACGAGCTACGGATCATCGATGACGAAGCGCGGCTGTGTCGGCGCATCGTCCAGGAGCTCCTCGATCTCGCGCGTCCCCACCGACTCGAGATCGGCTCGGTCGACCTCGCGATGCTCGCACGCGAGGCGGTCGAACGGCTCGAGAGCGCGGGTGCACTGCGCGACCGCAGCGTGCGCGTCGTGGCCGACCACCCCGTGCTCGTCTCTGCAGACGCCGGCAAGCTGCGCCAGGTGATCGCGAACGTCGTGGTCAACGCCGCGGAGGCCACCGAGGCAACGGGGACGATCACGATCGACGCGACGACCACGGCCGACCAGGCGACGCTCACGATCGCCGATAACGGGCCAGGGATTGCTCCCGAGATCCGCGACCAGATCTTCGATCCATTCGTGACGACGAAGCCCCACGGAACGGGGCTCGGCCTGGCGATCGCGCACGCGATCGTCGACGCGCATGGCGGACGCATCGCGATCTCGTCGTCGCCGGAGTCCGGAACGCTGGTCTCGCTCCAGCTCCCGGTTTCGCCGCGAGAGGCGGTGCTGTCATGACGCAGGCCCGCATCCTCGTCGTCGACGACAAGGACAACATCGTCAAGCTGCTCGCACGGATCCTGTCACCCGAGTTCGAGGTCACGACCGCAGGAGATGGCACGCGCGCGCTGGGTCTCATCGCTGCGACCGAGTTCGACGCGATCGTGAGCGATATCCGCATGCCGGGTGCGGATGGGATGGCAGTTCTGCAGGAGACCCGCCGCTTGCACCCCGACACCGAGGTCATCCTGATGACCGCGTTCGCGACCGTTCAGGACGCGGTCGCCGCGATGAAGCTCGGGGCGTACGATTATCTACAGAAACCGTTCGAACCCGACGAGGCGTTGATGCTCGTACGGCGTGCGGTGGAACGGCGTCAGCTGCGAGCGCAGGCACGCGATCTCCAGGCCGCGCTTGCCGGCGCGCACCGACTCGACAGCCTGGTCGCCGAGAGCCCACCGATGCGGAAGGTCCTCGAGCTCGTCCACCGGGCGGCAAGCAGCGACGCGACCGTGCTGATCACCGGCGAGAGCGGCACCGGCAAGGAGGTCGTGGCCCACGCGATCCATCGCGCCAGTGCTCGGAAGCAGCAACGCTTCGTGCCGGTGAACTGCGGCGCCATGCCGGAGTCGCTGTTCGAGGCCGAGCTCTTCGGCTACGCCAAGGGTGCATTCACCGGAGCGACGATCGATCACGCCGGTTTGTTCGAGGGGGCAAACAACGGAACGCTGCTCCTCGACGAGATCGGCGAGTTGCCGCTCGCGATGCAGGTCAAGCTCAACCGCGCCCTGCAGGAGCGCAGCGTGCGGCGCGTTGGCGACAGCCTCGAGCGTGCGATCGACGTCAGGGTCATCGCGGCGACCAACGTCGACCTGCGTGCCGCGGTGACGGCGGGCAAGTTCCGCGACGACCTGTTCTACCGGCTCAACGTGTTCCCGATCCGGGTGCCACCGCTACGCGAGCGCCGTGACGACGTTCCGTTGCTCGCGGCGATGTTCGTCGAGCGACACCGTCGCGAGGGTCAGGCAGATGGGTTCACGGCGGACGCGCTGGGTGCACTGCTCGACTACGATTGGCCCGGCAACGTGCGCCAGCTCGAAAACATCGTGCAACGCGCCCTCGTCGTGAGCGATGGCTCGAAGATCGCCGTGACCGCATTCACAGACGAGCTCACCCGCGTGCAGCATCGCAGCATTCATGGCCTGAAGCTCGAGACGCTGTCCTATCGGGACATGCTCGAGACGGCGCGCGATCGCGCGACCCGCGAGTACCTGGTCGCGCTGATGAAGGACGTCGGCGGAAACGTCACCCAGGCCGCAGAACGCGCAGGCATCGAGCGAGAGAGCATGCACCGCCTGCTCAAGAAGCACGGCGTTCGCTCGGAGGACTTCAAACCCAAGGGTTGAGGGTCACGAATCGATGCCGGTGCTAGCACTTGCTCATTGCCGGACAGGAGCCCGTCGGCGATACTCGCGCCAGAGGAGATCCCCGATGCCCAGATCGATTCGCAGCATGATTGTGTTCGTTGGTGTATGCATGGCCATCCTGATCGTGACGCGGGTCGCGCGCTCCAATGAAACGAGTGGTGCAGACGCGCGGGCTCCCGCGCTCGCCAACCCGACCGATCGTGGTGTGGCATTCTGCGGCCGGTGCGGCGATAATTTCTGCAATCCACATTGTGGCGAGACCGCGACGAGCTGTCCCCTCGATTGCGGTGGCACGACGAGCATCGCCGCATTCTGCGGCCGGTGCGGCGATGGTTTCTGCAACCCACATTGTGGCGAGACCGCGACGAGTTGCCCAAGCGACTGCGGCGTGACCGCTGCCTTCGACCAGGACATTTGCTCTTTGTAGTCGTCGCCGATCGACACCTCCCACGCGTCGGAGCGCTGACGGACGTCGACGGTCTACAACGCTTCATCGAGGAGGGTTTGGAGCAGGCGCTCAGCGAGTCGCCTGGCCCGGGTGCCCCGCGCAAGCTCGGAGCGAGCGACGCATCGCTGCTGATCGCGTTTTCACTTCACCCCCAAGCACGCGAGCTGATCCAGGCGTCGCCATCCCGTCGTCTCCCCGATCGCGCAATCGCTGCGGGGCGTGCAGTGCCATTCGCAAAACCTGCGGGTGGCGCTACCGGCGGGAGGTCTAACTCGGCTAAACGCGCGTGACCTCTGCAGTTACACGTATTGGCTCGCTCATTGCAGACTACCAGCTGCGGAACTGGCAACCGATCCATATCTGCGTCGCACTCGACAACGCGAAGTTGTGTCGACTTCAAGAAGAAGCGTTGCGTGAGTGTTGATGAATCACTGACTACGGAGGAATGAACATGACGCTACGAGGGTTTGCACTGTCTTGCATTGTGGCCGCGGTTGCCACCACTGGATGCGCCAGCGGCCACGCCGTGATGCGCGGCTCGGTCATCATGAAGATCGATCCGACGACGGCGCATGTCTGTCTTGGCACCGGCGAGGTCGCGGTCAACGATCGCGTCCGCCTCTACAGGAACGTCTGCACGCCGAGCGCCAGGCGGTCGGTCTGCAAGAAAGAACCGATCGCCGATGGCACGGTCGCGGAGCTGCTCGACGAGCACTACTCGGTGGTGACGTTCCCGGCGGGCACGACCTTCGAGGAGGGAAACACCATAGAAAAGCTGTAACAGGCGTGGATGCGAGAGCAATCCATCGTCGCCGAGCGCCCCGACAGCGTGGGCGAGCTGACTCACTCGTGGACCGCGATCGTCGTCATCATCCCGGCCTCGGCGTGCTCGAGGATGTGGCAGTGCATCATCCAGGTGCCCTCGTCGCTCGGCACGACGCCGAGGTCGACCTCCTCGTGCGCGCGGATGAGCACGGTGTCGCGAAAAGACGGCTCGTCGACGGTCGCGCCGATGCGCGCGAGCAGCCGGAAGAACATCCCGTGCGTGTGGATCGGGTGGATCCGCGGCAGCGCGGCGCCGCGACACGCGACGCACGCGACGCACGCGACGATCACGCATCCGACCGATCGATGCACCGCGCGCTTCATACTCCGCCGCGCCGCGATTCGCCATCGACTCGGCGCCCGCACTACTGCCCCGGCGCTTGCGAGCTCGCGGCCGTCACCGCCGGAACATCGACCGCCGCGAGCCGTGACACCCGAACTGTAGCGCTGCGCGTGTCGGTCCATGCGAGCACGACATCGCCGCCGGCGCGCTCCATGCGAGGAAAGCCACCCTCTGGTGCCGCCGCGAGCGACGCGATCCGGAGCACGAGACCGCGCCGCCGGTTGCGCGCGACCCGGCGAACGAGCAGGCGCGCACCGCCTGGCCCGGAAGCCATCCAGCTGACCAGCGCCTCGCCCGGCCGATCGAGCACCACGTCGACGCGGCCGATCGGCGAGCGCGTGGCATCCGGTGCATCGACCTCGATCGGCTGCTCGAACGTCCCGCCCGCATCGCTCGAGAAGGCGATCCGGACGCGCGGCTGCTGCTCGGCAGCCGTGTACCAGGCCACGGCGAGATCGCGCCCCGCAGCCGCGATCGCGGGACCGTTCACCGGGCACCCCGTGATGCGCCAACCGTCGACATGGGCCGGTCGCGGCGCGGACCACGTGCCGGCGACGCGCTTGCCCACCCACGGATCGCGGAGCTCGTCCGCCGTGCGATCGCGATACGCGACCACCGGTCCCTCGCTCGTCGCAACCGCCGCCGTGCTGCAACAATCGCAGACGCGATCGTCGATCACGCGCTCGTCGCCGATCGTCTCGCCGACCCGCGCGGATCGAAGCGCGGTCACGCCCTCGCCGTTCGCCGTCGCCCGGCCGTCGAGCCAGAACGCGAGGATCGCGTCCCCGTCGGGGATCAACGACACGAAGCCGTGTTCGGTGGCCGTCCCATCGCGGTGGGGGAACCCGAGCCGCCGCCACGTCGCGCCGCCATCGGTCGAGCGCGCGAGCACGACATCGTAGCCGTGCGCGCCGGGCGCCGCCGGCTGCTCCGCCCAGTGGGCGACGAGCGTGCCGTTGTCCTGACGCGCGACCGACGGTACGTCGGCCCAGTTGGCAACGATCGTTCCCTCCGTGATGGTCGTCGGAGTGCTCCAGGTGCCACCCGCGAGCTTCGCAACACGTAGCCGGTGCGCCGGCCGCACGGCATCGACGGGCTCGAGCCACGTCAGCATCGCGCCCTCGGAGGTAGCCACCAGGTTCGGAGATGCCGCCCCGCGTGCCACGGGCGGATCGATCGCCACGGCGCGCGCCGGTGCCACCTCCTCGCTCGCCTGCCATGGCGGAGGAGGCGACGGCGACCGGTCACACGCCGCGATCGCGAGACATGCCAGGAGCAACCGGCCGTGGGCCATACCTGCTTATACCCGGAACGATCTTCGAGGTCGTCCAAAAAAGGAATCGCAAAGTCGGCAGCCGACGGGTAGCTCCTGCGCAGGCTATCGGTCCTCGAGCAGCTCGTCGATCCTTCGGCGCGCACACTGGAGATCTTCGAGCTCGGCGCGGACGGGCGATACGCGTGTGCGCTCGGGGCTTCGCAGGGGATCATCGACGTCCCGGGCTGCGACGAGCTGCGGCTCGATCTCGATGCTCTCTGGGCCGAGGTCGATCGGCTCGCTGCCTCGCAATCGCGCGACCCTCCTCGTCCGACGTCGTTGTAGTCCGCGCGCTACCCCAATCGCCCGGTTTCGCCTAGAATTTAGCGATGAGCGCAGCAGAGAAGATGGCGCCGGCCGACGCGTTTTCGCAGGGCGACGTGCTTCAAGGGAAGTACACGGTCGAGCAATTCTTGGCGTGGATGCGCATCCGGCCCGAGCGTTTCGAGCTGCACGGCGATCGCATCGTCTGCATGAGCGGCACGAAGAAGGACCACCGTGAGGCTGTGCGGGCCTTCGATGAGGAGATCCAGAAACGGAAGAGGACCGGTTGCCACGTCGACATCGCGGACGCCATCAAGGCAACGACGGGAACCTCGCCCTATTACTTCCCTGACCTGATCGTGGTTTGCGGCCCGCAAGAATACGAAGACGTTGACGGGATTGATATACTCAAGAACCCTTGCGTCGTCATCGAAGTGCTGTCTCGGACCACGCGAAAGGCTGACGAGAGCTTCAAGCTCGAAAGCCACCTCGGGCTTCCGAGTGTCAAGCTGGTTATACTCGTAGACACCGACGAGGTGACCGCCGTCATGCACGCTCGCGCTCGCGACGTGCGAATCGAGCATCGTCCCACGATGCGTGAGCTGGCCGAGCACGTTGCTCGCGTCGTCGCCGAGCTCGATTGCGTGGGCTGAGGCACGCAAGCTCGACGCTCAGCGCCGCATG
>Ga0137459_1000798_pt1 | contig 10642 bp, 5 predicted proteins | sample EasRivERMGT700_2_FD_104908 | JGI IMG/M metagenome (GOLD analysis project Ga0137459, IMG submission 104908) | Soil microbial communities from meander-bound floodplain in the East River, Colorado, USA - East River MetaG ERMGT700_2 | ecosystem: Environmental > Terrestrial > Soil > Floodplain ... | reverse complement strand
TATAGCTCGGCATCGGTGGCCGGGTCCTGGACCACGATGCGCACCGCCTCGACGCTGGGGTCGGCGAGGAGGAACGCCACCGTCACCGGCTTCTTGGGCTCGAGGGTCACGCAGCCATCCACCAGCGCGGCCTCGACCGCCATGCCGGCGACCCCGACCAGCTTGCCGCCGGCCATGAGCAGCGGCCGGACGGTCAGCGCGCTCGCAAATAGCGCCAGGTTGGCACCGCCGGGCTGGAACGTCGCCGATAGTGCCCGTGCCGTGATCACGGTGGGGAGGTTGCTGGCCGTGACGGGCCCATTCCTGGTCACCATGGCCGCCGGCGCGACCTTGGTCCGGACGGTCACGACCGGCACCACCATCTCCTGGAGCGACGGCCCGCCGTGGTGGAAGGCCAGATCGCCGCCGGCCTTGAACACGCCCGCGCCGGCGGGGAACACCAGGTCGAGGTCGCTGTCGTAGCCCAGCGCCGACGCGGCGACCCGGACGCACCCCGCGGGGGTCGTACCGCCGCGGCCGATCCAGCACCGCCGATGCAGCTCGACGGTGGCGCCCCCGGGGGCGTCGATGCGCAACGACGGGTCGCGATCGGCGGCGAAGAACAGGTGGCCGTGGTCGGCGGTGATGACGGCGTGCTCGACGCCGGCGACCGCGAGGCGCCGCAGCGCGCGCGCCAGGTTGTCGATCACGGTGTCCATCACCTGACGCGCCTGGACCGTGAACCCGGTCTCGCCGGCATGATCGATCTCCTGGGACCGGACGATCACGATCTGCTTGTCGGCGAGCTGCTTGGCGATGTAGTCGTGGAGCGGGTGCATCAGGGGACTCCTCGCTGCTTGGCGATAGCGCGGGCGATGAGCGGGGCAAACTCGGCGAGCACCTCGAGCGAGATCTTGCCGGCGGTGTATCGCCGGTACCAGGAACGGCGCTGTCGCATGACGCGTTCGTCGTGGCCGAGGTGAAGTCGCGTGAGGACGCGCTCGGCTCGCGGACGCGCGGCGTCCGGGACCGCCGCCGTCAGGACGAGCTCGAGCGATGGCAACAGGATCTCGAACCAGTCGTCGCCGACTTCGTATGGATCCAGGACCTCAGTCGATGGCAGCGCCTTCTTGCTCGAGTTGAGCCAGCCCGCGATGTACCTGTAGTTATCCCAGTCGTACGCGCGGCCACGGTCTTCGTCGCAGCTCACGAAATGGTCGACCGTGCCAACGGCGTCGTACATGGCCGAGTAGCCACACAGATCGCGGAAGCCATCGGCGAGGTGCTCCCTGAACTTGCTCCACTTGTCCGGTGGCCGCCCCGTTGGGTGCGAGGCGAGCCACAGCTTGCCGGCGCGCTCGGCTTCCTCGAATCCCTGCGGACGAGCGACGCGTTCAACCCGGATCATGGCGCATCGATCCCACGCTGCCAGAGCACCCACCGTGGCCAGAACTCATCGTGCCCGGCCAGCACCCGCTTCAGCTCGGCATCGATCGCCTCGGCCGTCGCGAGCGCGGCAGGCAACTCGCTGGTCGCGCCGCGCATCCATGCCTCGGCGGCCTCGATCGCGCGTTCGGCCTCGAGAGACCGACCCTGCGCGAGCCCGAAGACGTCGGAGACCAGCCAGTTCACGACATCGCCCTGCTTCGCCCACGGCTGCTCGCGCAGATGGACGTTGCCGGCGACGAGCGTCAGCGTGAACAGCTTGTCGCGCTGCTCATCGAAGAACGGCTCGGCCGAGGCCAGCACGAGCGGCGAGTGGGTCGACGCGATGACCTGCAGCTTGGCTTGCGCGTGCAGGTTCTCGGCGACGCCGAGGACCGAGCGCAAGATCGAACGCTGCCATCGGGGGTGCAGGTGTGCCTCGATCTCATCGAGGATCAAGATGACGCTGTGCGCCCGCGCCAGACCTTGGGAGTCCGCGTGCGTCACGTGCCGATCCCACGACCACATGAGCATGTATGCCAGCGCCGCGACACGCCGCAGGCCAGCCGACATGTGGATCACGCGAACCGGCTCCGGGGCGTACGAGACCTTGAGCGTCGCATAATCCCGCGCGTCGTTCACCGACAATGGGCGCAGCGGTCCGACGTCGATCGTCTCCCCGGGGGCGGCCAGGCTCGCGATGATCTTCGCCATGTTCCTCGCCGGCTCTCCGGCCTCGCGAATCCAGATCGCCCAGTCGTCGATCAGGCCCCGGCAGACGTTGGTCCGCGTGCCTTCGACGTGCATCCACAGCCCATCCCAGACGTCTTGCGGGGCGAACACGAACGCGGGGACTGCGGCGAGGGTGTCGTCCGCGCCTTTGCGGGTCTTCCAGTAGTTACGTGCTGGGTCCCACACCGAAAACCCGCCATCCGCGTGAGCGTAGATGACCAGCCCGGGGTTGTGAGGACGGCCCCGCTTGCCGGTCCACGACTGGTAGATGCGGTCGAACTTACTCTCGTAGGTCACGACCCCCGCCTGCGATTCGACGCGGAACTTGATCGACGCGTCCGCCTTCACGTCACGCGGCAGGGCTTTGTAGCCCGACGTGAGCCGGTCGTTGACGTCACGCGGCCACTTGCGGGTGAGCGCCCACCAGGCGACGTCGAGCAAGAAGCTCTTGCCCAGGCCGTTGTCACCGGTGAGGAGGTTGAGGCGGGGCGCCAGCTCCAGCTCCATCGTAGGGGCGGGGCCGACGTTTTCGAGGCGGAGGTACTCAAGCATCGGGTGGGGCCTTGTGATGCGGGACGGGACGCTCGAATTCGGGAGACGGTGTCTCCCGAATCTGGGTGGGGTGAGGCCGGGCGGGGTCAGGCATCGGGATCTACCTTGGCCGACGCCTTCAAGTAAGCCTCGGCGATGTCGCGGATCCGCATCGCGCCGGGCTCCTTGCTGGACGGGGCGCGGGCGAAGATGCGGGCCATCTTGGGCAGGAGCGCGACCAGCATCAGGTCGGAGGTCTCGGGCTCGAGCGTGTTGCCCAGGTCGGGCACCACTGCCATCAACACGCTGCAGCGAGGCCGCGCACCCGAGGCGATCGGGTCGGGCAGGTCGATCTGGCGTCGGATGGCATCGGGTGTGAGGAGGCGCAGAGGACGCAGGATCTCGAACAGGGGGCCGGCATGGCGGCCGAAGTCGGCGCCGGGGAACCAGCCGCGCAGGCGGCTGACGAAGTCGTAGACGTCAGCGAAGGGTGTGGTCTCGGCGCCGAGCCGCTGGTCGGTCGCGACCAGGAGCTCACTGATGAAGTCGTCGGCCATGCGGACGTGGTTACCGAGGTGCTTGAGCTTGAGCCGCTCGAACGGTGACAGTGAACCGGACATGGGCTTGTAGCCGAGGTCGTGTTCGATCTCGTTCCAGACGTGCGCCATCATGCTGCATACCTGGATCTCGCAGGGCACACGGGCGACATTGGCGTAGGTGCCTACGAGATCGGTGAGTGGCAAGAAGACCTCGACGTGAGTGGCCCGATAGTAGTTGTCCTCGTTGGGCTTGTCGCGCAGGTGGTCCTTGACCTCGGCGATGGGTAGCGCGCCGGCCTCGCTGAGGAACCGTTTGCAGACGAGGTCGACGATCTGCGCCTCGTGACGATACTCGTAGGTAGCGATGCGGACGGCGGCGCGGTCGCGGACGTGGACGAACACCGAGTCGAGGTCGCTGAGCGGCTTCTTGTTGCCAGCGACGATGCGGCGCAACTTGCCGTCGAAGCTCTTGGGGGTCTTGGCGCGCGAGGTGACCTGGGCGCGAATCGCGTTGGCGTCGACGATGTCGCGACAGATCTCGGCGACCCGGGCGCAGAGCTTGAGGTAGCGATCGTACTCGCGCTCGTAGCGCGCGACGGTGTCCTTGATGTCGTTCTCGGAGAAGGTCACCGCCGACTCCGAGGACCGGCGGCGCGCTTGCGCCGGGCCTTGCTGCTGCCACCGCCGGGGCTCGCCGCGGTCAGCAGGCTATCGCGGGCGGCCTGGACGGCAGCCGAGGTGCGCTCGGCGACCAGCTCCGCGACCGGCCGGGTGGGCGTGGCACGGGGCTTCCACTTGCCGGCGTCGTCCTCGAACCAGAACACGTCCTCGAGGCCATACGCGATGGCGAGGCTGCGATCGGTGGCGCACCTGGGCACGACGCGCTCGGGCCACAGGTGCATGGCGAGATGGGCCCAGTCGTACGCGCCAGCCACGAGGGCGTCCCAGGTGGTGCGCAACTCCTTCTGCCAGGGCTTGTGGTGGGGCACCAGGCGCCACAGCGGCGCAAAGTTGATGACGACGCCGTCGTCGAGGTCGGGCTGCCACAGCGGCTTCACCCGCTTGACCTCGTCGAGCATGCCACGCAGCTCGTCGACGAGGGTCTCCTGGGCGGCGATGGCCTTGCGTGAGGCGGAGGTGGAGCCGTCTCGCTCTTGCTCGCTCCGCAGGCGCTCGAGCACGCGCTCCTCGTGCTTGGCCTTCGCGGTCACCAGCTCCTGGACTTGGAAGAAGGTGTCCTTGGTGAACGCGTGGAGGTAGAGCCAGACCGCGTAGCTCGCCGACGGCGTGGCGAGCTGCCAGTAGATCGGCGCCTTGCGCCGGCTCTTCGAGTACATCTTGATGTGAAGCGGGAAGAATTCCTTGGCGAGCCAGCCACGCAGCTTGTCGGGCTCCTCCGCGCCGACGCGCTCGGCGACTGCGGCGACAGCTTTCGTGAAGTCGAGCTTGTGGCCGGGATCGTCGACCAGGATCGCAGGCGGCTCGACCTCGCGAGGCTCGTGCTCGGGCCACATGCCCGGCGAGCGAGTGGGCAAGGGATCGAACGGCTCGGGCTCTGGCGGTGGCTTGCGCTCGCCGGGGGCTCGAACACCTCGGCGCAGCGGTCGGCGGCGACCGCGAAGACCGACCGCGCCTGGGCGAAGTGATGGGTGCGGGGAAAGCCTCGCGCCAGCGCCCTGCCGCCCATGCGGCCGAGCTGGCCCTTGCTGTTCCACCATCCCGCGAGCTCACCCTCGCCGACGCGGGCGACGGCCACGCGAAGCTTGAGCAAGCGGTCAAGATCGATGGCGGGCGCGCTCATGTGCGTTGCGCCGTATCGTGGCACACGGGCAGGTCGGGCGTACCGCGCGAGCTGGCCGAACCCCGTCCAGAGTCAGATCTCGCTCGTGGCGGATCGTCTCGAAATCGCTGTCCGAGGCTGCAGCGGAAGTAGTTGCCCCATCCTCGGACGCGCGGGTTGACGACCTCCTTCACCAGCTTCGCGACGGACACGTACAGGCACCGTCGCATCACCCCGCGAGACGCGAGACGTTCGAGAAACGGACGAGGTCCGGGGCCAGCGCCGCGCCCCGGCTCCCCGGGCATCGTCGGCATCGCCACGGTCAACGAAGCCGCGCTCCCCGTATCGGCGAGCCGCGCATTCGGGTCTAATGTCGCCCATGCGGGGGAATACCGCTGGATTCGGCTCGGTGGAGGTTCTCCTCCGCGCGTTGCTCGACGAGTTCCCCGAGCTCGACCCCGCGCGCGTGCGAGCGGCGATCGAGCGCGCCACCGCCAAGGTCGCCAACGCCGCGCTCGACACCGAGGGCCACCGGTTCGTCGACCATCACCTCGCGCGGGTCGAGGCGACCGAGGAGCGCGGCGAGCGCGCGCGGATCTTGCGCGACCTCGCCGACAGCCTCGAGGTGCGAGGCGACGCCGAGCGCGCCCTGGTGGTCCGGCTGGCGGCGTTCGCCGAGGCGCCGTCGCCGGCTGATCTCGATCCGCTGCTGCGGCTCACGCGGATCACCCAGCGGTTCACCGACCTGCCGCTCGACGACATGACCCGGCTGATCGAGCTCAACGACGACGCGAGCCCCCGGCGGCTCACCGAGATCGCCGCGGCGTGGCGCGAGCGCGGGGACGGCTACCGCGCCGCCGATTGCCTCGAGCGCGTGCTGGTGCTGGCGCCCACGGATGCCCAGGCGCACGAGGCGCTCGAGCTGTTCTATCGCAGCACGGGCGAGTGGCCGGTGCTGATCGATCTGCTGGGCCGCCGCGCGGTGCACGTCGACGCCAAGGAGCGCGCGGAGCTGTTCCGCGAGCTCGGCCTCATCTACGAGCGCGAGCTCGGCGACGACAGCGGCGCGCTCGAGGCGTACCGCGAGGCCGACCGGCTCGAGCCCGATCACCCCGACGTGCTCGACGCCGTGGCGCGGCTCGAGCTGCGGGTCGGCGACTCGGACAGCGAGGCGCTGATCACGCTCGATCGGCTCGCCCGCCTGGTCCACGAGCCGAAGAAGCGCGCGACCGTCGCGTTTCGCGCCGCCGACATCGCCCGGCACTACGACTACGACAAGGCGCAGGCGCTGTACGAGCGCGCGCGCGCCGATGATCCGGATCTGGTCCCGGCGATCGACGGGCTCGCGACGCTGCTCCGCGATCGCGGCGAGCTGGCCGCGGTGATCGCGCTGCTGGTCGAGGCCGCCGCGCGGCCGGCGCTGGTCGCCGAGCGCTCGCGCTGGCTGGCCGATGCCGCCGACTTCTGCGTCGCGACCGGCGACACCGACCGGGCGAAGCGGCTGTACCGCGAGGCGCGCACCGCCGATCCCGCCAACCACAAGGCCGGCCTGGCGCTGGTCGAGCTGTGCTGGGATACCGGCGATCTCGCGGATCTCGCGCCGATGCTCGACGAGCTGTGCCGCACGACGGTCGAGCCCGGCCGGCTGCGCGGCTACCTCCTGCAGCGCGGCAAGCTCGCCGTCGAGCTCGGGGATACCGCGGTGGCGCGCGACGCGTTGACCCGCGCCGTCGAGCTCGATCCGCACGATCCGGTGACCCGCCGCGAGCTCTCCGCGCTGTTGTTCGACAACCAGGAGTGGCTGCGCGCCCGCGTGCTGATCGAGGGCCTGCTCGACGACCACGAGGACCTGCTCCAGCCCGTCGTCTCGGTCGAGCTGCACTACCGCGTCGCGCGCTGCGCGCAGCAGCTCGGCGACATCGAGGGCGCGGCCCGGCACGCCGCCGTGACGCTCGCGCTCGCGCCCGATCACCGCCCGGCGTTGCTGCTGCGCGCCGAGCTCGACGTCGCGAGCCCCGAGGCGCTGCTCGCCGACCAGCTCGCGCTCGCCAACCTCGCCCCGCCCGAGGAGAAGGGCGCGCGGTTCTCGGCGCTCGGCGACCGTTACGCCGAGCTCGGCGATCGGGCGACCGCCCGCGAGATGTACCGCGAGGCGCTGGCCCACCGGCGCACGGATCACCTGCTGCTCACCAAGTTCCTGGGGCTGGTCGCCGACGAGGGTGACTGGAGCTACAGCCTCGACCTGGTCCAGCGGCTGATCGACAGCGAGACCGATCCCAAGGTGCGCGCGCGCTACCGCCACCTCGCCGCGATGATCTCGCGCGACGAGCTCGACCGCCGCGACCACGCCGCGACGCTGTTCGCGCAGGCGATCGAGGACGATCCGCGGCTGTTCACCGCCGCCGACGAGCTCGAGGCCCTGCTCGGCGAGGCCGAGGATCGCGAGGCGGTGATGCGGTTCTACTACCTCCGCCTCGAGCACGTCCGCAACGACGAGGGCCGCAGCGGCGAGCGGCTCCGGCTGTGGGATCGGCTCGGCGAGCTGTGCCTGGCGCAGGGCCACCGCGAGGACGCGGTGACCGCGTTCGAGGTCGCGCTCACGCTCGAGCCCGACAACCTCGAGCGCCGCCAGCGGCTCGCCGATCTCTACCTCGAAGCCGATCCGAAGCACGCCGCCGACGCGATCGGGCAGCACCAGGCGGTGCTGCGCGCCAGCAAGCGCCGCGTGGCCTCGTACGAGGCGCTGCGCGTCCTGTATCGCCGCACCCGCCAGCCCGAGAAGGCGCGCGCGTGCGACGAGGCGCTCGAGATCATCGGCCTGCAGCTCGTCGACGACAAGATCGAGGCGCTGTTCAAGCCGGGCGTGCCGCGCGAGGCGTCGGCGGGCGCGAGCCGGCCGCTCGGCAACGAGGACTGGGTCGCGCTCGGCAGTGAAGGCGTCGATCAGCGGCTGTCGGGGCTGTTCGCGCTGGTCGCGCCGGCGTTTGTCGCCGAGCGCGCGCGCACGCGTCCGCCGCAACCCGCGCGCGAGCTGCGCGATCCCGTCCCGCCGGACATCGCGCGCGTGCTGCAGCGGGTGGTCACGATGTTCGGCGTCGCCGGCCCGCCGGCCCACGCCGACCCCGACCAGATGACGGCGTGCACGATCACGCTGCGGGCCCAGGGCGGCGTGCTGGCGCCGGTCGTCGCGATCGGCCGGCCCGTGCTCGACCACCAGCTCGACGACACCGAGCTCGCGTTCGTGCTGGCCCGCCAGCTCGCCGATCTGCGCAGCGACCGGTTCGCGCGCCTGCTGTGCCCGCGCGCCGCCGAGCTCGCGCAGATCATCGAGCTGGCGATGGCGCAGGGCAGCGACGCGCCGAGCCACGCCGGCCGCTGGCTGCACGGCGCGCTGCACGCCGCCGAGCACGATCAGGTGCTCGCGATCGGCGGGCGGCTGCGCGAGCGCGGCGTCGATCCGGTGCGCGCGGCGCTCGGCTGGCTGGCGTCGACCGACCGCGCCGCGGATCGCATCGGCCTGGTGATCACCGGCGACCTGGCGACCTGCGTCCGCGTGCTCGAGCGCGAGCGCACGAATGCCACGGGCGAGGTCAACCGGATCACCGAGCTGGTGTGGGCGAGCGTCACCGAGGAGGTGCTCGGCGTGCGCAGCCGGGTCGAGCGCTGGCCGACGCACCCGCGCAACACCGGCGTGCGCGCGATCACCGGGTGACCACCAGGTACGTCCGCCGAGCAGATCCTCGCGCTGCCGACCCTCGCCACCGTGTCGGCCGACAACGCGTTCGGCGACTTCTTCGATGCGGGCTGCTTCCCGTGAGCCGCTGAACGTCCCGCCCCACGATCGCCATGACCGCGCGGGCACCGTTACAATGCGCGGCATGCATCGCCACCTCAGCGTCCTGATCGCGTTTGCCTGCCTGGCGCCCGGCGCCGCTCGTGCCGAGGACCGCTATCGCCAGCCGCCCGCGGCCGTTCACGAGGTGCTGCGCGCGCGGGCCAACCCGTCGGTCGACGTCAGCCCCGACGGCAAGTACGCGGTCTGGGCGCGTCCGCGGCGGTACCCACCGATCGCCGATCTGGCGGCGCCGATGCTGCGCCTGGCCGGTGTGCGGATCGATCCGCGCAACAACGGCGTTCGCGGGTGGAGCTACGCCGAGGGTGGCTTCACCCTCAAGCAGCTGCCCGCTGGCAAGGAGGTCCCGATCCGCATGCCGCAGGATCTCACCTTCGTCGGGCCGTACTGGAAGTCCGACTCCGCCGCCTTCGCCTTCGTGGCGATCGGCAAGACCGCGATCAACGTGTGGATCGTGGATACCAGGACCGCGGCGGCGCGGCAGGTCCCCGGCGTCGCGCTGAACCCGGTGCTCGGCCAGATGCTGCAGTGGATGCCGGACGGCAAGTCCTTGCTGGTGAAGACCGTGCCCGCGGGTCGCAAGCCGCCGCCGGTCGAGGGTCCACCGACCGGGCCCAGCGTCCAGGATGCCACCGGCGTGACGCGGCCGAGCAGCACGTACGAGGCGCGCGACCTGTTGCGCACGCCGTACGACGCCGATCTGTTCGAGTACTACGCCACGGCTCAGCTGGCCGTCGTCGACACCCAGGTCCTGACCGTCAAGCGCATCGGACCGAGCGGCGTGCTCGGCGAGGTGCGGATCGCCCCGAACGGCCAGTACGTGCTCGCCTCGAAGATCAAGCGGCCCTACTCGTTCACCCGGCCGTGGCAGCGGTTCGCCCGTGACATCGAGGTCTGGGGCCTCGACGGCCGCGTCGCCGAGGCGGTCGCGAGCCTGCCGGTCGCCGACCAGGTCCCGATCGACGGCGAGCCCACCGGCCCGCGGTCCGTGATGTTCGTGCCCACGTTGCCGGCGACGCTGTTCTGGGCCGAGGCGCTCGACCAGGGCGACTGGGACGTCAAGGCCGCGCATCGCGATCGCCTGATCCTGAAGGAGGTCGGCAAGCCGGCCACGACCTGGATCGATCTCGAGCAGCGGTTCCGGGGCGTCGACTGGATCGACGACGGCGCGACCGCGCTGATCGGCGACTGGGAGCGCGATCGCCGCTGGATCCGGACCTTCGTCGCCAGGATCGCGGAGCACCCCGGCGCGCTCCGCACGCTGTGGGACCGCAGCGAGAACGACCTCTACGGCGATCCCGGCGACCCGGTCTACCGCCAGCTCCCCAACAACCGCTACGCCGTACGCAGCCAGGGCACTGCGATCTGGTTGACCGGCCGGGGCTCGAGCCCCGACGGCGACCGTCCGTTCCTCGATCGGATCGATCTCGCGACGTCGAGGACCGAGCGGCTGTTTCGCTCCGATCGCCAGGGCCTCGAGACCATCCTCGACCTGGCCGACGTGGCCAAGGGCAGCTTCCTCACCCTCAAGGAATCGCCCAGGGACCCGCCCAACCTCGCGCTCCGCACGCCCGGAGCTGCGGTGACCAGGCCCGCGGCCGGCGAGGCCGGCGTGACGAGCGACGTGAAGATGCTGACCGCGTTTCCCGATCCGACGCCGCAGATCCGCGGCGTGACCAAGCAGCTGGTCACCGCCAGACGCGCGGACGGCGTGCAGGTCTCGTTCACGCTGTACCTGCCGCCGGGGTATCAGCGCGGCACGCGGCTGCCGACGATCTTCTGGGCCTACCCGACCGAATACTC
>Ga0137459_1000796_pt1 | contig 10670 bp, 21 predicted proteins | sample EasRivERMGT700_2_FD_104908 | JGI IMG/M metagenome (GOLD analysis project Ga0137459, IMG submission 104908) | Soil microbial communities from meander-bound floodplain in the East River, Colorado, USA - East River MetaG ERMGT700_2 | ecosystem: Environmental > Terrestrial > Soil > Floodplain ... | reverse complement strand
TTCCGTACCAACCCCGGAAATCCCCCGGTCCTTTTCTCCTTGAATCTGATTTTGCAAGCCGCAATATCGTCCCCATGGGCACTGTACCTGAAGCGCGTTTTGCGCCCTGGGGAACAATTAACTTTTTCTTGTCACGCTGCCGGGGAGGTATCTAGCCCTCGCCGGAGAAGTACCAAAGAGTTGATTACGCTTTTTGTAACAGTAAAGTTCCCGCAATCGTTACGGTCCAGCTTAATTGGAGAGTCGCAGAAATCAAGCGAGCATGGCGGAATTGGCAGACGCGCTAGATTCAGGTTCTAGTCCGGGCAACCGGGTGGAGGTTCAAGTCCTCTTGCTCGCATTCGAGAATCGCGGGAGTCAAGTCAATGGAACGCAAAATAAAAGTGACCTACTCAGGCGGGCCGTTCGACGGCTTGGTTGTCGCCGAAGACAGCGACCAGCCGCAATCGCTGGCCCAGTCGCTTGGTGCGCTGATGGTCATGGGATTTGAGAACAGGATTCCTGAAATTGTCGGCAGGAAATACATGTCTGGCATCATTCACGAAGGCGAGTGGGGGAATCGTCCGCATTTCTACCGCGTTACCAAGGCGGAAAAATCTGACGAGACAATCGAGCTAGAAGCGGTCTACGAAGGGACTTCGCAGGCACCGAAGTTACCCGCATCGTCCAGTTGAGCCTTGAAAGTTTTTCCAACCATGTCCGCCGGATAGGAGGACGGCCACGGAGCGCGAACCTGCTTGCCAGTTCCATGCCATTCACCGCTTACGAACTCCTGTACCACACACAAAGCCACGCTACCCTCCCAGCCGGTTACACGAACGAACACAGTTCACCTCGTTTGAAACTTTGAAATAAGGAATTTCCCAATGGATGCCGCCGATGCCGAAAGAGCCGCAGGCCGTATTGCTCGCAGTCAATCGAGCAGCCGTGACGCTGCCGCCAGTTCCAAAGACCTCGGCGAACTAGCAGACGCCGTTGAAGCGCTTGCCAGTAGTGTCCGCAAATTGGAGGCGATTGCTCCCCGCCGGAACGTCCAAGCCGACCTCGGCAGGCATACCGAATAGCTCCCGCTCTGCCTGCTCGTCAATTCTGGCTTGGCAGTTTGCTTTGATTCGCTGACAGACCGCAATTATTTCGTCGCAAGTCATCGTTCACCTCGTTTGAAAATCAATCGTTCACCTTGAAACACCACGACCGATTCAACTTTCGATTCCAAGGCGTCACGCCGCAACAAGCTATTGCGGTGGATTAAGGGGTCTGAATTAACAGCGCCAACGTTGTGCGTTGCCCTCGACCAGCCCCGGACGCCTTGGAATCGAATGCTGAAACCGTCACTTGAAACTAATTGCAACCGCCTATATTATGGGAGGCACGGAGTAAATGTCAACAATGCCACTGCTGTCTGTAGCCGAAGCCGCTGAACGATTGGGGCTCTCACGGGGCCGAGTCCAGAAGCTATGTCAAGAGGGCCGCCTTGGTCAACTCGCCGGGAATTACTACGTCATTCTCGAAGATGAATTGAGGAAATTTCAGAAGAAACCACGCCCGCCTGGCAGGCCAAAGAGCAGCAATCCGGCCCGATAGAACGCCTGATTTCTAACGACCCGCAATTATTTTGCGGGTTTTTTCGTGCGCCTAACTATCGACAACCTAACAGGTTATGGCGAGTCACTTGGAAAATAAGTGCGGTTGTCGCCAATTGGGGCTTGCGGGAACTAATTGCAACCGCCTATAGTTTCATTCGTGAGACGCAACCAAGTTTGAGTCAGGGCTGGGCCGGGAGAAGAGGCGTCTCACAACACTCTTCCCCGGTCCAGCCTTTTTCATGGATGTTTCCGAACGGAAGCGTGGTCGATGGAAACCATTTTCATCTACGGGCTGTTTGACCCGGATTTCCCAGAAGTCCTCCGCTACATCGGTCAGACTGCGAATTTTGAGAAGCGGCTCAAGCAGCACCGGAGCGCCCCAAGCAACTCCTGGATTCTGGAGTCATGGCGCAACCTAGTCCAGCTTCATGGCAGGCAGGTGGAGGCAAGGATTCTTCACGCCTTTCACGTTGACGACAGAAAGGCGGAGCAGCGATTCATTCTCGACACAGAGGCTTCTTTCATAAGGAAAGAGGCAGCCGTGAATCCGTATCTCTTGAATCAGCCGTTCTGGTCGCAGGACAAAGTTCGATCTGGAATCCCTCGCTGCTTGGTTCGGACCTACCAAGAACTGGTTGTGGGTTATGTCCGGGCCATCAAGAGGACTGGCGACTGGTGGCCAGCAATGTCTTGCATCCGAGAAATCGAAGGCGAGTTTCCACGGCTCGATATTTTCCCGTGTCATTTTCATTCATTCAAGACAGCATTAGCAACTTAACAAAACCATAGCGACTCTCACCCGCCTCTTGGGCGGCCGTCGCAGGAAATCCGAACGGAAGCGTGGTCGATGGAAGCAACACCTCTTCACGGCGAAAGAGCGAAGCGACTTCGCCCTACCTGCGCTCATCCGAAGGTTGCGCCGTTCGGATTCACGCCAACTGGCAAGAGGCGATGGAAGTGCATGGAGTGCGGAAGGTCTTCGGTTGACCCCGCGATGCCAGTGAGAATCAAGAAGGGGCCGAAGCTGCCGCAGACAAGGCCATGCGCACGATGCGGAACGGATGTGACGAGAAGCCAGGGCAGGAATAGTGACCGCCGTTGGTTTTGTTCTCCGAAATGCCTCAGGGAATTTCACAACCATCAGCTCGCGGTGCGGCGCGGGAGAGCGAAGTCTTGTTGCCGCCCACGGCGGAAGATGGATTTCGCCAGATGGTCCGCTGATGAACGCGCGTTTGTTCTGGAAAATTTTAAGAAGATGAGCTATCGCCAGATAGCCAAGCGGCTCGGAAGAGGAGAAGCGGCAACTGCTGCCATGGCGCTGAAGCTAGGGTTGATTAAGAAATATTGGACGCCAGAGGAGGAAAATTTTCTCCGAGACAATTATCATCGCGGCCTGAACTGGTGTGCGGAGCGGTTGGGCAGAAGCCGGTTCGCTGTCTGCATTCGCGGGAAGTCCATTGGGTTGCAGATAAACAAGCGGTGGTCGAAGGCGGACGTGGCACGCATTTACAGCCTTCACGCCAAGGGGCTTTCAAACGCGGAGATTTCTGAAAGCGTCGGCTGCGGGCCGCAAGTCGTGCGAGGCTACTTAATCCTCCGGGGATTGGCGAGCAACCCCGTCAACAAGCGAAGGGCATACGAGAAGATACGGCGAACCACTCTCGCTCGCCACGGAGCATTGGGCGGAACGCTTCGCAAGAGGCAGACTGTCCGCGCTCGCCGCGCTGTCGTGGCTGTTCAGCTTGACTCTCTCGGCAAGGCACTGGAGGCCGCGTGTCAAAGCAATTAGCCACATTGAGCACCGTAGATAAAATCGCTGCGTGCAGCGACTCAGAAGCTCTGCTCATCGCGCTCAAGCAGTGTGCTGGCGACATTCTCAGGAACATCGCTCGCATGGCCGCGATTCTCAGGCGGCTCGATGAGCTTGGCGTAAAGGTCGAAATCGATCACGCCCTACTTCCGTACATTCGGATGATTGCCAAGGGGAGTCTTTCTGCCGAGTGTTTCATGGCGTGCTCTGGCGACCCCGAGTTGCTGACTCTCGCAACCAAGCTGCCACCGGAGCTGCAAAAGAAGCTGGCGGCTAACGAGCCGTTTGAAGTCGTGTCGCCTGGCGGGGAGAAGCGGCGCGTCGGCGCACTGGACATGAGCCGTGCTGAGTTGTCTCAGGTATTTGTGGCCAACAGGGAAAGGACCGAATACGAGAAGCAGGAGTTTGTTAAGCGAACTGAGAAAAAACTTCCGTTCATTCCGTGTCTTGGTCAGGGTCAGGGCGAGGGCCGCTTCCGTTGCCCTGAATGCGGCGGCAAGACTAGCTCTGGTGGTGGCAAGTGCCTTGCCTGCAAACTCAAAGACAAAAACGCTCGCAAGCTCCTGGAAAACGTGGAAGAGGATTCTGCTTACTGGGAATCGCAGGGGAATAAGCAATTTGAGGATGGCGAGAATCCCAACGACGAACTTTCAGAGGGCTGGCAAGAGCGACTGGCGCAGGTCAGGGCCGCGAAGGAAAGCGGCAACGAAGTCGGATTCCACGTCGATTGGCTGATGAGCTATATCGACGAGAAAAGTGGCAGTGACGATTTCGATACTGAAAAGTTGATGGTCCTGTTGGAAAAGCTGTCAGCCTCATTTGGTTACGACTTATCGGAGGCAGCGGCGTGACAACCAAAGAATACCCAATCGACTTCCGTGTCGTCATTCCAAACCTTCCGACGATGAGCGAGCAGGAGCTATCGAAGCTCAAGCTTTGGACTGACGAGCAGATTTCATTTCTCAAAGGACAGCTTGAAGTTCAGGAGTCAGCGGACGCTGACATTCAAAGCACTGACTGGTGGCGCAGGGCAAAGGCATACACGCGGAAGCTCGGACACTTAATGCTGTCCATTCAAGAGGAAAGGACGCTCCGCAAAAAGGCACGGCACGAAGCTGGCGAGTCGGACGTAAATAGAAAATTCGTGCAATGCCTTCGGCGTGCGATGGCCATTTTGTTGACAGCGGATCAATGCGACAAGGTTTTGGCCCTGGCGCTTGAGATTCAGAAAATGGAGGCAGCATGAGCCTGCCCGTAATGAAAGCAATGTGCTCGACATGCCCCTTCCGCGAAGGCGGCTGGGAGCACCTGCAAGGATTACTTGTTGAGCGAGCAGCGCACGAGGGGACGCCAATTTGCCATAGCACGGGAGAGAAAGCGCTCACCAAGAGCTTGGGGCCGGAGAGGATTTGCCGGGGTGCCAGAGATTTTCAGTTGAAGCTGTTCACCGGCCTCGGGGTAATCGAGTCTCCCACGGAAGATGCCTGGGAAGCAGCGTGCAAGCGGATGGGAATTAAGAACATCGCAGAAGGAGCCACGGCATGATCCTCTACTCAGGCCCCAGCCAAATCGACGGCCAGCCCATCGTCTGCATTGCCACCGGCTTCGAATCCGCCAGCGTCAATCACAAGACCGGGCCAATGATTCAAACTTGGATTCTCCGCAGCGACATTGCCCCCGAAGAGGCGGTTCGAACTGGCGGTGACTCATCTATCTGCGGCTCGTGCCACCTTCGCGGGCTCGTGACCAAGCTCCCCAATGGCGAGCAAATCAACCGCTTCCGGGGCTGCTACGTCTTTGTCCAACAGGCTCCTCAGAAGATTTGGGAGCAGAGGCTCGAATACAAAGCCATGGACCTTTCGAAGTTCGCGGGGCAGATGGTTCGAATCGGCAGCTACGGCGACCCGTGCGCTGTCCCGTTCGAAGTTTGGCGTCAAGTCGCTTCGAAGGCCGCGGGTCGCACAGGCTACACCCACCAGTGGCGAGAGAAGAGGTTCGAACATTACCGCTCTCTCCTGATGGCCAGCGTGGAGACAGAAGAGGACGCCAGCCAGGCACGTTCGAAGGGCTGGCGGACGTTCCGGGTTGCTCCGCACGGGGCTCTGCCGATGGCCGGTGAATTCCACTGCCCCGCTTCGAAGGAGCAGAGCTACCGGGAGACGTGCGAAAGTTGCGGCGCTTGCGACGGGGCTGACAACGCTCCCGACCGGGCCAGCGTCGTGATCTATCCCCACGGCCCACCCGCCGCCGTCAAGTCGTTCTACCGCGTGACCCTTGGGGCTTCGAAGACGATTGACCACCGCAAGGCGCTGACCGCGTTCGATACGGCGGTGCTGCGCAGGCTTGAAACCACTGGCGCTCAGTCAGCCTCCGAACTGGGGACGCATTTCAAACGCGGCACACAGTCAATGGCGACAAGGCTTTGGCACATGCGACAAATCGGCGTCGTCCGCCGGGAGTCGCGCGGAGTTTATGTAGCCACAACGTAACCACGAGAGGACCACATGAAAGTTACTCGCATCACCGTTCACGCCGCCAGGAACATGAGCGTCCCAGCGGTTCCCTATTCAATGATTCGCCCAGGGGTGGACATCACTGCGGACATCGAGGAAGGCGACGACTATGGCGAGTACCGAGCGGCACTGGGGCGTTCGTAGGCAAACCCAAATAGGAGCGATGACGATGAGCCGCAGCAGCAACCTCAAAGAAAAACTACGCAACGAAATTGACGAGGATTACTACGTTATCCACAGCAAGCTGACTCAACTGGAAAACGATTGGGACGATGAGGATGCGATGTCAATGGAACAAGTGGCTCACTGCTTTGAAGGAATCTCGTCAGCATTTCAGGACTTAGCCAATAAGTGCGGCGAACTGGCGCACCTGATTAACCCAGTTGTTTCTGAACGAGGCGGACAAGGTTAAACCACCCTCGCTCCCCCAGCACGAGCCACGGTTGCAAACGCGAGCCGGTGCTGAGGGGAGTGGGGGATTTTGGACACCTAACACGAAAGGAAGAAACCGATGGCGAAGCGCGTGCATGAATCGGCACTTCACGGCGAAGTTGAAATCAAAGAAGGAATCACTTACCGGGGAAGTCTCGACGTGATGCGTGTCCCAGGAATGGACATCGGTGCATGTTTCGCCGTGATTCCAGGAACCAATCTTGGGACGAAGCGGTTTTCGTCAATTGAGCATCTGCGACACAAGCTGCGTCAGGGAGAAGTGGTGTCTGTGAGTTAGGGTCCGGTCAGGAACGAGAGAGGACTTGAAACGCGGAGCGAAGGAAAGGCAGGGAAGCGAACGGACGCCCCGGCAAGACGCCAGGGAGGCATGACAGCCGCACCGCTGAGGTTGAGCGAGTCGAGACGGCCATGCGTGAAGTCGTGCTGAAAAAGCTGGCTGACGCTCTGCCGGAAGGAACCACCATCTTGGCGGGAACTCCGTAAATGAAAATCGGCCAGCAAATCTACGTCGGCCCCGCTCGCCTACCCGCCACCTACCACGGCACGGACGCCACGGGCCGCGTCATGGCTCTGCTCTGCGGCCAGCTTCGCTACTACCAGCCGGCGAACGTCCATGGCAACCAGCGGCGAGCCAACGGGCGGCCTAAGAAGTGGGTCGTCGGCATGGCCTGCACGGTCGAGATTGACGGCGAGACCCTCGCTGCGGAGCTGCTATCCGTGAAGCCGCGGAAGTGCCGGGTGACGGAGGCGGACCCTGTGTGGTTCGGCGCCGTGGTGAGCGAGCGGGATGGAAAGATTGAGGTGTGCGAGTGAGTAACAACCGCCTGAAACGAGTGGTTCAGTGCGCCAAGTGCCCCTGGCGGAAGGACGTTGACCCCAACGACATTCCGAACGGCTATTGCGAAATAAAACACAAGGCTCTGTCTAGCACAATCGCCAAGCAGGGCGAGATTGACCTTTCGCAAATCGTGAGCGGCGGAGCACTGAGAATCATGGCGTGCCACGAGTCACATGACGCCCATTGCGTCGGCTGGCTCGCAAATCAGCTTGGTCCGGGAAACAACATTCCGCTTCGGCTGGCTATGAGGAACTGCGAGAACATCCGCAAGTTGAAGCTCGTCGGCGAACAGCACGAGCGATTTGAGGACACTTTGCCATGACCCCCGACCGCGTAACCCGTATCGGCGAGCTGGCCCACAAAATGGCCAAAGCTCCCGACCGCTATACCGTCAACGTGTCTCTTGGCCAACTGAAGTACGAGCTTGACGCTCTGAGGCTGGACCTCGAAGCCACGGCTGACGGCTTGCGAAAGTACGCCCACCCTGGGTGCAACGAGGCTATCCACAAGCTGGCGTGCGACTCGCTGAGGAAGTTGGGGGTTCGATGAGCGACATTTACTCACCTGACGATTTGCAGCTTGCGAAGCTGTCCGGCGATTGGTGCGCCTCGTTCAGCGGCGGAAAGGACTCGACAGCGCTTGTGACGTGGGTGGAATATCTGCGGAGGAGCGGCCAGTTGAGCGTTGCTCGCCCCCAACTTGTGCAATCCGACACGATGGTTGAGGAGCCGCATTTGCAGGCCATTGCCAGGGACACAGTGAGCGTGCTGGAGGCGTCTGGGTGGGAATGCGCGATGGTGGAACCGGAGATTAACCAGAAGCTCTACAACCGAATCCTTGGGATTGGCAACACACCCGTTCATGCTGGAGGAGGGCGGTTCATGCGATGGTGTACACGTGCTACGAAGATCGGCCCGATGAACCGCTGGCGGAAGGAACATTCGTCGGGACTTGTTTTGACCGGCTTGCGTCTTGGCGAATCGATGGACCGCGACACGAAGATTAAGAAGGCGGGCGGTTGTGCTGCTGGTGGCGAGTGCGGAATTCCACCGGCGACTGCAAACACCTACAGCCCGATTGTCAACTGGTCAACGTGCATCGTGATCGACTGGCTCATGGGCAAAGTACCGCGCCGATGCCGCGATTTGATGAAGGACATTTTGCCAACCACAAAGAGGCTCGTTGAAATCTACGAAGTCTCCATTGGGCAGGATGGGCTATGGGAGGACGCGGGCCGCGAGGTTAGCGCCGCTAGATTCGGTTGCATCGGTTGCCCAGCTATTTCGTCAGAACGGTTCGCGCCGAAATCTACGGTCAAGAGAAACAAAGGGCGATTGTCCGCGCTCAATGAAATCTACGACGTGTGGTTTGAAGCCCGGCGACGTGACAACCGGCTGGTGAGTCCCAGAACTGGCGGACGTGGGCCAATCAAAATGGCAGTTCGCAAGATTCTATTCGCTCGCATCATGGACATTCAGCGCCGGGCCGGAGTGATTCTAGTTTCGCCAGAGGACGAGGCGTTCATTCGCCAATGCTGGCAGGACAAGGTTTACCCGCGTGGGTGGTCAGAGGCTGATGAAGAGAACGAGCCAGCCGAGGAACTGCAAAGGAGGTTCGCATGACCAAGCCACCCGCTCCTAGAACCGAAGCCGCAGACGCAAAGGAGCCTGATATGAAAGCCGAGACCGTGACCATCGAACTCTCCGTCCTGTTGGAGATTAGGGAGCGAGCGGAGGCGATGATGCCGTTTTTATACCTTGCCGACTGCACCCTTGCTGGTAGTGACGCTATCCGCCAACCGCAAGACAACGCCAGAAGGTACGGCCGCAAGATTATCGAAGCCGTCAACGAAGCAATTAGGGAGCAGAGCTAATGAGCAAGAGCGTTATCGAAGTGCTGAAGGAAGCGCGAGAGAAAATTAGGCAGGGGTGGTGCCAAGGCGGGCCGGCCAGGGATCACCGCGACGCGACCATATCGACCGGAGACCCGAATGCCTGCAAGTGGTGCTTGTTCGGGGCACTCATGGCCGTCACGGACGATTGGGATGGGCCACGCGCCGCCATAAAAGAATTTACCGGATGCTCGCTCGCCGAGTGGAACGACGCCCCAGGCCGTACCAAAGCCGAAGTCCTGGCTCTGTTAGACAAAGCCATTGAGCGAGCGGAGGCAGAGGCGTGAGCAAGCCAACAGGACTATCTCTGGGGATTGGAAGCGAGGGACTGCGAATGAGAGTGAACGTCGCTACCAAAACCGAGGATGCAATTTGGGACGCGGTTGAAACTGCTGTCATCGAAGGCTGGACGCCTGAGCAATTCCGCATGGAGTGTGCCGAGGCTTGGGAGCACCGGCTGCGAGAGGATGCCAAGCACGCGAAGCAGGTGTTAAGCCGATGACCGAAAGCACCCGGATCACCAAGGAGCTGGAGCTGCTGGAGCGGAGAGACAGGGAGTGGCTGCCGCGTATCGACCAGTCTAACGAGCCTGGCTACGTTCTCCCCGCCGGAGAGTACACCGCGCAGCAACTAGCCTGGGAAGCGGAGAAGGCCGCCGTGGTCGAGTTATGCAGGGCCGAGCAGTCGCACCATCGCTATAGCAGAGCCGAGGCCGCGTTGAAGCAGGCAATTATCGAACTTGAGATTGTGCTGTATCCATACGAAGAGGACATGCGGCACCAGAACTATCGCGGCGACGAGCGGCAGGCATCCTACGACTACACGAAAACGCTCTTTCACAAGGCGCTCGCGGAATTGAAGTCCGCAAGAAAACTGAACAACGAACTCGGCATATTCACCGGCAAGAAGGTCGCGGCGGCAACCGCCAAAGTGAACCCAACAGCTCAAAAGGAACTGGCGGAGCAAATCTCCGAAGCCGGTCACGCTACCAAATTCTGCGAAAACTTTCTGACCTGGATTTCCAAGCAACCAACCCAAGGAGAATTAAATGTCTACAACGCTACAAGCCCCGCCAAAGAATGACGTGGCCGCACTGATGCAAAGAGTTGGCGACCCGAGCCTGAGCTTCGGCGCACGCCTCTCTTCTGTTGGTGATGTAATGCGCGCCACGCAACATCAAATGCTGGCCGCGCTCCCAAAGCACGTCACGCCCGACCGGATGATTCGCGTGGCAATGAATTGCATCCGCAAGACTCCAAAGCTGCTGCAATGCACGCCCGTCAGTTTGTTCGCCGCAATCACCGAAGCCGCTACCTACGGTTGGGAGCTTGGTGGCGTACTAGGCCACGCCTACCTGGTTCCATTCAGGTGCAAGAAGGGCAATGAGTGGGTGGAGGAATGCACGCTCATTCCTGGCTACAAGGGACTAATCGACCTTTGCCGGCGAAGCGGACAGGTCAGCACGATTTCTCTTGAGGTTGTCCACGATGGAGACAAGTTTGACTATTCCTTGGGAGACGACCCGCACATTATCCACGAGCCAAGCGACCGCGACCCACACCGGGACAGCAAGCCAATC
>Ga0137459_1000795_pt1 | contig 10677 bp, 10 predicted proteins | sample EasRivERMGT700_2_FD_104908 | JGI IMG/M metagenome (GOLD analysis project Ga0137459, IMG submission 104908) | Soil microbial communities from meander-bound floodplain in the East River, Colorado, USA - East River MetaG ERMGT700_2 | ecosystem: Environmental > Terrestrial > Soil > Floodplain ... | reverse complement strand
GCATGATCGTCGCGACGGCCCAGTTGCACGGGATCCCGGTGATGACGTCGGATCACCTGATCTCTGCTTGCAAAGACATCGAGATCATCTGGTAGCGCGCTCGCGGTCGACGTCTCGACCGTGGTCCGGCCGTGGACAAGCGGCTTGTAAGCCGTGGCCAAAGGCCCAGTATCTCTGAGCGTTGTGAGCCCGAGTCCGTATTCTGTGTCCCTTGGGCCTGCGGACCTCCACAACTCGCCCGTCGCTTCGATCTTCCGGAGTCACTCACGCGCGCAGATACCGCTACTGCTCGGATGGTCGGCTGCGGTTTCGTGCCGGGCCAGCACCACGACCGAGTCGCATCGTTTCCTGCACGGCGCGATCGAAGTCAGATACGTAAACGGCGTCTTGCCGCTCGCGGTACACCTCGTACTCGCCCTCGGCTTTGAGCTTCGCCTCCGGCGCCGTCACCTTCCCCTTGTCTGCGAGGATGGGGTAGCTCGACAGCTCGAGGAAGCTGTTCAAGAAGGTGGCCCAGTCGTGCATCTTCATCAGGATCCCACGCTGGGCGCGGTTCTCGGCGAGATCTAGGTAGGCGGAGACGATGCGGTTCATCTCCTTGACGTGCGCCTCGCTCAGGTAGTTCTTCGCGACGGTGACATCGGACTTCTGGATCTTGCCGTGCGGTGCGTGCTTCCTAGTCCTTGCCGAAGGCGGTGTTGCCCTGCTTCAGGCGCTCGTCATCGAGGAGGAACCCTTGATGATGAGCTCGCGGAGGTCTGCGTGGCCCAGATGCGGAACTGGGTGGCCTGGTAGGTCCGGCTCCCAGCAGGTCCAGGGCAAGATAACGTCCAGACGCTATTGGCGCGCGCCGCGTGTGTCCGTGCACTTCGCCGGGACGCTATCGGTGCGTGCCGCGTATGCCGGAACGCTCGCGCCGACTGGGCGCCGCAAGGACCAGCGTCGCCGGGCGCGTCGTCGCTTGCCGCGCGGCCTCGATCGCGTCCGTGCCCTTGGCGGCAAGCGCTCGGTGAAAGCGCACCGCTGCATCCGCCACCGCGCAGGCTTGGCCGAACGTCCACGCGCGCGACGCCGAGGTCAGCTCGCGAGGATCGCTCTTCCACTTGCGTGCAAGATCGGTCTCCTCGATCGCGCGCGCGACCGTCATGCCAACCGCTGCCACCGCAGCCACGTCGACCGGCACCGACCCGAGCGCCTCGAACACGACGCACCAGTCGCCTTCGCGCAACTTCGGCAGATCGCGCCATGCGATCTCCGAGTAGCGCTCCAGATGCAACCGGATCACGTCCGAGGTGTTGCCCCCTCGCGTCTCGGCCTCCGCTTGAAGTGCCCGCCGTCGTTCGTCGGGCAGTCGTACGGGGAACACTTCTTTCACTTGTGCTTGCTTGGGTCGTCCCATCGTGGAGTTTTCGTATCACACGATTGCGGCCGGCGCGGCCGTTCTTCCCAGGGTGGATCGTACGATCCAGACGGTTCGCGAGCCACGGCAGCGCCCGGCGCCGCGGACACGCTCAGCCGCCAGGCTTGATGTACGTGGCCAGCCCGCGTCCACGCGCGCCCTGGTGCCGAGCCTTGCCGGGGCCAACTCGTTGCCCTGCTGCGCACAGGCGCACACGTGCGTGAGACCTGGTGGCATGAGCAGCATTGGTCTTCCGGAAGCAACGATGCTGTAGGCAGCAAGCTACTGTCGCGATGGCAGAGCCTCGGCTGGCGCCATGTATACTGCTGCCGCGAGGTGCCGATGGTGTCTCGCCGAACGCTCGATTTCCGAATTTTGCGAGACATCTCTGGTGAGCTCGCAACCCCGAAACGCTGAGGTTGTCGTCGGGGCGAGCAGTCTCGCTTACAAAACCTACCCTCCTGGATATCTCGGGAATTCAGCTTTGGTCACGGATCCGCGGACACCTCTTGAACCGCTGCGGGGCATCTAACGCTGGCGGCTGCAAAATGCGTGAGGGAATGCACCTCCCAGTAGATGAACTGCGGTTAGTCTATCCCGCATGGGGGAGCCAACGCTCATGCCAGAACGCGATTTCACTGGGCGCACGCTGGGCCAGTACATCCTGCGCGAGCTGATCCGGGCGGGCGGCTATGGGGCGGTGTACCGCGGTGAGCAGCCGCAGCTGGAGCGCGAAGTCGTGGTCAAGGTGCTGCACGAGCGACGAAGCGACAGCGACTCGCGCGAGCGCTTTCTGCGCGAGGCCAGGCTCGCGTCGCAGATCGACCACCCCTATGCGACGCACGTCTACGACTTCGGGGCCGAGGACGAGGGCCGCCTCCTGTGGATCGCGATGGAGCGGGTGCGCGGCGTCCCGCTGGATGCGTGGCTGGAAAAGCACGGGCCGATGCCGCCCGAGCAGTTCGGTCCTTTCTTCGAGGGACTCTGCGAGGTCATCCACGTCGCGCACAAGCAGGGGATCATCCACCGCGACCTGAAGCCGTCGAACATCATGGTGGTCGAGTGTGGGGGGCGCCCGCTCCCCAAGCTCCTCGATTTCGGGATCGCCAGGTGGTACCGCCATCCCGAGGTGCCCGCCCCCAGCTCGGACGAGGATCGTGACCCCGACCGCGATGATGTGAAGACCGAGCGCCTGCCGGTCCGGCCGCGCCGCGCTGGGCGGACCGTCGCCTGCTATGACTCGGAGAGCCGGCGCCAACTCACGCCGCCGAACGGGTGCCTTGGCTCGCCTCCGTACATGGCCCTCGAGCTGTGGGTTGGCGCCGACGCTGTCGGACCGGAGGCCGACATCTACGCGCTCGCCATCATCGCGTACGAGATGCTGACCGGGCGCCTGATGTTCGTTGCGAACCAGCCGGCCGAGTACCTCGAGCAGCACAAACGCGCGTCGCCTCCACGGCTCGGCGACGGTTTCCCTCCCTCCGTCGATCTCGTCATCCAGTGCGCGCTCGATAAGGATCCCCGGGCTCGCCCCAGCACCGCGCTGGAGCTGGCCTCGGACCTCCGGAGGGCGCTGCGCACGATCAAGCGGGAGCAGCTCCGGGCCGCGGCCCAGCAGTGGTACGATCGCGGCGGGCCGACGGGCCTTTTGTGGGGAGGCGACGCGCTGGAGGAGACCGTGCGCGAGGTCCCCCAGGAAACGCTCACCCCGCTGGAGTGCTCGTTCGTCGCCGAGAGCCAGCGGCGCACCCGGCACATCCGCTTGGTTTGGCGGTCGATTGTCGGGCTCGCCGCGGCGGTCGTGGTCGGCGGGTCCCTGTACTACGCGGTGACGCAGGCGCGGCAGGCGACACTGCAAACGAAGCTGGCCCAAGAACAGATCCGCCTGACTCGGGAGGTGGCGGAGGCGACCGTCACGCAGGCCGAGCTCGAGCAGGGTCGGTCAGCGCTGCTCCACGACGAGCCCGAGGCACTGCTCCATCTCAGTCGGGCCTACCAGCGCGGCGAGCGCTCGCCGAGCACGGAGTTCATGCTTTCCCGCGCCCTGCAGCCCAGGCTGGCCGAGCATGCGCGCCTCACGAGTACGTTCGGTCGCATGTGGTCGGCTGCGTTCTCCCCGGACGGCCGGCAGATCGTCACGACCGATGACCGGGCCGCGCAGGTCTGGGATGCCCAGACCTACCGGCGGATGTTCACGCTGTTCCATGGCGACACGGTCTATCAGGCCCGGTACAGCGCCGACGGCTCGCGGCTCGTGACCGCCGGGGGCGACGGTACCGTCAAGATCTGGGACACGGCTAGCGGAACGCTCGTGCGCGAGCTGCGGCGCGACGGCGCGACGCTGCGCTACTTCATCGCCGCGCTGTCTCCTGACGGCAGGCTTGTCGCCGCGATCGATACCAGAGGCGACGTCGCGCACGTCTGGGACGCGGTCACGGGCGCCCCGGTCGCCGAGATCCGCAATGACGGTCTGGAGTTTCCTGGTCTCGCCTTCAGCCCCGAGGGTTGTTGGCTCGCCACAACCGGGGGTGGCGACGACGTGCACGTGCTCGACGCGCGGACAAGGAGGCCCGTTCTGACCATCCACGGGGCTCGCATCCGCGGCCTCGCCTTCGACCCGACCGGCGCACGGCTCGTCACAGGAGCCACGACCGGCGACGTGGCGATCTGGTCGATCCCGAGTGGCACGAGGATCCGGCACCTGCGCGACGGTGGGGAGCCTGTCGATGCCGTGGCATTCTCGCCCGACGGCCAGCTCGTGGTCGCGGCGAGCCGAGATGGCGCCGTCCGAGTCTGGCGGGCGAGGTCGGGAGAGCTGCAGAGCCAGCTCAACCCCCGGCACAGCAAGATCCTCGCGGTCGAGTTCGACCGGACCTCAAGTCGAGTGCTCGCCGCCGGCGCCGCCGGGGCCGTCGTCGTCGCGGATGCTGGCCAGGGAGTGCCGGACGCCGTGCTCGAGGGGGCGCCGAACGTTCTGGTTGCGCACTTCGACCCGAGCTCGCGCCGCATCGTCGGTGCGTCGCTGGACGGCACCGCTCGGGTCTGGGACGCGACCTCGCAATACCATCGCTGGGGCTCGACGCCGGTGCTCGACGATTGTGGGATCGTCACTACCCCTGAGCCAGGCCGCCGCTTCATCGCCGTCGGCTGTAGGGATCGCCCTACCCGCGTCTGGGACACCGCGCACGATCAGCTAGTCGCCGAGCTACCGAGCGTGTCGCACGTCGAGGGCGACTTCAGCTCCGCGTTCCCCGCGGTTTCCGGCACGGGGGACCGCGCCGCGATCGCCCGCGGTAACGCGGTGGAGGTCTACGAGCTCCCTGGAGGCCGGCTACTGCGCACGATCGCGCACGATGCAGCGGTTAACGCGGTGGCTTTCGCGACGACAGGGCGAGACATCGTCAGCGGCGCGGTCGATGGCTCGCTGCTCGTCACACGCGACGACGGCGCACGGCTCGCGATCCCGGCCTCCCTAGGCGGAATCGACGCCGTGGCGTTCCTATCCGATGGTCGGCTTGCCAGCGCCGATGCGCGGCGGCGGCTGCGGATCTACGACCCAGGCGGCGCGGTTCTTGTTGACCTCGAGCTCCCGTCGCGCGCCATGTCCTTGCGGATCGACGGGGCTCGCCTCGTCACTGTCCCGATCCACACCGGCGGCCCGGCATCGCCAGTGCTGGTCGACCTCGAGCGCTACCGGATCATTGCCCAGCTCGAGGGCCATATCGGTCGAGTGTTGTCGGCGCGCTGGGTGGTAGGAGACCAGATCCTCACCGCGGGCGCCGACCGCACAGTTCGGCTGTGGAGCGCGGCGACCGGCCGGCTCCGTCAGATCTACCAAGGTGGCTCGCGATCTCTCGCCGACGCGACGCTCGCGTCCGGCCTGGTGATGGCCGGTGGCGCTGACGGCCGGCTTCTGTTCTGGGACCGGGACAGCGGGCGCCAGATCTGGGCGCTCCACGCGCACGCGTCGCAGATCATCGGGGTCCACATCGAGGGCGGCGACATCGTGACCCGCGGAATCACTGGTGAACTTTCCCGATGGACACTGCCGAGCCCCACGCAGGTGATCGGGCGTGCGGCGATTACGAGCGCTGCGCTATTGTGACGCTATGAAGAAGACTTCCCGTAAGCTTGTGCTGCGTAGCCAGACCCTCCGCGTGCTGGCCGACATCGACCTAACACGCGCCGTTGGAGGGCTTGACTCGAACAACGCGCAGTGCCCAGCTGCCGCCGACTCGGGCGCCGCAGCTTGCACGACCACGATCGCCGCCGTCGCTACAGCGGACCGTGGCTGAAGAAAGAAGAAATCTACCCCACGATGGACGCTGCCGAGCCCCGAACAAGTGATCGAGGCGTGCGACCACACGGACCACTGCGCTATCGTGACGCAATGAAGAAAACTACCCGCAAGCTGGCGGTCCGTAGCGAAACCGTACGGACGCTCGACAACATCGACCTCATGCGTGCCAGGGGCGGGGGTGACCCCGCCAACGCCGCCGGCACCGACACTACCCAATCGGGCATCAACTGCGTAGCCCAAGCCGCCGTACCCGTGCCCAGATGAAGAAAGCGACCCGCAAGCTGGCCCTCCGTAGCGAAACCGTACGGACGCTCGACAACATGGGCGCTCCACGCGCACGCGTCGCAGATCATCGGGTCCACATCGCCGCAGCCTGGCTATCGCCGAGGCCGGAGCCCTGCATGATGTAGCGGGCGATGGTAGCAGCATCGCGGCGGGTCATCGTGCCGGCTCCCGGCGGGTCGCGGGCATGGGGTCGGCCTCGGTGGACCCGTCAATCTTGGCTTGGCGTTCACTCCTCCCGCGGCGAAGGAACGCCGCCGAGCGAACCACCACCGTGTACATGCCGGCCCCGATCGGCACCAGCGCGATGATCGCGCCGCTCGCAATGAGGCCGGCCCAGTCTTCGAGCTCGCTCATTTGCCCCACACCTCCCGCCAGCCGTCGGGCCCCTCCCCCGGAGGCTGCGGTTCCTCGGGGGTAGCTTTCTCGGGCTTCGCCCGGCCCACCATGAACCATCGCTGATTCCGCTCGTGCCTGTGGGTCGGCGGCTTGTGGCGCGCGATCCACCTCTGGAGCGACACCGACGCCATGCCGAGGCGGTCCGATGCTTGCTTGTGGCCGGAGCTTACTCGCATCGCGACGATCCGCAACGTCGCTTTCTCGCATGCAGCGACGGTCTTGGTCTCGTGGGCGATCAACCATTCAAGGTCGTTGTCATCGAGCTCGAAGCCAGGCACGCGAAGCTCCCGGGTCGCGTCGTGCATGTACTCGATGACCACCTGCGGAATCTCAGCCGCGCGACGGCATAGGAGGGGAATCTCGATCGGGGGCGGGCTGACGAGCCAAGGGTCGGGCTGAAGCTTGAGGCCCGGCAGATGCGAACCGACGCAGACATACCGCACGCTATCGCTTGCGCGCAGGTTCGCCACCAGCTCCGCAAAGTCGTGCGGCAGGCGATGGCGAAGCACGCAGACGGTTCCCCCGTTTGCGGCGAGGAATGCCTGACGGCCGGACCGCAGGTTTGCCGGCGAGCGTACCGAAGCGCGCGTGTCGCGTCGGCGCCGGTCACAGACGATAAAAGGCGCGGTCTGGCCGACGATCCGACGATGCAACGCGTACGCAACGGGAACCAGGTCACCCTGTCCGGTTAACACAAGCTGGGTGCGCTTCTTGAGCGAGAGCTCAAGCGCCCGCGCCGCATTCTCGACGGCTCGGACCTGGTCCCACCCAAGCAACCTTGCGAGGTATGACCTCAGCTCTTGCTCGTCGAGCGTGAACTGCGGCTCTTTCTCGTCGTCCAGGAGAAGATCGTCTGCTGCAGCCACCAGTGGGATGGCATGCTCCGCTCGATCTTCCGATGGCCCCTGCTCGTAGGAAATTGTGCTCATCGTTTCCTCGTGACGATCGAATCTCTGAGTGTGGGAATGGCCAAGTGCTGGCCGTGGTGGCGGACCGTAGCGAGTCGAATCAGGGCAAGGCCGCCGCCACGACACCATCAAACACGAAATCATACTCAACGACAATGGGTGTATTTAGAATGCTTGTTTGCTTCGATCTCGTGACACAATCAGATGGACGCGTCGGTCTGTAAGTGCCGATGATCGTGCCAGCGAGCACCTCCCGCATGTCTCGCCATGCGAGCTACCATCCCGAAGTTGTGAGACAGGTCCGGCTACTCGTCCCGACAGAACAGTGGGAATTTCAAGCCGACGCGTTCACAGCGCCGGGCCAGCGCCCCGTGCGAGATCCCAGGCCAGCGCCCCGTGCGAGATCCCCAGCGACTTCGCGGCGGGGGGCGCAAGCCGCCCAGCGTGGCATGCGCGATGATCGCGTCAGCAATCCCGCGCAGCTCTTTGCAGCCACCAGCGTTAGATGCACCCCTGCAGCGTTTCAAGATGTGTCCGCGGATCCGTGGCCAAAGCTGGATTCCCGAGACATCCAGGAAGCTCCTTGTAAGCGAGACTGCTCGCCCGAACGACAACCTCGCGATCCGGGGTTGCGAGCTCACCAGAGATGTCTCGCAAATTCGGAACATCGAGCGCTCGGCGAGACACCTCTAAGGAGTGCGGAGACCACGAGCTCGACCGTCCGCGCTCGCCACCGCGTAGCGCGCCGTTGGACGCGTCCCAGAAAGCGAGCGTTCGGCGAGATACCCCTTGCAGCGTTCTGCCTCGGAGTGCTCTCTGATCCCATGGATCCTACCGACGCACCGAGGAACTCGCCCGCATCCCCCGTGACGCCGAGACGGACGCCGCCGCTCCCCGACGATCAGTTTGTGGGATGGGACGCGGGGCCCGATCCGACTACCGCGATCTGCGAGTACAACGTCGAAGGGGACTGGGAGCTGCGTCGAGATCTCGTCGAGCTCAGCATCGGCGGATCGAGCCAGTGCGCGATCTCGATCCCGGGCCGAGCGCTGTCGGCGCGGCACTGTCTGCTGGAGCGTCGTGCGCACAAGCTGCGACTGCACGACCTCGATAGCTCTCACGGAACCTTCGTCCGGGGCCGCAGGCTCGAAGGCTCGGCGGATCTGAGCCCTGGGGACATGTTCGTGGCACGTCCGATGACGTTCGTCTGCCTCAACGATGAGATGCGGCAGTACCGCCCCACCGTGTGGGAGATCCTGGGATCGCGTGCTCCCCGCTCCCCGGACTGGGTGATGGCCGAGGCGGCGACGGGCTCCGGGCCGCTGCTGCTTACGGGCGAAGCCGGGTGCGATCTCGACCGACTCGCGCGTGCGATCCACGCGATGTCTGCACGGCGACTCCGGAAGGCGGTCGAGATCGCCTCCGTGCCCCAGGAACGCGCGGCCCAGGTGGCGCTGATGCAGCAAGCATTCAAGACCTCGCTGATCCTCCCGCTGGGGCACGAGGCTGCACCGCTCGATCCGGAGTTCGTGTGGACGCTGTTCGATGCAAGCTTCGGCGCTCGGCTCATTGCCCTCGCGTCGAGTCCAGACATCGCACAGCGCGCGTTGACCGACGCCAAGGTCGGGCTGATGCAGCACGTTCCGGTGCGCCCGCTCGCGTACCGCGACGGCGAGATCCACAAGCTGCTGGATCGCCAGTTCGCGGAGCACACGTTTCACCTACGCACCGACGACCTGACGCCAGCGAATCAGGACGCGCTGAAGACATACCACTGGCCAGGCAACTTCGACGAGCTGCGCGGGATTGCTGACGCGATCATCGCGCATGCCACGCTGGGCGGCTTGCGCCCCGCCGCGAAGTCGCTGGGGATCTCGCACGGGACGCTGGCCCGGCGCTTTGAACGCGTCGGCCTGAAACTCCCGCTGTGCGGTCGGGACGAGTAGCCGGACACACGTGTCTCACAACTTCGGATCCGCCACGCTCGCCGGCGCGGCCTACGTCCTCTATTAGAACCTTAATCAAGCGGCGCCGACGACGAGGTCGGCGCCGAGATGGTCGATGTCCCCATCCACTTCGGCCCTCTTGCAGCTCGCGTCCGCGGCCTAGCTTTCGACCCGATCGTCGGTGAATTCGAAGTCGCCGATCAGAGATAACATTTCGTTGTCGAGTCCGGTGAGCAATGCAAGGAGCGGCTTTGCAAAGGCACCGTGTATGCGCCGCAGATCCTCGTCCGTGCTGTGCACCGTCTGATGCGCGACGAAGATCCGCGGCGAGATGTGGAGCTTGCCGCCGAAGCGCGCTTGCAGGGAGCGCTTCGTGTCCGGGCTCAACGCAAACGTCGTGCCTTCTCGGTTCGAGCTTTGGTGAATGGTCACCTTTTTGCCGTCGTATCCGTTTTGGACTTGAGCATCGAAGAAACTCATCGCTCCTCCGGAGGTTGCTAAAATGAATGGGTGCAGCTCGGGTCGTCGATCACGTCAGCAATCGAGGCCGCGACGACGGCCTTCTCGAGCCAGCGTTGCAGCTGTTCCAGATCCTTCTCGGCCAGGATGCGCTCGTGTGAAGCGTCCGGCACGGCGATGCCACGAACGCGCAACACGGTGAGCACAGAAGCCGCCCGTATCTCGGCGCGGCCTTCGGCGCGGCTCTCCTCCCAGGTTTTGTACTTGACCATGATGAACTCCTACTGAGTGCGGGCAGTAGCGGCGGGCAGTAGCGAGGAGAACCAGGGGCAAGGCCGCCGCCACATCACCATCAAACACGAAATCATACCCAACGAAAGGGGGTGTCTTGAGAATGCGTATTCGTGTCGATTTCGTGTCACAACCAAATGGACGCGTCGATCTGGCGTATCCGGCACCAGCCAAAGCTCGCGAAATTCCTCGTTTGGAGCGCTGTGGACTGTCGATGTCGTGGCCTTCGACTCCCGCCGCCCTGTCATCGAGGTTGCGACCGATACCCCGCTGGCGCACCCAGGTCGTCCATGACACCCCGTTCTTACCCCGTTCTTCTACCAGGATGTGCCCAATCCGCGTGGGGCATCGAACTGCCAGCCGGTGGCGATGAATGGCGCGGGGATCACCGGCAGCACGCTCACGCTCGAGAGAGCCGACGGTCGCAGTTGTGCACCGGTGACGTTCACCCGGTCGGTCGGAAGCACGCCGCGGGACACCTATACCGTGAGTTGCACGTCGCCCTCCGTGGCGGCGTGCTTGGAGAAAAACGAGACGCTCACCACGAGCCTGCCGGCAGGGATGTACAAGAGGCTCCCTTGGCAGATCTGTGGGTGCCCGACGTGCCTCGAACCTCCCTGCAGGCCGTTGGCGGTGTCCCACGGCCCGATCCGGCCTCCGGCTCTGGGCTCTGGATTCGACTACCAAATCTGG
>Ga0137459_1000794_pt1 | contig 10682 bp, 9 predicted proteins | sample EasRivERMGT700_2_FD_104908 | JGI IMG/M metagenome (GOLD analysis project Ga0137459, IMG submission 104908) | Soil microbial communities from meander-bound floodplain in the East River, Colorado, USA - East River MetaG ERMGT700_2 | ecosystem: Environmental > Terrestrial > Soil > Floodplain ... | reverse complement strand
TTGATTTCGGATGTGGGTCGCGCCATCATAGTGGCGATTGTAGCGGCGCTCGCCTACTTTGATCAACTGCAACTCTGGCACATCTACGCCACCAGCTTTTTCTTCGGCATGGTGGATGCCTTCTTCAACCCCGCCTACATCGCCATCGTTCCGCAGATCGTGGCCGCGGATGACCTGCCCTCCGCCAACGCACTCACCAGCATCAGTTCCAATTTGGGACGTGTCATCGGTCCATCGCTCGGCGCGGGGATCGTCGCCTGGGTGGGGACCTCCGCTGCCTTCGTGATCAACAGCGCTTCTTTCCTCATGTCAGCCTGTTTTCTGATCCCCCTGATCTTTACCAACATCCCAAGCCCGCAGCGTGAAGCGAGTCACATCCTTACCGATATTCGTGAAGGTTTCCGCGTGGTGACATCCACACCCTGGTTGTGGATCAGCATCTTCATCTTCTCACTCACCAACGTCACCCTGATCGGACCGTACATTGTTGCCATGCCCTTTCTCGTCAGCGACTTCATGAAGGAAGATGTCACCCGTCTTGGACTCATCCTCTCCATCTTCCCGATCGGATATGTGATCGGCGGCACGTGGCTTGGTCACTATAAAAAACTCCCGCGTCGCGGCATCCTGATGAATACCACGCTCGCTCTCGCCGCGCTCATGCTCGGCATCTATGGGTTGCATCTGCCTCTGTGGATTTTGATCATCGCCGCCCTGGTCAATGGCATTGCGTTGCAAGCAGGTTCCCTCGCGTGGACAACCATCCTGCAGGAGAAAATCCCCAACGACCAACTTGGGCGCGTCTCCAGCATTGACCAAATGGGCTCCATCGGACTTATGCCGGTGGGCTTATACATCGCTGGCGTACTCACCGAAACCATCGGACCCTCACCCGTCTTCCTGCTCGGCGGCGGGCTAACCGCGCTGGTGGCTTTGCTTGCAATTACCCACCCTGCCATCCGCAACTTGGATTAATGTACAAATAGAAAGTGGCTGTCATGAAGCCTTGGCAGCCACTTTCTAAATTCATCCCGAGATCGGGTGATCGTCGTAATGTCCCACCACGTCGGCGCTGAGCCAACCTTCGATATCCTTATTGAGGAACGCATCGTCAGGTAATTCAGAAATCAGATCGATCAAAGCCTGCCGTACCGTATCATAATGTGCGAACAGGTCATCATCAGACCATGTCGCAAACTTTCGTGTCAACTCCACGTTGAACTTGTCCGTTTCGGGGTCGGTCCACGTGAAGCCTGGGGTATCCAGAATTCCTGCAATGATGCGCGCGCTTTCCTCCCACCAGCCGACCACATGCGCCAGCAGATCATGAAAATTATCAAAACCCTGATTTGCTAAAAAATCCTTTTGCTTTTCAGTCTCCAGCCGGTTGAAGTCCGCAATATATGTCGCCCATTCATTCTCCAACATGTCCACCGTCAAAAAGCGACTCAACGCGACCAGATGTTCACGCGCATGATGGAAGATGATGCCATGCAGCCACGTCCGGACGCGTCGATTCTCGAACACCGCCTCATTCATTGCCCCGAGGTCTGCTCCCATTTTCTGACGCGTTTTCTCAAACTGGTCCAGGAACGCGGCTTCATCCACAGCCTTATACTTCGCAACCGCCTCAGCGTTGAACGCGTCGAAGTCATATTTCCGGCGTTCATACTCGCGCTCCTGCGCAATGGCAAGGATGATGCCCATGCCCTCGTCCCACCACGCCAGAATGTGCGCCAACATATCCCGGAACTGCTCATAGCCCATCGCTTTGACGCGTTTTGCCTGTTCGTCCCTGGGCAGGCGGTTAAAACGTTCGATATACGTCCCCCATTCGATATTTACATATTCCAGCGTACGTTGTTTGGTGATCGGCATTGAAAAACCCTCCGCAAATTTAGGGTGGAACCGTGCTACACTCAGTCACTCAGATTTTACCCCATGAACCATTGGTAGAAACTTTGAAATGATGACAAATGTCACTGGTACGAATGACACCATAAAGGGTTTAATAATCTAAATTACACCGGTCCAATACGCAACCAGTAACTTTCCCATACATCAAACCGACTAATCATTAACAGAACTCATTCCCCAAACCCAGATTAATTCCTTTGTCAGCCACTTGTTGCAATGTTGTATTCATGATTCAATTGCTTGTAAACCAGCCAATACTTATTATGATGATAAATAGATGATTGGATTACCCAAACGTAACCCCGGAAGTCTATTCCTGCTGGCGAAATTTGAGGTCGTGCTCATTGGACCCATCGGCAGCGGGAAATCCACCATTGCTGCATTGCTCTCAAAAAGGCTAGGATTACCGCGCCGCTCCATGGATGAAGTACGTTGGAAATACTACGATGAAATTGATTATGATCTGGATGTCGCCCGGCACAAGCATAACCAGGAGGGTTTTTGGGGACTCTATCATTATTGGAAACCCTTTGAAGCCTATGCCGTTAAAAGATTATTGGAAGACTTCAGAGATTGTGTATTCGATCTTGGCGGAGGAAATTCCGTCTATGAAGATGATGGTTTGTTCGAACAGGTCCGTGAACTTCTGGCGCCGTATGCCCATGTTATCCTGTTAATGCCCTCGCCCGACCCGGAAGAATCGCTACAGATCTTCAACACCCGCAACGAATATGACTCAGACAGCCAACGTGAAGTGAATGAGCACTTCGTCCGGCATCATTCGAATTATGATCTTGCCAAGCTTATTGTGTATACCCAGGGTAAAACCCCTGAAGAAACCTGTGAAGAGATCGTGAACTGGCTCCGGCGCGGGGGATAGATTCAGCGACACAAGTGTCACACTGATTGACTTGCTAAATTTACAAAATCTGCAAACAAACCATATGCTGTTTCGATCGGTCCGCCTTGCATGCCGGGTTTTTCGGAGAGGGTGATCGAGTAATCAAGGATCACATCCGTGCGGAGTGCGAGACCCGTGCTGGAGTTCATCATGCCATACAAAGGCGATGACGAGTCCACGAGTTGCGGTGCGACGCTGGCCTGCACTGTATCCCCAGTTTTTTCAGCAGAACAAACCAATTTATAACGTTTGCCCTCGGTTTTGGCTTTGGCGATCATTTCAGAGGTGATGCCGCGAATACCGGTGGGCTTCACTTGTTGTGGCGTCATCGGCGTATCCATCAACACGGTGACCAACGCCGCGACTTTGATCGCTGCATCCCAGCCATCCACATCGTTGGTGGGATCGGTCTCCGCCACGCCAATGGATTGGCAATATTTCACAGCATCTTCGTAGGATTCGCCGTTCTCCATCCGCGAGAGGATGATGTTCGTTGTGGCGTTGAAGATGCCTTTGATGGAGGCAAGTTCTGCCAGTGGGAACGCTTCGCGGAAGACCGAGAAAACTGGCGCGCCACCCAACACCGCGGATTCAAACCGGAAATTTTTGCCTTTTGATTCAGCCAATGCAGTGAGTTCACGATAGCCGTGGACAACGGGTCCTTTGTTGGCGGTAATGGCGTGCATGCCCAAATTCAACGCGGCGCGAATATGATCGAGGGCGGGTTGTCCCGTTTGGGTATTGACAGGAGAGTTCTCGAACATCACATTGGCGTTGGAGTGTTTAATTACAGTGAGGGAGTCTTGCACATCGAAAGAGGAAAGCTGAAAGATGGATTGCTTGCTTTCCACGAGTTCGAGAGCTTTATTCACATCGAGTCCATTTGGGTTCACAGCAAAGCCGTGACTGCCCGTCGCAATACCGGTGATGGAATAAGTAATGTCATATTTGGATTTCAGCAGATCGCTTTTGCGTTCGAGCAGGCGCGCTAATGAACGTGCGACGTTTCCGAATCCGATGAAGGCTAATTTGTAATGAGACATGTTGTTTTCTCCGTAGGGGTGAGGTTCTCTCGCCCTGGTATGGTGAATACGTACCTGGGCGGGGAGACCCCGCCCCTACAAAATCATAATGGCGGCCACGGCATGGCGCGGCGGTCGCGAGGTTGGCGGGGGAAGAGTCGCTTTTTGAGAATTGATTCGGCACGGTTGCAAAGTGCGGCGATCTCGTTCGGGCTGAGATGCGGTTCAAGGTCAGCGAGTAAATTTGGGCTTAGAGCGAGGCGGGCGAGTAAATCGTCAGGAATCTTTTGCCCACCGAAATCCCAAAGCACAGTGCGGAGTTTGTCATCTTCATGAAAGCAGATGCCGTGATCGATGGCAAAGAGTTTGTGCGTGTCGTTCTCGAAGAAGACGTGTCCGCCTTTGCGATCAGCGTTGTTGACGAGCAGGTCGAAAAGCACAACGGGGCGGAGCAGGTCTTTATCTTCGTTGGTGAAATTGAAGTAATGATATTCGGGATCGTAATCAATGAACTGTTGCAGCGAGCCCGCGCCATAGGGACCATCTGCGCGTAACATCGTGAACGGGACGATGTGAAAGCCCAACGCTTCGCTGATGATGTAAGCGGCGACTTCGCGATGCGCCAGTGAGCTTTCGGGGAAATCCCACAAGGGTTGTTCACCGCGTTTGGGTTTGTAGACAGCGGGATAGGTTTGGTCTTCGTAGGTGACATCCACCAGGAAGGTGTAATTCGAACCCAACATGAATTGACCTTTGAGTTCAAGGTCGCCATGTTTTAAAACTTGTTGGAGTTGTGTGGATTGGGAATTATCCATCGGTGAGTCAAAGGTTGAACGTCGAACGTCGGGTGTTGACCTTTGACGTTTGACGTTCAACGATCAATGCAAACGCCCATTCTTTTTGGGACAAAAATGACCGCCAGGTTCTTCGGGCTGCGCGCACTGCGGACAGATGGTACGTCCGCGCGACGCCACTTCCACGCCCCAACGCGCCATCATGCGGACCTGGGTGCGTGTCGCCCAAAAGCGGACGACGGCTGCGGTTTCAGGATCGTCTTCTTCGGTCAACAGTTCCTTGACGAACAAAACGACCATGTCGCGATCCTTGTCGTAACCAAGCCCGATCTCGCCGACGCGGAAGAGCGGGTCGACTGGCGGGTTGATCCGCATTACTTCTTCCACGTAATCGCCTGAAGCTTCAGAAAGATCCGGGTTTTGTTCATCGAGCTGTGAAAGGAATTGCTCGATGCCGATCGCCATCGAGTTCAATTGCGCTTTTTCAATGATGACAGTGATCGTGCGTTGATCCTGGAACGCCTGAAGATAAAACACACGCTGACCGGGTTTCCCGATGGCGTCTGCGGTGAGGTGGTCACAAGGGTCAACGTCAATTTCAAATCTTGGCATGCAAGCGAGTATACCAGACCCTCCCAGCCTCCCCAAATTTCGCAAGAAAAATTCAGGTGCTTATTCAAAATATAAATGGCGGAATTTGGGCGTCCGCAGGATTGCTTCGCTTAACGCGCCCGCAGGGCGGAGGGGGTCGGGTTATAATTTCCCTACTTCACCAAAGGAGCTGCCATGTACGATAAAAAACAACTAGATGAATTGAAAAGATCGCTGGATAAGTGGGAAGAGACCAGCTTGAGTAAGGCGCTTGCCTCTCTCCCTGAACGCACCGACGAATTCATTACGACCTCCTCCGAACCCATCAACCGCCTCTACACGCCGCTCGATGTAGCGGACAATGACTATGCATCCTCGCTTGGACTGCCGGGCGAATACCCCTATACGCGCGGAGTCCACCCGACCCTGCATCGTTCCAAACTCTGGACGATGCGCATGTTCGCCGGTTTCGGCACTGCAGAAGAAACAAATCAACGTTTTAAATATTTATTGGAACAAGGGCAAACCGGCCTTTCCATTGCGTTTGATCTTGCGACGTTGATGGGCTACGACACTGACCAGCCCGAAGCCTTGGGCGAGTTCGGTAAATGTGGCGTGGCAGTCTCTTCCTTGAAAGACATGGAAATATTGCTCGATAACATTCCGCTTGAAAAAGTATCGACGAGCATGACCATCAACTCACCCGCCGCAATTATCTGGGCAATGTACATTGCCGCCGCAGAGAACAAAGGCGTACGCCCCGATCAATTACGCGGCACAACCCAAAACGATATTCTCAAAGAGTTCATCGCGCAGAAGGAATACATCTTCCCGCCCGAACCATCCATGCGACTCGTCGTGGATACGATGGAGTACGGCGCGCAGAAAGTTCCGCAGTGGAACACGATCTCGATCAGCGGTTATCACATCCGCGAAGCGGGCTCGACTGCCGCACAGGAATTAGCCTTCACCCTCGGCGATGGACTCGAATATGTGCGTTGGGGTATCGCACGCGGCATGGATGTGGATGATTTCGCGCCACGGCTCTCATTCTTCTTCAATGCCCACAACGATTTCTTTGAAGAGATCGCCAAGTATCGCGCGGCACGGCGTATTTGGGCGCGTGAAATGCGTGAAACCTTCAAGGCGAAGAATCCACGTTCTTGGTTGTTGCGCTTCCATACACAGACCGCTGGCGTTTCATTAACTGCCCAACAACCTGAAAACAACGTTGTGCGTGTTGCGCTCCAGGCTCTCGCTGCCGTGCTCGGCGGAACACAATCGTTACACACGAATTCACTCGATGAAGCGCTTGCACTGCCCTCTGAACATGCCGTGACCATCGCGCTCCGCACGCAACAGATCATCGCAGAGGAATCAGGCGTAACGAATACGGTTGATCCGCTCGGCGGCAGCTTCTTCGTCGAAGCCATGACCAACCGCATCGAACAGCAGGCGTACGATTACTTCCGCAGAGTGGAGGAGTTGGGCGGAGTCATCCCTGCAATCGATAAAGGTTTCTTCCAAAGTGAGATCTCCGATGCGGCGTATCGTTATCAACGTGAGATCGATCAGGGCATCAGAAAAATCGTCGGCGTGAATGCATATGCAGAAAAGAAACCGCTTACGATCCCGATCCTCGAGATGGATCCAGCCGGTTATGAAAGACAGGTGAAGCGTCTGGCTCGAGTCCGCAAGACGCGCGATAATGGACGCGTCGGTCAGGCGCTTGATCGCCTGCGCATCGCGATGGAAGGCACCGAGAATACAATGCCACACATTATGGAAGCCGTCCACGCATATGCGACACTTGGCGAGATCATCCAAGTGATGAAAGAAGTCTTTGGTGTGTACGAAGAACCAACCATGATATAAGTGTAAACCGTCCTGCAGCATGACATCTGCGAGACGATCATTATCACCCAAAGGAGAAAATTTTATGGCTACCATTGAAACGAGTGTCAGCATTAATAAACCTGTTGAGAAAGTTTTTGAGTTCATCACCGATCTTGATAACCAGAAAAAATTAAGCACCTACATTACCGGTATCGAGGTCAGCGGACCCGTGCAACTGGGAACGAAATACAAGATCGAAACCACTTCCATGGGTCATAAAAACGTGACGACCAATGAAGTCGTTGCATTTGAGCCCAATAAAAAATTCGGTGTGAAGACTTTTGCCGCGCCGCCTGCTTCTGATGTCACCAACACCTATCTTTTTGAATCGGCGGGTGGCGGCACCAAACTCAGCCTGCAAATGGACGCGGTGCTCACGCCTCCCGGTGTGCCCAACATGCCCGGCATGGAAGATATGATGAAGAAACAAATGATCACCGGTTTGGATGCCACGCTGAACACCATGAAAAAACTGATCGAAGGTTAAATCTCAACAAATGCCCAGCCTCCCGCGGAACATCACGGGAGGCTTTTTCGTTAACGATGAGACCCGCGCAATCGGTTAGAATATTTGCGCTGGATATTCTGAGTTGATGGGTAAGCATTTCAGGAACACGCTTTCATGAAAAACCTTCGCGTTCTTTGCATCCTTTTTGTTTGGATACTTTCTGCATGCGGGATCGCGCCTGCGGCGCCGGTTCTTCCACCCGTGGAACTGATCACTGCGAACCCGAATGCTTCTGCCACTCCCACGCCTTTTCAACCGGTCGCTGCAACTTTACCTTTATTTGATCCACCCACCGCCACACCGACAGTTCCAACCTTCACGGCGATTCCAGTAACAGATACACCGCCCCCTACGCTCGCCTACACAGCGACCAACCTGCCGCCGCCCGTTCCGCCTTCACAATCCGCACGGACTCAATACTCGCTCTATGCCCTGCTTGATTATTATGGTCGTCAACTTGCTGTGGATGAAACGGTCACGTATACAAATCAAACTGGTGTAGCGCTGAATGAAATCGTGATGGCGGTTGAACCGAATCACCGCGGCGGCTTTACCCTCGAAAATATTTTATTCAACGGCAACGCGCTCAACTACGATATGAGCGGACATCGCTTCACTGTCTATTTGCCGCAAACCCTTGCGCCCAACTCACAGATCACGCTGGCGATGCGCTTCCGCATTGCCATTCCCGCAAAGATCAAAGAACATCCCTATGGCTATGATGTTGATCAGGTCAATCTTACAGATTGGTATCCGTTTGTCGTACCGTATATCAACGGCTGGGTCTTGCATGATGAATCGTATGTGGGGGAACATCTTGTTTACGATGCGGCAGATTTTGATGTGAACTTCAGAACCACAGATGCAGGCATCACATTTGCCACCAGCGGAGTCTCCGAGCCCAACGGCGAATGGACTCGTTATCGCCTCTTCGGTGCGCGCTCGTTCGCCGTGTCAGCCAGCGATCAGTTCAAAGTTGTTGATGCAACTGTAGGGACGACAGTAATCCGTTCGTATTATTATCCGGGTTATGAAGAGCAGGCGGCGGCGATCCTGAATGCGGCATTCCGTGCAGTGGGTTTCTGGGAGACGCAGTTTGCGCCGTATCCATATGGTAGTTTGAACATCGTGCAAGCCGATCTGAATGATGGACAAGAGTACGATGGTCTTGTGTTTTTGGCGACGAAGTTCTACAACGAATATAATGGTTCAGCGCGCAGTAATCTGGTGACGATCGGTGTGCATGAGATCGCGCATCAATGGTGGTTCGGTTTGGTAGGTAACGATCAGGCGATGGAGCCATGGTTCGATGAAGCGATGTGCGTTTATAGCGAAGCTTTGTTTTACCAATACATCTATCCCAACTCGTATGATTGGTGGTGGAACTTCCGTGTGAATTATTTCGGTCCGGCAGGCTATGTGGATACGACGGTTTATGAGCCTGCTACGTTCAGGGTATACGTTAACGCGGCGTATCTCAACGGCGCAAATTTCCTTGAAGCCTTGAACTATCGCATGGGCGATGAGGCGTTCTTCGCCTTCTTAAAAGATTACACATCCCGCTACGGACGTGGTCATGCCACTGCCTATGATTTCTTCGCTGTTGCAAGACAGAATACCACTGCGGATATTTCCGATCTGATCGCGGCGTATTTTAGAGGAAGTTATTAGAGCTTTTGAGAGCAGATTTCATTTTTTCTTGACTTTTTCCATGCATTCTCCATACGAAATATACGAGTAACTTAAAGAGTCACTGAGAATTTTTGTCTTGCCCAGTTTCTCTGGTAAAATCCCGCCTCGTTTGACTTGGAGGCAACATCTTTTATGGAACTTGAACACAGCACTATAGAAACAAACGGCATCAAATTACACATCGTGCAGGCGGGACCGCAAAGCGGCATTCCCGTCGTGCTCCTGCATGGCTTTCCTGAATTTTGGTATGGGTGGCGGAAGCAAATCCCCGCATTGGTGGAAGCGGGCTGCCGGGTCATCATCCCTGACCAGCGCGGCTATAACTTAAGCGATAAGCCCAAAGATGTAAGATCGTACGGCGTCTTCACGTTAGTGGATGACATCATCGGTTTGATCGATGCGTTGGGCTACGAAAAGGTCAATCTCGTAGGGCATGATTGGGGCGCAGGCGTGGCGTGGGCGCTGGCTATTAAATGTCCCGAAAGATTACATCGCTTGAGTATTATGAATGTGCCACACCCGGCAGTGATGAAAAGATTTCTACAACGCGATTTCGAACAGATCCGCCGCTCGTGGTATATCTTTCTCTTTCAACTCCCATGGCTTCCCGAAGCAGGAATGCAGCGAGATAACTGGCGTGGCGCAGAACGTTCTTTGCGCGGCACCGGCAAGCTGAACTCATTTACGGATGAAGATATCCTGAAATATAAGGAGGCCTGGTCACAACCCGGCGCGATGACCGCCATGGTCAACTGGTATCGTGCATTGATTCGTCACATGCCAAAGACGCCGGATGACCTACGAATCAAAGTCCCAACCTTGATGATGTGGGGCATGCAGGACTTTGCGCTGAGTCACCGCATGGCACGTCCCAGCATGGATTATGTGGACGAAGGGAATCTGATCCTCTTTCCTGAAGCCACACATTGGGTACACCTCGATGCGGCGGAGGAAGTGAATCATTACCTGATTGATTTTATTTTCGATAAGGCGAGTCAAATACCGATCAAATGAATTCGTAGGGGCGACCCATTGGGTCGCCCCTACGTGTTTAACCGCGCGCTTTGCGAATTACTTTCCCGGTACCGCGCCAGACAAATCGTAAAATTAAAAATAACACAACCAGAACGATCACGATCACAGCGACGAGATTAAAAGTGATCTGTCCCTTGCTGGGATTCGTTTGGACTTCGATGGCGAGAAAGTCTGTGCGTTCAATGGTTGAGCCATCGGGCGCAATGCCAGTGACGATGATATCCACGGCGTAGGTGCCTGCGGTTTGCGGAGTCCAGGTGGTGACAACATTTTGTCCTGTGGGGAAATTCAAGGTTTCGACATTTCCATCTGTATCTTTTATTATT
>Ga0137459_1000793_pt1:0-5000 | contig 10682 bp, 5 predicted proteins | sample EasRivERMGT700_2_FD_104908 | JGI IMG/M metagenome (GOLD analysis project Ga0137459, IMG submission 104908) | Soil microbial communities from meander-bound floodplain in the East River, Colorado, USA - East River MetaG ERMGT700_2 | ecosystem: Environmental > Terrestrial > Soil > Floodplain ... | reverse complement strand
AGCCCGAAGACCTTGGGACCGCGTAGCTTGTGCTGCAGCTCGCAGCCCGCCGTGATGTTGCCGTATTGATCGGAGCCGCCGACCTGCAGCCGACAGCCATGCAGCTTCGCGAGCTGCACGAAGTCGAAGGCCTGGAGCAGCATGTAAGAGAATTCTGTATAGCTGATGCCCGATTCGCTCGAGAGCCGATTACTGACCGAGTCCTTGCCGAGCATGTAGTTGATCGTGAGGTGCTTACCGATATCGCGGAGGAACTCGAGGTAGGTGACGCCGCGGGTCCAGTCGGCGTTGTTGGTCATCACGGCGCCGGTCGCGGGATCGTTGAAGTCGAGCAGCCGCGACAGCTGGGCGCGGATCCCGGCAACGTTGACCGCGAGCGTGTCGTCGTCGAGCAAGTTGCGCTCGGCGTTCTTGCCGGACGGATCGCCGATCATGCCGGTGGCGCCGCCGACCAAGACGATCGGACGGTGCCCGGCGAGCTGGAAGCGCTTGAGCAGGATGGTCGGCACGAGGTTGCCGACGTGCAGGCTCGAGGACGTCGGATCGTACCCGGCATAGACCGGCACGACCTGGCTGGCGAGGAGCGCGGCGAGGCCGTCGCGATCAGTGATGTCGGCGATGAGGCCGCGGTCGTGGAGCTCGTCGAGGATCGGCATCCGGCCGAACCTACCGCGGCCGTGTGGCGCGGCAAAGTCGCGGAAAGCCTCGGATCATCGGATTGCCTGCCGAGTCGTCCTGCGAGCTGCCCCACCTGTGCATGGCCACGGATTCATGGTTCCCGGGCAAGGTATTGCCGCGACCGCGGATCGCGTTCGCAGCTCGCGTGTCCACCGGTGGGCATGGTCGTGGATCTAGGGCGCCATGAAAGGTTCTGCCCTGCCGCGGACCTCGCTGTTCGCGGATGAGCCCGTCGGTGAGCTGCGCGGCCTCGCGACGCTGACCGATCCCGAAGACGTCACGGCGGTGATCGATCTGGCGGTGATCGGCGCACGCGGCGACGGCAAGACGCAATTCATCGTCCACGCCATCCGCGCGATGCACGCGCACGCGCCCGCGCTCGGCGGTCCCGAGCAAAACCTCAACCGGGACGTCTTGAAGCTGGTGCTCGATCCGCGCGCGACCCGGCCCGATGCGACGCCGCCCGGCGTGGTGCCGCACTTCACGTTCCGGATGCGGACGGCCGGGCTGTTCGAGCGCCTGAGCTGGCTCGGCGCGGTCCGGCTCGCGAGCCGCGCGACCGGCATCGCGGGCGCGCTGGGTTTCGGCGTCGCGCTCGTCGTGCTCGGCGCGGTGCTCGGCGTTTCGCTCGGGGCCGGCCCCGGGGTGATCGCCGGTGCGAGCGGCCTGCTCGTCTGTGGCCTGGCCGCGCTGGTGTCGCGCCGCCGGATCGCGCGGACGGGAGATGTGGAGGTCGCGTTCTGGGACGTGGCCGGCGAGCAGGTCTATTCAGCCGCGGCCGCCGACTACTACCACTTGCTCGCGCACCTCGTCGAGGCGCGGCGGCAGCGTGCCGAGGCGCTCGGCCGCGCGTACGCGTTCGCGCCGGTCCTGATCTGCAACCCGGTGTCGCTCGGGACCGCCGACGAGGGTAGCCCGTACGAGCGGATGCGTCAGCTGCTGCCGCTGTTCGCCGCGCTCGACCAGACCGCGGCGCGGGCGATGATCGCGATCAACCGCTGGGCGGTCGTCGATCCGATCTGCGCCCGCGGCGCGCTCCGCGACGAGGTGGTGTCGGTGTCATCGAGCGGCCGCGGCGAGGTGGCCGCGCCGGCGCGCGCGGTGGCCCGCGAGCAGGTTCGTGCGAACTGCCTGGATGCCGAGGATGGCCGCGAGCAAGACGTGCGCTTGACGTACCTGCGCTACGACACGGCGATCAAGGCGCAGGTCGAGGTGGATCGCGAGGCGGCGACGGTCGCCTACGCGTACGACGACGGGCCGGGGGCGTTCAGCGGTGCGGCCGCCACGCGGTTCCTGGACTGGGTGATAGGGCTGGTTCGCTGGCCGGCACCACGCCACGAGGTCGCGCCGGTAACCGTGGCGGGGGCAACCGCGGACGCGTCGTCGCCGTCAGCGTCGCGGTCGCCGGCGCTGGCGCCTACCCTGGTGCAAGCCGTGGTTCCGGTGGCTGTAGCGATGCCAGAGCCGGATGTGTGGGCGAGGCCGCAGGACCTGCCGGGGGCGCGATGACGGGTCGTGCGCGTGGTCTCCGCAGGGGGATGGCGGACGCCGAGGCCGCAGGACCTGCCGGGGGCGCGACGAAGGGGGGCGCGCGCTGGTCGCGTGGCTTCGGCCGGGGACCGGCGGAGGGCGAGCTTCGCGAAGACGCCGGGCCCGGGGCGGGGCCGCGATGAACCGCCACGCGTGGCTGCAGAAACATCCGAGCCCGGTCGCGATGCGCGGCGAGTTTCACTGGTATCCGGAGGCCGGCGATCGCGAGCTGCGGGCCGGCTTCGTCGAGCGCGTCCGTGGTATCGAGCCGCCGGCCGTGCTGTGGCAGCTCGAGCGCGGGCGGGTCGCGTGGGGCCAGGTGTTCTCGGCGACCGCGGCGCTCGATGGCCGGCGCTACGTCGGCCTCGTACTGAGTGTCGTCGAGGGCGACCGGCCGGTGGCCGATCTGCTCGCCACGCTCGCGCCGCCGGCGGCCGCGCCGTGGACGGAGGCGGCCGCCACCGAGTCGCAGGGTCGCGACCTCGCGGTCCAGGAGCTGGCGGGGGCGAAGCGCGCGAGCCGCGGCGACGTCGCCGGCGTGGCGCGGGCGCTGCTGTCCGGGGGCACGGCGAGCGTCGAGGATCCGACGAGCGCCGAGCTGCCACGGTGGATCGCCTCGATCGAGCGCGTGCTGCCGGAGCCCGGCGCGCGGCCGCGATGCGGGGTGTGGTCGATGGGCGGCGCGGGCGGCGCGGGTGGCGCCCACGACCGGGTCGCCGAGCTGATCGCCGCGGCGTGGCGCGAGCCGGCGTCGCACGCGGCCAGGGCGTGGACGCTCTTGTGCGAGCTCGCGGTCGCGCGCGGCGAGCCGGTCGATCGCGTCGGCGCCGCGCTCGAGGCGATCGATGCCGGCGCCGTGCTCACCGCCGGTGAACGCGCGGAGGTCGCGGGGGGCGCCGGCGTCGTCGACGTGCTCCACGCCTGGGGGCGTGGTCGGTTCGATCGGTCGCTGGTCGCCGGCACGCTCGCGGCGCGGCTCGCGGACCTCGTCGCCTTGCGTGTGCTCGCGCGGCTCGCCGCCGGGGACGATGCCGGCGTCGCGATCGCCGAGGCGCGCTGGTACGCGCTGCTGTCGGCCGCGCGCCGCGACGCCTTGCTCGCCGCCGTCGCGCAGCGCACCGCATCGCTGCGGGTGCTCGTCGAGGCGCACCATGGGTAGGCCTGCAAACGCTGCGCACCGGGGCTTGCTGGTACCCCGCCACAGAGCATCTGACCGGTTGCTCTGCGGAAGAGGCCCCGGGAGCACCCTCTGGTCCCGCCGCGCCTGTGCCAACGCGCAGCGCAGCGCCGCGGGCTGGGTCACGACGCGAGATAGATTGCACGGCCGGGTGGTGGATCGTCGGTTGGTCGTGGAGATGGCACCGCCCTCCATGCTCGATTCGGTGGTCAACGGACGCGCGGCGGACCCAGCCCGCGGTGCCAGCGCGCGTGTCCGCGATCTCCGGGAGCTCACGGCCCGCACTGCCGGCGCCACCGATCAGAGTCACTCTGGCGCGGTACCAGGTGCTCGCGAGCTGACCCCATCGCTCACGAGCGCGTGGAGGTCGCCGCGCGTGGTCGTCGCGTGCGGAAGCCGGCGCGGGGGCGCGCCCACGTGGGCGCCACGCGGGCCGTCGCGCGTGGTCGTCGCGTGCGGAAGCCGGCGCGGGGGCGCGCCCACGTGGGGGCCACGCGGGCCGTCGCGCGTGGGGCCGCCGGGCGGTGCGCCGGTGGACCGCTGTTCGCTGCAGGTGCGGCCGTGTGGCCGTCACGAGGGAAGTGGAGCTGTCGCCCTGGAGGAACCTCATGCGTGAAGCTGCGCGCGCGCTCGATGATGTCAGTGATCACCTGGGTGAGATCCTGCGCCGCGCCGACGAGCTGCTGGCCGACTGGTCGCGGTTCGGTGCGCAGGTGCGCACGCAGGTCGACCGCGAGGCCGCCGCGATCGGCGAGGTGATCGACGGCGCGGTCATGCGTGCGGCGAGCGCGGGGCTCGATCGCGCGATCTCGGACCGCCTGCGGGCCCTGACCACCGAGCTCGAGCGGCTCGAGCAGCGGACCCGCGCCGCCTCGCGTGCCGTCGTGGAGCACCGCGACGGAGATCGCCGCGTGCTGTGGATCGTGGTGGCAGGGATCGTGGTGGCGAACGCGTTGCTCGTCGCGCTGCTCCTGCGGAAGCCCGAAGCTGCTCCGGTGGCCGAGCCGATCCGCATCGAGTCCACGGCCGTGCCGCAGTCGACGGCGACCGATCCGGTGCAAGCCGTCACGCCGGCGGCGGGCTCGGCCGATCCGGCAGGCGCGGCGAGCGCCGGGAGCGCGACGGTCGCGTCGGAGCCAAAGGGGGCGGGCGCTGGCTCGAGCGTTACGAGCGTGGGGGCGGCGTCGGCTGGCTCGGGCGCGGCAGGCGCCAAGTCAGGCGCGAGCGCGGCACCGAATGCCCCGGCGAAGCCGACGCCAGCGGCGGCCAGCGCCGCAAGACAGGACGCTGGCGCCGCAAAACAGGATGCCGGCGCCCCACGGCCGACGCCATCGCCGATCGCGCTACCCCCCAAGGCCGGCAACCCTCGGCCGCACAAGAAGGTGCCGTGAGCGAGCTAGTTCCCCGCCGCAGTGGTTCTGACCGGTTGCCATGCGACATCGTGTGGGCTCGTTCTTGCCCATCGCCGACCTGCGGGAGAACGCCCACACGCGCGCTGGCGACCCGGGTCTGGGTCCCTCCCTCATCTGTCGACCACCGTATCACGATGATCGTCGGTGCCATCCCCACGACCGACCGACGACCCACCACCCGGCCTGGGAATCTATTTCGGTCG
>Ga0137459_1000791_pt1 | contig 10687 bp, 17 predicted proteins | sample EasRivERMGT700_2_FD_104908 | JGI IMG/M metagenome (GOLD analysis project Ga0137459, IMG submission 104908) | Soil microbial communities from meander-bound floodplain in the East River, Colorado, USA - East River MetaG ERMGT700_2 | ecosystem: Environmental > Terrestrial > Soil > Floodplain ... | reverse complement strand
CCCGAACGTTTAGAATGGGGCTCCATGAACAACTGCATTTGCCCATTTGCATAAGGCTTTGCCATCAGCCATCCATGTTTACCCTTCAACATTTCCCTTAATACATCAATATCTATGCCACCTCCATCGTTATCGTAGGTCGCCACTAATTGCAAAGAAGCCCCATTCTGTTCGGGCTGGACGGGTGCATCCCGTTGTTCGGCGACGCGTGTTTGCAATTCAAGAAGCTCTTTCAATTTTCTCCATCTTGCAACAGCGTCAGCCTCATATTTCTCTAGCCATGCCATCGCTTGAAGTATAGGTATCTTCACCATTTGCTACACCTTTTTTCCTTTCAAAGAGCCGGACAACGGGATTCCATCCCGCCTGCCGATGTTTGCCACATCGTAAACAACACAATCAACTGAGTGCGATTTTCTACCCCCGTCCGTCTGCATGATGTATATATGTGTCGCCTAACAGTCTCACCGCTGATACTCAGTATTGTTCCTGCCTGCTTGTTATTATTCCCTTGCGCCAATAATCCGACAATCTCCAATTGACGCGGAGTCAGTCGGCTTATTAAATCGGGTATTGCTTCAGGCGACAAGGTGAGGGGATTCATTATGCGTTTCTGGTTATCATCGCTTTGAGACTGTCATTTTCTTCTTTCAATGCTTTTATCTCATCGTCTTTTTGTTTTTGCATTTCTTTCACCGTGGGTGTAAATGTCCAGGTAATGCGAAATACAATTGCACCAACAAACAATGCGGAGCCGACCCAGAGATTACCCTGCAACGCAATAAGAGCCGCGCAAATCAAGGCTACTATTTTTGTGACGGCAAAGAACAATATACTAACCAGTATCCAAACATTTGTTTCGTTTATAACTTTATCTTTCATGATTATCCTCTTTTCTGTATTCGTTGCGATTTTGCATCGTCGCTCATCTGTTTGATCTGCGCGCGTTTGGTGTTGAAGAAATTCAACGCTTCAATATTGCGCTTATACCACTTCGGCAAGCCACGGTACGGGTTGGGATCTGCGAGAATATCCAGGGCTTTGCAAACTTCAAAACTCGCAGGCGTGTAATTTCTTTCATTTACGAACCGCCCCAAAGTTTGAAATGTGATCGCGCCATTATAAAAATGCGGACTCGTCGCCATCTCTCGCAAGGTATGACCAGCGAGAATTGCACCGTGTAGTTTTTTCTTCAATGCCCTCACCTTTGATTGTGAGAGCCTATATTGGGCCTTTCCGTCTCGTACTGTCAGTCTGCTCATCTCGTTTATCCTTATCCATGTCACAAGGCTGTGACACCTATCCTATTTTGAATTGTCAACCGCTAAATGGGGGTAAGCCCCTCCCCCTCCGTTATCATGCGTATGATTTCTCATGGTTATGATTGAATCATGGTCATTTTCGCCATGAGCAGGGGATTCGCCCGCATCGGGGGAGTGGAGCGGAAAGTCATAGCCACTGGGTAGCTTCTTAGTTTCCAACCACCCACACAGAAAATCGAATAACTCTCCCGTGGGTGCAAGTTGCCCATCATCAGTGGGAATAACGAAATCATTATCCCGTAGCCAGGCGCGTACTTTCAAGATCACATCACGGGTAAACAATGTATCCTTGCCTTCCCATTGATTAATTGCTAATGTCTTTTCACCTTGCGTGATGTTCTCTGCGAGTTCTGTTAGTTGCTCAGGTGAGCAAGGGACAACCACACGTAATGATTGGGTCCCATTGTCTTTTGTGTTCTTGACCCAAACGACAGTTTCCAATGGTGATTCTTTTTCTTCGGTCGGCTCTCGCTTCACCATAGGAAAACGAAATACAAAAACCACAACACCAATTGCAAATACGAATATAGCCAACGCCGCAACCATGTTTGCGATATATGTCAGCTTCCCATACTGCACGCGATTCTCCGCATCCCGCATTGCTACTAATTGCGCCGGTCCTTCTTTCGTCGCTGTCATTTGCGCGGCTATGATTTGTTGCTGTTGTGGGATCTGTGTGTTGATTATCGCCTGTTGTGTTGCGGTCAATGGAATTGAAGTTGCCGCCGCTTGTTGTGTCCATGACATGATAGTGAAATTATGTTGCTCTACAACTTGTGTCATTGCTAATTGCTCATTGAGAAGCCGCACATATTCCGCCGTCGCCATCGAATTAATTCTCCGTGCCTCGTCAGCTGTTGACTGTGCAACAATTGCAGTTTGTTGGTAATCGATAGTCGCACTGGGTACGATGGTGAATGTTGGTTGAGGTGTTTGTGTGGCAAAAGGATACTCAGTATTGTTTGTTATAGCCTGCGCTTGCACACCGCGATATTTGGACGTCGGCACCTGTGCGAAAAAGAATCGCACGAGTGACACAAGGATAAAAAGTAAAGAGCCAAAGAATAATATTTTTCTCATTCGCTAAACTCCATTACAGCCAGCAACGCGGCGCGGCAAATGGCGAGAGGCGCGGTATCTCCAAACGCCTCGAAGCCTCTCCCGAAATTACATGACCAATCGCCGCGCAATAATTCAGGATCGCGCTTACAAACCTTTGCAACATCACAACCCGTCTCATCACATAGTTTTTCAACCACTTCCCAAGCGTCCCCGATGTTGTCTGAATATTCCTTGTATGCCGTATATCGCCACTCAGAACAAGGGTCACACCACGAACGCGCGCCACAATACCGCATCTGACTACCGCAATAAGCACATGGACAATCGGTAGACGTGAGTTCTTTATTTGGTAAGTCCATCACAAAATGAGCAACGTGCCAATCTAATGTTGGACCTGCTGGGGCTTGTCTTATCTCGTCACGTTTCATAACTCACCTCGTCCCCATAGCATCTTACAAATCAGCAGTAACAAAACAAACGCTATGGTGATTAGAATTAAATCAATGGGTGTAATCATTTCTTCACACTTTCATACAACTTGCGCCATTGCGTCTTAAACTCAATTACGCGGCGGAGTTTGCCCGCGTTCGGTTCCTGCTGCAATTGCTTATTCAATAGAGCCATGCCCCAGCGATACGCACGGTCGGAATTTTCTTGCATGGCTTTACTGATAACAAACAAATCTCTTTTGTTCACAACGGCACTCCAGCAACCAGCCAGTAAATAACTATGCCCAAAATAATCAGAAACAAAATGCAATCGATCATGATGTTTGCTCCTCGGGAAATGGATTATAGATTTCACTTTCGTCTATCTCATAGGTCGTACCGGAATCATAGATAAGAATGTTCATAGCAATTCCATTTGTTGTTTTGGCTCATAAACTATATTGCCTTCGTTGTCATAAATTTTGCATCCGGTTTCATCAGCAAATTTACATACAGCAATTTCCATTTCATTTTCAATGTCACGTTTGGGTGCATCACACCACGGAACTCTAATAAGGGTTACGATAATATCTTTCATTAGCCCCACACTCCCACGGCCCGCGCCAACTCAGTGACAGCAACGGACTCATTTAGATTGTGCATACGTGCATATAAATTTATAGCGTCCATTGGCTTCATGTTGCAAGTTTCGCAACCGCACAATTGACGGCGGGCGTCAATCCACATGCTAGGATTATGGTCATCATGGAATGGACACAACGTTGCAAACCAGCGACCATCAACAGATGTTTTACGGACGTTGCTGAATAAGTTCTCAATCCTCACCGCACGCTTAACCTTAGTTATCAAATCCACGCCATCACCTGCAAATGACGCCGATTGAAAAGCATCGTACTCAGTATGCAACGGGATCGGTATTTGAATTGGCGCGATCGGAGTTGCAATAGTTTCGACAACCGGCGGAAACAATTCACAAGGTAAAAACGTATCCAACGAAAACACCTCTGGAAAAACATACTCATGATTCATTGGCTCGTACATCGCGCCTGATGGGTGGGTAGAGCCAGGTCCAACAACGTAACCATGATATTTCACATCCACGCCACGCCGCTTTTGATTGTTCCCCCCACCTGGCATCCGCACATATACATGAGCGCCTCGATTTGTTTTCACCATGTACGGCATGACCTCATAGACCCGCAGGAGATACTGAGTATAAAATCCATGCCACATTTCAAACGCATCGCGAGTATCGAAGTCGATCACGGCTAAAGAATTCCATCCACAAACGACACCATAATTCTGCCAACCTGATCCAAACCATTTGACAAGGTCATACTGAGTAGGCAACTGTGATTTATATTTCTCCCAACTTGCAATAAGTTGTGGTTCTTTTCCTCGATGGCGCAAAGGTATTACTGCAATCGCCATTGATAAAAACATTTTTGCTAGGTTAAGTTTTGATATATTCATGTTTCGTGTATCCTTGTTGTCTAAAAATTACTATACGAAAATTATCGGGGAGGCGGGGGAGAGTGGGGAGGGTCTGCCCTTTAAGACAGCTATTTTTACCCTCGCGCACACGTATAGTGTAAGATGGCTCTTAAAGGGAGTAGTCTCCCCACCCTCCCCAAGTCTCCCCCGAATCTTAGATAATATGTCTGACATTTTGCACCTTAGTTGACCATTGTTCAGCCATTGCGCGAGCGATACCAACAAACGTACGTGAACGTTCACGCCAACGGTTTTCACTTTTTGGCATAAGCCATACTCTCTGATAACGACCCTCCACGATTTCAGATGGTTGCAATTTAGGCAAGCCTTTGATCCATAAACAGGTAGCCTTGCTCTCGCCATGACCAAACTGCCACGGCTGGATTATTTGCGTGTACTTTTCGCCAATAATTTCTAGCGCGTACTTGTGAGGTATAGGATTTTCAACGGCAATTAGAGGGACAGGGGCATTGAGTAATTCACGAAAAAACTCTGCGCCCTGACGCATTTCATCCCATAGATTACGCTCTGCCAGCCAACGGACACCGGAATTAGCAAGGCGGGTGCAAGGTGGATGAGCAATCATCAAATCCCAACCATTACTCAGTATGGCTCTAACGTCGCCCTGATAATGATTGCCTGGAATTTCTGTAGGCAATAAATCACATGACCAGGACTCGTGACCGAGCGCGGCGAATGCTTCGCGGACAATACCTGAGAACTCACAAGCTACAAGAATTTTCATGGAACCACCGATGTAAACCCAGGCGGAGGAATTTCAACACCAAGCCAATAAACCACGCCATGAATTTTTCTTTTTTCAAATTTGAATCGTTTCCATTCTTCAGCCATTTTTGTGCTGCTCATTGGTAAATGTCCATTACGTTGACACCAATCCTTGTATTTGTCGTATAACTCCTGTGACTGTGTTCGACAGTTGGGGTCTGTAAGGTCAATCTTCGCGTTGATCTCATCAAGGAACACGGCGGCAATATCATTCTTATCCTGAAATTCTTGTGTAGCCTCACTGACTCCTTTTGGAATTTCAAATTTGCCACGGGTATTTAATCGCTCTAATCCGATTAGTGCCCAATTGAGAATGCCGGCACCCTCGAGTTTGATTCGCTCTTTTAGATCGGGATTTTTTTGATCTTCAGGTAACGATGGAAATTTGATAACTTTCACGCGCCGCATCAATCCATTATTTGCACTACTGACACGCGGTAAATCATTCATGGCCCATAAGATTTTTACTCGTGGTCTGATGGTCATGGCTTCTTTGAATTTTTCTTCAATACGTATTGGTTCGCCTGAAATAAGTGCGTTAAGTGTGTGAGTCATCTTCATGTAGCTGTCTGGATTCTCTGTACTCACTACGAGGGTTTTACCTGGCAGTTCTGAAAATGCAAAGCGTGATCGCTCTATTTCAGCCAATCCCAAATTACCCGCACGAGTTCCCAACATTGCCTGTAAGCCTTCAATGATGGTTGACTTGCCGCTACCTGGTGGACCTTGGAACCACACAGCTATTTCATGCCTTACATCAACCGTGAGTGAATAGCCTGCAAACTCCTGTACAAAATTAATCGCATCTGGAATCTGCTGAAGTGCATGTATAAAGTTTGGACACGTCGCTGCAGGATCATAATCAAAAGCAAGTTGTGAGGTTGCGTAAATGTCCGGCGTATGTGGCAATAGAGTCTTGGTCGGAATATGCAACACACCATTTTTACAGGGTAAGTAATCAGGGTTTGCATCCCACATATCAGCAGGGACGGAAATATCCACGCGGGCAAGCTCCATCACGCTACTCAGTATTCCTGCTGTTGATTTCACGCCTTCAGGTTTTGCTTTGTCGATCACTGATTTGATTTCCTGTTTGATTACATCTTTATCCACAGGCGGCCAGATACCATCTTTATATTTGCGCCATTCACCCATCCCCCATTTTGCTTGTCGGTTGTGGATGATCCAACGCGCGGCAAGTTGCGAATCATCGGGCACGCGGGTTTTTTGCGTTGTTGGGACTGCAAGCGGTATAGCCTGGTCATCAGGTGGCGGAGTATATGCGGGTTGAGTCATTGCGCCTTATCGTTGTGTCTCATGCAATAGTTATTAGCTTCAATGGATGTTTCAAACATCGCTATAAAAGCACCGTCTTTGAATACGCCCCATTGCTTTTCAGGGGCGAGGTAGTGATATGTGTACATGGGCTACGCCGTAAAATCGGGATGCTTGCTTTTCATATGCCGAGACAATTGTGTAAACTGACGATGGCAACAAGGACATGCGCCATTTTTGACACGTTTTTGCAGACGTGATTTTTCTTTTTGAACAGATGTGACTTTTTGTTCAGCCGCCATCAATTCCATTTGCGTTTGCGAGTGGCGGCGTTTTTCATCGTCAAGTTGCTTGCGAAGTTTTTCAGCATCGGATAACGCTGGAATATATTGGCTGTGACCGTTCGGGCAATACCACGATTTATGATCTTCTGAACGGGCGCGAGAAAAATTCTGAGGCAGACAATATGTAATGCCACACTCAGAACATTGACGTACTGTAAAATCTACATCAAGAGTAACGTTTGACATTTCAATCTCCTTTTATGCCGTCAACAAATGTTTAACAGTGGATTCGAGTTCTTTGACTTGTGCGGACGTGACACCTTGCCCGCCCGAAGCCTTGGCAAGACGCTGTAAGAACTTCTGACCGTCGCCGCCTTCTGGACCCACATAGATAGTGTCTATGCGGTTCTTGAAAGTTTTAGCAACCTTCAGCGCCTCTTCCTCACTGTTCGGCTCTCCATCGGAGATGACAATAAATCTCATGCCGGTTACATCGCCCATCTTTGCAAACTTAAGAGCCTTTGCAAGATCGGTCATGCTCTCGTAGTTAAACGGAATTCCATTGGGGCAAAAAATTACATCATCACTAAATGACAACAAAGCGAGCTTGCCAGGGAGTGACGCTTGCAAGTTTTTCAACTCCTCACAGGCAACCTCATAACGGGATTTCCCGCCACGGCTATCATGTTGTCCCATGCTTGAGGATGTATCCACGATGATTATGCAATCCGCATTGACAAAACTTTCAGCGATTGATTTACCTTGTTGTTGTGCTACGGCTCCTAATGAGCCTTGGATTATTTGAGTGTTCATTTTTTATTTTCTCCAAATGCGGCGGCTATCTCATCATATAAATCATCACCTTCTGGGTCGGAGCATGTTCGTAAGTGTCCTAAAGCCTTACTCAATAATCTCTCTGCTTCCGTTTCTTCTCGCATTAACACAGCTACTTTTCCCAAAGCTTCAGTAGTTGTGAAAACGCCTAACAACTTCTGAAATTGTTCAACAATTAAGGCGTAATCAATTGCTTTAGTTTGAAACAAATCCCGTTCTTTCGTTAATGTAGTAAGTTCAATATAGGCTTGTTTGAGATCCACATCTCCTATATAAACAGATTCGTGATATCCCAAAGATACACCGTCCATATATTGTTCTTCTTCGTCCCATGATTGAGAAGATAAAAGTTTTTCTAATTCATTCATGCCCACACCTCCGTAAATTTATCGTCACCTTTTTTCCAACTTACAACCAATACGCGACCACTGGAATCAGTCACGTCCTGCCATGCAAAGATTTTAGAGACTTGAAAAACCCCCATGCTTTCGATACCTTCACACATGATGAGCCCGCATCGCAACGGAGAACGATAACCATCTGATACTGAGTATTGGCTATCTCGCTTCGGTGCATTTTTCAAACTCATTTCAAACGCCAAACCCGCGTTGTAGCGTTCACGGCTTTTATTCAGCACCTCATACGCATGTTGAATTGCTAGAAATTGTTCCTGTGCGTTGTATTCTTTACATCGATCTGGATGCCACTGAAAAACCATTCGGCGATAACCTGATTTGATTTCATCGTCGGTTGATTCGCGTCTCACACCCAATACTGAGTATAAAGTTGGCATTTCATCAGGCGTAGCAGACGCATCGAACCAAGCACGGAGGACAGCTTCAGAGAAAACTACATTCCAGCCGCCATTAATCCAGCCGTACGCGCTTCGCTCATCACTTCCACGGTCTTTGGTTGTGCCTATATAGCGACAATCTAAGATTTGCTGTTTGATAGTTGGCTTAGTATTCACACTGGGAAGTAATGGCAACTCGTTAAAAACCCTCATGCAAATATCTTGCAGCGTTGTCCCATATTGCGGAGTTACCAGCCAGGCCTTATCACTGGGCCGGAATCGGCGGTCAGTCGCGGGAATGTATCGCTTGAGTTCGTATACAAAATCAGGGTCATACGGACAAGTTACCGCGATTGCGCCACTATCGGGAGTTAGTTTGCATTTGGTCATAATAAAAAATTCCTAATGATTGCTAATCCTGTGATTTGAATTTCACAGGATTATTATTTATCTTGCCTAACTAAGCCTTGCCTTGCCTTATCATCCCGGGTCGCATCTTGCCTAGCCCAGCCGTACCGTACCGTACCAAGCATAACCTCGCCCCACCCAGCCCCACCCAGCCTTGAGAAATAATTGCACCTCGCCACGCCGAACCCAGACATGCCACGCCGAACCCCAACCGACCAAGCCTTGCCTCACCCTGCCGCGCCCTATTGTGAAACTGTGAAACGTCCATATTGCGGACGCCAATCACCAAGACCAACTTGAATTCCTGCTGTTGTGAGCCATTCAAAAACACTCACGGGATTAATAAGAGTGTCGTCAATATTTACAGTTACTACCGTAGACCAATCCTGAAATATTGGACGCATCCGAGATATGCGGGCTTGACCAACTCGCACAATTGAACTGAAATGAAAACGATCATCTGTCCACAACTCGTCAGCAGTTCGCGGGCCGTCGTAATTGAGTTTTGCATGAGAAGTACAGAAGCATCCAGATTTTGCTCTCGGGCCTTCTTTTGATTTCTTTGCGCCATTCAAAATCATCGCATCAATCATATTCAGCGGAATAACCGGCCCTTCTGTGTTCATATATAAACCAGCCATAAATTCCAATCGTGCCATTTCTTCATAATCCGCGTCTATCTTTGCGCGTTTTGACGAAATCTGTTTGATCGATTTTGACCATTTGTTTGTTGGGTCTGCTGTCTGCCCGTTGTGCATAAGAAGCGGGGCGGATGCCATCAATTTGAATTTCAAAGTTTGCCAAGCCATGATTAATCTCCTGTCTTTCTTTTATGATGTTTTTTAATATTGTTGGTTTATGTTCTCTTTTTCCGTATCTATCCTCACGAATTGCATCGGTAATAGGAATATGACAACGAGAACACACGGTTATAAGATCGTCTTGAATAGACTCGTTTGGAATTTTGGAATAACTAGATGGGCGATGATGTACCTCCAGTCCATAACGTGTTCCATCTTCATCACAAAGGCGGCAGCGTCGCCCGTCTATTTCTAAACGGGCTTCGCGCTTTTCCTTCCACGATACAGAAGATATATAATCTTTGTATCTCATAACCTATTGAGTAACCACTTTCAAATTCTCATACACTGCCGCGATTTCTTCATCGGTCTGTGGAATATTTCCGCCATTGGATTCCATAATCGCCTCAGGACTGTACAAGGCCATCAAATCAGTCATGGTCATCTTTGAAGTTGCCACAGGTACATACTCACCCGATGTCAACCATTCGATCACAGGGCCGATAAATTCCGCGCCGGGCTTATCAACCTGCATATCAGCCACGGCACTGCACCGGCTTTTACTTACGGTCAGGATGTGCGCCCAATCCATATCGCATAAAACGTCAAACTCGTATTCCATGCCCGGACGTTGTACAGGTGACATGCCCACTTTGCGGATCACGGTTTTGCCGTGCGAGTCTTGTTCTTGCACATATTCCATACGGCTCCGCATCGTGGTAATGATGTGACAGGGACTTTGCAACATCGAATCAATCATGCGGTTGTGAATCGGCGTTACGTTACGCCACGCGTTCCAACCCTCGCCCGCTTTCATCTTCATTTCGAGCGCGCCGCCTTTACCTTCCCATGCGTGCGAGAGAGAGTCAACAACCAATACTGAGTACCCGAACTTTCCAGCGGCATTAATCGCCTCGGCATATCGATCTGGACTGAAATCTTTCAGTTCAACAACATCGAATTGAAACGGAATACCATCGGGCGAATCACCAACATATTTGCTTGCGCTTCCGTGTTCGGTGTCAATAAATCCCACCTTACCACCGTGGTTAAGTTGTTTGGCGAGGGCATGAGCAAAACGCAATGCGGTATATGTCTTGCCACTTCCGGCCGGGCCGTCAATACTCATTCGCAACTTACTTTGTGTTCTTGTAGCTTTTTGAAACATGTTAAATCTCCT
>Ga0137459_1000790_pt1 | contig 10706 bp, 20 predicted proteins | sample EasRivERMGT700_2_FD_104908 | JGI IMG/M metagenome (GOLD analysis project Ga0137459, IMG submission 104908) | Soil microbial communities from meander-bound floodplain in the East River, Colorado, USA - East River MetaG ERMGT700_2 | ecosystem: Environmental > Terrestrial > Soil > Floodplain ... | reverse complement strand
CTGACCCTCGCCGCCAGCGACACCCCACCACCAGGCCCGAACCATGCTCATTAACGCCCGCATCGACGGAGCCCTGACCCATTACCGCCACACCAGCGGAGGAAAGCCACGCTTCACCCGGTACACCACCACGGCCACCAACTTCGACAGCACCACCATCGACACCATCATCAGACAACTCCGCATCAAAATCCCGTCCGGCAAATTTTGGCGCGAGGATCAACCAGAGCCGGACGCGCCGCCCGACACTCACGACCCCATCGGTCACTACGACTCGACACCAGACTGACCCCCGCGACCTACGCGACATGAATCAGACCGTCCCTACCAACCACGCCCGCGCCAGCCCCGCGCCGCCGTCGCGCAGCGCCGGCGCGCCGGGCCCGCGCCCACCTTGCGCTTACTGTCGCGCAGAGATCCCGCCGACGAAACGCAAAACCGCCCGCACGTGCTCCAAACGCTGCCGCCAGGCGATCCACCGGATCGAACGTAACGCCCGGATCCTCGCGACCGCGACGCACCCCATGCGCCTCGCGTATGCCGACCCTCCCTACCCGGGCCGCGCTCGCCTTTACCGCGATCAACCAGAATACGCCGGCGAAGTCGACCTCGCGTCTCTCCTGCAGGAGCTCGACACCTACGACGGGTGGGCATTATCGACCTCTGCCGACGCCCTCCCTACCGTTCTCTCCCTATGTGTCGCGCGCGGCCGAACCGTGCGCGTAGCCGCCTGGTTTCGCGGACAGCGCAATCACAACTCTCTCTACCCAGCTTCAACTTGGGAACCTGTCATTTTTGCCGGCGGCCGACACGTGGCGCCAGCTGCTCATAGCGACGCATTGATCTACACCGCCCGGCCACGCACCACCGACCCCCGACAGCTCCTCGGCTCCAAGCCAGCCGCCTTCTGCTACTGGATGTTCGACCTACTCGGCGCACGCCCGCCGGACACCGTCGCCGACCTCTACCCAGGCACAGGTATCGTCTCCCGGTGCTGGCAAACCATCCTCAAACGCGCAGCGCCACCGACGTCGACGCGCGACGCCGCCCAGGGCACCGCGACGCCATGCCTTCCTCAAGCATCCTCCACTTTTCCATCCGCGCCGCCGGTACCAGCACGACATGAATAAAACCGTCGCCGCCCTTTTTGTCCGCAAGGACTCGATCTACAACACCATCCCGCAAGTCGATCCATACGACTACGACCGCGACGCGACCACCTACGCCGGTCCCTACCCCGTCATCGCACACCCACCATGCGGAGCATGGGGCAGATTCCGCCGACACGTCGAACGCGCCAGCGGTCGACGTGCGGAAGAGGAACGGTCACTCGGCCGCTTCGCGGTTCAGCAAGTCCAACGCTATGGCGGCGTGCTCGAACAACCGGCCTGCTCCTCCCTATGGGAGGATGCAGCCCTCCCCCTCCACGGCACCGACAGCCACGGCGGATATACCATTCAAATCTGTCAATCATGGTTCGGCCACCCAGCAGAAAAATGCACCTGGCTCTACATCGTGAACCGCGGCGCCCCTCTGCCACCCTTCCCTTACGACTTCCACATCCCCACAACCGGACTCCTCAAACTCGGCCGCGCCCAGCGCGAGGCTACGCCGCCGCACTTCGCCGCCTGGCTCGTCGCTATCGCCGCCGCCGCCAACACCCGCCAGGTCCAATGACTGCCGGCACGAATGGCCACACGTCGCAATGGCCGCAGGACCGAATGGCTAGCGGCCGCAATGGCTTCATCAACTGGCTGCTCGATCCCGTGGCTTCGAGCTCGAATGGCGCGCCGGCGCAATGGTCCATCGCAGGAATGGCCACTTCCGATCAAAACGCCAAAAACGTGCACGCGCCACTTTTTCGGGAGAAAATCCCTCATAGGACGCGCCAGGACGCACGCCACGTCCGGCCCCTTGCCTCTGCTATCCCCATTTTCAACCACCGGAGCCACCTGATGAAAACCGCCGTCATTGCCCTCACCATGCTCTTCTTTGCCACCCCCGCACTCCCCGCCGATCGCGAGCCCTGCATCGTTCAATTCCACAGCGCAATCGCTCCCACCCTCATCGTAGTCACCGTCGAATGCAAGCCGATCGCCACCGAAGTCTCCCTCTACCACAACGAAGCCTTAATCCAAAAAATCACCCTACCCCCACCCCTCAACCAACGCGGAGACCCTCTCTACTTCATTGTCTCCCCGGTCCCTGGCATCAATTCCTTCTACGCCGCGAGTAACGACGTGCTCCCCGAGAACGACGGCACCCTCAGTCAGCCACCACAATAATTATGGCCAAACTCCAAGGCCCTCTCTTCTCAGTGTCCGCTTCCGGCACCGTAGCTTCACTCCTCACCTACCGCGCCACGCAACACGGTCCAATCGCGCAGCTTTCACCCGTGCCGCGCACCGCGGCATCCTTCGCCCAACGCTCCGAGCGCGATCGTTGCGCCGCTTACGCCGCGTTGTGGCGCACGATGACGGTCGATCAAAAAGCGCCGTGGCTCGCCCTCGCCGTCGCGCGGCGCCGCGCACCGTGGATCTGCTTTCACAACGAAGCGACGGTGCAGCAAATCACACCGCCGGCCCTTCCACTTGTCCCGATGCAGTGACCCGGACCACGTAACCACTCCACGACTCCCGCGACTCCACGCACAACCCAGGCGCGGCAACCGCGCCGACAGCCGAACGCTGCGCGACTCCCAGTCACGCGCTCCGCGCATGTCAGAGGAACCAAGGTTGTGTGATTTCACATCGTAAAAGGGGGGAACCCCGTCACAGTCAAGGGTCAACCAAATCCTCTGCCGGCAAGCCGCGCCGACGATTTGAAAGCGTTGCCGGCCCACTGCCGGCGAGCCGCGCCGTGGGCCGCGCCGTCCGCCGGCGGCGCCCTTGACAGTGCCACCCCCCTTTTAATCCTGAAGCATCACACCGCCCAGCGAGGCGAAGTGCGACTGCAACCCTTAAGGAGATACAATCGTGAAACCGACTCTCGCATTGTCCGCTGAATCAGTGCGCCAACTCCGATCCCACTACGAAAACGACACGGCCCTCATTGCCGCCGCCGTCGAAGCGCTCAAAAAAACTCTCGCCGTCCGTGGCGCAGCACTCAACTCCCCCGCCACCGTGCGCGAATACCTACAGCTCGTCCTCGCACCGCTGAACCGCGAAGTTTTCATGTGCCTCTACCTCGATGCGCAAAACCGAGTCATTGCCACCGAGGAGGCGTTCCAAGGCACCCTCACCCAAACCAGCGTCTACCCCCGCGAGATCGTCAAGGCAGCGCTGCGCCACAACGCCGGCGCGGTCATCTTCGCCCACAACCACCCTTCAGGCTTGGCCGAGCCCTCCCACGCAGACGAAACGCTGACACAGGCCCTCAAGGCCGCGCTCGCGCTCGTCGACATCCGCGTGCTCGATCACTTCATAGTTGCCGGACTCGGCGTAATCAGCTTTGCCGAACGTGGCTTGATATAAAATACACCACACGCACCAGGCGTCCGCCTGGTGCGTGTTCGCATGTTCGCCCAACCACCGGAGCGACACCATGACCCACAACGCGACAGTATCGATCCACGCTGCAGCATGGGCGTCCCGCCTCGCCAGCGATATCGACGCCGCTAACAACCGCATCAGCATCAGCGCCCTTTCATTCCTTCACCCGACAACCACAGCCCGCGGCCCCTGGCCGGACCTTTACCGCGCGCTCGTCACAGCTCGGGCTCGCGGCCTCCCCGTCGAAATGTTCCTCGCCGCGCCACAGGCCGCACACCCGGCCACACGCCAAAACGCCACCACAGCCGCCCACGCCCACGCGCGCGACATCCTTGTCCACTTGATACCAGGCCCCCGCCTCTTGCACGCAAAATGCTGCGTTATCGACTACTCGATAACCTGGATCGGCTCGGGCAACCTCACCGCCGCTGCGTGCGGTCCCAACCACGAGCTCTATGTTAGGATCGACTCCCAACCTATCGCTGAACAAACCCGCGCCACCCTGCTAGCGCTCCTGACCTCCACTTAAACCAAACCACCCCGCACACCATGCCAACAACACCGAACCAAAACACCGCCCCACCCAGGACACTCGCGACCGTCCTCGAAAACTGGCATCACTTCCTCTCTTTCTACGTCAAGCACAACACCATCAAGACCCCGGTCGTCGAACTTCACCGCGCCTTCTACGCCGGCGCGGCAAGCACGGTCATGATCCTCGCGAACGCCGCCGGCGGTCAAAAACCGACCGGCGCGCTCGGCGCGATCGCCGACGAAATCACCGACTACGCGGCCGGCGCCCGCGAAATCAAAGCCTAACAATCATGTGGCTCTTCGACACCAACCCGCCACCTGACCAAGCCCAAGCTTTCGGCGAGCTTGTCAGCCCGGACCCTCAAGCCCCTATGACAGGCGGACGCGCGCGCACCAGGCGCGGCGCCCGCCAGAAAAAACCGCCACAACAACCATCAGAAGCCAAGATTCAGGCCCAGCTCACCGCCAGCTTGATCGTCTTCCGACTCGGCCGGCCAGACAGTCTCCCCGACGAACGCGCCCTGAAATACGCCATCGAACGCGAGATCCTCACCGGCTACTTCAACACCGACTACTTTCTTGAATGCGAGCTTCTCGACACGACCTACCTTTCCGATGAGCCCGACAGCGTGCCCGACCCCGCGCCACGTCCCTATGGTTACCGCATCGCCGGCAACCTGCCCACCGTCCCGACCTACCATAACGGACTCACTGCCGCCGGCCCCTCCCGTTACCAAGGGTTCCTCACCGGCGAGTATTTTCACGACCATCTTTTAGTCTGGTCGCGCCGCCTGTTCAACCTCCCGACACTATCACCTGACGGAAGGATTGAGCCGGCCTGGCACAAGTTCGAAGGTCAACTCACCATCAACACCGACGCCCGAGGCTCCCGCCCCATGTGCTCGGTCCTAATGAAATTCCGACTCACCAACCAGGGAGAAAACCCACTTCAATATGACGACTCCCCCACCTTCGAGCCGCTATCCTTCTATTGGCGTTTCAAGCCACCACTCGGCACCGCGCCCTATTACCACGTCACGCAACCGGTGCGCCTCATCAACAACGCCGGCGATCAGCGCAACCTCGCCACCGCCGGCCCAATCAACCGCCTTCTCGTTCTCGCCGCACCACGTCCAATGCTCGGCTACGGCCAAAATAACTGCTCCAGCATCGACACCGCGCTGACCGGCGACTCCAAAATCTACCAACTTGACCCCTGAATACGCCTGCGCGGAGGCGTTGACTTCCGCTACAGCATGAACCCCGGCCTTCCTGGACCCCACAACGAGCCACTCACCCTCACCGTGCCAAAATCACAATCAGTCTGGACCGTCGCAAGGCAATATCTCCAGGCCCAAGGCTTGTGGGGCGACATCGGCGCAATGACGCCACTCGGAGGCGTCCGTTACAATCACGACGCCACCTACATGACACAAGAACAAAATTACACCACTTCCGTTCCACAGGGATGGGTCCCGATCCGCTACCTTCAAAAACTGACCCCTTGCGACTAACCTCCTCCACTACAACCATGCCCACACCCTACGATCACCGAACCCGCCCCCCAAATCCGCGCCAACTCGGACTGCACATCAGAGGCACCTTTTTCCTTTGCCCCGATATGCCAGGCAAACCCTGCGGCCTATGGGTCTTTCAAGGCGTCCGCGCCGGACTCGGCAACATTCCCGGCTACCCGAAAAAAGACCGCCAGATACGCCGCTACGTCCGACCCGCCGACCCAAAGACACCACCGCAACTTTTTCGCCGCAACCTGTTTCGCGCCGCCATTCAGATTTGGAACGAGATGTCCCCAGCCGAACAAAAAGTATGGCAGCTCCGCGCCGACTATAAGCGCGTCTCTGGTATCTGCGCATGGCTTTCCTACGCACTCCGCGGCGGAATTGCCATCTGACTGGCCGCCTGGTCGCATGGCCCCTCGATCGCATGATCCAGAGCCGCGCCTCGATCGCTCCCAGGACTCCTTGCCTCAGCAACCGCGCCCGCCTATCCCTTACAATGTCAGCGAGCGCCAAGCGAGGCTCCGTCTCGCCGACGTTGCAATGCGCGGTCGCGCCGCGCTCCGCGACTACTCCAAAACCTGACCCCTTCAACCGGAGAACATCATGGTAAGAATCGTCGGACCGCTCCACTCGAACGCCGCCGCCGGCACCATTGGCAACACCGTCACCTTCACCAGCCACAACGGCCGCCAGGTCGCACGCGTCAACAAGCCGCGCGCCCAACCCTTCTCCATGAACCGCCAACAAGCGCAGAACATGTTCCGCGTTGCCGGTTACCTCATCCGATGGCTCTCCCAGGCCCACGCCGCGCAAACCGACCCTGGCTACTCGTGGCACGAATTTCTAACCAAAAACAACCCCACCACACTAGGCCCGCAAGGCTGGCTCACAAAAGCCCTCATCGGCGACAACGGCAACAATTGGAAGGCCGTCGACGCACTCACCTTTTCTTGGGGCGACGCCGACTATGAGATGCTCGACGCATACGCATCCAGTCTCACGCCGCCTATGGTCGACGTGGCCATCAAAGGCAGCCTGTTCGGCTACGACGACGTCATCGCCAACGGCATGGTCTATCTCCACCTTCAAACCGCTATGGGCTCTCTCGGCGCCTGACGAGCCGCCGCGCGCGCCTCCCCATCACCGCGCGACACTATCGCTTCCAACGCCGCGCGCCCCCAGCCGCACGGCTGCAATCCCTTGCAATTCGGCAAGAAACGTGCCAGGCTCCCTTTCGCGCGATCCTGCGCAACAAACTTTCTCGACCACCCAAAGGCCCAACACCATGAAAACCATCGCCTTCATTCGCCTCACAGTCCTCACCATCTGGCTCGCGCTGACCTCTTTCGTCAAAGACTGCGGCGCGATCCTCAATCAGCGCATCTTCGACTTCGCATGCAAGCACGGCTTCATCCTCACCGCCAAAGTCAACGGCCCCATGTTTTCGCTTTCCGCGTCCGGCAAGTTCGCCGACGCGCTCGTCTTCACCAGCTGGAAGGGCCGGCCCGTCGTGCGTCAGCTCGTCACCCCGGCCAATCCTCAGAGCGTAGACCAACAGGTTGCGCGCAACATCGTTCGCATCTTCGGAACGATCCAGAATTTCGTTAACCGCATGGCGGCCCTCTTCCCAGCCGAGCGCCGCGACGGTCGCGCCAACACCGACAAGGACGACCTGATCACCGCCGCGCCCGCCGGCCAGGCCTGGAACGGTAACCTGATGAAAGTCGGCATAGGCGCCGCCCAAATCAACTACGACGCGGCCGTCGCAGCTTGGGGTGGCGTCACCGACAAGACCGCCTGGACCACCGCCGCCGGCGTGCTCAGCGTGGTCATTCCCGAAGTCGCACAGATCGGCGCGGACGGAGTGCCGGAAGCCAACATGGCCGCCGGCGAGGTTTACTTCATCTACGTCTACACCCTCTACTTGATGGGCTTGTCAGCCCTCAAAGACGAAGTCCCCCCGGTCTGGGCGTAATCCACACCCAACCCCCCCTGGCGCGCCTTCAGCAAGCGCGCGATTGACCCCCGCGCCGGCTCCCTCCTTGCCGGCGCGGGCCACTGCCACGTAACCACGGACCCTGCCCATGGCTGCCGCACAATGGCCGCACCTAATGCGCCGCCGAGGCAAATACTGGCGCACGCTCATTTCCTGGAATGATTTCGTGACCCCTTCCGGCCGCGTCATCATCGGTATCCAAAACCCCCACGAAGGACCACTCGTCTACGGTCACATCTTCGCTTCGACCGCCGAAGCCGCCGCCCAGTCAGCTATCATCTACGCAGCGTGCCGCCGGCTCTATTCGGTTTTCCCGCGCCCCCCAGTTCAACACCCCTGACCCGGGCCCGACGTGAAGATGTCAATCCCCGCGTTTCATGCCGCTGTGGTCAAGCTCCGACGCGAATTCTCCGCGAGCATCACGTCATTAGGCCGCACCACGAAACGCAATCGCGCCGTAGGAGGAAACCCACGATCCTTTCATCTCTCCGACCTCGCGGCGGACGTTGTCTGCGACAATGCCGCCGACACCCCAACGCTCATCGCAGCCGCGCGCGCCGCCGGCCTCGATGCCGTCAATGAAGGCGATCACATCCACCTTGAAGCGGACCCACGCACTCCCAAACCGAAAGGATGAACCATGCAACGCCTTCCCCTCCCCGAACTTTGCCTTTTCGCCCTCTTCACCGTTGCCGGCTGCATGGCCATCCCAGGCAACCCCGAAAAAATGTCACCCGAGCAGCTCGCCGCATGGGCAAAAGACAAAAACGTCAACATTGCCTGCGCCACCGCCGCGAACATGACCGGGACCACCACCATGACCTACATGGTGATTGACAAGGGCGTGCTCGCCGCCGGCAACATCGCTCTCGGCGATGGCTGCAAGGTCAGCGTCACCGCCCAGCCCAAACCGTAACGCCGATCCGCGTTACCCTCCACCATGCCGCCAGCCCCCCGCCGCAGCAGAGCCAAGTCGCGCCTACGTCGAACCCTGATCGACCGGCACCACACCCACACCACCACCAAGTCGGTATGGATCGCGGCCATCGCCGCAATCCCTGCCACCATCCTCGCGACCGCGACGCTCCTACAAACCCTCCACCTCGAGCAGAAGGTTGACGGCCGCCTCACCCAACTGATCGAAACCACGCGCCGCGAGGCGGCCGCCACCGCCACCGTCAACGAAAAAAACCAGGCTGCGGCAACCACCCGCCAGGACGAAAACAAACCACCGGTCAACCCTCCCGGCCCTGGCCTCACCTACACGCCACCAGCAAAATCCGGCAATTAGCCGACAGTGGTATTATCATTTCATGCCACGAGTCACCGGACCCTTATTTTCGTGTGCCGTCATCGGCACCTTCGCAGGCGCGGTCATACATACAGGCCGCGCCAACAGTGACGGCTCGCGCGCGGAGACAACGCGCGCGAGCCCGGCACTCAAGTTCCGCCGCCGTCGAACGGCGCCGCCGCCGACACCAGCACAAACCACCGCGCGCGACCGCCTCACCGCGGCAACCGCCTACGCCAAAGCACCACCAGCGCCAGACATCCCAGCAATCGAGGCGCTTGCACTCGCGCGCCGCCTGCCTTTTTTTCAAGCCGCGAGCGCTTACTACTTCGCCCAGGCCCCCGCGACCGAAGGGATACTATGGGACGCTGGCGCGACCACATGGGACGCCGGCGCCACTACCTGGCCAGAGTAGCTCAACACCCGAGCCACCAACAGCGAGCCTAAACCATGTCCGCAATCGACCCCACCAAACCCACCACCACCACCGCGACCACGCAATCCGTTCGCGATAATTTCCAGGCTGCCGCCTCGGAGATTGACGCCCTCGAAGCGTCCAAAGCCCCCGCGTCCGTCCTCGCCGCCCACCTTGCAGACTCTGCCAACCCTCACGAAGTCACCGCCGCTCAAGCCGGCGCAGACCCCGCCGGGTCAGCCGACGACGTCGCCACCGCCGTCGCCGCGGGCATCGAACAGATCAAGCCGCTCGCCGACGCCCCGGCCACGCCGGCCGAAGGCCAGGTCTACTACGACACCACGCTACATAAATTTCGCGGCGCCGATGACGCCGGATGGAAAAATCTTCCACTCGGAGCCGTCCTCTTTTTTCTCACGACTCTCATTGCCACCGACGCGATTACCGACCCTCACTTCGAACCACTACCAGCAAATTCGCTGTCCGCCGGCATCCCCACCTCTTCACTTCAAGCGACCACTCCCTAAATGTCCAAACATCCGATCGACACCCTCCACCCTCCCGGGTTTCGTCCCGGCCACGCCCACCCCGAGGCGGATTACCTCGAACTCTCTCGCCTTTCCGCCAAGCTAGGCTTGCCGGTCCCACAGATCCACCTGACTCTAAGCGCTTGCGACGCCGCCGGCGCCCGCACCGCCCATTACCACGCCAGGTCGCACACCTTCAACCGCAACTTCTGGAATTATATTTTCGGCATCACCGCCGTTGCCCCGAACGGCACCGCGACTTTCGCCGCCGGATTCCTCGCCATGAAGGACACCGGCAACACTGTCCGCGCGATCAACTTCGGCGCCGGCGGAAACTACATGGCCGACTTCTTCGGCCAAGCTGGCGCCGCCAACTCAGCCCGCGGAATCGTCGCCGGCATCGGCTCAACAGCCGAATCCTTCGAGCACAACGCCTTGACTACGCAGTGCGTCAACGGCAACGGAGTCAACCAATTCGGCTACGACGCGCAGCTCGCCACCACCGTCGCATACACCGCCGGCACCAAAACTTGGGACGCTACGATTCGCCGGCTACTTCACAACAACAGCGCCGCGACGATCGTCGTAACTGAAATCGGAATAATTGCCTACGGTCCCGCCACGTTCAATTTTCTACTTCAGCGCGATCTTCTCGCCGTCCCGATCAACGTGCTTGCCGCCGGACAACTCACCGCGACCTACACCTACTCTCTCACCTTCCCGGCTTGATCCACACCGCAACCGACCAGAACCACCGCAACACCATCACCGCAAACTTAACCCTTCCACCACGCGGCAAAACGTCTTCGGTGTCTTTTATGCGGACCGGCAAAGAGCGCCGGCAACCGCAAAGCCACCGAAGCCAGCCGCTCCAAAGACTCTTCCGGCCACGGCCACGGCACCGGCGCGCGCTCCGCGCACCGGCGGGCGAG
>Ga0137459_1000789_pt1 | contig 10706 bp, 8 predicted proteins | sample EasRivERMGT700_2_FD_104908 | JGI IMG/M metagenome (GOLD analysis project Ga0137459, IMG submission 104908) | Soil microbial communities from meander-bound floodplain in the East River, Colorado, USA - East River MetaG ERMGT700_2 | ecosystem: Environmental > Terrestrial > Soil > Floodplain ... | reverse complement strand
TGTACTGCTTGCGCTCCTTGAACCAGTTGACCGCGAAGATGATGGACAGGATCACGGCCAGCACGATGATGCCGATCACGATCTGCTTCATGTGCGGCAGGATGCGGTCGAGAAACGACTCGCCTCCGATGTGCACTGGCTTCGGGGGCTCGGCGGGTTTGGAGACGTCCTTGTCGGCCATGGGCGGTCGGGCGGATGTAGCACCGGGGTCGGTGGCTCGTCAATTCGGGCCTTTGGACTGTGGCACGGCGCAAGGAGTTGCCCGGCCTGCACGGGCCCCCGTCCTGGTGAGATCCGCCCGCCGGAGCGGCCCTGGGGGCGGCCGGGGAAGCGATGGAGCGCGTTCAGTTATCGCTGGCGCCCTCGGCGATCCAGTCGTGGAGCAGCTTGCGCTCGTCCGCCGAGAGGTACGGCGGGCCGTTGAGCGGCATGCGGGAGCCGAACGGCGGCGCTTCGGAGACCTTCTGGTACATGATGCTCGCGCACGGCTCGCCGCCGACCACGATCTGGGTCCCCGAGGTCACGCCGCCCGCGCGCAGCGAGGCCAGCGAGCCGAGGTTCAAGCCGATGATCTGCGTGGCCGGGCCCACCCCGGTCGACGTCGGCATGTGGCAGACGCAGCCGCCCGGCGAGCGATTGAGGAGCGGCCGGATCTGGGTCGAGAACGAGACGCGGACCTCGGGGTCCGTGTCGGTGTCGTCGCACGCGCCGGCCAGCGGCGGACCGACCTCGGGCGCGCACGAAACCATGGCCCCGATCGCTAGCCCGAGGAGCCCGAAGACCCCGAGCAGCCCGGTGAGCGCGACCCGCGATGTCATGGCATGCCGTCCTGGAACTGGAGTTGCAGCAGCAAGAGGGAGCTCGTGATCTGAAAGTTTGCCACCGCGGCCGTCGTGCCGGTGATCTCGCCGGTCGGCCCTCGCAGGAACAGGTCGCTGTCCTGGGTGATGTTGGCGGCCAGGACGAGAGGGGCGAGATCGACGTTGACCACCACGCTGACCGGCGTGTAGGTCGTGACCATCGCAGGCGGCATGGTCGGGATGGTCGCCTGGAAGATCGGCTGCGAGGCATCGTAGGCCCCCTTCTGCACCTCGCGAAGGAAGCTGACCTGGCTCACGGGCAGCACCAGCGTCCCGGTGGGCTGGATCCCGTTCGCACCGCCGAACCGGAACGCCTGGACCGTGTAGCCATGGGCGTACATGGTCTCGGGCAGGGCCTGCAGGTCGACACCGCCGATGTCCAGCTTCGTGCTCGGCAGGACGACCGGGCTATCGACGAACCTCTTGAGCGGCAGCGGCTCCTCCACGAGGCCGAGATCGATCGCGTCGGCGAGCGCTTCCATGGTGGTGATCAGCTCACCGGCGTAGGCGTCGGTCACCACGACCTGGTTGATGCCATGCAAGGGGCTATAGCCACTGTCACCGGGGATCGCGTCGAGCAACGCCGGGTGATCGATCGGCGACAGCCCGGCCTCGGTCCTCTCGAGGAACACGTAGATCGGTGACGGTGCGCGGGTGACCGGACCGAACGACCAGAACCGAACGGGCACGCCCGCGGACATGCCCATGCCGCGCGGCACGACGCCACCGCTCATCGTGAAGGCCGCGTCGTCGAGGCCGTCGTTGAGGGTGATCTGGACCCTGAGATCGGGGTTGCCGATCGCGTCCGGGACCGGCGTGCCCGCCGGCAACAGATGCGAGCTGGCGCCGGGCTTGTCCTCGGCCAGCGGATCGAGGCACCCGGCAGTGACCCCGGCGGTGACCATGATTGCGGTGGCGGCGGCTGCGATGCGCATGATCTGCTCCATGTCTACAATGCTCCCGTGAGCGCGAGGTGGATCGCGACCTCGTCCTGGAAGTCGCTGAAGTCGTACAGCTCGGCGCTGAGCTTGATCCGGGTCGCGCCGCGGATCCGAACGCTCGCGCCGACCGTGTACCGCAGCAGCGCGCTGTCGGACCGCAGCTCGCTGGTCCGGACGACGTTGCCCTGGCGGCGCAGGCCGTCCCAGCGCACGATGCCGTCGACCCCATCGACGACCGGCAGCTCGAGCTCGGCGTAGAACCCGTGCTTCACGAAGTACGGATCGTACGTGCCGTCCGCTCCAGGTCCATACTTGAACTGGAGCGCCGGATCGGTGCCCAGCGACATCTGGGTCCGGCGCACCAGGTACTCGGCACGCAGGAAGATCCGCGAGATCTGGACCATCAGATCGACACCGGCGACCTGGAAGTCCCGCTTGTTATCGGGGTCGTAGGTCCCGACCATCGCCGAGGCGCCGGCGGTGACCGTGGTCCGGTCGTGGACGTAGTCGAGCGTGACGCGCGCGCCGACCGCCGGTCGCGAGTTGTTGTCGAGGTAGTACGTCTCTCCGGACCGCGACAGCTTGTACGCGAAGTCGATCGGGTCGCTGGCGGCGCGCGGCCCGCCCACCGCATACGCGGCGTAGCCGAGCTGGATGGCGTCGGAGAAGAAGTGCGTGCCGCTGAGCTCGATGCCGTTGTCGACCCACGGCGACGGCAGGATGCCCATGTTCCAGTCGTCGGTGCGCAGCATGCGGCCCATGTCGTACGGCAGCGGCTTGTCGCTGGTACGGTGGTTGGCGGGGTCGTGGCGCACCGGGAACGCACCGAACTGCGGCGTGAACCGGCCGACCCGGAAGCTCAGCTCGTCGCTGACGCGCAGATCGAAGAACGCCATGCCGACCTCGACCCCGTGGCACGCGACGCACAGCTTGACGCTGGCCGACATCTGATCGCCGAAGTCCTGCGTGACCTTGAGCGAGGCCTCCGCGGTCGCGGAGTCGAGCGCGATCTTGCGGCCGATCGACTCGGACGGGATGGCCATGTAGTCGAGCTGGATCGAGCCGGCGAAGTTGCGCTCGACCTTGTCGGCGAACGCCGGGGCCACCGATGCGGCAGCGGCGACGGCCACGAGGCAGGGAATGGAGGCACGCGGGAACTTGGTCATGACCGCCCTTGCTTGCAATCGATGCAAGACTGTTCGATGAACTGCAAGCACCGGAACACGACGTCGGCGTCGTTCGGCGAGATCCCGCTCGACGGCTTCAGCCGCATCTGCTCGATGGTGAGCTGCCATCGCCGGGCGCCGATCCCGCGCGAGAGCACCACGCGCTCGATCGGATGGCAGTGCGAGCACTTCATGGTCGCGAACGTGCAAGCTTGCTGGATCTCGGGCGGCGCGGTGGGCGCGCCGACCAGCAGGCCGCGGGGCGTGTCGGCGCACGACGCACCGCATAACACGAAGACCAGCGCGGCGAGCCGTGCGGCGTCCCGGCCGATCCGCGGCTTCGTCACGACGGCCGGAACCTGATGACGACGGCGACCTGCACCGTCCCCACGTCGGGTGCTTCCTGGGTGCGGATCTGGCCGGCCACGCCGGCCGCGCAGGTGGCGAGCGAGCCGAAGCTCGCCCCGCTGGTCGCGACCTGGGTGGCGAGGCTGTTCTCGTCGATCTCGAACGTCAGCCGCAGCTCGACGGCCGGCGTCGCCCCGCCGGCGCGGGCGGCGGTGCGGTAGCACGCCCGCAGCGCGCCCAGCGTGCGCTCCACGCTGCGCCGCACGATCGAGGGCGACAGCGAGCCCTTGACGTCGAGGCTCGCGACCGAGGGCGTCGCATCGAGCGATCCCGGGCCGACGGGTGCGGTGGGCGTGATCGGCGCGCCGGGTGTCATCGGCGCCGGCGGCGCGTCGGGTGTCATCGGCGCCGGCGGCGTGCCGGCGTCGCGTGCGCCGCCCGCGGCGGGGCTGGCCGGGCGTCCGCCGTCCGGCTCCGGCGGAGCCTCCGCCACCTCCATGCGCTGCGAACCCGACGGCGGGGCCTCGGCGGGCGCCGCGAGCCGCCCCGTCGAGCCTGCCGCGGACGCGATCACGGGGGCGGGCTTGGCCGGCCGCGACAGCTCGCGCCGGATCACCGGCTTGACGCGACCGATCGGCTCGTTCGCGACCGCGGGGCTACGCCCGCTGCTGGGCGCCGCGACGTGCGGCTCCGCCGGGGCGTCGGTGGTCACGTCGACCGGGGCGGGATCGCCAGCGCCTGTGGGGGCCGCCGCCACGGCGGGGGCCGAGATCGGCGTGGGCGTCGGCGAGGCCACGTCGGTGCGCGGCACCGCGGCTGCCATGGTCGGGCTCGCGGGCGGCGGTGCCGCCGGCCCGGTGGTGAGCTGGTGCACGAGCAGCGCGCCGGCGACCGTGGTCGCGAGCGCGGTCGAGATCACGATCGGGGCGCGCCGGCGCTGTGGCGCGTTCGGCCCGAGCGGCTGCATCCCGGGCAGCGAGCCCGACAGCGCCGCGTTCGGTACGCCCGACGGCACCGCGAGCGCGGAGGTCGACACCGCGAGCGGCGGCGGCTGGGACGCCCGCGCCATCCGCTGCGACTCACGGGGCGCGCCCGGCGGCACCTCATAGGAGGCGCCGGCTTGCGCCTCGATCAGCAGGCGATCGGCGCCCATCGGCAGCGCGGCCGTGAGGTCGCGCAGGAGCGCGTCGATCGACGGATAGCGATCGTCGGGGCGCCTGGCCGCGGCGCGCTCGACGATCATCGCGAGCTCGGGCGACAGCTCGTGGTTGATCGCGCGAGGCCGGGCCGGCAGCTCGATCAGCTGCATCTGCAACACGCGGAGCTGACCATCGACGAACGGCAGCCGCCCGCAGATCATCAGGTGGAGCAGGATGCCGAACGAGTAGATGTCCGCGCGCGGGTCGGCGGGATCCCCCCGGAGCGCCTCGGGGGCCATGAACACCGGGCCCGCGACCAGCTCGCCCGGCACCGAGCCGGCCAGCAGCGATCTCGTGAGCCCGAAATCAACGAGCTTGACGCCCCACCGCCCGTGGCTGCCCTGGACGAGGAAGATGTTCTCGGGCTTGAGATCGCCGTGGACGATGCCCTGGGCGTGCGCGTGGGAGAGCGCGCGTGCGACGGGGAAGCCGACCGCGACGACCTCTTCGATCGTCATCGGACGCTCGGCCAGCCGCTGGTCGAGCGATGGCCCGAGCAGCAGCTCCCTCACGGCGTACGGCCGCTGGCCGACCGCGACCCCGACCTCGGAGATCACGGCGACGTGCTCGTGATCGAGCAGGGCGGCGGCGTGGGCGGCCTGAGTGAACCGAGCTCGTGCCTCCGCGCTCGACGTCAGCTCGCGCGACAGCACCTTGGCCGCGAACCGGGTGCGCAGCGTCTGGTGTTCCACCAGGTACACCACGGAGGTCGCGCCGACGCCGATCGGCTCGAGGACGCGGTAGTCCTTGCCGAGCGTCGTTCCGACGAGCTCATCGGCTCGTTCAGGCAGCACGAGCAGCCCTCATCGCGGGATGAATCTCGCCCGGAATCCCCTTTGATGACAACCAAATCCGATGTCGGACTGCACCGATATGGGAGGATTCCCACATCGAGGATGAGTTACAACTGCGCGGTGAGGAGCGGCGCCCTCGTGATCGTGGCCCTGCTGGGGAGCACAGCGCATGCCGATGGTGATCGCGCGATCTCGGTGGGCCTGGGATGGGCGACGTTCTCCACTCCCGGCAAGCCGATGCGCAACCAGGCGCCGCCGACGCTCAGCCCGGACGCCGGGGGCGCCCTGGCGGTCAGCTACGAGCGCTCGGTCAGCACCGACGTCGGCCTGCGCGCCGAGCTCGCCGGGGGCGTGTTCTACGGCGGCGGCCAGACGATGCAGGGCACGACCTCGTACGCCGTGCTCGGCGACGCCGGGGTGGTGTTCCGGTTCGACGTGCTGAAGTACGTCCCGTACGCGTTCGCCGGGCTGGGCGGCGTCTCGGCCGGCGGCGGGCCGATCGACCGCGGCACCGACTTCGTGCTCGTGGTCGGCGGCGGCCTCGACTGGCTGCGCAGCCGCGAGCGCTCGGTGGGCCTCGAGGCGCGGGTCGCCAGCTTCGGCGGTGACGTCACCGTCGTGACGTTCGGCCTGCGCGGCACGCTACGCTGGGGCTTCCTCTGAGCAAGCCCGTTCGATTCGCGCGACTGGTACGCGCCCCATCTCGGCTCACCGCCCGGCATCGATCCCGCGTCTGACCTATCCCCGAATTCGGGCGGTTGACTCCCGAATTGCGAGGGCGTCTATTCCATCCAAGTCAGGGATCGTCGAAACGCGTCGTCGTATGCATAACGCGAGGCAGAGAATTTACATCGTAATCTCGTTCTCGTAAAATTAGAATGCGCGTATTACCGTTAAATATGCGGCCATCCGATGAGGCGGTTAGTGGCTCATCTTGTCCTGCCTTCAGGGAATTGACAATTTTGAGCGGTACTCTGCTCCGACCAATATTCATAGCTAGTAGTGCTGCGCAATGTTGAGTCGCTGTGAATGTGACTTAGCGGCGGTCTTTTTATCTCGTGCTCCTCGCCATCCTGTTCCGGGTTGAGTTCCGCGTGAATGTGTGCGTGCTCCTTGACGCCATCCGTGCTGTCGATAACCAGCTCTAGCTTCCTAAGCCTGTACTCCTCCTTGATCGGCGGGAGTTGTCTCCGGACAGTTTCCGCGGTGGCATTCGTCTGCTTTAGGAATTGCGTCGCTTCACTCGCTGCCTTGGTGACGTCGGCTTGCTTCTGCTCCAGCGTACGATCGTCCTGGTCTGGCTGTTCGTCGCCATCCTTGCCGCCCGTGAACATCGCCATGACGCGCGCGATGAGCGCGTCGATGGCCTCGTCCACCGCCTGCTGCACGTCCTCGATGATCCTGCGCATCTCCCCGGCGATGCCGCCGAGGCCGATCAGGTCGGCGAACAGGCTGATCGCGATCGGCACCAGCTGGGCCAGCGACTGCTCGATCCAGCTGGCCGCCCCGGAGATGTCGCCCGCCGCGATGTTCGACACCGAGTCGACGACCGCCTGGACGAGCCCGAAGATCCGCTGGGCGTTCTCGCGCAGCCACTGGTAGGCGTTCCACGCGGTCTGGATCAGCTCGAAGATCGCGCCCGCCGGGTTCCACATCGTCGCGATCTTGAGGATCGCCTGCTGCACCACGTTCTGGATCAGCCAGTCCTTGATCCCACCCACGACCATGTCCCACAGGCTGGACAGGTCCTGCTGGATCTTCTCCCAGAGCCCGGCGAACCCGCCGGTGATCAGCGCCTCGACGTATTGCGCGACGAACTCGAGCCGCTCGGTGTTCTCCTCGCCGATGAGGTTGACGACCTTGCCGCGCAGCCGCTCCCAGATCAGCCCCAGGATCTGCGCGACCAGGTCGAAGATGCCGGCGATGTCGAAGCTCGCCGGCATCCGGATCCCGGCCTCGGCGAACGTGCCGAACAGCCACTGCACCATGCCGGCCTGGAGGTGGGTCCAGAAGTTCGTCCCGAACTGCTGGAAGCCCAGCTTGACCGCGTCGATCAGGTGGCCGACGAACGCGCCCGGATCGTCGATGATCTTCTCGATCGCGTCCTCGGCCTGGCCGATCAGGGCGTAGAACGCCGCCGGATCGATCCCCAGCGCGCTCAGGATGCCATCGAGGACCATCCTGGCGACCAGCGACCAGTCGCCGGTCATCACCGCCTGTGCGAACGTCACCGCCGCCTGCACCACCGCCTTGAACACGGCGATCGCCGCGTCGATCGCCGCCTTGAGGCCGTCGCACAGCGCCGTCACCGCCTGCGTGAGGCCGTCGGCGATCGCGGTCACGGCCTCGGTGGCCGCGGTCACGGCCTCGTCGATCAGCTGGTTCAGCGCCGCCGCCAGCTCCGGAAATACCGAGCCGATCATCGCGGTCACCGCCGCCTGGAGCCAGTCGCCGAGCTCGGTCAGCGCCTGGCACACGAAGTCGCGCGCCGCGTCGATCAGCTGGCAGGCCGCGTTCTTGACCTCGTCGAGGATCGCGCCGATCGCCTGGCCGATCGCGTCGAGCGCCTGGTTGATCTCGTCGGCGATCGCCTGGATCGCGTCGCCGATCGCGCTGGCGATCTGATCCCACCAGCTCTGGTTACCGGCCTGGTCCTGCGCCTCCTGCTTCCTGCGGGCGACGTCGGCCTCGCCTTGTTGCCGCTGCTCCTCGGCCCGGGTCTGCGCCGCCCGATAGTCGGCGTCGACCTTGGCCTGATCGCCTTGCAGCCGATCGTTGATCTGGCCGATCGTGGCTTTCTTCCGGTCCCCGGCCAGCTGGTCGAGCTGCTGGACCTCGGACTGCTGCCTGAGCAGCGTGTCGGCCTGGTGATTGGCGATCTGCGTCCGCGTCGCGGCCACCCTCGCCTGCTGCTGCTGGTCGGCGTCGGCGTGCGCCTGCGTGACCTTGGCGTGCGCGTCGTCCACCGCCTGGGCGCGATCGGCGTCGCGCTTGACCTCGGCCTCGACCATCCTGGCCTTGGCCTCGGCCAGGCTCGCGTCCATCCTGGGCCTGGCCACGTCGTCGAACGGCGCCTGCGCGCTGGCCGGCAGGTTCCACGCCTTGAACCTGGCCATGCCGTCGACGGGTACCAGCGCCGGCATCGCCCCGGTGGCCTGCGCCGCGGGCACCTCCAGCTGCTCGTCGAGCTTGACCGGCTGCACCCGCGCCGCGCCGGGCTCGGCCACCAGCCGCTGCTTCTCCGCCTCGAACGCCGCTGCGCCCGCGGACGCAGCATGCTGGCGATCGCCGATCGCGCGCATCGGATCGGCCTGGCCGGCCAGCTCGGTCACCGGCGCGGTCCCCGGGTTGGTCAAGCCGTCGGGTAGGGTCGTCGGGAGCGCGTTGATCGCCTGCCGGGCGTCGGCCTGCTGCTGCGCAGGGTCGGTGCCGGGCTGGACCGCCGGCGCGGCGGCGTCCCCTGCGGTCGACGGTGGCAACGTCGGGGTCGGCATCGGGGTCGCGGCCGGGGCGTGGTGCCCGCAGCCGGCGGTTGCGTCGTGGGCGTGGGTGTCGGGCCCCCCGCCCCATCGCCCGCGGCACCCGGGACGTCGCCGCCGTCGAGCACGACCGGCAACGGCGGCAGCGCGCCATCGAACGCGGCCTGCTCGGCGGCGGCCTGCGTCGTCGCCTGGGTGCCGGCCTGGCCCCACAGCTCGGTCGCCTGCTGCGACGGCGGCGCCTCGAACGTCTCGACGTACGCATTGGGGGGCGAGGCCGGCGCCGGCGCGGCGGTCAGCTCCGGCGGCGGATGCGCTGCCGGCGCCTGCGGTGCCCACGCCGGTGGTGCCGGTACGGCGGCGTCGGGGGGCGTGTCCCGGTTGGCCAGATCGAGCCGCTGCTGCTGGGCCATGAGCATGGCCGCCCGATCGCCGTCCGACGCCGGCTGACCCGATGGCGCGGCCAGCTCCGGCGCGGCGCCCTCCGGTGCATGCAGCTGGAGCACGGCGAGCCTGGCCCGCAGATCGGCCTCGGCCTCGGCCGGATCGAGCGTGTCGCCCGAGTCGAGCCCCTTGGCCGCTGCGCGCGACAGCTCGCCGCGCTGCGCCTGCGCCACGTGCGTCAGCTCGTGGACCAGGAGCTCGTCGCCGCGCGCGGTACCCGGCGCGTACTCGCCGCGCGCGAAGTAGATGTCGTTGCCAACGCTGAGCGCGCGCGCGTGGTGCGCCGCCGCGACCCGGTCGGCGGTATCGTCGGTGTGCAGCCGCGCCGCGCCGGCCGCGTCGTTGCCCACGTGCGGTCCGAGCCGCGCCGCGACGTCGCGGGGCAAGGCCGTGCCTGCCGAGCCACGCTTCCGCAGTGCCGGGTACTGGAGCGCGGCCATCGCCTGCATCACCTCGCTGGCGCCCGGCAGCTCGTGTCGTCCCACCGCTGCTTCGGCGGTCTCCGATTGCTCCGCTGCTTCGGCATCCTCGCGTGCGACCGCTGGCTCGCCGCTCCTCTGCGCCCACCGCCGCGCCTCGACCGCAACCAACGTGTCACGCCCCGGCGTACGGATTGCCAGCTCGTCCGTGCCCCACAGGCCCGGTGCCTCGCCGCCGAGCTCGATCCCGACGCGCGTCATCCTGCCGACGTCGGGGTGGAGTCGGCCGCCGCGTGCGGCGATGCGAGACGCGATCTCGTGGAATCGCTGCGGCGCCTGCGCTGTGTCACGCCGGCTGTCTCCGTCGGTCGCGTCCGCGCAAGCTCGCGCCCAGATCGCGAGCGACAGCTCGCGAGACAGCTTGTAACGAGCCCCTTCGGCAACAGAGTCGAACGGCTCTCGGGTGCGTTTGCGGTCGAGCTCGGGGCCACGCATCCACTTCGTCATGGCCTGCTCACCTCTACCTCACTGATACCTCACGTGTCAGTACATCAGGCAACTGTCTCGCAGCAATGACTTTCTCGGCAGCGTCCGGATTCCCACCAGACTGCAATCATCAAGTAATACTGTCGACGGCGTCGCGTGTGGGCGGAGCTAGAACAACAGCGTTCCTCAATAATGACAATGTGCAGTGGAGAGTAAGCGGCGGATCGGCCTGCGCAGAAAATTGCGTCTACAGAAGAAGTGGCCCTCATTGGAGGGAGGGTCGCCACCACGCAGCACAGCGACATCCTCCGCGGTCGAGTCACCAGCCCGCGGAACGTGAATTACGCCTCAGACAAGATTTGATGGCTGCGGTGGATTCAAGCGACCAAGCTTGGTCGACGCTCAGGTCTTGCACGGCGGTGCGCGCACGACAGCCGGATCGACCGTCGCGATGCGGCCGTTGCCGGTGTACCGGCGTTGAGGGCCGTCCGGCATCCGTCCGTGGCCGCGGCAACGCGCAGCGCAGCGACCCGGGCTGGGTCACCGACCGAAATAGATTCCCAGGCCGGG
>Ga0137459_1000788_pt1 | contig 10714 bp, 10 predicted proteins | sample EasRivERMGT700_2_FD_104908 | JGI IMG/M metagenome (GOLD analysis project Ga0137459, IMG submission 104908) | Soil microbial communities from meander-bound floodplain in the East River, Colorado, USA - East River MetaG ERMGT700_2 | ecosystem: Environmental > Terrestrial > Soil > Floodplain ... | reverse complement strand
GCTGCCCACCGCCAGCACGTGTTGCGACAGCAAGATCGCGTGGATGCCCGCGAGCGCGGTTCCGAGCAAGAGGTTCATCGCCGGGCCGGCGACGGCCACGAGGATCTTCGCGGTCGACATCGAGACCTTGCGGGTGATGCGATGCGGGGTCCATTGCACCGGCTTGCCCCAGCCGAAGCCGCCGCCGTGGCCGGTCGCGGCGCCGTAGATGCTGCCGATCAGCGGGAGCAGGAACGTGCCGATCGGATCGGCGTGCGCGAGCGGGTTGAGCGTGACCCGGCCCTGGCGGCTCGGCGTGTCATCGCCGAGCTTGTGCGCCATGATCGCGTGACCGAACTCGTGCAGCGCCACCGAGATCAGCAACACGAAGACGTAGACGATGATCCAGCGGATTTGGTGAGGTGTGAGGTCCATGCCGGGCCCGGTCGCTGGACTATGGACGGACGCGGTAACGACTGCAACCCCCCAAAAACTTGCGCGCGGCGGCAGGTCGCCGACGATAGGGCATGGCGCGCCGGCTGAGCCTCGACGAGGCGGTCGATCTGTTCCTCGACCACCTGAAGGTCGAGCGCGGCCTCGCGTGGCTGACGCTCGATGCCTACGGTCGCGACCTCGCGCGGTTCGCCGCGTTCCTCGCCGAGCGCGGCCGGGCCGAGGTCGATGACATCACGCCGCTCGACGTCACCGACTTCCTGATCATGCTCGCCGGGGCCGGGCTCGCCGCCCGCAGCCGCGCGCGCACCCTGGTCGCGGTGCGCGGCCTGTGCAAGCACCTGGTCGGCGAGCGCTGGCTCGCCGCCGATCCCGCGACGCTCGTCGATGCGCCGCGGATCGGGCGCCGCCTGCCCGGCGTGCTGGGCGAGGCCGCGGTCGCCCGGCTGATCGCCGAGCCCCCGGACACGCCGCGCGGCCGGCGCGACGCCGCGATGATCGAGCTGGCCTACAGCTCGGGCTTGCGCGTCTCGGAGCTGGTGATGATGCCGCTCGCGGATGTCAACCTGCACGCCGGCTTCCTGCGGGTCACCGGCAAGGGCGGCAAGACCCGCGTGGTCCCGCTCAACACGGCCGCGCAGATGCGGATCACGCGCTACCTCGAGGAGGATCGCCCCGGCTGGCTGCGCGATCCGCGGCAGCGCGCGCTGTTCCTGACCGAGCGCGGCGGGCCGATGACGCGGCAGGGCTTCTGGAAGGCGCTGCGCAGCTACGCGCGGCGCGCCGACGTGCGGCTGCCGGCGGGCGGTGTGTCGCCCCACAAGCTGCGCCACTCGTTCGCGACCCACCTGGTCGAGCACGGCGCCGATCTGCGCGCGGTCCAGGCGATGCTCGGCCACGCCGATATCTCGACGACGCAGGTCTACACGCAGGTCAGCCAGGCGCGGATGATCGAGCACGCCCGCAAGCATCCGCGCGCACGCTAGCCCCACGCTGACAACGCTGCGCCGCGAGCTCGCGGGGCGCTTCGCCGAGGCGACACAGCGTCGCCGGCGGTTCGAGCTAGTATTCGGCGCATGACGATCGGCCGCGGCGCGCTCGCCGTCCTGCTGTGCGCCGCGCTCGGGTGCGGCGGGCCGCAGCGCCCCGTGCATCCGGCGCTCCTCGTCGGCCGCACGCAGCACTACCAGCCGCTCGGCATGAAGGCCGACGCGGCGCTGCCCGGCCAGGCCGTGATCCTCGGGACCGACGACGCGGACGGCTCGACGGTGCTGCCGCTGCCCGCCACGACGAACACCGCGGTGGTCCACGCGATGGTGGTCGAGCGCGGCGGCGCCGAGCCGGCGACCGGCGGCTGGATCGCGATCACCCTGACGACCTCGCCCAACCCACCGGCGCCGGTCGCGCCGACGCCCCTCGCGGCGACTCCGCCGACCGCGGGGCCGCCGCCGACCGTGGGGCCGCCGCCGACCGCGGGGCCGCCGCCAGCACCGGGTCCCACCGTGCCGGGCACGGCGACGGCCGCCACCGCGACGGCCACGCCGCCCGTGCCGGCCATCCGGTCGCCGCAGGTTGGCACCGGAGACCCGCCCGCCGGTGCGCGGTGGCGCGCTGGCCTGTGGAGCGCGGCGCTGGTCGCCGCGACCACGCTCGGCAAGGACCTCCACGACGTCACGTTCTCGGCGGTGCCGGCGAGCCCGGTCGACAGCGCCGCCGCGTCGGCGCTGATCGCCGCCGGGTTCCTCGCGACGTTGACCGGCGCCCCGATCGATCCGCAGGCGACGCTGGCCGGCACGCTCGGTCCCGACGGCACGATCGGCCCCGCCGCCGGGATCCCGGAGCAGTTCCTCGGCGCGCTCGGCCACGGCAAGACCCGGCTCGGCTACCCGAGCGGCATGCGGCTCGCGCGGTCGCAGGTGACCGGCAAGGACGTCGACCTCGTCCAGCTCGCCAGGGCTCACCACGCCGAGGCGATCGAGCTCGCGGACGTGTACGACGCCTACCAGCTGCTGACGCGGCACGCGCTGCCCGCGCCCGTGGCCGTCGGAGAAGCGGACATGGCGCTCGATCCGGACACGCTCCGGGGTCTCGACGCGGCGTACCTCGCCTGGCGCGCGCGGCTCGCCGGTGAGTGGACGCAGCTCTTGCACCTCGAGCAAGCCGGCCGGCTGCCGGCGACGGTCGGCTTGCTGACGCGGCTCGCGCAGGATCGCGGCGAGCAAGCCGAGGCGCTGTACCGTGCCGGCAAGCTCCCCGCCGCCTACGGCCGCGTGCTCGCCGCGTGGGTGTACGGCGCGGGCGCGAACGCCACGTACGCCGTGCTCGCGCAGCTTGCGGCCGGCGATGTCGACGGCGCGGCGGCCGCGCTCGCCGCGCCGGACACCGCCGACCCGGGCGCGATCTTCGGCAAGCTCGCCGCGCTCCGGCCGGCGACGCTCGGCGGCCACCTGGCGATCGTCGCCGCCTCCCAGGCCGCGCTCCGCGGCTGGAGCTACCACGTGTTCGGCGCCGGGGCGCTCGGCGCGACCACGCAGCTCCTCGCCGGGCTCGAGGGCAAGTCAGCCGCCGAGCTCGGGTCGGCCGTCACCGCGGAGCTTGTCGCCAACTCGGTGGCGCCGGCCGTGCTGATGAGGCTCCGCACGATCGCCGAGACCACGGTCGCCGACCTAACGCTCGCGCTCGAGCCCGACCAGGGGGTTCCCTATACCGGCTCGCCGCCGCACGTGACGCGGCTGGCGGCGGCGTTCCAGGCCGCGACCGCCGCCGCGCTCCGCCACGCCGACGCGCTGCTCGTCGCGCCACTCGCGCGCAGCGCCGGGCTCACCGACGACGCGGCGCGCCGGCGCGTGGCCGCGGCCGAGCCCGGCTACCTGATCGCGGACGCGCTGGCTCACCTGTCGTCCGGCGACCTGCCGCGCCAGCTCGCGGCGTCATGGGGCGAAGGCTCGGTCGGCTGGAGCCTCCTCTTGCTCGCGGGTCACGCGGCCGCGTACCACGAGGCCGCATTCCTGATCGCGAAGTACGATGCGCTCGCGGTCCACGTCGGCGACGCCGGCCGGATCGACGCGGTCGCGCAGCCCGAGGCGTTCCGCACGCTGCTCGCGAACGCCGGGCGCACGGCCCGCGCCAGCGCGCGCGCCGCGCGGATCGCCACCGGCGCGATCCCGGTGCAGGCCAGGCTGGCCTACCAGCTCGCGGCCGTCGAACTGACCGGCAACCTCGACGATCAGGTCCACGCCCTGGCCGATCTGTGGACCGCCTCGGCGTTCTGCCGGATCGCGGTGATGCTGGCCCGCCACTGAGGCATACATGCGCGGGCTGCTCAGATTCTCGCCCCGGTGGGACCGAGCCGAGAACCTCGGGCGCGCGGTCTCGCGTGTACCGCTACTTCGAAAGCGCTACATCGCGGGCAACGATCGGGTCGACGCGCACATTGTGGGTAGTCTGCAGTTCCGAAACGATGTCGTCATACAAATCAACCGGAATAATGGCTTCGACCGTTTGCCCGAGGGTTGACAGTGAGCCGAGATCTACAGATGCGCCTTTGAGGGCGATGGTCTTGGCGACATGAGAGAAACACCCATGGAGCGTGTCCTTCCGCTCTTGCCGAGAGCCCTCGATAACGCGGGGTTGGCGCAGCTCCACCCGTGCCCTCCATGGACCAGGTTGGCAGATGATTGAAGCCGATCGAGATAGAAATCACCTGTGCGCCGGCATCGATTGCCTGGTCGATTCCTTTGAGGATGTCCGTGTGCTTGCCAGAGCCGTTTGCGCTCAGGACCTTGATATTGAGCAGATCAACTCCGGGTGCGACGCCTGGATAGACCGAATCACGAGAGGCGATCGACCCCGCGCAGTGCGTGCCGTGACTGCCGGGAATATTCGTGCTCTCACCGCAGGTCGAGTACGACTGCTTGACCTTCAGGTGCGGGTGTTGGTCGTCTGCGCCGGAGTCGAGCACCGCAACCGTTACGCCGCTCCCGTCGAGATTCGGATGAGTCCCGCGAAGCGCAGCAAGCTCGATGTCGACCAGTGCATCGTCCATCTGGACCACCTGAACCACCGGATCGAGCTCGAGGTGCTCGACTTGCTGATGGCTCATCAGCAAGTTGACCTGATCCGGAGAAAGGTTGGCCTGGAGCGAATTCGCAGAGTACAGCATGCTGGCATTGGCGCCCATCACTCGATTAAGCATGTCATGGACGTTCGCCATGTACGAGTGCACTCTACTGCGATAACTCTGCCAACGTTCCTGGTTCTGCGGCAGAAGCGTCGGCAGCTTCACCACGACCGGCAGCCTGCCAGAGGACTCATCGCCGCCGACATCGGCTACCACGAAGGCCGCCGCCTGAGGCCCGCCATTCTTTGCAGCGACCATACGGCCCAATGCATCTCCAAGCAGAGGTCCAACTCTCGACATTGCAACCTCCTGATGTTGTCAAATTCAGATCTTGCTCGCTCCGCCGCGTCTACGTGGGAACTGCGCAGCTGCTGCGAGCTTACACGCCGCGGAACATCGCGGCGTCAGATCGGTACAGGGAAGATCATACTGGAACCGCACCGCGATGGACGGCGCGAGGCGCAGCGTCGCGGAGCGTCATGCGCTCCGGTGCCGAGACCGTCCTGGCCGTGACGGCCGGGCACGCGACCGCCGAGCGAGGAGGCCGGCGAGCACCACGATCGCGCCCGCGCCGGAGCCGGAGGTCGTCGAGCAACCGCCCGTGGTGCCGCCGCCCCCGTCCTCGCTGCCAGCTCCGTCGCCGTCGCCGATCGTGATGTCGGCACACTGGTAGTAGAACGAGTTGTACGGCACCTGGGTCGTCATGATCTGCATCAGCTGCAGCGTGCAGTTGCTGCACGGCGTGGTCGGCAGCTTGATCGACTGCGTGTAGTGTCCGCCGACCTTGTCGGCGATCGGCTCCATCAGCGTGAACGCGAAGTTGTCGTTCGGGTTGTTCGGGTTGACGAACACGTCGTCGCCGTCGTTGTCGAACGCGATCCGGTAGTGCCCCGGGTGGTCGACGGTCTCGTCCCACTCGACGGTGATCATCTCGCCCGGGGCGAACGTGGCGACGTTCGTGCCGCGCGTCGCGCCCACGCCGCATGGCCCCGTCTTGTTTTCGGTCGTGCGGGGCGCCGGCGACGTCAGCGTGACGTGGGCAGACGCGGTGCCCGAGAGCAGCAACAATGCCAGGAACGTGCGCATGGCGCGAGGATGCCCGAGATCGAGCTCGGTCCACAATCGCGCCCCCCGGGCCTGGTGCCGGTCATCCATCGCACCGTGCGTGGCATCACTGCGACGAGGGCTGCGGACCGCGACCTGGATCTGCGTGCACCTGCAGCGCGACGATGCACTCGCGATCGGCTCATCCACCGGCGCGGTTCGCGCTAGCATCGGCCCGCCGCGGCTGCGCGGCGAGCTCGCGCGGCTGTACGGCATCCTGGCCAACGATCCGGACCGCGCGCTGGTCGACGAGTACTTGCTCGGCCAGATCCTCGGCACCGGGTTCACCCAGCAGATCGCACGCGAGCTCGACGGCGATCGCCCGCTGCGCCGCTACGGCCTGATCGGGGTCGCCGCCGGTGAGCGGCCGTTCGCCGGCCTCACGATCGATCCGCTCGTGGTGCGCTACATCGCCAACCAGTCGCCGGATGGCGAGCCCGATCCGCACCTCAAGGTCCGCCACGTCGACCGCGACCTCGCGGAGCTCCAGCTGCCGCGGCCGGTCGTGCTCAAGGCGGTCCGGTTCCTCGCCGGCGTGCGCGACGGCGAGCCGGTGCGGATCGTCGTGCGCGGCCGCGCCGGCTCGGGCCGCCACACCCTGCTGACCTCGCTCGCCGCGCGCGCGGGCCGGTCGCTCGGCGTCATCGATCTGTCGACGATCCCGCGCGAGCCGCGCCGGGCCGCGCCGGCCCTCGAGGCCGCGCTGCGCCGCGCGATGCTGCGCGGCCTGGTCCCGTGCATCGACGGGCTCGAGCTGATCTCGCCGGAGGATCCCGACGCCAAGATCCAGATCGGGGCGGCGCTGCGCAACCACCCCGGGCCGATCGCGCTGCGGCTGCCGGCCGAGGCCCGGATCCCGCTCGATCCCGGCTACCTCCTGCTCGATGTCCCGCAGCGCGGCGAGCAGCTCCGCGCCGAGTCGTGGACCGTCGCGCTCGAGCGCCACCACATCGAGCTGGCCGACACCAGCGAGCTCGCCGCGCGCTACCGCGTGGGCCCCGGCATCATCGAGCGCGTGTGCGCCGAGGTCGTGCGGCGGCCCGAGCGTCCGACCGATCCGGCCGCGTGGATCCGCGAGCTCGACGACGCCGTGCGCCAGCACCTCGAGAACCGGCTCGGCACGACCGCGAACCGCGTGACCCGGCTCGCGAGCTGGGCCGACATCGTGCTCCCCGAGGACATCACCGACTCGCTGCTCGAGCTCACCGCGCGCGTCCGCCACAGGAAGATCGTCTACGAGCAGTGGGGCTTCGATCGCTCGATGACCACCTCGCGCGGCATCACCGCGCTGTTCCAGGGCAGCCCCGGCACCGGCAAGACCATGGTCGCCGGCGTCATCGCCCGCGATCTCGGCCTCGAGCTCAACTACCTCCTGCAGCGGCTCGACAGCTTCGAGGGCATCGCGATCCTCACCACCAACTTCGGCAGCGCGATCGACCGCCTTGATCTCCCAGCGCAACCCTCGGATCTGTGTCGAGAGGGGATCACAGGGACCTGCGTCAATGCAGGAAGCACATCCTCCCGTCCGAGAACAAGCACTGGTCTACGCTTATCGGGCGCCTCAAACCGAAACCAGCGGATGTCGCCTCGCTCGATCACGGAACATCGGTATCTGGCCCGTCTTCGATCGGCCCCTGCGGTCCGCGCTCGACCCAGGCTTGCCACAGCTCACGTTGTTGCTCCGGGGAGCTCCGCGGTTCGTCAAGAATTTCGAGCATCACGCGAACGCGCTTGCCCTCCATCTCCGGCACCGCGCTCTCGAGCTCGATGGTGGTGCCATGCACGAGCCCTGTCTTCAACGTGGCCATCGTTGATCAAGTCTATCAGGTCGGCTCGAGACGGTCGTGGTTCTCAATGCTTCAGACTCCCCGACGACATCGCCGACTCGCTGCTCGAGCTGACCACCGAGACCGGCACGCTCGAGGAACGCGCCGTGCCAGGCCTTGAAATGCCGTGGCCTGCGTTGATCATCCATGGAGCCTGCTCGCGAGCCACCGCATCGCTGTCCCGCGTGCCGCGACGTCCTGCTGCGACCGTTTCGGGGGCGGCTCGCGTGCGATGCCTGTGATGGGCTCTTCCTCACGCCCGGCGACTGATCGAGGCGATCTGCGATCTCACGGGGCAGCAGGTCGCGCTCGGCTTCCTCGAGGAGCGGCCGAGCCCGCGCGCATGCCCGCGCTGCCAGGCGGCGATGATCGCGTGTCTCTGACCTCCGATCGGCGATCGCGGCCGGAGCTTGCCAGGTGCCGGTGGCCGCGTGTGCGCGCAGCGCCGCCGCTGGCGCAGGGTGCTAGGGTCTGTCTTGTGGACGTCGAGACCGCGCGAGCGACGATCGCCGCCGAACCGCCACGCCGGCTGCGCCTCGACGAGCTGTTGCGCGAGCTAGGTGCGCACGACGGCGAGCCGCCGGTGGCTCCGCAGGACGGCGAGCCGCCGCTGGCCCCGCGCGCCGACGCCCTGACCGTCGGGGTCCTGGTCGACAAGGCCGAGGAAGGCGGTTTCGGCTTCCTGATCGGCGTGCTCTCGCTGATCGCGATTCCGTTCTTCGGGCTATCGACGCCGTTCGGGCTCGTGATCGCCCTGCTCGGCGTCCAGCTGATGCTCGGCCTGCGCCACCCGTGGCTGCCGGTGCGCGCGCGCCGCCGCACGCTGTCGATGACCATGCTCGATCGCGTGCTCGGCATCCTCACCCGCCGCACGCGCTGGCTGGCCAGGCTATCGCGCCGGCGCTGGGAGCTCGTGATCCAGCCGCGGCTGATCGGGCTCGGCGTCGTGCTGCTCGCGCTCGGCCTCGCGCTGCCCCTCCCGGTCCCCGGCTCCAACCTGGTCTTCCTGATCCCGCTGTTCATGTACTCCGTCGGCGTGCTCGAGCGCGATGGCCTGTGGATCGTGCTGGGCCATGCCTGCACGTTGATCGAGATGGCGCTGCTCGTCGTGTTCGGCGCCACCGTGGTCACCGTGCTCGCGCGGATCTGGCACTGGCTGGCGTGACCGCGCTGGGGACGCTCCCCATTAGCGCGCTGGACCGCGCTGGGGACGCTCCCCATTAGCGAAACTAGCGGCGGGTAACTGCGCGAGATCACTTCTCCCAGGCTGGCGACCTCGGCCGAAGATAGAGGACGCTCCCCCATGAGCGAAACGAACGCTGCTGTGAGTAGCAACGAGGGCCTACCCCTCCGGTGATTACAGGCGGATAGAGATCGCTAGTTTCGTTAATGGGGAGCGTCCCCTATCGCGACTGGCGCAGCAGCTCGGCGATGTCTTTTTGGCCGGCCGGATCTTCGAGCAGCGTCACCGGCTGATCGACGAGCGCTTGATCCTCGAGAATGATCTCGACCGCGCGGCGCGCGCCGATCAGGCCGGACGCGCGGCCGGGGGCCTGGAGCGCCCAGTCGGCGACGCCCGCGGCGGTGACGACCTCGAGGATCCAGGCGAGGTCGTGGCGGAACCGCTCGTCGGTGTAGCCCTTGGCGTCGCCCAGGCCGAACCACAGGATCCGCGCGAACCGCAGGCGCCGGCCGGGGGGCAGCATCAGGGTCTCGCCGGCTTCGGCGGTGGCGCGGTTGCCCTTGACCAGGCGTGACAGCCGGCCGCACAGCCGCCAGTCGGCGAGCCCGGCAGCGCCGCGCAGCGGGCGATCGTCCTTGAACACCGGCAGGACAAGGCCGTCGCGCGCCGATTCGTCCCAGCGCGCGAGGTCGAGCGGAAGTACCGAGAGCGTCACCGGCCCGAACCATACACCACGCGGGCGTAGATCTCGCCGCCCTGGCCCGAGCAGCGCCCCGAGCAGCGCCCGAGCAACGGCCAGCAGCGGCGGAAGCAGCGCCCGAGCAGCCGCGGCCGTCGGGCTAGCTGTCCGGATGCCGGCCGACCGCCGTCGCGATCCGATCGAGCACGCCGTTGACGAACGCCGACGACTCGGCGGTCCCGAACCGCTTGGCGAGCTCGACGGCCTCGTTGATGACGACCTTGACCGGCACGTCGCGAAACGCGACCAGCTCGCAGACGCCGAGCCGCAGGATGTTGCGATCGACGCGCGACATCCGATCGATCCGCCAGTTCTTCGAGGCCGCAGTGATCAGCTCGTCGAGCCTGGCCGCGCTGTCCGACGCGGCGGCGACCAGGTCGCGCGCGAACGCCTGCGCGGTGGCGTCGATCTCCAGATCGAAGGCCTCGGCCCAGCTCGCGGCGGCGCCCGCCACGTCGTTGGAGGGATCGCCGTCGCGCGCGTACAGGAGCTGCAGCGCGTACGCGCGCCCGGTGCGCCGAGACCCCGCGCTCATGGCACCCCACGCCCCCGCTTGCGGGCCGGCGCCACAACCGGGGCCGCCGCCGCGACCGGCGACGGCGCCGACTTCGGCGATGGGGTCGATGGAGTCAGGGCGCGATACAGCGTGGCGAGCTCGATGGCCGCGAGGGCGGCGTCGAACCCCTTGTTGCCGGCCTTCGTGCCGGCCCGCTCGAGCGCTTGCTCGATCGTATCGGTGGTGAGCACGCCGAAGCTCACCGCGATGTCGGTCGCGGTTGCGGCCGCGGCGATCCCGTGCGCGGCCTCGCCGGCGACGTAGTCGAAGTGCGGCGTCGATCCCCGGATCACCGCGCCCAGCGCGATCACCGCGTCGATGCCGCCGCGCGCCACGACCTTGCGCACGACCTGCGGGAGCTCCCACGCTCCCGGGCAGCGCACGATCGTCACGGCCTCGGCGTCCCCGCCGGAGCGCACGATCACGTCGAGTGCTCCGGCGATCAGCGGCTCGACGATGAGGCCATTGAACCGGCTCGCGACGATCGCGAACCGGAGTCCTCGCGCGGACAGGGTGCCTTCGATGGTCTGCGGCATGCACCGCAGATATACACCATCGACGGCTAGTACCCCGCCACAGAGGCTCTGACCGGTTGCTTGCGGAAATGCCCGGGGAGAGCACTTCGGGTCCTGCCGCGCCGACGTCAACGCGCAGCGTAGCGCCGCGGGGTGGGTCAGGGCGCGAGATAGATTGCACGGCCGGGTGGTGGATCGCCGGCCGGTCGTGGAGATGGCACCGCCCTCCATGCTCGATT
>Ga0137459_1000787_pt1 | contig 10740 bp, 8 predicted proteins | sample EasRivERMGT700_2_FD_104908 | JGI IMG/M metagenome (GOLD analysis project Ga0137459, IMG submission 104908) | Soil microbial communities from meander-bound floodplain in the East River, Colorado, USA - East River MetaG ERMGT700_2 | ecosystem: Environmental > Terrestrial > Soil > Floodplain ... | reverse complement strand
TCACCGCCCTCAGGTGGCTCCGGAGCTGACCGCCTCCTGTGAACGGATCGGCGGTCGGCCCCGAACACGCTGGTGATCGGCTCGACCGTCAAATCTCTACGGAAATTCTCCGCCGTCAACAGTGGTGGACCCGGTCGAAAAATTTCTCCAGATCCAAATCGACCACCCACTCGTGTCCCTCCTTCAGATGCCTACCAGCTTCGGCGATCGCCGTGTGACAGCTTCGGCCAGGCCGGAAGCCATGGCTACTTGGGTGGAACGTCGGCTCGTAGTGCGGCTGAGCACCTGGTGCACCGCCTGCTGCACGATCCGGTCGACCACGTTCGGTATACCAAGCCCCCGCTCGCCACCCCCCGCCTTCGGGATCCACACCCGGCGAACCAACCCCGGGTCGTAGCTCCCATCCAGCAAGGCGCGGCGAAGCGCCGGCAGAACCTGTTCGAAGTGCTCTCGCACCTCGCGCACGCTCTGTCGGTCCGGTCCGGGAGCGCCATCGTTACTCTCCACGCGTTGAAATACTCGTCTCAGATTTCCATCGCTCGCAACCTCTTCCATCGTCATCGCGAACGAGTCCATGCTGTACGCGTTCTCCGACTTTGGCACCGCATGCTGGGCAGGAAGTCGGGATCGGTCCCGCCCCTTTCCAGGAACGGCCCCTCGCGGGCTGTCGGCTGTCTTGGAGAACAGTGGCAACTGGCTCGTCGCTTTGCTGGCCGTGATCACCGTACGGCCGATCCGCACCTCGATCACCGAGGTGGCGTCGTCGGCGCGGATGAATTGCACGAACGTCGCCCCGGAGACCGGCGAAGGCTTGGCGGATACGAGCGCCCGTGTGGCCTTACGTGGCGGACGAGGTTGCGCGGCAGCCCTCCGGCCCAGTAGTAGGCCGTCGAGAGAGGCACGCCCAATTGTGCCGCGGCTTCGGGGATCGTGGCCCGCCCTGCGACCACCAGGTCGATCAGTTCGCGTCGTTGTTCAGCTGTGTACTGTCTGCGCATCCGCGCATGGTCTTGGCCGGGTCCCAGCTCTACCAGGTGGGGGCGATGCAGCGGTTGCCGTAGATCGGCAAGCCGTGCGCGATCACCCAGCGACTTCGCGCAAGACCTCGATGATCGCCCGCAGGAGCTCGGCATCAAAGCCAGGCCGTAGCTGGATCACCATTCGACCGATCCGCACCTCGATTATCGAGGCGGTGTCGCTTGCGCGGATGAGTTGCACGAACGCCGGTGGGGAGGCCGACGGAGGCTTGGCGGATGCGAGTGTCCGTGTGGCCTTGCGGGTCGGACGCGGCGGCGTGGCTGCCCTCCGGGCCCAGTAGTAGGCCGTCGAGGGGGGCACGCCCAATCGCGCCGCGGCTTCGGAGATCGTGGCCCGCCCTGCGGTCACCAGGTCGATGAATTCTCGTCGCTGTTCAGCTGTGTACTGTCTGCGCATCCGCGCATGGTCTCGACCGAGGCCCCCGAGCTACCTGGTGTGGTCGATGCAGCGCTTACGGCCTGTTAGCCGGGCAGGTTCGCGCTCGTCGAGGAGCGTAGGTCAGGGCGTGGCGGGGCCCATGCAGCGCCCCGTCGGGGGGAAGCTCGCTGTATCCGCGCAGAACATGACGCCGTTGGGCATGACGCTGATCACCGCCTGTGTGGCCTGGTACAGCCGGCACGCGAGCGAATCGCCCTTGGCGGATGGGCTGTACGCGTGCGTCTTGTCGAGCCCCGCGCACGCCTGCACGCAGTTAGCCATGTTCTGGTACTGGAAGAGTGAATTGTTGGTGGCGTCCTTGGGATCGCCGGGCAAGGGCATCTGCACCGATCCGCAGGCCTTGATCTCCAGCGCGCAGAAGCTGGTGCACGGGTCGCCGCAAAAGTTCATGGACGAGGACGTGAGCACATCGCCGGCCGGGCCGGCATGGATGCAGTCAGCCGGGGCCTGGGCCGGGTTCGATGCGTCGACCGCGTAGTGGATGCGACAGCCCAGCGTGTTGCCAGACGTTTCATCGACCGACGTGCCTGGGGCGAATGACTTGCTGCACGTCTGCTTGCAGGACTGCAGAGCGGCAGCGCTATCCGTACCACCGTACTGAGCGTTCGCCTCGGAGCAGTGTAGCTGAATCGCGTTGCAATAGCTGTCGCAGTCGAGAGCAACCGCGTCGGGCGTGGCATCGGGGACAGCGGCATCGGTCGCAGGGTTATTGCTGCCACAGCCGACGACGGCAGCCAGGATGATCAGGAAGCTGCTTTGCATATTATTATCCACATGTGCACAAGGTGCACTTCTTGCCGCCATTACAATCTGTATCCGTTTCGCACTGTTCACCCGCCTGCGTGTTCACGTGGCCGTCGCCGCAGCTAGCCGTTCGACAGCTCACGGGGCCAGCGGTGCTCCCGTTGCAGCTGGCGGTGTCCAGTGCGCCTCTATCGCATCCCTCTCCTGCCGTCATGTTCACGTAGCCATCGCCGCAGGACGAAGTGCGGCAGCTGCCGGCAGTGTTTTTCCCGCCGTTGTTGCCGTTGCAGCCCGCCGTATCGCCGCCGCCGCCGTTGTCGCATTGCTCGGGATTGGCCCCGTCTGGCTTGAACTGGTTGTTCACGTAGCCATCGCCACAGAACGGAGTGCGGCAGCTGCCGGCAGTGTTGGTCGCGCCGTTGTTGCCGTTGCAGGCCGACGTATCGCCGCCGCCGAGGTTGTCGCATTGCTCGGGATTGGTCCCGTCAGGCTTGAACCGGCTGTTGACATAGTCATCGCCGCAGGACGGAGTGCGGCAGCTGCCGGCAGTGTTGGTCGCGCCGTTGTTGCCGTTGCAGGCCGACGTATCGCCGCCGCCGGCGTTGTCGCATTGCTCGGGATTGGTCCCGTCTGACTTGAACTGGTCGTTCGTGTAGCCATCGCCGCAGGACGGAGTGCGGCAGCTGCCGGCAGTGCTGGTCCCGTTGTTGTTGCCGTTGCAGGCCGACGTATCGCCACCGCCTAGGTTGTCGCATTGCTCGCGATTGGTCCCGTCGGGCTTGAACTGGAGGTTTTTGTAGCCATCGCCACACGTGGGCGTGTGACAGGAGACCCCCTCGGGGGCGCTTGTCCCGTTGCACGTGGTTGAGTCGCTCCCCCCCGAGGGCTCGCACTGCTCTCCCGCCGCATCGTTGCGGTACCCGTCGCCGCACACAGGCGGCTGACACCTCGCGGCGACGCTCGCATTCTTCCCGTTACAGGTCGACGTATCGACGCCATTGGGGGTGTCGCATTGCTCGGGATTGGTCCCGTCTGGCTTGAACTGGTTGTTTACGTAGTTATCGCCACACGCAGCCGCGTGACAGGCTGCTGCCACACCTGCGTTCTTGCTATTGCACGTGGCCGTGTCGGCTCCTGCCGAGGCGTCACAGGTCTCCCCCGCCTGCGTGTTCACGTGGTTGTCGCCGCACGCAGGCAGCCGGCAGCTCGCGGTGCCCGCGTTCATGCCGTTGCACACCGTGGAATCGCCGCCACCGAGATTGTCGCACAGCTCACCAGCCATTATGTTGGTGTAGCCGTCCCCGCAACTCGAGGTATGGCAGCTGACCGCACCGGCGGCCTTTCCGTTGCACGTGGTCGAGTCGGTCGCCCCCGGGGACTCGCACTGCTCTCCCGCCGCACCGTTGACGTACCCGTCGCCGCAGCTGACCAGCTTGCAAGCCAGCAGCGTGCCAGCGGGCTTGCCGTTGCACGTCGGCGAGTCATTGCCTCCGCTCTCACATTGCTCGCCGGCGGCCATGTTGACATAGCTGTCGCCGCAGACCGGCGTCGTGCACAGCTTGCCATTGCACGTGGCGGTATCCGTGACGCTGGAGTCGCATTGCTCCAGGGCGGGCGTGTTGGTGTAGCCGTCGCCGCACTTTGCAGGCTGGCAGGCCGCCGAGCCGGCTCCCTTGGAATTGCAGGTCGTCGAGTCCATCGGCCCCGGGTCGCATTGCTCCCCCTTGAGTGGATCGACGACCATGTTGCCGCACAGGTTGTTGATGATGTGACAGTTAGTATCGCAGGTGTCGTCCGGCGTGCTGTTTTTGTCGCCATCGTCGCACTGCTCGCCCTTGTCCATGACGCCGTTGCCGCACTTCTGGTTCGACAGGCAGTCGTGGCTGCATTCGTCGAGCACGAACACGCCGGCGTCGTTCATCTCACCGTCAATGATGTTGCCGTCGTCGCACGCCTCGCCGTTGTCTACGATGCCGTTGCCACAGCCACCGATATCGATGCAGACCGCTTGGTTGACGGCGCACTCTTGGCCCTCTTTGCAGCGCAGATCATACTGTTCGCAGAAATTGGTCTTGGTGTCGAAGACACAGGATCCGATCAGTGTGCCTACCGCGCCCAGCATGGCTACCACGAAGGCAACCCTCCAGACTCGAACCGAATGTTTTCCTATGGATCGATGCATGGTAGTCCTCACAGCTTAATGGCTCACAGTCACTAGCACGCCGAGCATATCGGGAGACACCACCGGCACCATGGCAATACCCGTTGCAGTGTCTTCCCGTTCCATCAGATGGGGTCGGTTCAGGTACAGGAGCGCCACTCCAGCGGCGATCACCGCACCTCCGGCGATATAGCCTCCGACAGCGATCTTCTGCTCCAACCTAGCCCGGCTCAATCGGGAGCTCAGGTGCTTATTTTCTTCGTAGATCGCGTCTTCCGTGCATCCCGGCACCTTCGTGAGGCACGTCAGCGTCACAAACGTGGCGTCATAGGACTTGAAGTCGCGCGCCGAGAGCGCATGAACCACACCGCCCGCGACGGCGATCACCACGCCGGATCCTACGACGGCCCATGGTTTCCATACCGCCCACGGCCGGTCCTCGATTAGCTTGTGCAAGCTCAGCGTGAGTGGCTCCAGCTTCCCGGCCGCAGCGGTCACGTGCTTGGACTGGGTGACATAGTCGGCCCGCTTCGCGGCGACCTCATGCGCCTGGGCCTTGACCCAGACCTCGTGATTGCCCGGGCCGGTGAACAGCGCGACGCCGTCGAGCGTGACCTCGGCGCCGGGGGTTGGGCAGCTGACGCGGATCCGGCCGAGGTGGCGCTGCACCTCCAGGAGCTGCTTCTGGGCTTCCTGGAACCGGTCAGCTCCGAGCGGCTCCGCGCCGTACTTCAGCGCCTGCTCGAGATGTTCGCGGGCCTCGAGGTCCTGGCCGAGGTTGAGCTGGGCGATCGCGAGGTTGAAGTAGAACGCGGGGTGCTTCCACTTATCCAGCGCTTCTCCATACTTCTCGACCGCTTGTGCAAATAGCGGGATCTTGAACAGCCGGTTACCTTCGAGGAACAGCGTTCGCGCGGCCTCGCGGGTTTCACCGGTGACGCCCTGGTTCCACGGCATGTTCTCGCCGCCGGCCGCGCTGGGCGCGTCTGCCGACTGTGCGTGAAGCGGAGCGCGGCTGGCCATCAGACCGGAGACGATCACTCCGATGAAGATCCATGGCTTTGTCGTCTTCACGTTCTCCCTACCTCGAGATGGCTGCAGCGCCGCCGGCCTCGTCATTTGAGCGTCACGTCCGGGATGATCTTGACGCCTCGTGTCTGTGCCTCGAGCTCCTCGACCCGCTTCTTCTCCTGGGCGAGGAGGGTCTCGAGCTTCTCGCCCGCGCGCCGCTCCGCTGCCGCAGCAGCCTCGGCGGCCGCGGCAGCCTCGGTCGCTCGGTGCTTGCTTCGCCGCTCCTGGCGTTTGGACTTTTCCGCACGCAGGCGGGCTTTTTCGGCCTGGGCTCGCGCTTCGTCGGACTCTTGCCGCGCTTGCTCGGACTCCTGCTGCGCTCGCCTGGCCGCCTCGATCGCCGCGACGAGCGCCGCGTTCTGGCTCTCGAGCTTCTGGTTGGCCGCGATGGCCTTCTCGCGCTCGGTGTTGGCGGTGAGCTCCGCGGCCTTGGCGGTCTTCTCCGCGGCCTGGGTCAGGCTGAGCTGCTCCGCGACGCGGCGGGCTTGCGCCGTCGCCTCTTGCTGGGCGTTGCGGATCGTGACGAGCGCGACGCCGGCGGCGACCAGGAGGAGGGACAGAAAGCCGATCGCCGCGATGATGGCCAGGCGCTTGCGACGCGTGGCCTTGACCGACAGCGTGAACACGGCGTTCAGGTAGGCGCGCTGGAGCTCGGGAAGCTCGCCGCGGAAGCGGCTGTGCCAGTGCTTGGCCTCCTGCATGGCCTCGCCGCGCCAGAGGAGATCCTTCGCAAAGCCCTTGGCTTGCCACTGCTTGGCCGCGTTGCGCAGCTGCTCGAGGAAGCCAGCGTCCTCCTGGGTCTCATCGAGCCAGCGCCGCAGCAGCGGCCAGCCGGTGATCAGCGACTCGTGGACGAGCTCGACGGTGCCGCCGGCGGAGGCGCCGCTCGTGCTGGTGGTGGTCTGGCCGACCAGGAGGCGCGAGCGCACGAGCCGGTCGATCACGCGGTGGACTTCACTGGCGTCCGGCGACAGCTCGTAGAGCTCGGCCACCGGGACGATGGCGCGGGTGCGCTCGGAGCTGACGAGGCGCAGGAACAGGGCGCGCACGAGGATCTGCTCGCGCGGCGAGCACTCGGCGACGACGGCGTCGGCGTGGCTGGCGAGCGCGCCGGCGATGCCGCCGATGCGGTGGTAGCTCTCGGCGGTGAGCAGCCGGCGGTCCTGGGCGCGCATCTCCCAGAGCTGGCTGGCCGCGAACTGGAGCAGGGGGAGGGCGCCCGGGCTGTGCTCGAGGTGGTCGAGCATGGACTCGATCATCGACGGGACCTCGAACTGATAGCCGGCCATCTCGGCGGGCTGGATCAGCGCGTCACGGAGGCCGTCGCGGTTGGGCGGCGTCAGGAAGAACAGGCCTTGGGTGAGCTCTGCCATGAGCGCGGGAGCCTCGGCGACGTAGTCGAGGAAGTCCGAGCGCAGCGACAGCACGAGCCGGAGGGGTGTGGTGACGTCGTCGCACACGCCGGCCAGGCAGGCGGTGAACGCGAGCCGCTCGCGCGGGTCGGCGACCTGGGTGTAGAGCTCCTCGAACTGGTCGACGAACAGGAGGATGTGCTGGTCCCGGCCGCGCGCCCGGCTGCGCAGCGCGGCGCCGAGGTAGCCGGGCTCGGTGTAGAGGCGCTCGAGGACGGCCTGCTGCTGCGAGAGATCGCCCGACAGGGTGGGGGAGATGGCGCCCGTGGGGAAGGGAGCGCCCGTGGTGCTCGTGGTGGAGATCGCGCCCGTGTTGGTGCTGGTGGTCGTGCTCAGCATCGGCGTGAGCGCGTAGGCGAGCGCGGCCATCGGGCTGCGGCCGGGGCGCACGACGATGGTCGACCATTTCTCGCCCGAAACCTTGAGCGCGGGCACGATGCCGGCGCGCACGAACGACGACTTGCCGACGCCCGAGGGGCCGACGATGCCGAGCAGCGGCGCGTCGCGCAGCCGGGTGACCGCGGCGGCGACGTCGCGCGACCGGCCGAAGAACCGGTGCGCGTCGGACTCCTGGAACGACTTGAGGCCGGCGTAGGGGCTCTCGTCGGAGCGCAGTCGCCGGACGTAGCGGCCGGGGAGCAGCGGCTCGAGAGCGTCGAGCAGCTCGCGGGCCGTGGCGATGCGCTGGTCCTTGGCCTTGAGCAGGCAGCGATCGATGACGTCGGCGAGCTCGTCGGGGAGGTTCGGGCAGGCGACGCGCACGCCCGGCATCGGCTCCTGGAGGACCCCCGTGATCATCAGGTCCCAGCCCTCGCGAGGTGCGAGCGGGTGCTGGCCGGCGACCATCTCGAACAGCAGGATGCCAACGGCCCAGATGTCGGTCTGGTGATCGATCGCACCGCTGCGGCCGGCCCCCCACTGCTCCGGGGACATGTACGGCAGGGTTCCCATCATGGCGCCCAGGCGGGTCAGCTCTCGTCCTCCTCCGGCGCCTCCGGGGTTCGGCTCGGCGGCCTTCGCGGCCGCGCTCCGGACCAGCGCCAGGCCCTCTTCGTCCCCGCCCTGGGCGAGCTTCGCGATCCCGAAGTCCAGCACCTTGATCGTGCCGGAGTCGGTCACGAAGATGTTGTCGGGCTTGAGGTCGCGGTGGACGATGTTGTGGGCGTGGGCGACGGTGAGCGCCCGCACGACCGGGACGATCAGCTCGACGGCCTGGGCCGGCGCGAGCTTCCGGCCGTCCTGGAGCAGCTGGGTGAGCGGTGCTCCCTGGAGGAACTCGAGCACCATGAACGGGTTGCCGCCGTGCTCGCCGACCTCGTGAATGACGATGATGTTCTCGTGGCTGCACCGCGCCGTGGCCTTGGCCTCGATGAGGAAGCGGGTGGTGAGCTCCGGCTGGTCGTTGCTGCTGAGGACCTTGATCGCGACCTTGCGGCCGAGCTTGGTGTCGCGCGCCGAGTAGACCGCGCCCATGCCGCCCCGGCCGAGCTCGCGGATGATCTCGTACTGTCCGATGCGCGCGCCCGGCGCGAGCAGCGTCGGCGAGGTCTCCTCTGCAGGCATGCGCGGCGGCGCGGGCTCCAGCGTGTCGAGGGGCGTTGCTGGATGAGGCGCGCGGACGCGAGTTCCGGTGCCGTTGTATCCCGCCGTCGAGGCAGGTACTCGTCCGGTCATGGCCTTCTCCCCTGAAGTCGTCATGCTGGCTTGAGATTGACTGTATCATTGGAATTCGTCTCCATGCTCATGGATTTGTGAGTGGATTTTTTGGGCCAGGGCGCTGCGGAGCCGCTTGGCTGGGGGAGCCTGGCCAGCTGTGTGCGGATGTCATGCAGCGACGCTGCTGCCCATGCAGCAAGATGCGGCATGCTGCGCATTGACAGGACGAAGCGGCTGGACTGCTCGCAGAGTGGCTATCTGCGAACCGACCTGGTGTTGCGGTCGGGCCACTAGCAGCGCTCGACGAGCGCCGGCATGCCGCCGCGCGGGCGCAGGGTGACGAGCGGCTCGGCGGTGACGACTGACCTGAGCGGGCGGAGCTTCGCGTGTTGCACCATGGTGGCGAGGGCGAGCTGTGCCTCGGTCAGCGCGAAGTGGGCGCCGATGCAGACGCGCGGGCCGGCGCCGAACGGCAGGTAGTGGCGGCGGGACCGTGCCTTCTTGGCGTCGGCGAGCATGCGCTCGGGGCGGAACGCCAGCGGGGTCGGGAAGTAGTCGGCCCGGATGGATGCCGCGGATGTTGACGAGCACGATCGACTTCTCGGGCAGGCGATGGCCGGCGAGCTCGACGTCGCAGAGCGCCTCGCGCCCGGTGACGTAGGCGGGAGGGTGCAGCCGCATCGCCTCGTCGATCACGGCCGCGGTCCACGGCAGCGCCGGGAGATCGTCGGTGGTGATCGGCCGCGTGCCGGCGACGCGCTGGATCTCGGCCGCGAGTCGCGCGAGCACGTCGGGGTTGCGGCCGAGCTCGTACCACGTCCAGGTCAGCGTGTTCGCGGTGGTCTCGTGACCGGCGAGCAAGAGGGTCATCACCTCGTCACGGACCTCGCGATCGGTGAGCGCGGTGCCGTGGTCCTCGTCGCGGGCGAGCAGGAGCATCGACAGGACGTCGCCGCGATCGGTGCCGAGCGTGCGGCCCTCGGCGATCAGGCGGTACACGACGTCGTCAAGCAGCTTCACCGCGCGCCGCATGCGCAGGTGGCGCGGCAGCGGCCACCGGTAACCGAGCCGGATGGGCGAGGTGATGTTGCCCGTCATCGAGCGCATCGCGAGCTCGAGGGCATGGGCGACGGTGCTCGCGTCGCGGCGCACGTCGACGCCGAACAGGGTCCGGCCGGCGATCGCGAGCGTCATCTGCATCATCTCGTCGGCGAGATCGATGCGATCACCGGGGCTCCAGCGCGCGAGCTGCTCGCGGGTCTCGTGGATCATGATCTCGCCGTAGCTCGCGATCCGGCGGGGTGCGAACGCGGGCGCGAGCAGCTTGCGGTGGCGCCGGTGGGGCTCGCCCTCGGAGTTCAGCAGGCGCATGTCGAGGACATGACGTCGCTGTGCCTGACCGAGCTGACCCGCGTCGCGCGGCTGCCGCTCGGCGCGGCGGTGCGCAGGGTGATCGAGGTCATGATCCGGGCCCACGCGGTCGAGCCCGAGCTGCATCGCGTGCTGACCGAGCAGGTCCCGCGGGTCGGGCGGATGGCGAAGCTGCGCGAGCTCGACGCGCTCTGCCACCGCATGGTGGCGGGCCTGCTCGCGACGCGCAAGGCCGAGCTCGCGATCGAGGATCCGGACATGGCGGCGTTCGTGCTGGTCTCGGCGATCGAGGCGATCACGCACCGCGCCGCGCTGTTCTCGCCCGAGCTGCTCGGCGATCCGCGGCTGGTCGACGAGACCTGCTCGATGGTGCGGCGCTACCTCGGGGTCGCCGACGGCTGAGCTTCGGTGGCGGCGGACGGCCGCTTCGTCCATGACGAGGTCCGGGGCGGCAGCCGGCGCGTTCGCCCGAGGAACCCCGATACGGCGCCGGGCGGGTCTCCGTGTCAGGTTTCTTCCGCCAAACGAGACAAAAGAGACACCGTCCCCGTCGCTTCAAACGAGACAAAAGAGACACCGTCCCCGTCGCTTCACTGTCGCTTCGAAACGAGACAAAAGAGACACCGTCCCCGTCGCTTCTAACGAGACAAAAGAGACACCGTCCACGTCGCTTCACGTCGCTTCACTTCGAAACGAGACAAAAGAGACACCGTCCCCGTCGCTTCTGTCGCTTCACAGCCGGCGTCCACCGACGAACCAGCGATGCCGCGCGATCGCGCGCGCCTTGATGCCAGCTCGTGCCCCATCACGCGGCAGCCGTCACGAGGTGGTCGTCACAAAAGGTCGCGT
>Ga0137459_1000786_pt1 | contig 10742 bp, 10 predicted proteins | sample EasRivERMGT700_2_FD_104908 | JGI IMG/M metagenome (GOLD analysis project Ga0137459, IMG submission 104908) | Soil microbial communities from meander-bound floodplain in the East River, Colorado, USA - East River MetaG ERMGT700_2 | ecosystem: Environmental > Terrestrial > Soil > Floodplain ... | reverse complement strand
GTAGGTCAGCGCGCCGCGCGACAGCGCCGCCGTGGTCTCGGGTAGCGCAGCGAGCGCACGCGCCACGCGCATCCGCTCGCGCGCCGTGTGCGGTGCATAGCCGAGCACGCGCTCCATGTACTCATAGAGGTGGGCGTACCCGAAGAAGACGTAGATCTTCAGCTGCTCCGCCCTCGTGAGATCGAACGCCTCCGCGGCGTCGAGCGCGCTGCGATGTTGCGCGTACGCGCGCAGCCGGAGGTCCAGCTGCTTCCACTCGGCCGCGTCGAGCCTCGTGGCCCCGACGTCAGACACCGCATCCGTTCCATCCGCCCCATCTACGCGCTCGATCCACATGATCCTTGCTCCTTCGTGCAAGGCACTCCCGCGTGCACACGGCACTTCTAGCATGGCCATTTTCGGCTCGACCTGCTGCGATCTCCGTCGGTGAAATCGGCAACTCGCGTTTCTCTTGTCCCTCGCTCGATTCACGCGCACAGCGCGCACACCAACGCGCGTCGCGCACGATCAGGCTCGCTCCTCCAAGCTGGGCATCGCGAGCGCCCTGCAAGGCGTCTACTAACAATCACCGACATCATCACGATTCGCCCCAAAGACGCTATGCACGATCCTATCGACGAGCCACCTGCGGTCATTCCCGGCCGAGGCGGCGCATGCACCTTCGCATCGGGGCGAGACCCATACCAGGTTAGTTTCGTTGTGACGTCCACCTCATTGGCGTCCGGTTCAGACTGGACACGTCTGCACTCCGGACAGTCGTGGCGCGCTGCGAGCCAGGAAAACTAACCTTGGAGGGATCCTCGAGGGGATCCTCCCCTCGCTGGATGACGTACCGAATTCCACGAAGTCATCGCATCGAAGCGGAGAAGGCTCAGTCGCCGGCGAGTGGATCACGATAGACCTCGACCACCGCGAGATCGCATGCGAGCGAGGTCAGCCGCGCCGTCTGCCCGACACCGGCGATGTGGCGCGACCACGTCCCGTTGGTTTCGCGGCGCACGACCTCGATCTCCTGGCGGTCGTGTGCCACGAGGACAACTTCCTCCAGGCCCGGGATCCGCTGGTAGTGTGACAGCTTCTCGCCGCGGTCGTATTCCTCGGTGGAGGGACTGAGGACCTCGACGATAACGCGTGGATTGATCGCCGTGTGTCCGGTGCGATCGTCGGGATCGCGCTCGAGGCGGCCACACACGATCGTGACGTCCGGATAGGTCCCGAGGCCCGTCGCCTTCACCCGTACGCGGAGCTCGGAGCTGTGAACCCGGCAGCGCTGGCCGCGCAGCTGCACGTTGAGCAGCGTGGCCACGTTGCCGATGATCGACGCGAGCTCCGGCGACCCGCCCGCCATGGCCCAGACCTCGCCGTCCAGGAACTCGTGCTTGGCCTCGGCGATCTCCTCGAGGAAGAGGTACTCGTCGAAGGTGAAGCGCTGGCGAGCGGGGACGCCCATCGCAGGCAGCGTACCACCCGAGTCGCGTCGCGCCGCGCCGGATCTGAGTCGAGGTGCTCGAGCACGCGCGGCTGGTCCGTCGCACGCGCCAGGGCCGCGAGCACACGCTCGCGCTCGCCCCCGAGCCGTTGCGCGAGGTCGTGCGGTGGGCCTCGGAGAGGGCCAAGGCTGCCTCGGTGACTTCAGGCGCTGACATCTGCATCGTGACTTGACGATAGCCCTGCCTGGACCGGACGCGCGGCGTCACCGGCAGCTCGATCATGCACGTCGGCATCGAGCGCCCGGCGCATGGCGTCGACCTCGAGCGGTGTCGTCGTCTCGCGCATCAGGTAACGAGGGACTCGCATGGGATCCCCGTCGCACGTCCAGGGCCCGGCGGCGACGCTGAGCCCCCAGTCGAAGCCGGCGTCTGCGAGCAACGCGCCGGCGTGCTCCGGGCAGCCGCCGTCGGGGTAGCAGAACACCCGCGGATGCGGGACCGCCAGCTCGTCGAGGAAGCGGGTGCTGGCCATCACTTCGTCGCGCGCATCGCTGGGGGACAGCGCGTCGAGCCGCGTGTGCGTCGCGCCGTGTCCACCGATGACGGCGCCGTGGCGTTGCAGCGCCGCGAGGTCTGTACGCCGCATATAGAGTCGGGCCGCGAGGCTCTCCATGACAGGCGTCGCGAGCGCCTGCGCGAGCGCGCCGAGGGCGTGATCGAGCGCGACACCAGCCAGACCGGCCAGGCGGCGCTTCAGTGGGCCGCGCACCCACCACCGAAGATCGTCATCAATCGAGGGGACCACAAGGCCGTCCTCCAACCCGAGCTCCCCTGGAGACAGGCCCGACCTTCGCGTGGCGCGGTGGATCAGGTCGTAGTAGGTGTCGAACCACGCGGCGCTCGGCGACTCCCCGACGTGGTCCACGATCGGGAACACGGCGATCGGGATGTTGCGCGCGGCGCAGAGGGGGTGGACGACCTCCGCGACGTCGAGGTAGCCGTCGTCGAACGTCAGCGCGCACAGAGGATCCGGCGAGTCGGGCGCAAGCGCCTCACGAAGCGACGCGAACCGGAACCTCGTGGCCAGCTCGTCGAGGTGGCGCTCGAAGGTCGCGGGCATCACGGCGGTGCCGCGGGCGAAGTAGCAGGCGGTCGACGCCGCCGGCGCGCAGACACGATGATACATGAGGATGACGGCGCTCATGCGTCATCCTGATCATCGCGGCCCTGACCGGCGGCGCGAAGCGTCGCGCGAGGATCACCCTTGCGTGGCCTACGCGCGATCTCGGCGAGATCAGCCTCGAGAGAACCCGCCCGGATCACCAGCGCCAGTGCCCGCTTCATTCCCACCTCACGATGTCGAAGATCTTCGCGTGGCGGTCCGAGGGGCCGATTGCCACCCGCGTCACCAGGCGAAGGGTCCGCTTGTCGAGAACGACCACCTCCGTCGTGGTGTCCTCGAAGGGGTGGTGCCGCCACGGGTACTGCGGCACGCGCCGGATGGCGGTGAACCCGACGACCAGATGCTCCTCGGTGACGAGCAGACCTCGGCACCACCCGTAGCAGCCGCTCTGGACGCTGGCGTCTACCTCGGTGGTGACGCGCGAGGTCACGCCGGCGCGGTCGATCGCGTACGACAGGACGCGTCCGTCGACGCACGTGAGCCAGAAGCGATCCCCGTCGAGCTCGCCATCATGGGGAGGCGCCGGGGCCTGCAGCACTTCCTTGAAGCCGTTGACGTCGACGACGCGTCGATCGGCCAGGCGCGTGACCAGGACCTGATGCCCGACGACTGCGACGTGATTCGGGTGGACATAGTCGCGTAGCTTTCGACGCACGATCGGCAGGCCACCGTCGGTCGAGTAGTAGCGGTCGAGCGGGGCGCTGTCCTCGAACGCGATCGCCGCTCCGTCCCAGCCCCCGGCCAGCATGCGTTCGTGATCCGCACGCGACGGCGTGCGACCCGCCCAGCGCTCCGCGAGCAGCCATGACGGCTCGGAGCGATAGCCACCCATGTACCGCCCGTCGATCGTGTACACGTCGATCGCATCGAGCCCCGTGTTGGCGACGAGGAGTCGTCCGTCATCACAGCAGACGGCGTGGAGGTCGTTCATGTCCGGCTGGTGCAGGGTCCCGCGAAGCTGCAGGGTCTGCCCGTCGAATCGATGGAGCGCGTTGAAGGCACAGACCACCAGCTCCGATTGCCTCGGAGCGCCGGTCCAGGTCGCCCCGGTGAAGCCCTTGTCCGGAACCACGAGGGAGGACGGCGGCTCGAATCGGCGCGCGATGCGGCTATCACCGCGCGCAAGATCTACCTCCGCCAGCGCGCACTCTCCCGTGTCGTCGAAGTACCCCAGGGTGACGAGCACCTTCATACGACATTGCGCCCCAGCTGGAGCCCTGTCGGTACGACGATGTCAACGTGGGAGTTGGCGGTGGTGCGATCGTAGCTCGGGAGCACGCCGATCATGTCGCCGTCGCGCCACGCGGGCGACGAGCGAGCGCCCTCGCTGGCCGCGTCCATCACGCCGCCAAGACCACCCGTCACCACCCGGAACCCAGCGTCGATCGCACGCCGACCGAGCTCATGCGCGCCGTGGCGAAGCTCCACGTCGATGGCGCCCCCATTGCCGATGATCGCCAGCACGGGACGGCGGCCATCCTGCCGGCTCACGACGCCCCCCGATCGATCCATCCGTCGACCTGGCGCCGGTGCGCGTCGATCAGCGAGTCGATCGCGGCGAGGCCGTCCGCCAGGGCGGCGATGCGCTCGGCGCTCTGTAGCTCCACCCGCAACGACTCCAACCATACGGCCCGCTCGCGTCCAGACCGGCCACCGAGGATGCCCTCGAGCAGCTCGCTCACGGTCGCGTGCAGGGTCTGCACCGGGCCGACCGTCCGGGGATGGGTCTCCCACCAGGCACCGCGGCGCTCGACCAGCCGAGCGATGACCCGCTCGGCCAGCTGCCCGGCGACGCGGAGCTGCTCGATGACAAGGTCGGAACGCTCCGCCGCCAGCCGCGCCAGGTCGGCGGCGGTTGCCCTCCGGGGCCGCGATCCCTCCATGACCATCCGAGCGGCCAGCACGCCGAAGAGCTCGGCGACCAGGCTCGAGCGCGCCGCTTCCCTCGAAGGTGCAGCCTGCTCGACGCCCCGCTGGTGCAGGAGCGGAAAACTGGTTTCTGCGATGCCCGTGACGCCTGAGGCAGCGAGCAGGGAGGCGCCGACCATGTCCGATCGACGGGTCCACACGGCGCCGACGCGAAAGCTCGGGTAGGTGTGCTCCAGGAGCGCGTCCCAGTCGAGGAAGATCGTGTTGCCGCCGCGATGACACCCTGTCCGTTCCGCCGCAGGCAGTGCTGCCGTGCCGAGGAGGAGCGGCCTCGTGATGGAGCGGCCCCAGGCAATGCCCGTGGCCTCCGCGAGGAAGGCCTCCATCTCGTCGATGACACGCCCCTCCCCTCGGCCGCGTGGCAGCCAGAGGAACGAGACCGCGAGGTGCTCGGCCCCGTCGCGCCGATGGTCGTAGTAGTAGTCCGACAGGCGATAGCCCGTCTGGCTCGCGCGAACCTGGTAGCGCTCGTCGGGCGCGAGCGATGCGAACCACGCGAGGTTGGCCAGGACGTCGAACAGCTGGACCCGGAGGACGGCCTCGGGGCGAATCGGCGGATCGCCGGTGACGCCGCCGAGCACCATCGACAGCTCCGGCCGTTCCTGCTTGTAGCGATCGATGGAGTTGAAATAGTCAATCTCGTGAACCGTCCGGACCACGCCGCCGCCGTCGAGGACGAGCTGCCCGAACGCGTCGTCGTCGTCGACCATCCACCATGCGTCGTCGCGCCTGCCCCGGCGCCGGCGCGCGATGATGGCCTGGACCTGGCGCAGCCGGCTCTCGCCGATGCGCCGTCCGTAGCTGCCATCGTCGATCCAATCGATCTCGAGGCCACGCGCGGCCAGCCGCTGCGCGATCGCGCGGTTGTCGTGGCGGCTGGTGCTGGCCGTGCTGTTGTCGACCACGAGCAACTCGACGTGCCGGCGGTCCGGCCAGCCACCGTAGCCCCGGCGATCGAGCTCGTCGATCAGGCCATCGCCCAGACCTGCCAGCGCGGCGGGCCGATCCGTCGTCGCGACCGACACCAGGATCCTCGAGCGACCGCGGGAGCTCTCGGGCGCGCTGACTCGCCCTCCCCCCCAGGGCGAGCAGCCCGCCTGCCGTAGCGCATCGAGCGCCATCTCCAGCGGCAGCCCGCCCAGCCCGAAAGGTCCGCGGAGCAGCGCGCAGGCGGCTTGCTCATCGGGCACCGGGCGATCGGTCGAGCCGAAACGCGCGTGACGCTGGTACAGCGCGTCGCGGAGCACCAGCATGGTGGCTTCGGCGATCCGCACGGCACGCAGACCGGTCAGGAAGGGGCCGAAGCCCGGCTGGGTGTGGTGCCGGCGCACGATGTTCGCGAAGTCGGCGAACGTGCGCGGCGCTGGATGGACCCGGTAGACGATCTTCCACTCGTCGATGCCGAACTGGCGCCGGAGCACGAGCTTCTCGGCGTCCACCACCGTCGAGAACCGCCACCCGAAGCGGTCGAACGAGACCGGGCTCGCGAGCGGAAACGGCCGATCGTAGGGGTGTCCGTTGCCCACGTCGCACACGTAGCCTGCACCGGCGAGCCACACGACGATGACGAAGTGATCGCCCGGCGCACCGATCGTCGCCGCCGCGAGGTGCGCTTCGTAGTCGAGCGATCGGAGCAGCGCGAGGAAGGCCGTCGCCTGGACGTGACAGGGCCCGCCGTGTCCCCGCAGCACCCGGTCGATGCACGCCTCGACGTCGAGGGCTGCGTCGAAGCCGAGGCGTCCGGCGAGGAGCTCGAGGTTGTGGAACGGGGACATCCGGAGCATGGCCCACTGGAGCCGGGTCAACGCTGCCGGCGAGGGCGGCTCGGCGGGATGCTCCCAGCGTGCCAGCACCGCGTCGCGCTCGCGAGGCGACAGGGGGCGGACGCCGTCGCGCAGCACCGTCGCCCTCTCGTCGGGGAGGGCGGTGATCATGCGCCCCTCGCCGTCTCGTCGACCCACCGCATGACGGCATGGAGCTGGCGCGCGTGCACCGGCAGCGTCCAGGTCGGTACGGATTCATTCGCGCGGTGAATCGCCGACGACGGATCGTTCACACCGATCGCGAGGTAGCGCGCAGCTTCCGGCAGGTTCCGGTTGAACGGACAGCCGCTCTCGAAGAAGTCCTTGTGGAGCGAGCGGCTCTCCACGCGGTGCCCAACGCCGAAGTCGCGATCTACACTCCCCAGGACTGCGATCAACCTCCAGAGGGCCTGATCCGGTGGCAGATCGGCCTCGCCTGCACCGCCGAGGGTCCGCGCGAGGACTCGCTGCGTGCCATCGTCGTCGTGATAGCCGTTCTCCTCGACCCAGACCGTCGCGTCATGTTCTGCGACGAGCGCCGGCAACACGCGATGTGCGGCGCGCGAACCGGTCTCCTCGTCGCCCTGCAGCAGCCAGAGGATCTCCGGACAGCGCTCCATGCGCGCGAGCTCGCGGAGCCGCACCACGAGCGCGATCTTGTTGTCGCCGGCGGCGAGCCCGTACAGCCGGCCACCACGCTCGGTGAGCTCGAACGGCGGTGATTGCCACGCGGCGACGTCGGTCGGCGCGGCATCGTAGTGACCGTACAGCACCACGCGGCCGCCCAGTCCACGCGCAGCCCGCCGCGCGACGAGGATGGGGTTGCCATCGCTGGGTTCGATCGGCCGCACCTCGAAGCCCGAGCCGCACAGCTGGTGCTGCAGCCACGCGACGCACGACGCGATGCCAGGGCCACCGGGCCGGGTGTCGAACGCGACGAGCTCGCGCGCGAGCCGCAGCGTCTCCTCATCGGGGCTGAGCGCGGCCCGCAGCGGCTTCCAGACGAGGTTCCAGAGCGCAAGCTTTCCGGCGCTGTACACGTTGCGCCCGCGGTGCAGGCGCAGCGCCCTCATCGACAACGCCTCGTCGGCGAACACCTGGGCCAGGGCTGCCCGCGTGGGCACGTCGGACGCGACCACCCCGAAACGCGCTGCCAGGTTCGCGTAGGCGGTGTGGCCGTCCTCGCTCGTGAGCAGCGATGCGCAATCGCTGAACCGCATGCGGCCATGCAGCTTGCGATCAAGCCCGAGCGCGGTCGCGCACACGAGCGTGAGCGCTTCCTCCAGATCCTCGGTCGCCGAGAACATGCTGAGCTCCCGGATCACGGCGACACCTGCGTTCCCGCGACCGGGAACTCATCGACGTTGAAGCGCTCGCCGCGGCCTACCCGCACGAAGTCGTTCATCGGGTGCCAGCCCGAGTGCTGGGGATCCCAGCAGCACTCGGCGTCCATGAAGATGGCGATGATCGCGCGCCGCCGTCGCGAGGTCGTGTTCGGCGGCGACATGTGCCACGACAGGCAGTCATGGAACACGCCCCACCCCGCCGGCACGACGACCGGGCGTGCGTCACCTTCGCGGGGGCCCCACTGCTTGTTCGCGCGAAGGAAGTCGACGGGGGGAGCCTCGCCGTCGTGATGCGCCCCGGGCATGAAGTGCATGGCGCCGGACTCCGCCGTCACGTCGTCGAGCGCCACCCAGCACGACAGCGCGCGCGGCCGGTCCAGCGGCCAGAACGGGTAGTCCTGGTGCCATGGGATCGTCGACGAGTGGACCGGCGGCTTCGAGATCAGGTGATCGTGGAACAGCTGGACGTGCGCCGCACCGAGGAGCCGGCAGGCGACCGCGGCGAGCTGCGGGCGGCGAACGTGGGCGGCGAACGCGGGATGCTGCTTCCACAGGCCCGTCCACTGCGAGACCACCCGCGTGTACTCGTCGAGCGACGTGCCGCACTCGCTCGCCCAGCGCGCCAAAAGCTCGTCATGCGCGGCGCGCAGCTCGTCGACCTCCAAGGGCGACAGGAGCGGGCCCACCAGCGTGTAACCGTCGCGGTTGAAGGCCTCGATTTGCACGGGGGACATTCGGATCATCGCGGTCTCCTTGGCAATGTCCCGGGTCCCACAGCAGCCTTCGTGCCAGGCGAGCGCCCGCGGTCCTCTGCCTCGGTGGGAGGCGGATCCTAGCTCGGTCCTCCTTGGCTCAGGCAAGCGCTGCTGCTCGATTTCGAGCATTCTTGCTCACCGGCGGTCCCGCCGGGGCCACCTCGAGGCTGTCGCTCGCGCCGGTTCGCCGCCAGCGTTGATCAACCCGTCACTCGACGCCGACGGAGAAACCATCGCGGGTACGCCAGCGGGAAGCGGCGAGGCTCCTCGTGCGCGGGGTGATCCCGTCCCCTCATCATCCGATCGCCCGCCACGTGGAAGACGGCAGTATCGTAACCGAGTGGCTCCCCTGACACCGACGCGCCTTACCTGGATCGTGGGCCCGCCCGGGGCCGGCAAGACGACGCTCGCCGACGGGCTGCGTGATCGGTACCGCGTGGTCGAGCTCACCGAGCTGCTGGGACCGCTCGTCGACCCGGTCCGGATGCGCAAGGGCATCCTCGGCGCGAACGCCCGTCTGGTGGAGCTGGTTCGCCACCTGGAGCTGCACCCGGAAAACCGCGGCCTGGCCCCGCTGGTGGTCGTCGCAGGCATCGTCGAGGAGACGGCGCTGTTTCCGCTGGTCGACCACGGCGAGTCGGTGTGGCTGGTGTTGCCGGCCAAGGCGCGGTGGCTCCACCAGCTGATGTCCCGCCCCGCCGGAGCAGACCGCGGCGGTGCGTACGACGACTACGGCTACGCGGAGACCTGGTACGACCGGTTCTCGAACTGGACCGGACGTGGGTTGCCGGTGCAGGAGCTTGTCCCGGACCTACAACCAGCGCTGATCGGCAAGTGATGGAGCGGCGGCGACCGAGGCCGCCACGAGCGATTCGAGCTTCAAAGCCGGTCAGCCCGTGCGGCGCACCGCATCGCGCACCCGCTCGTACCATCGCTCTCCGATGCGGACCGGCGCGCCGAGGACCCGCCTCCTCTTGATCGCCTTGTAGGCGCGAGCTCGCCGGAGCTTCCGGTAGAACGGGCTCGTCTTGTCGAACGCGTAGGCGAACATGGGCTTGATCGACGGATCGAGCGCCGCGAACAGCGCGCCGTCCAGGTTGTGAAGGGGGTCGCCGTAGTCGTAGTAGAAGGTCGGCCGGAAGTAGCTCGTCGTCAGCATCGTTCGAGGCTCATCCGTCGGGTTCGGGTTTCCCCGGTGCCACATGCCCGGGTCGCGGATCAAGAGATCGCCCGGCACGAGCTCGATCTTCTTCGACGGCAGGTGCTCCATCAGCGCTTCGACCGTCGGATTTGTTCCGTCCTGGGTGAAGGGCAGCACGCCGAACTTGACGAACTTCTCTCCGTGCCAGAGGTGGCTCCCCCCCGGCCAGACCTCGAGCGGTCCGTTGTGCAGCCCGCAATGCATGATCGGGATGTTGACGGTGGCGCCGAACGGCTTGGCACCGTCGTAGAAATCGAGATCGCGATGCGGCGCCTGGCGGAGCGCGCCCTTGAGGCACGTGTCGCTCGAGACCGATTTGCAATAAAAGCCGTCGCCCAGCATCTCGGTGAGGATCGAGAACGCGAACGGGTTGGCGAGCACGAAACGGCTGCTGAACGGCCCGGTCAGCCGCGGGAAGATCCGGAACCGCGAGCTACGTTGCCAGAACATCGTCTTGGTCGCCGCGCCGACCGTGATCTCCCTCGACGTTTCGTTGACCACGCTCGCCTTGCAGTCGACGAAGATGTCGCGAAACACCGTGCGCAGCTCGGTGACGAGCTCCTCGGGAACCGCGTTCTTCAGCAGAACGTAGCCGCGACCGTGGAGTAGCATCGCTCCAAGCTTCCGGTTTTCAGCGGACAGCGCTCCGGTTCGGCGCTCTTCATCGGAGATCTGGATGCTTCGGTCGAGTGGGTCCATGCCTCGTTCTCGTTTCGGAAAAACCAGCCCCAGTATGCCCGAAGGCTGCACGATCGTGCATGTAAAGCAGATGAGCGACGAGACGAGCAGCTTTGCTGGACCAGCCGCCGCTGCTGACCCGGGAAGCGCCGGTCACGGACCAGCCCTTGGGAGTGCGCAACCGGCAGGCTCAGGTGTACGGTCGTCGCTTGGAGATGGCTGGTAAACGGATCCGCTCGCTCGATGCCACGCGTGGCACGGCGATGCTGTTCGTGTTGATCTCGCACTTCGGGCTGACCTACTTCGGCCGCAACGGTCAGGAGCACCTCGAGGACTGGTTCGAGCGCGTCGGCAAGTTGGCGTCGCCGACGTTCATGGTGCTCAGCGGCATGATGGCGGGCTTCCTCTACGCCATGCG
>Ga0137459_1000785_pt1 | contig 10746 bp, 6 predicted proteins | sample EasRivERMGT700_2_FD_104908 | JGI IMG/M metagenome (GOLD analysis project Ga0137459, IMG submission 104908) | Soil microbial communities from meander-bound floodplain in the East River, Colorado, USA - East River MetaG ERMGT700_2 | ecosystem: Environmental > Terrestrial > Soil > Floodplain ... | reverse complement strand
TCGACCACGGGGGCGTGCTCGATACCATCCGATGGATCGACCAGAGCCTCGATCTCCTGACCGATCACCCTGCCACGATCGCCGTCCACCGCCACCAGCTCGAACATCACTGGGTCCTGCCCAGGTTCGAATGGCTCCCGCGGGCTCCGGCCGACGCACTGCTGATCAACACCTGCGTGGCGAGGTGCTGGCGTGCGCGTCGCCTCCGCTACGACTGGCGGCCCTCCGGCCAGCTCGCGCAACTCGCCAACATGTCCGTGCCCACCGATCGGAACGAGTTCCTCGTCGTCGACCTGGAAGACGCTCATGCCCGGGTCGTCCTGGTCGCCGAGGCCGGCCCCGATGACGAGCGCCTGGCGAGGCAACTGTGCGCCACACACATTCATGATTCAAGCGGGTTGCGAAATTTACTAACCGGGGAGGGCCCGTTCTCGCCTCATGGTTGACAACGCTTGACCGAATGCTTGACTATATCGAGGTGCAGCCGCTGCCATGACCGAGAACCCTGAGATCCACCACCCGACACGTCGCAAGCTGCTCAGTGTTCTGTCCGGGTCCGACGTCGAGCTCAACAAGAGTGACCTCGCCGCGCGCGTCTATGGCGAGTCGAACAGCTCGACGCGCGCCATGACGACGCGCGCCACCGCGGCGCTGCTGGCCGCGGGACTCCTCGAAGAGCGCCTGCAAGGGCGCGAGCGGCTGGTACGCCTGTCGCCGCGTGGCCGAGCGATGGTCCTCGATTGGGCCGACAACTCCGCTAACCAGAAGGCCTGGCGTAAGGTTGACGATCTGAAGCGCATACCGGATGGGTACCCCTTCGATCGCCAGCGCTTCCACCTTCGCCACGCCGCGCTCGTGGCCCTGACAGCCCTGCATGACCGGCGCTCGGACGCCGACGAGCATTATCAGCAAGTCCTGCTGGCGCTCATCGACGAAGGGAGCAACCCCGAATCGGATCTGAAGTTCTTCCGTACGCATCTCGCGCCCACCTGGCCACGCGATGACGTCGCGCGCTTGCTGCTCGCCGAATGCATCCTCCGGTTCCAGGCGGCTGCTCGCGACAAGCGCGAGCGCCGGTCGATCTTCAGCGACCTGATCCTGGTCGGCGACGCTTTCGGCGACGATCTCGCGCGCGATTCCTATCTCCAGCCTGCCGACGTCCTGGTGTGGGCCACCTGTTCCACGGCCGTCGCCCACCACCACCTGCTGGAGCCAGACTCCGAATTCCGCCGCTTCTCCGCCCGTGGCGTGGTGCAGCGGGTTGCTAGCCTGCTCGGCGTCCTCGACCAGCAAGCCAACCCTGCCTACGCCGTCGCCGTCGCCTACCGCCGAGCGCTGGCCGGCAAGGTCGCCTACGGCACCTGGGAATGGGCGGAGCCGCTGGAGGCAAAGGCCAGGCGTGCGGGCTCCGTTGGAGAGCTCATCCATGACCTGGCCGAGGAGGCCGACCTCGAGGCGAGGGCGTCGGCCGAGGCCAACCAGGTGATCGATCGGTACGAGCTGACGCTGACCCAGGGCCCCGGCCTCGCGCTGGTCCGCGCGCTTCCCGACGCCGAGCCATACTTCCGCCGGGTCCACCACCGGGACGCAACCAAGGAGCTGGACGACTGGGCGAACCATCGCAGGGACGTGCTGGCCGAGATCCAGCTGCGTGCCGTCGAGCGCGATCCACGAACCGCGGACCAGCTCCGCGTGTTCGAGACCGAGGCGGCGCAGCTCGCCGAACGCGAGCCGGCCATCGCTGCGGTGCTCGCTCCACATCGAAGGCAGTGTGCGTTCTTGCTCGGCAAACCTGTCCCGGCAACTGGTACGATTGCGAACCCAACCCCGGCAACTCCCGGACACCATGCCGCGATGGTGCTGAACAACCTCTGGACCCCTGAGATGGTGGCGGCCGATGTCGCCGCCGCTTCATCGTGAGGAGCTAGCGATGTCGAACCACCTGCCCGTCCCCACCACCGCTTCGAAACACCTCGTGGTCCGTCCGATCATGCAACCCCGCGCGGCGCTGGCCCAGGTCGAACCGTGGCCCCCCCGGCAAACGTCATCGCCGACCGAGCCGGTCCGGAGCCCGTACGCACCCGGACGATGATCCGCTGCGCGCCCGGGACCTGATCACCACCGACCGCGTATTGACCGAGGCCGCCGCGCGTTTTGGAGTCACCCGGCTCGCCGACATCACACGCCTCGATGAACCTGGGCTCCCGATCGCGAGCGCGGTGCGTCGCAACCCGATCGGCGAGTCCGTGAGCGTCGCCAGCGGCAAGGGAGCGAGCCCGCTGGCCGCGCGGGTGGCAGCGCTCGCCGAAGCGCTCGAGCGCTACTGCGCCGAGCCGCGCGGCCGGCTCCCGGTGCGGATGGCTCGCTGTGATGAGCTCGATGGCAGCTACCTCGATCCCCGCCTGCTCATCCTGCCCGCAGCCTTCGACCCAGCCTGGTCGCTGGACTGGTGCAGTGGGGCCTCGATTCCGGGTACCTCGATCTGGGTGCCGGCCAACGCGGTCGTGTTTCCGTATTACCCGACCACCGGGGCGGCACGCCTGTGCGCGGCGCATACCCACGGCCTGGCGGCTGGCTCGACCCGGGTCGAGGCGATCGTCCATGGCCTGCTCGAGTGCATCGAACGTGACGCCTACTCGCGCGCGCTTGCGCTGGCCTCCGTCGGCCGCGGCGACGAGGTGCCGGTGGTGAGCACCGACGCCGTGCGAAGCGTGGTCGCAGATCGGATCGACCGTTTGCGTGCGGCCGGCTTGCGCATCCAGGTGCGCGACCTGACCGCGGACACCGACGTCGCCACGATCCTCTGCACCATCGGCGACGCCGACCTGTACCACATGGGCATCGCCAGCCATCCTGACGGATGCCACGCGCTGCGCCGGGCCATCGACGAGGCCGCCCAGAGCCGCCTGGTCGATCTCCAGGGCGCGCGGGAGGATTTGCCGCCACGCAGCGCGCCCCCCGTCGATCCATGGTTTGTCTTGGCCGGGGCCGCACCTGTCGTCGACGTGCCGAGGGGCTGGTCACCGCCTGCTCTCGGCGATGCCCTCGCGTGGCTCGAGCAACGGCTTGCTCGACTTGCCTTGCATCCCATCATCGTCGATCTCGGCCTGCCCGAGATCGACATGGCGGTCGTCCGGGTGATCACGCCCGGGCTCGAGGTCTGGGCGTTCGACCCGAGCAGGGTCGGCCGGCGAGCAGAGACGTGGCTCGACCAGCCGTGATCTTCCTCGGCCCCAGTCGGCCTCGCGGCTTCGCGGCGGAGGACATGATCGAAGTGCGCCCACCCGCCGCCCGCGGCGATCTGGTGGCCGCGGCGGGCGAGGGCAGCCCGGTCATCGGGCTGATCGATGGGGTGTTCCACCACTCGCTGGCGGTCACGCCGCGCGAGGTACGAGAGGCCGCCGCCCTGGGCGTTCGCCTGTTCGGCGGAGCCAGCATGGGGGCGCTGCGCGCCGTCGAGTGCCCCGACGCCATGACCGGCCTCGGTGAGATCCACGCCGCCTTCGCCCGCGGAGAGCTCGCCGATGACGACGAGGTCGCAGTGACGTTCGATCCGCGCGACCACGAGGTCGTCGCCTACCCGCTGGTGCAGATCCGAGCGGTCATGGGCCAGCTCGACCGCGAACACCCTGCCGCTGCCCGCGCGCTGGCCTCGTACCTCGATCGAATTCGAGGGCTCCCGTTCTTCGAGCGGACCCGCCCTCGCCTCCGCGACCTCGCGCGCCCTCTGCAACGCGAGGGCATCGCCTGGCCTGCCATCGAGCGCTGGCTGGACGACGATCGCACCGACATCAAGCGGCGCGACGCCGCCGTGGTGATCGCGACGGTGCACGCCGCGTGGCTCAAGCAGGATCACGGCCGAGCGCTGTCTACACCGATCCGCTCGCAAGACCCGTGATGCGGCTCGCAATGACGGCGCCGCCTCCCGGGAGCCATCGTCGACTCCAAGTGTTCGAGCGGCGCGTCACTCGGGCAGCGTCGCCTTGCCGGCGGCGATCTGGATCAGCTCACGGCGGGCGGCGAGCCGCACCCCCGTCGCGATGCGACCGATCACGCGCTCGGTGATCCGCGAGAAGCCGAGCAGGCGGGCGGCGTCGCGCACGAGGTCGTTGGCCGGGATGCCGACGGCGCGCTCGACGACGATCCGGGCGGCGGCGGCGATCTCGCACAGCGGAACCTCGGCGATCTCGCGGCGTGCCGAGGTGCCCTGGCCGGCGACACGCACGGCGGGGACCCCGGCCGGGTCCTGATCGAGCCGCCACACGACGTCGGCCTCGTCGCCCCAGCGGCCGCGGCCGGCGAGCGCGACGCGCACCTGGTTGGTCACGCGCTGGGTCAGCCGGGCGATGCCGAAGTACGCGCCGACGCGGCGGGCCAGCAGGTCGACGTGCATCGGCGCCTCGGCCGCGAGGACCTGGTCGATGACCTTGCCGAGCTCGATGAGGTGGCGCGGCGCGAACAGGTCGTCGGGCGCGCGCCGGCCGGCGGGGATCGCCGCGGCGAGGTACGGGCCGATCGCGATCGCGTTCTTCGCGATCCGCACCGGCGCGCTGCCGATCGCCACCGGCGTGGTCGCCTCGGTCGCGTCGCCGAGCAGCTGGGTCACCGCGTCGGTCGGCCCGGAGCCCGCCGCGATCACGGGGTGCGCCGGGAGCCGGCCGCGCGCCGGCGTGCGTGCCGCCGCCGGGGCCGGGCTGCTGCGCGCGGGCGGTTCACCACGGCCGGTGTCCCGGGGCCCGTGCGGCGGCGACGGCGTGCGCGCCGGCCCTGCGCCAGCCCGGCGCTGGCGGCTCGCGGCGACCGCCGCGATGATCGCGCCGTGCGCGCGCTGGAGCTCGCGCTCGGGGTCCGCCCACCAGTCGAGCGACCAGATGCGGTGCATGCGCCAGCCGAGCTGGCCGAGCACCTGGGCGCGCAGCCGGTCGCGGTCGCGCGCCGCCGGTGCGGTGGCGTAGGCGGCGCCGTCGTGCTCGATCGCGAGCACGTAGCGCTCGGCGTCGTTGGGATCGACGACCGCGAGATCGATCTTGTAGGCGCCGCAGCCGACCTGGTGGCGCACGATCCAGCCGCGCTCGACGAGCGCCCGCGCGACCGCCGCGGTGACCGGGCTGGCCGGCGGAGCGTCCGCGTCGGCGTCCGGCCGCGCGGCCCCACCCCCGGCGCGCGCGAACGCCAGGAGCGCGGCGAGATCCTGCACGCCCTGCCCGGCCGCCGACGCGAGGTCCTCGGGCGCGAAGCTCGAGATCACGAGCAGCTGCTCGCGCGCCCGGGTGATCGCCACGTTGAGCCGGCGCTCGCCGCCGCGCTGCGACAGCGGACCGAGGGTCATCGGGAACGCGCCACGTGCGTCGGGCCCGTAGCCGACCGACAGGATCACGACGTCGCGCTCGTCGCCCTGGATGGTCTCGAGGTTCTTGACCAGCACCGGCTCGCCGCCGCCGGTCGACGCCCCGTCGAGCCAGCCGTCGAGCTCGGGATCGTCGGCGCCCGCGGCGTCGAGCAGGTCCTCGATCAGCTCCTGCTGGGCGCGCGAGAACGTGACGACGCCGATCGAGCGCGCGCGCTGCGCCGGATCGCGGAGCCGCGCCAGCACCTCGGCGACGACGGCCTCGGCCTCGACCCGGTTCTGCCGCGTCCCGCCGCGATCGTAGACGCCGCCGACGCGCCGCCACGACACCCCGAGGTCCGGCGAGCCGTGCGCGGTCGGAAACACCTGCAGGCGATCGCCGTAGTAGCGCCGGTTGGCGAACGCGATCAGATCCTCGTGGCGGCTGCGGTAGTGCCACGCGAGCCGGAGCTCGGGCAGCCGCTGCGCGACGCACTCGTCGAGCACGCTCTCGAGCTCGGTGGCGGCGCCTTCGGCCTCCGGCTCGGCCGCGTCGTCGGTCGTCCCCGCGCCGCCCGCGCCCCCCGCGCCCGCCTCGAAGAACCGGGTCGGTGGCAGCTGGCGCGAGTCGCCCACGACGATCGCGGCAGCGCCGCGCGCCAGCGCGCCGATCGCGTCGGCGGTCGGCAGCTGCGACGCCTCGTCGAACACGACCACGTCGAACCGCGGCAGCGCCGGATCGAGGTACTGCGCGACCGACAACGGCGACATCAACAGGCACGGCGCGAGCCGCGGCAGGAGCGTCGGGATGTCCCCGAACAGCCGGCGCAGCGGGCGGTGCCCGCGCTGCTTCTTGAGCTCGTGCATCAAGGTGCCCAGCTCGCCGCCCGGATCCGCGGCGACCCGCGGCACGCGCTCGGCGAGCCGGACCAGCGCGCGGGCGCGCACCAGGGCGAGCGCCGCGCGATCGAGATCCGCGAACGCCGCGACGTGGGCGTGGTGCGCCGCGCCGTGGAACTGCGCGAGCGCCGGGGTGTCCGCGAGCTCGGCGTCGGCCCACGCGAGCAAGGTCGCGCGCTGCCACGCCGCGGCCAGCTCCGCCGCGCCCAGCTCGCCGCGCTCGATCACCCCCACCGCGGGCCCGACGCCGGCGGCCAGCGCCGCCCGCCGCGCGCCGTGGAACGCCACCCAGTCGCGCATGCCGTCGAGGGCGTGGCGCAGCGCCTCGATCCGCGCGCCGAGCGCCGCGGGATGGTCGTCGCCCGCGCCGAGCGTCACCGCGTCGATGCCGGTCGCCTCGGCGAGCGCGGCGAGCGCCGGCCGCCAGCGCGCGACCGCCTCGGCGAGCGCGGTGAACCGCGCGAGCTCCCCCGCGCCCGCGGCGCCCGGGGGCTCCGCCGCGGGGCTGGCCGCGACCTGCGCCACCAGCGCGCGCCACGCCGCCGCGCGGCCCGCATCGCCGCTGCCGACGTCCACCGCATCGAACGCGCGGCGCAGCTCGGCCGCCCAGCCGACCGCGGCGTCGATCTTCGGCAGATCGAGCGCGAGCGGATCGCCGCCGAGCTCACCGAACCACCGCCGCGCCGGCTCGGCCGCCGCGACCAGCGCCGCGCGCGCCGCCCGCTCGGCGATCACCGACTCGAGCGCGGTGATCATCGCGCCGTCGGTCTCGAGCATGCCCGGCATCGCCGCGGCGCGGATCGCCGCGCGCGCCTCGCGCAGCGCCAGGAACCGCAGCGGCGCCAGGCGGTGGGTCCACCGCCGCACCTGGACCCACAGCGCGGGCGCGTCGAGCTCGGCGACCGAGTCGGTGAACCGATCGTTCACCTCGATCGCGAGCCCACGGTGCCGGCTCGCGAGCACGAGGAACGCGCCCGGATCGCGGGGCGCCTCGAGCGCGCCGGCGCCGCGCGCGCGGATCAGCGCGATCCGCTCGGCGAGGTCGTCGCTGCGCGCGAGCCGCAGCTGGGTCAGGAGCTCGGCGCCCGGCCGCGGCGAGCTCGCCGCCAGCGCCGCCAGCGCGCCGAGCGCCTCCAGCTGATCGCGGGTGCGCGCGACCACCCCGGGGAGCAGGCTCGCCACGCCCTGCGCGGCCTGCGCGAGCGCCGCCGCGGCCGCGGCCGCCGCGTCGAGCGCCGCCACCGCGCGGTCGCGGCCATCGAGCGGCCAGCGCTCCATCGCCGAGGCGCGCCACGGGTGGTTGGCGACCGGCTCGACCGGGATCGCCGCCGCGGCCAGCTGCTCGACCGCGAGCCGGCGGCACTCGAACATCGCGCGATCGAGGCCCGTCGCGTCGCGCTCGGCGAGCAGCGCGCGCGCGGTCGTCCGCAGCTCGACGAGCCGGCCGAGCACGTCGTGGAGCGAGCGGCCGAACGGCCCCACGCGGTGCAGCGCGGCGACGTGGCCGTCGAGCGCGGCGCGCAGCTCGCCGAGCCGGGCGTCGTCGCCGGTCGGTCCGCTGACCGGACGAAACGCGCGCTCGAGCACCCGCCCGAGCTGCGCGACGACGTGGGCGCGCGCCGCCTTGTGCGAGTGAAGCTCGAGGCAGAACTCGCCGAGCCCGACCGCCGCGAGCCGCTGCTGCACGACCTCGAGCGCCGCCATCTTCTCGGTCACGAACAGCACGGTCTTGCCGTGCGCGACGCAGTGCACGATCAGGTTCGCGATCGTCTGCGACTTGCCGGTGCCGGGCGGCCCCTGCAGCACGAAGCTCGCGCCGGCGCCGGCCGCGGCGATCGCGGCGAGCTGGCTCGCGTCGGCGTCGAGCGGCGCCAGCAGATCGGCTGTCACCCCGCCGCCGCCCCCGGTCACGGCGGCGGCCGCGGCCGGCGCCGGCTGGCCGAACGCGACCCCGGCACCGCCGGCGAGGTGCGCGACGATCGGGCTGCCCAGCAGCTCGTCGGCGCGCGCGTCGAGATCGTTCCACATCACGAACTTGCCGAACGCGAAGATCCCCAGCTGCGCCGAACGCTCCAGCCGCCAGCCCGGGCGGGCCCCCGCGATCGCCTCGGCCGCGTCGAGCAGCGCCGCCAGGTCGAGCTCGTCGCCGAGCTCCGGCAGCACCACCTCGAAGTCACGCCGGAGCTTCTCGCCGAGCGTCAGGTTCCCCCGCGGCTCGAGCCCGGCGGCCTCGACGAGCCGCAGCGCGCCGCCCACCGTGCGCTCGAGCTCGACCGGCCACAGCGCGAGCGGCGCCGTCCGGACCACGCGCTCGCCGGTGGCCGCGTCCGGCGCGTCCGCGCACCAGGTCAGGAGGCCCAGCCCCAGCCACAGCGTGTGGACCCCGCCGTCGGCCAGCTGCGCCCGGGCCGCGCGCCGGATCGCGACGAGCCGGTGCGCCAGCTCGGGCGCGGCGAGCGGCGAGCGCAGCGTGCCGGCGTCATGACCACCTCCCCCGCCGGCGTCCGACGCAACGCGCGAGGCCACGCCCGATGCCACGCCCGAGGCAACCGTGAACGCCGCGCCGTCGGCGAGCGCCGCCGCGATCCACAGCGGGTCCACCGCCGGCAACGGGATCGTGGTCTTGCCGTCCTTGACGTCGAGCAGCCGGTTGGCCGCCGTCAGATCGAGGAGCGACAGCTTCCACGCTTCGAGGCGCGCACGCGCGGCTGGGTCGATCACGCGGTCAATCTACGCCAACCGCGCCGGCGCTCGACGACAACCGCCTGAGAAGATCCCTGGGGGATCTGTCCGCGATCGCGCTGCCACGCACCGGCAGCGGGTGCCGGTCAGCTGTGCGGTGGCCGGAACCGCTGCCCGCGCCGGCGCCGGACGTCGAAGGAGTATGTTCCCCGCGTGCAGCTGACCGAGCCGGTGTCTCCCCTCAAGCGGTGGTCGCTCGATCCCACGATCGTCCACCTGAACCACGGCTCGTTCGGCGGCTGCCCCTACGCCGTCACGCTGACCTCGACCGCGTGGCGCGCGCGGCTCGAGGCCGCGCCGATGAAGTTCCTGGTGCTCGACTGGCAGACCGAGCTCGATCGCGCGCGCCAGGGCCTCGCCGCCTTCGTCCACGCCCGGGCCGAGCGCCTCGTGTTCGTGCCGAGCTCGACGACGGGGGTCGCGATCGCGCTCGCCTCCGTCGAGCTGGCGGCCGGCGACGACATCGTCGCGACCGATCACACCTATCGCGCGTGCATGAACCAGCTGCGGCGGCTCGCCGAGGCCCGCGGCGCGACGATCACGGTCGTCACGATCCCGCTGCCGTTCGACGCCGCCGCGCTGGTCGACGCGGTCGCCCGCGCGATCACGCCGCGCACGCGGCTCGCCCTGTTCGATCACATCACCAGCCCGACCGCGCTGCGCCTGCCGCTCAAGCCGCTCGTCGCGCTCGCCGCCGCCCGCGGGATCCCGGTGATCGTCGATGGCGCGCACGCGCCCGGCCAGATCGCGCTCGACGTCTCGGCGATCGGCGCGACGTACTACGTCGGTAACTGCCACAAGTGGTTGTGCGGCCCGAAGGGCTCGGGCTTCCTGGTGGCGGCCGAGGACGCCGCCGTGCGCCCGGTCGTCACCTCGCACGGCGCGACGCCCGCGTACGGCCCCGCGAATCGCCTCCACGCCGAGCTCGACTGGAGCGGCACCCACGATCCGACCCCTCACCTGACGGTGCCGTCGGCGATCGCGACGGTCGCGGTCGAGGGCGGCGGCTGGCCGGCGATCTACGCCCGCAACCACGCGCTGGCCTGCGAGCTGCGCCGCCGGATCGTCGAGGGCCTCGGCGGCCCCGGCGGCGCCCGCGTCCCGCCGCTCGCGCCCGACAACGCGCTCGCCTGCATGGCGGCGATCCCGATCCAGCTGCCGGCCGGCAGCTCGCCGTCCGCGCTCGAGCTCCAGCTCCTGCGCGACAACTGGGAGGTCCCGATCGTCGACTTCGCCCACGGGCCGCTGGTCCGGGTCTCGGCGCACCTCTACAACCACACCGGCGAGGCCGATCGGCTCGTCGCCAAGCTGCGCGCGCTCGGCGTGACCCTGCGCTGAGCCTCCACCGCCGGCGACCCGCCGATCGGCTGGGGGATTGGCGTGGTACCTGTCCCACAACGTGCCCATGCGGAAGTCGGCCACGCCGCGCGGCTACTTCGTGGCCTGCATCATCACGAGGTCTCCCACGCTCATCTCCTGGACGGCAAGCGTGACCAGGCCGATCGAGATCTTCTCGCCGACCTCCACGATCACGATCTCGCCCAGCGCGCGCGCGGGAAACTTCCGATCGTCCTGGCCGATCTGGTTGTTCATGTTCCTGGGATACGCATCGCCGCGCCGGACCACGAACATCCGGTTGCCGACCTCGACCCCCGAGCGCTTCCCGAGATCGACGAACACGACCTCGCCCTGACCGATCAGCTGCTCGTGGGTCAGCATCGCGACGACGGTGCCCTGGGCGTCGACCTTCGGCGGCAACGGCGGCACGGTCTTGAACG
>Ga0137459_1000784_pt1 | contig 10766 bp, 1 predicted proteins | sample EasRivERMGT700_2_FD_104908 | JGI IMG/M metagenome (GOLD analysis project Ga0137459, IMG submission 104908) | Soil microbial communities from meander-bound floodplain in the East River, Colorado, USA - East River MetaG ERMGT700_2 | ecosystem: Environmental > Terrestrial > Soil > Floodplain ... | reverse complement strand
CCGCCAAGCCCGCCGACGACAAGGCCGCCAAGCCCGCCGACGACAAGGCCGCCAAGCCCGCCGACGACAAGGCCGCCAAGCCCGCCGACAAGAAGCCCGCCGCCGGCGCCCCCCCCAACCCGCGTGGGTTGCTGCCGGACGTCGCCAAGGTCAAGCTCGAGGCCGCGCGCGCATCGATCGTCGCCGGCAAGCTCACGTTCGCCGACGCCGAGAAGCAGCTCGCCGCCGATTCCTCCGACGACGTACCGGGCGACAACGGCGATCGCGGGTGGCGTTCGGCCGACAGCGCCGGGCTCGGCGACAAGGAGGTCAACGACGCCGTCAAGACGCTCAAGCCCGGCGAGATGACCCCGGTGATCGTCACCGAGCGAGGCGCGTACCTGGTGATCGTCTCCGACAAGCGCGAGGGCGACCTCAGCTACGATCAGGTCAAGACCGAGATCGCGGCGGCGCTCGCCAAGGACGTGTGGAGCAAGGAAGCCGCGAAGCGCGAGGCGCTCGACACGCTCACCAAGGCGCAGGCCGGCACCGGCAAGAACCTCGATCAGCTGTTCGAGCGCGAGCTCGTGAAGCCCAGCGGCGGCGGGATCGAGGAGATCCTCAACGACCCGAGCATGACGCAGGAGCAGAAGCAGCAGCTCCTCCAGCAGCTCATGCAGCAGCAGAAGCACGGCTCGCTCGAGGTCCACGAGCAGGACGTACCGGTCGCCTGGTATGCCGAGGCCGACGGATCGGCCAACGGCACGCCGCCCGCGGCGGGTACGGGAGGCGCGGCGGCACCCGCGGCAGGCAGCGCGGCGGCGGCACCCGCGGCAGGCAGCGCGGCGGCGGCACCCGCGGCAGGCAGCGCGGCGGCGGCACCCGCGGCAGGCAGCGCGGCGGCGGCACCCGCGGCCGCGGGCGGCGCGGCGACTCCGGTGGCCCCCGCCCCGACGGTGATCGAGGCGTCGAAGGACGTGTTGCCGCAGTTCGCCGAGGTCCCCGAGGCGAAGGTCAACCCGCTCGGTCCCTCGCCGCGCCAGGCCAAGATGCCCGGTCTGGGCAGCTCGAAGGAGGCGATCGAGGCGCTGTTCGACGAGCTCGCGCCGGGCAACCTGGCGAAGCAGGTCTACGAGGGCGACGCCGGCACCTACGTCGTCCTCCAGCTCATCAATCGGTCGCAGCCCAACGCCTCCGACTTCGACAAGACGGCGGACGCCGAGATGGCGCGGATGCAGCAGGCGCGCGGCAAGGCGGCGCTCCGGGACTGGCTCAAGAGCCGCTGCGAGACGCTGACCAAGGCCGGCAAGATCAAGCCGGCCGCCGACCGGATCCGCGAGACCGACGACAAGGGCAACCCGGCGCCGACGGTCTACCGGCCGTGTATGTACTTCGACTATCTCGATCGCTAAGGTGACGCGGGCGCGCATTCACCCGCGATTTTCGGTAACTTCGAGCTAGTGTTCGAGGGGGGACCCGCCACACCGCGGCGCCTGCCGTTCCACTTCCAGAGCCATGGAGGTGTCGGTCGGCTCTTGCTCACCGACCTCGCCGTTGGCCTCCTCACGGTCGACAAGCTCGAGATCGAGATCACCGAGCTGGGGACCGATCCCGGGATCGCCGCCGCGGAGCGCTTTCAGCGCCGCCGCACCCGGTTGCGTGGCCTCGCGATGCGGATCGCGCCCCCGGCGCTCGCGAGCCGGGTCGCGCAGGTCGCCAAGCAGCTCGCCGCGCTCGGCGTGACGCAGCTGTCGATGCGGCTCGCCGATGGCCATGTCGCGGTGCGCGCGCGCGCCGCCGATGGGCTCGCCGCCGCCGATCTATCGTTCCAGGTCCACCTCGTGAGCTCCGGCGTGCAGCTGCGCGCGCTCGCGAGCGCGGTCCGCGTCCATGGCCACCTGCCGACCCCGGGGCCGGTGATCGCCGATCGGCTGCTCGTCGCGCTGCTCGGCGCCGGCGAGGTCGCCGGGGACGCCGAGCGGCCGCGCGCGCGCGGGCTGTGCGACGTCGAGGTCGAGCTCGCCGGCGCCTTGCTGTGGCAGGTGCTGCCGCCGAGCGGGTGGCGGCTGCCGGCGGTCACGGACATCGAGCTGACGCACCTCCGGGTGGCGCGCGCGGCGATCGAGATCGCGTACGGGCCGGCCGGGACGCGCGGCGGCGAGCTCGGCGTCCGCCCGCAAACCCACCAGCTCGCCGCGGCGCACGATCTGATGCACTCGGTCGATCAGCAGCTCCGTGGCGGGCACCTCGAGGACGCGATGCGCGGGTATCGCGCGCTGCTCGCGTCGAGCGGCCCCGATCAGCCGCTGCTGCTCGGCCGCATCCTCGCGCTGGCCGCGGCGCGCCCGGCGTGGTTCGCGGACGGGCTCGAGCTGGCGCGCCAGGCGCTCGGCCGGTGGCCGCGGTTCGCGCCGGCGCATGCCGCGCTCGCGTCGATCACCCTGTCGCAGGGCGACGCGCGCGAGGCCGCGAAGCACTTCGAGGAGGTCGCGCGGATCGCGAGCGCCGAGGGTGACGACGATCAGGCCGCGCTCGCCGCGCTCGCCGCCGCGCGGCTGCTCCGCGTGCTCGACGCCAAGGCGGCGACCCAGCTCTACCAGCTCGCGCTCGCCCACGATCCGGGCTCGGCGGAGGCCGCGGACTCGCTCGCCGGCCAGCTCGCCGACGAGCAGCGCTGGCCCGAGCTCGTGCGGCTCGTGCGCGCGCGCGTCGGCACGGCCGACAAGCCACGCGCGGTGCAGCTCCACCTCCAGCTCGCCGACGTGTTCGTCCACCGGCTCGGCGATCCCGCGGCGGCGCAGCACGAGCTCGCCGCGGCGCGCGTGCTCGCCCCCGACGAACCCGCGGTCCACGAGATGACCGCGGCGATCCTCGTCACGAGCGATCCGGCCGCGGCGATCGCGGCCTGGCGCGAGGTCGCGCGGCTCGCCGAGCTGCGCGGCGACCACCGGACCGGCGCGCGCGCGTGGGCCCGGCTCGGCGGCTTGCTCGACGCTCCGGCGGCCCCCGACGCCGTCGCCGGCGCGCCCTCCGGAGGCGGCGCCGGCGCTGCCGAGGATGCGTGGCGGCGCTCGCTGGAGCTCGATCCGCTGCAGGCCGACGCGCTGGTCGGGCTCGCGGGCGCCGCGTCCGAGCGCGGCGCCCATGCCGTGGCCGCCGATCTCTACGAGCGCGTGCGCGGGCTCGGGCTCGCGCAGGCCGTCGCCGCGCGCCACGAGCTCGCGCTCGCGCGGTCGCTGCGCGCGCTCGGCCGGCCCGACGATGCGCGCGCGAGCCTGCGGCGCGCCACCCTGGCGGGCGGCGAGACCGCCGCGGAGGCCCACGCGATGCTCGCCGAGATCGCCGACGTCGCGCTCGATCGCGAGCTCGCGGCCGGCGAGCTCGCGACCGCGATCACCGCGCTCGCAGAGCTCGCGGCGGCGCGCCCCGCCGAGCGCGATCGGCTGTCCGCGCGCGCCGCCGAGCTGAGCATCACGCGCGCGATGCTGCTCGACAAGACCGGGCAGTCGGTCGCCGCGGAGGCCGACTGGCAGCGCGCGCACGCGCTGGCAGGTCAGGCCGCGCCCGAGATCGCGCGCGACGCCGCCCGCACGCTGCTCGCGCGCTCGGGTGACGACGCGGGCCTCGAGCGGCGCTGGATCGACGCGGTGCTCGCGACGCGTCCCTCGGCGGCCGAGCGCGCCGCCCTGCTCGTCCGACGCGCCGATGTCCGCCGCCGCGATCCGTCACCGGAGCTCGCCGCGGCGCTCGCCGATCTCCGCGAGGCCGTGCAGCTCACCGAGGCCACGCCCGGCGCCCCCAGCCAGACGCGGCGGCGGGCCCACCAGCTCGAGGCCGAGCTGGCCGCGCAGAGCGGCGATCTGCGGTCGCGCGCCCAGGCGCTCGCGGCGGTCGCCAGGCTGGCCGAGCGCCCGATCGATCGGGTCGAGGCCGAGGCCGAGGCGGCCGCGGCCTGGCTCGCCGCCGACCAGCCCGCCGAGGCGCTGGCCCACGGCGCGCGCGCCCAGGCCCAGCTGTCGCCTGCGGGCGCCCCCACGGCGCTGCGCCGCGAGGTGCTGATCACGCTGGGCGAAGCGGCGTGGCGGCAGCGCGCGTGGCCCGACGTGGTCCGCGCGTATCGCGGCTGGCTCGAGGATCCCGGGCCGGACACGTCGCGGCGGGCGACGTTTGGCTATCGCCTCGCGGTCGCCGCGGATCGCTCCGGCGACCAGCCGATCGCGCTGGCCGCGCTGCGGCCGCTGATCGACGACTCCGACGCGACGCGCGGGACCAACCCCGAGCTGCGCGCCCAGGCGCTGCGCCTGTTCGCGGACCTCGCCGAGCGCGCCGGCGACCTCATCGATGCCGCGACCGCGCTCGAGCGGTTCGCCGCGCTCGGCGGCGAGGGCTCGGCGGCCGCCCGCGCCGATGCGGTGTACCGCGCCGGCGAGCTGTTCCGCCGCGCCGAGCGCGGCGACGACGCGATCCGCTGCTTCGAGATCGCGCTGCGGATCTTCGACGCTCACCTGCCCGCGCTCGATGCACTGGAGGCGGCGTCGCGCGAGCGCGGCGATCTCGATCGCGTCGCGGTCATCGTCGGCCGCAAGGTCGCGGCCACCGCCCGCCATCCGGCGCGCCAGAAGCCGCTGCTGTCGCGGCTCGGCGACCTCCAGGACCAGCTCGGCCGTCCCGACGTCGCGCTCGCGACCCATCAGCGCGCCCTCGAGATCGATCCGATGTGGCGGCCGTCGCTGCGCTACGTCACGCTCGGCCTGCGCGACGCCGGCCAGGTGGTCGCCGCGGCCGGCGGGCTCGCCCAGCTCGCCGGCGAGCTGCACGGCGATCAAGGCGGCGATCTCGCGATCGTGACGCGCGAGCGCCAGATCGCCGCGGAGGCGCTCGCCGAGCTGGTCGCCAAGCTCGACGATGCCCAGCTCGAGGCGGTGCGCGCGGTGGCCGGCCCCGCGCTCGTGCGCGCCGCGCTCGACAACGCCGACGTCGGTCCCGGCCTGGCCCGCCTGCGCAGCGACCCCGTGCCGCCGGCCGAGCGACCGCGCGACGCCGACCCGCCGCGCGGACCGACGACCGCGGCGGCCGGCAACACGCAGGCCCTGCGCGACGCCGCGGCGCGCGCCCGCGCGGGCGGCAAGCTCGAGGACGCGTTCGCGACGCTCGAGACCGCCAACCAGGTCAACCCCGGCGACGTCACCGTGCTGCGCGAGCTCGTCGAGATCGCGACCCAGCTGCACGACCACGCGGCCGTCGCCCGCCACCTCACGGCGCTGGCGCACCAGCTCACCGGCGCCCGCCGCGGCGACGCCCTGCTCGAGCTCGCCGACACCTACTACGACAAGCTGGAGGACGCCGTCCGCGGCCGCGAGGCCATGCGCAAGGCGGCCGATGCGTTCGGCGGCGGCTCGCGCCGCGATGCCACGCTGCGCATGCTCGCGACCGAGGCCGGCACCCACCTGGCGTGGGACATCGCGGTCGAGGCGCTGCTGTCGATCCCGCTCGAGAAGCGCACCCAGGCGGATCTCACGAGCCTCGCGACCACGCTGATGCGGGCCGGCCGCGACGCCGATGCGCTGGCGGCGATCGAGGCGGCGACCGCGGCCCAGCGGTTCTACGACGGCGGCGAGCTGGTGTACCAGCTACAGCTCGAGATCCAGCGCAAGGCCGAGCTGGTGCGCACGCTCGAGGAGCGGGCCGCGCTGGCGCCCGGCGCGGACGCCGCGGCGCTGTTCGAGGAAGCGCAGCAGCTGCGGATCGCGATCGGTCAGCCCGGCACCCAGCCGCTGCGCGACAGCGCCGCCCCGACGAGCGAGACCCCGAAGTCCGATACCGCGCCGTGGCCGGTCCGGACCAAGACCAAGCCGGGGATCCCGAGCCGGCGCGTGGCCCCGGCACCGGTCGGTGCACGTCCCCGGGCCATCCCGCCGCCCCCGCTCGAAGCCGCCCCACCCGAGCCAAGCCAGGTTGCGCACGATCGCGCCAGCGTCGCCGAGCCCGAGGCCGGCGCGGTCGGCGCGAGCAACGGTGCCGCCGGCGAGCCGGCCGCCGCAAGCTCCCCCGCCGAGCCGGCCGCCGCAGGCTCCCCCGCCGAGCCGCATGCGGGCCGCGATGCGACCGCGGAGCGCCGGGCGGCACCGGCCGCGCAACCGGCGTCGATCCAGGTGCCGGCCCTGCGCTCGGGCCAGCGCTCGCCCCAGAGGTCGGCGGTCGACCGCCCGTTCGAGCCCGGCCCGTCGGCGCCAATCACCCGGGACAAGTTCTCGCAGCCGGCGATCGGCCGCATCAAGCTGGTCCCTCGCGCGGTGACGCGGCCCGGCCTGGGTTCGCTCCGGTCGGATCCCCCCGCGTCGAGCGAGCTCGAGGAGCCCAGCGAGAACTGGCAATCGGTCTCGAACCCCGAGCTCGCCTCGGGTCCCGCGGCGACCCCGTCCCCGGTGCCGATCCCGTCGGTCAGCATCACCGGAACCCCCGACGAGACCGCGCTGTCGCTGCTGCTCGCCGCGGCCTCGGCCGACCGCGACCGGCTGTTCGCCGCCCGCCGCCTCGAGCCCGACGATCCGTCCGTGCTGCTCGCGCTCCTGGCCCACCTCGGCGGCCGCGAGCCCGCGCTTCGCCGCGAGCTGCTCGACGAGGTGACGCGCACGAGCCACGGCCGCGCCCTGGCGATCGCGCTGCACGAGCTGGCCGTGCTCGCGCGCGAGGGCCGCGACGCGACGCGCGCGACCACGCTGTGGACGCGCGCCTACGAGGCCGATGCGAGCTACCCGCCGGTGTGGATGCCGCTCGCCGACGCGCTCGCCGCGTCCGACGACTACGCGACCGCGCGCGAGCTCTACGAGGCCGTCGCGCGGTCCGACGACTACGACCGCACCCGGCGAACGTTCGCCGACGACCGCGCCGAGGCGCTCGGGCGCGACGACGCGATCACCTCGGGCGAGATCTCGGGTGAGATCAAGCCGCGCGGCGCGCCCGACGTCGAACAAGCCAAGCAGCTCGCCGAGGCTCAGGATTGGCCGGGCGCGATCGACGCCGCCGAGCGCGCCGCGGCGGCGCGGCCCAACGACGCGGCGATCCTCGAGGTGCTCGAGAAGATCTACTTCGCGTCGGGCAACGTCACCGCGGCCTCGGAGGCGATCGGGCGCCAGCTCGTGCTGCTCGACGATCCGGTCCATCGTGCCGGGCTGTGGCGGCGCCGCGCGCGGATGTACCGCGAGGCGGGCGGCCGCGACGCCGAGGCGTACCGCTGCCTCAAGGAGGCGCACACGTGCGCGCCGGCCGATCCCGAGATCGCGTATCAGCTCCGCACGGCCGCGATGGTGCGCGGCGAGTGGCCGCTCGCGGCGTCGCTGCTGTACCGCGAGATCGCGGCGGCGGCGAACCCGCGCGACCGCGGCGCGCTGCACCTCGAGCTCGCGCTGATCTACGAGGAGCGGCTCGACGATCACGTGCAGGCGCAGGCCAACTACGAGCAGGCGCTCGCGTTCGACCCCACGATCCCCGCCGTCAAGCTGCCGCTCGCGCGCCGCTACGAAGTGATCGGCCGGTCGAGCGACGCGGCCCGGCTCTACGAGGAGGCCGCGGCGACGGCGCGCGCGGCCGATCGCGGGAGCTTGCTCGAGGCGGCGGCCCGCTGCCGCGCGACCGCGATCGGGGTCGGCGATCCGGATCTCGCCGCGCAGCTCGATCGCGCCGAGGCCGCCGGCGATCTCGACGCCGCGCTCGAGCTCGCCCACCAGCTGTGGCGCGCCGAGCCCGGCCACCCGGCGGCGTTTCGCGTGCTCGCGAACGTGCACCGCGCGTCCGGCGACCTCACGGCGCTCACCGAGCTCATCGAGCTGCGCGCCGGCCGCGCCGAGACCCCCGACGAGCGCGCCGCCGCGTGGCTCGAGGTCGCGCGGCTCGCCGAGGAGATCGGCGCCCTCGACCAGGCCGCCCGCGCCTACGATCTCGCGCTGATCGAGGACCCGGGCCACATCAGCGCGCTCGATGCCCGCGGCGCCCTCGCCTTCCGGATCGGCGACTTCGCCACGGCGGACCTGATCTACCGCGATCTCGGGACCGGCGAGTCGGTGCTCGGTGACGACGAGCTCGCCCTGCGCCGGTCGATCATCGCCGAGAAGCTCGGCCGCGACAGCGAGGCGCTGAACCTCGCGCGGATCGCCGCCAGCCTGGCGCCCGGACGGCGTGACGTGATGGCGCGCGTCCAGGATCTCGCGACCCGGATCGGCGAGCTGCCGATCGCGCTGGCCGCGGTGCGCCAGATCCTCGACCTGGTGCCGCTCGATGACGACGAGGCCCAGCTCGCCACCCACTTCACGCTGATCGGGCTGCTGCGCGAGGCCGGTCAGCTCGACGAGGCCGTGGCGCAGCTGGAGACGATCCTGCGCGACCACCCGGTCCACGCCGGCGCCATCGAGACGCTCGCCCAGGTCCACACCGCGCGCGGCGACTGGCCGGCCGCGACGCGCTGCCTCTACCTGCTCGTGCCGCTCGCGCCGTCGCCCCCCCAGCGCGCCGAGCGGCTGTATCAGCTCGGCGAGGTGCTGCTCGTGCACGTCAACGACACCGACCGCGCCGACGACGTGTTCCTGCGCGCCTCCGATCTCGATCCCGGCCATATCCCGACCTTGCGCCGCCTGATCGACGTGTACTGGCGCGCGGACGACCCGGCCGGCATCGTCGAGGTCGCCACCGAACTGGCCGACAAGGACGCGCTGATCAGCGGCCCGACCTCCGAGCGCGCGCTCGCGCACGCCCTGGTCGCGGCCGCGCTCGTCGGCGACACCGAGCTCGCCGAGCGCGCCCACGATGCGCTCGGCGACGACGCCCCGCGCCATGTCGCGCACGCGCTCGCGGAGCTCGCCGGCCGCACGGGCCGGCTCCAGCTCGCCACGGCAGCGACGGCGATCGCCGAGCTCGCGCGCCGCGGCCTGCTCGATCTCGCGAAGCTGCGCGTCGCCGTGGCCGGCACCTCCGCCGCACATTCGCTGTAGCGGCGGCGATCGCAATGGTTGACGACTATGTAAGCGTGGTTACGTTGGCCTCGCCATGAAGCTAGACAAGCTCACCGTGAAGGCTCAGGAGGCGATCGCCGCAGCCCGCGACACCGCCATGGCGATGCACCACGCCGAGGTTCGCCCCGAGCACCTGCTGGTCGCGCTGCTCGAACAGGACGGCGGCGTGGTCCCGCGGATCCTCGCGAAGATCGGCGCCGACGCGCGGGTCGTGCGTGCCGACCTCGCACGCACGTTCGAAAAATTTCCCCGTGCCCGCGGCGCGGCGCTCGACATCGACGCCGGCCGCGCGTTCAAGGACGTCTGGGAGGCCGCCGGCCGCCAGGCCGACGAGATGAAGGACGAGTTCATCTCGACCGAGCACTTCCTGATCGCCCTGGCCGGCAGCAAGTCCGGCGCGGGCGAGGCGCTGACCAGCGCCGGCGCCACCAAGGAGGCCATCCTCGAGGCGCTGGTCGCCGTGCGCGGCAACCAGCGGGTCCAGGACCAGGATCCCGAGGCCAAGTACGAGGCGCTCGAGCGCTACACCCGCGATCTCACGCAGCTCGCTCGCCAGGACAAGCTCGACCCGGTGATCGGCCGCGACGACGAGATCCGGCGCACGATCCAGATCCTGTCGCGCCGCACCAAGAACAACCCCGTGCTCGTCGGCGAGGCCGGCGTCGGCAAGACCGCCGTGGTCGAGGGCATCGCCCAGCGGATCGCGCAAGGCGACGTCCCCGAGTCGCTGCGCGACAAGCGGATCTGCTCGCTCGATCTAGGCGCGCTGATCGCCGGCGCCAAGTATCGCGGCGAGTTCGAGGAGCGCCTGAAGGCGGTGCTCAAGGAGGTCTCGGCCGCCGCCGGCCAGGTGATCATGTTCATCGACGAGCTCCACACGCTGGTCGGCGCCGGCGCCGCCGAGGGCGCGACCGACGCGGCCAACCTCCTGAAGCCCGCGCTGGCCCGCGGCGAGCTGCGCTGCATCGGCGCGACCACGCTCGACGAGTACCGCAAGCACATCGAGAAGGACAAGGCACTCGAGCGCCGGTTCCAGCCGGTCATGATCGAGGAGCCGTCGGTCGACGACTCGATCGCGATCCTGCGCGGCCTCAAGGACAAGTACGAGGTCCACCACGGCATCCGGATCCGCGACGCCGCGCTCGTGGCCGCGGCCAAGCTGTCGCACCGCTACATCCCGTCGCGCCAGCTGCCCGACAAGGCGATCGATCTGGTCGACGAGGCCGCGTCGCGCCTCAAGATGGAGATCGAGAGCGTGCCGACGCCGATCGACACCCTCGAGCGCCGGGTGATGACGCTCGAGGTCGAGCGCGCCGCCCTCGAGCGCGAGGACGATCGCCGGTCCCGCCAGCGCCTGCCCGAGGTCGTGCGCGAGATCGCCGAGCTCACCGAGCAGGCGTCGGGCATGAAGGCGCAATGGCAGCGCGAGCGCGCGCTGATCCAGAGCCTGCGTACGAAGAAGGAGAAGCTCGAGCAGCTCAAGGCCGACGCCGAGCGCCTGCAGCGCCAGGGCGACTACGCGCGCGCCTCCGAGCTGCGGTTCGGCTCGATCCCCGAGCTCGAGAAGGACACCGCGGTAGAGACCGCCCAGGTCGAAGATCTGCGCGCCAAGGGCAGCTTCCTGCGCGAGGAGGTCACCGAGGACGACATCGCCGCGGTGGTCGCCAAGTGGACCGGCATTCCCGTCGAGAAGATGCTCGAGGGCGAGTCCGAGCGGCTCACGAAGATGGAGGACCGGCTGCGCGATCGCGTGGTCGGGCAGGATGCCGCGGTCGCCGCGGT
>Ga0137459_1000783_pt1 | contig 10768 bp, 14 predicted proteins | sample EasRivERMGT700_2_FD_104908 | JGI IMG/M metagenome (GOLD analysis project Ga0137459, IMG submission 104908) | Soil microbial communities from meander-bound floodplain in the East River, Colorado, USA - East River MetaG ERMGT700_2 | ecosystem: Environmental > Terrestrial > Soil > Floodplain ... | reverse complement strand
CGTCGTCGGCTGAGAGGTGAACGACACCGTGCCTTGCAACACCGCGCTCGTGCCGCTACCAACCGAGCGGAATACAAACGAACACTCCACCCAAGCAGCATCAGTCGCCGCCGTGCCAGCGCTAAACGTGAAGGTGCCGCGAGAGGTATCTCCGGTAGTCCCAGCCGTTCCCACGCGCACCTGAATGATCGGCGTAGCAGTTCCACCCGCAGTTTTCGAGACGCTGAACCGGCACTTGTATTTTGTGCCCTGCTTCGGTGGCCCGGCAAATTTGATATATGAGCCTGTGAGATAGGTATCTGTAGAGAAGCCCGGGCCTTGCGCAGCGACGGACGAGTTGAACGCAACGGGCGAAATCGGCGAAGCGTAGATGCCACTATTCCTATCATAGTGTATCCACGCACCGTTCTCGTCCATCTTCAGCGACTCTCCCGCGAGCAGCGTGCAGCGGGAACCAGCGAGCACAACTGTATCCGTGCCGTCAGTCACGTCAAGATAAACGACTGTCGCCTGCGAAGCGTGATTGTTGACAACGCTTATGTCTTTCGGCTTGAGCGTGTGGCTGGCTACGCCGGTCAACAGCGTCGTGTAGCCAGTGCCAGTGATACTGGCGAACACCTCCCGGCCAAAGCTGCTAACCTCCGGCGGCGCTCCGTCGAGCGCGTCTGCCCAGGATATCGCGACCTCGATATCAGACGAAGTTGCGACGTTGATTCTTAAAACGTCGCTTGTGCCTTTGAGATACATTAGAAGCCGCCTGTATTCAGATCGAGGTCTGCGTCAGTGACCGTATACGTCCCCTGTGCGGCAAACACCTCTGCCGTAACAGGATCGATGCCCAGAAGCGTTCCAGCCGATACCGCGCTGTAAAAGCCGACGTAGTTCACCGTGCAGGCCGGCACGTCGAACACAGCTCCGTTTGTCGAGTCGTCCATCGCTCCATCGACTGGCGTATTGAACGCGATGCTCTTCCGAGCGTAAGCCGGCGAACCTCCAGTGAGCTCCACTAGCCGCACGACGCTTACAGTTGTCACATCTGAGGTGAAGTTGATTGCCGAGCCGCTGGCAACACGCGACAGCTGAAAGTCGTTCGCGTTCGCAGTGATAACGAAGTAGGGAATCTCTTCCGTCAGCCCCGCACCACCGCTCAGGCTTCGCAGCACTACCAGATTGCCGTTGGAGAGCCCATGCGCCGTCTTCGCAAAGACATCGGAGCTTGCCGTACCGGTAACGGCAGCAATGGCCGGATCTTCGTCGAACAGCGCAGCATGCGTAATAGGCACTGTTGGATTCGTCCCTTTCAGGGCGTCCAACATTAAATTCTTCCCCGCAGCGGAGTAAGGCATTATGGCACCTCGTCGTATTCAAAGCTTACATGAACTTGTTGCGCAGCATTAAGATTGACAACAAGCGGGGCATCTGTATTTCCCAAAAGAAACCGAAGACCTGCACCAACGTTTCGAGCCCAAATTGCACCGGCCACTAACGACACCTTATACGGCTCTCCAACACCAGTAAGTTTCACCAAAGCAACAACAGCGGCTGTGTTACCTGCGTCGGCCGACAGCGACAGGTACGCCAGTCGTATAGCCTTTCCACTAGCGGGCGTATGCGCCGTGTTATCACCTGACGAAGATACCGAAACCGACTTCGCCGGGATCGCCTTTCGTCCAGGATGAAGACGAAACACATCCACCGTATCAACAACCTCCCTCTCCGCCTCAAGCGGTTTGTTCGCGTCCGCCTGGGTCTGGCGAACAAAGTCAACCATCGAACTCGTCCTCGAACAAGTCGGCAATGTCGCTATTCTGTGCAACACGGATGTTCGTCAGCTGCACCGTCATACACCCGCTGTCCCCCGCCTTCCCTTCCGGGTCGCCCACCTCCTGCGTCAGCTCCTTCAGTGTGCCGTACAGAATAATCCGAACGCGAGCGCCAGGCTTTAGCACCTTTGCCTGTGCCAACATTCGCTTATCCAGCGTTATCTCCGCCTCCGGCGTGCGCTCAACCGGAGACTCAGTCAACGCCTCAGCAACTGCTACAGCCAACTCATCACTCATCGTCGTCAGCCTCGTGCGTGGCGTTCATCAGGTCTTTGTATGAAACCGTATACTGCGCGAGTTCATCATACTGCGACTCGAGCCGCTCGGTCGGGGTTAGCACGCTCGGAACAGGAAGTCCGAAGTGTTTTGCTTTCGCCACTGCCAGAAGGTGATCCGCAGCTAGGCGATCCCATGCGACGTCTTGACTCTGCGGTAAGCAGAGCCGAACTGCAAGCGGATACACTCCCGTCGCTTCCGCCTTCGCTTTCAGCGCCATCTTCGTAACTTGCAAATCCATGTTCGAGAACACAGTTCCCTCCAGTTAACTACCCGGGAATTCCTGGGCGGAATCCCCGGGCAGTGTCATGCCCTGGCAGTATTACGGGAACGTGAAGTTGCCCAAGTACGCCATGGTTTTCTCGTGGTGGTACTCGAGCCCGCACTCCGACAGCCAATACCCCTGAATCTTGTCGACGTCCGGTGCCTGCACGTTATCCTTCGCCAGCGTGTCGCGAACGTACCGGTAAGTCATCGTCGCCGGGTCGATCACGAACATGCTGTTCGTATACCGCAGGTGGTTGTTGAGAAGTGGGTGCGTCTTGATGTACAGCGTGCCCTGCGGGATCACCCACTTCTGGAGATTCATCCCGTAGAGTTTCACGACGTCGTTAAACACGATGCGCGAGTTCGTGCTGCTTCGCGCAATGTTGTTCAAGGCGTTCAGCGCGCCGTTACCGGCAATCACCAAACGCTCGTCACCGCCGCCGGCGTTGAAGTTGAACACGGGGTAAACCGCATTCAGGAACGTCGTCTCCGTTGGCGTAGTGGCGAACACCGTCACATTGGTGCTGAGAAACTTCCGCAGCCCGCCCGTGAACCGCAGCGGTTTGCCATTGGCGCCGGTCGTTTCGAACGACACGCCAAAGATATACGCCCATTCCATTGCAATCGAATGGTCGAACATCTTCCGCTTCTTGTCGTTCTTCAGAACGTCGCCGGTCCTCGCGTACGTCAACTTGGCCGTGTTCGTGACCTCGTACGACGTCTTGAAGATTTGGCAGTAGTTCTTGTTCTTCGTCGGGTTGCGAGTCGACGCGCTGGGCGCACCGGTGCCTTCCGCGTAGGTGTTACCAATTTTCGTCAGGAACGCGTTGGCGGGTATCGCCGCCAATGTCGTACCGGCTTGCGCTCGCGTGATCGTGCCGGCAGTATCGGACGCGACGGTCGCGACGACAACGAGTTCGTTATCGTACGAAACCTGATCGGCCTTTTCCACCAGCAGAATGTCGCCCGGGACCAGGTTGCTAACGCCACCGCCGGATGCTGTAAGAGCGGTCGATCCGGCGTTTGACGCCAGACCGGTCGTTTCCTGCACTCGGATCGTCGTCAGCTCTTCTTCCCACCACGCGAACTCGGGGTCGTTGACGCTCTCCGAATTCATCTTCGCGAGCAACCCGGTGATAGGCGTCATGCCGTTAGGCTGCCTCCACAGGATCGTTTCACGAAAGTTCTTCGGCCGCTCGTCCGTACCCCAGTCTCCCGTACCGCGGAGACCCATGATCGCGGAGAGCAGTATCGAACTCTCCAACGACCCTTGTCCCACCAGCCACAGAACAGCCAGCGAGACAGCCAACAGTATTGCAGTATACATCTTCTTTCTCCTACCCCGATCCGGGGCTGTCTCCCGCCAGGTCGCCGAACTCATTCTTCGGCGCCGGTGATCTCGGCGCCGCACCACCTCCACCAGGCGTTGCCGGTGTAAACGGCCTCGCAGCAGGCGTCGGCGATGGTGTTGGCGTGGGAGGCGCCCCTGAGGACGTCTCATCCGGCCAACCGAGTGCAGCATACGCTAAACGGCCAATCGCCTTCACGGCTTCCTCGGGCGTCGCATTCTTGTTCGTCCGCCGATACATCGACCCTACCTCCGTGACAATCCCTTCGAACTCAGGCTTGTTCAGCTTCGGCCAGGCACCATATAGCATGTCTTTCGCCGCTTTGTTCTGCGCCTGAATCGTCAGATGCGCCGTCAGATGCGCTGGTATTGTTTCCGCCAGCGAACGTTGAATTGAGGCCAGCACATCCATATGCAACCGGGCTGCCAGTTTCGGTAGAACCTTCTCCGGCTCTAACGTTAACTGTCTTGCGTCGTCTTCTGAAAGCTTGTAAAGGTCAGTCAGTGAGGCTACCTGAGCTTCTTGCCAGTCCTTGTGTGCCTTTTCACGGGCAGCCCTCTGCTCCGCTGTTTCCAACACCGCATTCGGCTGGACTTCCGTCGGGGCCGGTGGGGGTGTAGCAACGGGAGCAGCAACGACTGGCACAGCTGGTGTCGCCGGTGAAACAACTGGAGCCGGTGTTGCCGGTGGAGTTGCGACAGGTGCAGCAGCCGCAGGAGCCGGCGGAGCTACCGCCGGTGGTTCTGCTGCTGGTGCAGCTACCGGTTCCGCAGGAGGCGGTTCCGCGTTGCCTGCTTTGACGGTCATCCCTTCGACGATGTCGTCGGGAATACTGTCAAACGCATCATTAACCTCCGGAGTTGCAGCGGAGGCAGGAGTTGGAGTTCCTGGTACTACCGCACCTTCTTCAAGTGGCATTTTTCAGCTCCTTCACAAGTTTATCATGCGCATTTTTCAGCTCTTCCCTTTTCGTTTCCGCCAGCATAGTCATGAAGGGAATACCATGAATACGCCCAATTACGAAGTTCTTATTCAACGCATCTTCCGTCGACGTCATCGGAGTAAGCAGGCCTTGCTGCAACCCATCCATCGTTTCCTGTGCAGTCGCAACAAGCTCTTTCCAGATCGGACTGTCGAGGAACGTATTCAGGTCGTGCAACGACGTTGCAGCGAACCGAACCTGTTCTTCTACCTTACCCCGCGCTTCCGACATTTGGCACCTGTCCTGCCATTCCGGTTCTGTTCAGATCGCGCGGCTGTAGCGGCACCACATTCCCCGCTTGCGCCTGGTTCGCCATCTGACCGTCTGGAACGACGTTGATTCGAAACTGAGTAATATTCTTCAGACCTGCCAGCTGCGCAACGAATGCGAAGATCTTCATCATGTCGAAACCTTGCTGTATCTGCGGAAAGTTACGCACCTGTCCCAACAGTGTTCCCCACAGATTCGCCTGCGCAAACCGGTCGATCGGCAACGTTCCATCGACTGGAACGAAGTCGAAGAATCCCTGTACATCCTCCGGCCGGACCATCATATAGCGATCCGTGCCCCACTCGGCCAGGTCGCCCACGATCCGAATCTTTCTCTCTTCGTCGTACAGTTGCTGCGTGTTCTGTAGCAACATCTGCGACATAGGCGAGAAGCCCATTGCGCTGAAGTATTCGCAAATCGTCTTCAGCCTGTTCACTCCAAAGCTGGTACTGGTGCGCACCTCCGTCGCCGTCTTCCGCCCGCTGGAGTTCACCATTCCCATGATGTTGTCCGTAACTCCGCTCGCACGCTGAATCATCATTTCCACCATCTGCGCGTCGCGTATGTGCTGCCCCGTCACGTCTTGCGTCTGCATCTGCGTCATAACGGTACGCACATCCACTCCATACGCCGCCGGCTTCAGTCGAATCATCCGGCCTGGGTTCGGATCGTCCACGTCCTTCATCACCACCCGGCTCGGATCGACTATGAACTCCCCGTTCAAGGTCTTTCGAATGTTATAGAAATGAGTATTGATCAGCCACGTCAGCGTTTGTGAGAGCGGCTTGACGATCTCCAGCTGTGACCGTTTGAACAGATTATATCCTTCAATTTCCTGCTCGATAACGGCGAATGGAAACTTTCCATGAAGCAGTCCGACCGGCTGTGCCGAGACAATGACTTCTTCATTGGCAATAGTGAACACCCACATCTCTCTGACCTTGCTGTTTCCAAGCCCCCAGTCAGAAGGACGCAGCTTGACGTATACTTCATGCAGAGGCACATAACCAACGTCCTCGGTGTCGTATAGGAAAGGTACCACCGGCGCCGTGTTCGGAAGCGTGTTCTGCGACGAGCCAGTATCTCTCTGGCCGGCGATCAGCTGCCTTCCGTTCTCAATCTTCTCTTTGTTGTAGTAAACGCCGGCATAGACCTTGTCCATGAAGTCCACCCAGCTGGTCTCTACATATCGACCTACGAACTCGCCCCTTTGAAACTGCGCCAACGGCACTCTCGGATCGGGCAGCCAGTCGGCCGGACGGACGTTGTAGAGTCGATTCCCCACATAGCCTTTCGTCGTCCGGGACATCCGCTGCCGTTTCGGCTTTGCGAATGGTATCGGCGTACCGAGAAAGGTCGGCGGAACCATTACATACTGGCTGACGGTAATTTCTTCCTCGTCCCAGTACATGCCCAGCACACCGATGCCATACTTTCCCGGGTCGAGCAGCCAGATATACAGTGGTACAATGTTCCCACCGATATCCATTTGATACGCCATCAGCGCTTCAACGCCCTGCTCCTGGTTCTGCGCTTCCCCGTGCCGACCGCTGAACTGCAATATCGGCGAACGAGCCAGAAAGACGCTCGTGAAGTACGTATGCGACGTCATCAAGGTCGCATAGCTATACGGAATATCAATCGTCGTATACTGCGGCTTTCCCGAATCGCGGATGTTTCGTCTCGTGGCATCCACATCCGTCTCCGGAATGAACGCCATGTACTGCTCCTCGTTCTCCTTCCATTTCGTATACTGATTGCTCATCACCCGACGCGACATCTCAATCCGCGCTTTGAGCGCGTCGAGCACTTCTCTATGGAGCTTCGTATCCGCTCCGATGTGAAAAACGCCGTCAGCCACCTGTGTCATGGACACGCTCTAATATGTTCAAGTTGCGGATACTCCGCGTTCTCTTCTTCTCGTATCCGTTCGTACTCACCTTCGATGAACTCGTCGACATTCATGCTTGTCAGTCCGATCGAAACAGCATCGATAATGTCATCCAGCTGCTCCACATCCGGAGCGAACGAGACGAACTGTTCGATAAACTCCGTATGCTCCTTCTTGCAGTAGAAGTTCCCATACGGCGCCAGTCCACTCGTAGCGAAACTCTGAATGATTCGATCTGCTTTGCTCCGCCGTTCTGCACCTTCCGGTGGCCACTTCTCCACCATGATCCAGATGCGCCGGACCTTCATCTCCCGTTCGAGATACCATGCGAGGACTCGCTGATACGCAACCTTCTCAACAACGATCTTCCTCGGATGGTAGATCAGGTTAAAGTCGAACACCTTATTCGCCAACTCGTCCGGCATCTCACCTCTCGCAACTGCATAATCCAACAGATAGGCCTTCTTCTGGTAAAAGCCCAGTACGACTGCCGCCTGTTGGTCCGCCTTCGGATTATCACTGCTCGCCGGGTCGATCGCTATGATCGTCACCATGTGTTCCGGCAGCACATCCCAGTGTTTCAACCAGGCAATATTGAAACTCTTCCTTTCCGACTTGATCAGCTTCACCTCCATCTCTCGCATCCAGAGTGCTAGCTGGTTACGATTGATATGCGACATCTTATCCTTCTGCAAGACTGCTGTCGGAAAGCGAGCCTCCCAGCGTGACTTACCAGCTTTGTCGAAACAGCCGTATACCAGCGGATGCCACTCCGGATCGCGCGAGCACTTCTCGACCAGATCGTCTTCCTGCTGCGGCGTCTGCAACAGCACCATCTTCGCGCTCGGCGCTTCCGTCTCCGGCGCTAGCGACTTCTCCAACGCACCGAAGAACAACTCTTCTGTCTTCGCCCGCTGTTCCGGCGTCGCTGTATTCTCAAGATCACAAGGATCGTCAACAACGATCAGATCGAAGCGATAGTCATCAATATTAACTCCGCGAATCTGGCCCGTGATACCTAAAGCCATGATCGTTATCGGTACTTCTTCCGTCCCGTGATATATCTCTATAATCTCATCCGTCCACTTCGATCCTTGCCTGAGGTTAAAGGTGGTTCGCCACGCGTGGTTATACGTCATCTGACGCTTTATCCACCGGATGCTGAACACACTATGCGCCTGCGACAGCGATACGAAGCCTATCGTGCGCGAGACAGCGTACGCAATCCTCTGGCTCGTGAACACTCGCAATAGCGTAGTCTTCGCGCCTCCACGGAAGACCTTAACCGCTAGGTGTCGAAACGCCGGATTATAAAGGGCTCGACCGAGATCGTCGTGAAACCCCGGAGAGTCCTGTCGATACGTCTTCGGAAAGAAAAGCTTTCCATACCAACGTAACGACAGGGCGCCAAGCTTAACTACTTCCGCTGGCGAAACTGCCGCAAGATCGTTCACTTGTACTTGTTGTTGATTCGATCCGTGAGTCCGATCCGCTTCGACGATGCCCGCAGTGCCTGGCTGAACTTATTCTTCCCCCTTGCCGGAGGTGCGATCGGCAGCGCGCCACTACGATCCGACGTCACCTTCGACCCGATAGAACGATGTTTCTTCTCCTCGCTCATTGGTCGACTCCTGCTTCGGGCGTTTTTGTGCTACTCAACATGTCCGCCAGCGACGGGCTCATATCGGGATCGGCTGCCACCGCTGGCGCCTCCCGGCCGTATGAAGCCGCCGATACAGGTGAAACAGGCGACACCGCCGGTACTGCCGGCGACACCGCCGGTACTGCCGGCGCCGATGTGGTACCGATCCACATCTTCTTCTCCATGTCCCACTTGTGCGACGGGCTCGGCCGGCGGGGAACAAGCGTCGCTCCCTTCGGCAGGCGCTCGTCGGTGTAGCTACCATCGGCGTATATGAAACCATACTGCCGCATCTTTGCTGCATCTTCGTTCACAGGATCACTCACAGCCAAGCTCCTTTTCTCCAGATATGAACTCCAAACTCGTTCCCCTTTGACATCATGGGGTCCGACAGCATTGCTACTCTGCAGGGAAACCACGTTGCGGGATCGTACCATTTAACGATCTCGCAAGTCGATAGCGCCCACAGCGTAGGTGGAAACATCGCACGAAGCACAGGCACATACAAATGGTTCAGCTGCCACCAGGCGTCGGCCGTGTGCTGATACTTCACCTCGAGCACGACTATTCGTCCTTGAGTTATGTCTACCAACAACGCATCCGGCTGACACCAGCGGGGCTTACCGTTACTGTAGAACCGTAGCCAGGGGCCTTGCACATGCTGCCCCGGATACCGCTGGCTGAGCATCATGTGCACATGTTTCTCGTATCTTACCCCTTGTGCTCTACGACCGGTATACCTATGCGGCCGTATAAACGGCGGTGGAGTCAACTGCATATGCGCAGTCGTTACAACTCCCGCCGGGTTAAACGCCCTCGGCTGCGGGGGTAACAGCTCCTGTGCTTCCGTCAATGAGCACTCCCTGGGGTTGTTGCAAACCGACGCTGGCCATCATCGTCCTCGCGTCTTCCAGCTCCTTCGGCGAGGCGACAAATACGTTCGCCTGCGCTATATGCATCCCGCCACCGGGTGATTGCCCCTGCTGTGCCGGCCGCTGTGCCGCAAAGCCGAGACTGCGCAACGCCTTGTCCATAGCGTCTAAAGCGAACTCACCGGGGGCCCCAGGGAGTAGTTCACCCACTCGATCAATCGCCTGCGCCGCAACTCCGCGAAGCTTCGTCGGTATATCGCTCGCTACAACAGAGAAGATAACCTCCGTCCTTTCGGCAAGTCTCGCCTGAAAGCAATGGCTGTTTATCACGATGCTCAGCCACGACTCCGTCACGCAGAAATGCGCCGCACAGTCCCGACGCAGTTTTTCCGGGTTCTCCAGAATCCAGTTCATGATCGCTTCGTGCTTCGGACTGAGTTTCTGCAGCTGAACCGTCGCCATGTGCGCCTCCATTCCTACCTATCGCTAATTATGCCACAGGTCTATCCACTCTCGCTACTCCCGCGGGGAGGGAATAGCCCGGTGTCCCACAGCTGCAATTCCCCGTTGCGTATAGGATCGCTAACGAACGATCGCTACACTTCCCGGGAAGATTCTACCGTCCCCGATCGGGGCGTGTGGCCTCCCTCCCCCATATATGGGCACGTGCTGGGGTGGCAGGCCGGTCGGTTTTGCCTTTAGAAACAATAGGTTACAGCACATGTTGCGGGAAGCACTTGGATAGGATAGAATAGCCTCACGGTCGATAGAGACCGGATAGCAACGGAGGTGCAACATGTTTAGCATCAAGGACGGAAAGGTAGTCGCCAAGTTCGACGACGGCGAGGTGGCGCTCGCGCTGGCGGACGTCAAGCTGGACGTCGATATGCTGGCGCTGGTCGGTCTGGCGCGAGTGTCGCGCGAGACTGTCGCAGGGCTTGCAACGAGCGATCAGGCGAAGGCGAAGGCGAAGTTGACCAAGCGGTGGGACTTGTGGAAGTCGGGGAAATGGGAAACGGGACGGATAAAGGTTCCGGCCTTGAGCGAGGCAGAGATTCACGAGATTTGCCTCGGGGTTCTCGACTTCAACCTGAAGGCCGTCGGAATGAAGGACACCGACGTCGCCCGCGCGCGGAAGTTGATCGCTGCAAAGGATGAAAAGGCAACGGCGACTTTCGCCAACTTCTGCAAGAACAACGCCAAGCAGATCAAGCAGAGGATGAAGGAAACGCTGAAGGCGAGGAAACTGAAGGACGAGATGAAGTTCTAGTCGAGCAACAGCGGGGGATAAACTCCCCCGTTTTTTCCTCCCGCCTTCCCTCCACGTGGGCGATCTACCTCTGCCCCCGCGTGGGCACTCCTGGGCCGATCGCTAAGTGGGCGGAAGCAAAGATTT
>Ga0137459_1000782_pt1 | contig 10786 bp, 7 predicted proteins | sample EasRivERMGT700_2_FD_104908 | JGI IMG/M metagenome (GOLD analysis project Ga0137459, IMG submission 104908) | Soil microbial communities from meander-bound floodplain in the East River, Colorado, USA - East River MetaG ERMGT700_2 | ecosystem: Environmental > Terrestrial > Soil > Floodplain ... | reverse complement strand
GCGGCGTGGATCCGGTCACGCGCCTTGGAATCACCCTCGGGGACCCCGCGGGCATCGGCCCCGAGATCGTGGCGGCGACGCTGGCCGCGGCACCCGAGGCGTGGCGCCGGCGGATCATCGTGTACGGCGATCGCTCGCCGCTCGAGCGCGGGGCGCGGGCGATCGGCCAGGCGTTGCCGCCCGGGCTCGCGATCCACGGCGACGGGCTCGGCGACGGCGCCGTGTTCGGCGCGCCCGACGAACGCACCGGGGCGGCCCAGGTCGGCTACCTCGAGGCCGCGGTGGCGGCGGCCGGGCGCGGTGAGCTCGCGGCGATCGTGACCGCGCCGATCTCGAAGACCTGGGCCAGGCGCGCCGGGTTCGTATTCCCCGGCCACACCGAGATGCTGGCGAGCCGGCTCGGCGCGCGCGACGTCGTGATGTTCTTCGTCGGCCCGCGGCTCAAGGTCGCGCTCGCCACCGTGCACGTCGCGCTCGCCGACGTCGCGCGCACGCTGACCACGGCGAGCCTGCGCACGACGATCGAGCTGGTGGCGCGCTCGCTGGTCGGCGACTTCGCGATCCCCGCGCCGCGGATCGGCGTGGTCGGGCTCAACCCGCACGCCGGGGAGGGCGGCCTGCTCGGCGCCGAAGATCGCGACGTGATCGCGCCTGCGCTCGGCGCGCTGCCGCCGGCCCGGCTCGCCGGCCCGCTGGTGCCCGACGCGGCGTTCCGCGATCTCGTCGATCGCAAGTACGACGCGCTGGTCGCGATGTACCACGACCAGGGCTTGATCCCGGTCAAGCTCGTCGACTTCGACGAGGCGGTCAACGTCACGCTCGGGCTGCCGATCGTGCGCACGTCGCCCGACCACGGCACAGCGTACGACATCGCCGGCACCGGCCGGGCCCGCTCGGTCTCGATGCAGCGCGCGCTCGCGGTCGCCGTCGAGATGGCCGCCCGGCGCGCTACCTGACGAGCTGGAACCGGAGCTCGGCGTCGCCGAGCTTGATCAGGTCGCCGTCCTCGAGCCGGCACGACGTGACCTGGGCGCGGTTGACGTAGGTCCCGTTGGTCGTGCCGAGGTCCTGCAGCATCCAGTGATCGCCGACGAACAGGATCCGGGTGTGGCTGCGGCTCAGCATGTCGCTCGCGATCACGATGTCGTTGCGCGCGCTGCGGCCGATCTGGGTCTCGGCGGACAGCTCGAACCGCTTGCCGGCGACCAGGCCGGTGATGCCGAGGAGCGCCGCCGGGATCGCCGGAGGTGGCGCCGGGGTCCGCGCGTAGCCGGGTGACGCCGCCGTGTAGACCATCGTGGCCTTGCGCTGGTGCACGCGTTCCTGGTCGGTCGACTTGCGCTCGTAGTTCGCGGCCTCGTCCTCGATCTGCTCGCGGAGCTCGGCGAGCAGCGAGCCGTCGTTGCGTACGAAGCCCTCGGTCGCGTCGATCCGCGCGGCGATCTGGCGGAGGATCGCCGCGGCGGCGGGTTGCGCCCCACGATCGGCCTGGGCGCGGGCCTGCGCGCGCGCCGCGTCGGCCTGGACGATCACGATGTCGCGCTGGGCGTCGCGATCAATGACGCGCGGGCCGGTGCGGATGTCGACGTCGAGGCTCGCGGTCGTGCGATGCACGGTACCGTCGGGCGCGCGCCCCGAGACGCTGATCGCGGCGAGCCGCCCGGTGGCGGACGCCTTGAGCTCGAGCGCAAGCTCGATCGCGACGGCACGGCCCTCGTCGACGAACACGTCGCCGATCGCGGTGGTGACGCCGCGGCCGCCGACCCGCAAGGCGCTCGCCGGTAACAGCTGCACCAGCTCGACGCCGTCCGCCGGCTCGAGCTTGAGCTCGAGCTGGTCGGCGACGATGCCGCTGTGCGCGAGCGCCGCGCGCGCGAGGTCGACGCGGGCGAGCACCGGATCCGGAACATAGGCGTAGCGCCCCGAGCCTGCGGTCGCGATCGCCCCGAGCACGTTCTCGTCGTGCGACAGCCCGAAGCCGAGCGATGACACCGCGAGCTTGAGCCCGGTGACGTAGCTCGCCAGAGCGGCCGGCGCGACCAGCCCGAGGTTGGGCCGGCCGTCGCTCATCACCACCATCGCGCGGCGCAGCGCGGCCGGCGCGGTCATCAGCACCCCGGCGGCGACCTCGAGCCCGCCGTGCAGGTTGGTGTTGCCGTCGGCGGTCATCGTGTGCAGCGCGCGGTGGATCGCCGCGCGCCCGGCGCCATCGACGGCCGTGAGCCCGCAGCGCACGCCGGCGTGGGTCGCGAACGTCACGATCGCGAGCTGGTCGCGCTCGCCCAGCAGGTCGGCGAGGATCCCCGCGCTCTTCACCACGTGCTCGAGCGGCTCGCCGTGCATCGAGCCCGAGACGTCGATGACGAGCACCACGGCGAGCGGGGCGCGCTCGCGCTCGAGGCCGGCACCGACCGCGTCGACCTTGATCGACGCCCACAGCCGGGAGGTCGGCACCGCGCTCGTGCTCGGCTCGACGTTCTTGTGCTCGCAGCGCGCGACCACGCTGAATAGTGTACCCATGACACGACGTATAAACGACGCGGCGCGGAGTGCCAGGCAAATTCTCGCGTGGTCGGACGTGGTCGCACGCCCGACACATCGCCCGGGAATGCCCGGACGCTAGTACAGCGCGCGCAGCGCTTCGGCGTCGGAGATGATCACCTTGCGGCCCTCGGTCTGGATCAGCCGCTTGCGCTTGAACGTCGACAGCGTGAGCGAGACCGTCTCGCGTGTCGATCCGATCAGGTTCGCGAGCTCCTGGTGGGTGATCTTGAGTGCGATCAGCGTGCCGCGCGCGTCATCGACGCCGTTCTCGCCGGCGAGCTTGACGAGCAGCTCGGCGAGCTTGCTCGACACGTCGCGGAACACCAGCGCCTCGACCTTGTTCTCGAGCTCGCGGCGGCGAACGATCATGAGGCGGGTCATCGCGAGGCCGAGCACCGGGTGCGCGTTGATCAGCTCCTCGAAGTGCACGCGATCGATCTCGCTCAGCAGCGCGTTCTCGACCGCCTCGGCCATCTCGGTGCGCGGCCCGCCATCGAGCAGGCAGCTGTCACCGAACAGCTCCGCGGGGCCGTGATAGGCCAGCGTCAGCGACTTGCCGTCGCGCGTGACCTTGCTGACCTTGATGCGGCCTCCGTGGACGAAGAACAGCGAGCGGCCGGGATCGCCGGGCAAGTAGACGACGTCCCGCCGCCGCGCCTCGCGGAGCTCGACTCGCTCGGCCATGCGGGCGATGGCGTCCGGGCCGAGGTCTGCCAGCAGCGGCACCTTGCGGAGGTACCAGAGCACGCGCTTGGGATCAGGCACCGATGAACTGTAGCAAGGCTTGCAATCGACAGGGGGGGTGTCGCCCACATTACGAAAGAGTCCTGCTTGGTGAGTGAATAATTACAGTTGGTTATCTGCTCGTTAGATCGCGTAGTTTGGCTCTGCGGCGCGCTTTGCCGGGGGCGCGAGCGGGTCACGCATCGCGTCCCCGCGGCCTGCGGCGGTCGCCATGAGGATCGATCGTGGCGTGTTCACGAAGGTCCGCGGACGGCGATCGCGATCCCGCCGGCCGTCGCGGTCGTGCAGCCGGCGAGCGCGAGCGTGGGATGGTGGCCGAACCAGCTGGCGAGCGCGGGCAGCTCGTCGCGCGACAACGCGATCGCGATCGCGTTGTTGATCGCGTGCGCGACGATCGTCGGCACCACGGAGTCGGCGCGGATCGCGACCACCGCGAGCACGAACCCGAGCGTCAGGGTCGGCAGCGCTTGCACCGGCGAGAGGTGGTACGCCGAGAACACCGCACTCGAGATCGTGGCCGCCGCGGCGATCGACAGCCGGCGGCCGAGCGCGCGCGCGAGCACGCCGCGGAACAGGATCTCCTCGCACATCGCCGGGACCAGCGCGAACATCGCGAGCGCCCCGACGAACGGCGGCTGCTGGACGAGCGCCTCGAGCGTGCGGGTCGCCCGCTCGGGCAGCGGCAACAGCGCGACGAGCCGCGTGTTCACGTACCAGGCGGTCGCGCCGATCGCGGCGGCCGCGAGGAAGAACCGCGGCTGCGCCCCGCGCAGCCCGAGGGCATGGAGCGGGCGCGCCGGATGCGCGACGATCACGGCGGCGATCGGGACCACGGCGAGCGCGGCCTGCGCGGCGACCAGCGCCAGCTCGCGCGGCACCAGCAGGGGGACGACCAGGTACGTCGCCATCGCCGCAAGGACGATCATCGCGGCGATCGCTGGTTCGACCACCGGATCGTGCGACGCGTGATACAAGCTAGCCGTGCGTGGCTCGATCGGGCTCGTCATCGGCTTGGCCGTCGGGGCGGGGGCAATGTATCTCGCGCTGCGCCCTCCGTGGGGACAGCGCGCGGCGACCGTGGCCTCCGAGGGGCCGCCGGTCGTGATCGTCGGCAACGATGCGGGCGTGGGCAAGCCCAAGAAGCCGAAGCGGCGGCCGCGGCCGATCGGCAACCAGACCGCGCCGCAGCCCGGCGATGGCGATGGCGATGGCGATGGCGAGCTCGGGCCGCCCGAGCCGGCCCCGCTGACCGCGGCCGATCGCGCGCTCGAGTGGCGCGGCGACGACGTCGGCCTGCCGGCGCAGACCATCGACATGGCCGGCGGTGGTGAGGCGCGCCCGCTCGACGACGGCGAGATCAACCAGACGATCAACAGCCAGGCCGGCGGCGTCAAGGACTGCGTCGTTGCGGGCGCGACCGGCACCGATCTGCGCGCGACGATCACCGTGAAGCTGGTGGTCGACGGCCGCGGCCGGGTCACCCGGAGCCGGGTCCACGCGCCGCATTACCTGTTCGAACACGGCCTCCTGGGCTGCGTGCAGCGCGCGGCGGGACGGATGCACTTCCCCGCCACCGGCGGCCCGACCGTCGTGACCCTCCCGGTCAACCTTGGGTAGCGGTGACGGTCGCCGCAGCGCCGGGCGGTGACGATGGCTACTGATCGCTGAGCGCCGCGTTGTAGTACGCATCCTCGGGGCTCGACAGCCAGATGTCGTAGGCCGCGAGGCTCATCGTCGCCGGCACGTTGAAGTCGGCGCGGAACGAGCCGTCGGGGTCGGTGACCGCGCGGCCGAGCAGGATCGATCCCGAGCCGCCGCGGCCGGCGGGAGACAGGAACACGTCCACCGTGTGATCGGGCAGCCCCTTGCCGGCGGCCGACGCCCGACCCTCGACGTGGATCTGGTCGCCGCGAAACGCGTGCTCGTCGGCGAGCGTCACGCTGAGCACCGGCGACCGCTTCTTCGGATCGCGGGTGATCACCGGCAAGTTCTGATCGGGCAGCACGCGATCGGCTGCCGCCCCCGAGCCGTTGCCATTGGGGTCGAACGCGCCGCTCGGCGGCGACTGGTCGAGCGACTTGTGCTTGTCGGCGAGCTGCTGCTGGGTGAGGCCTTTGATATCGCCCTCGAGCTGGGTGTAGTTCTGCTTGTACTCGGGCGGCTTCTCGAACGGATCGTCGGTGCGCGGCCGGTGCAGCGTCTTGTTGCCGGCGCCTTGCACCTCCATGCGGAGCGCGGCGCCTCCCAGATCGATGCGCTGCCAGTTGCGCTCGGGGAACCAGACCTCGACGAACGCGTGGGCCTCGTTCTCGACGAACCGGGTCGGGATGCCGAGCGCGTTGGCCGTCACCGTGAACGCGAACGCGCGGTGGCGGCAGACGCCGGCCTGGCTGTCGACCAGATCGCGGTAGATGTCGCGCGACACCGCCGGCAGCGGCTTGGCCTGGAACGCGCGGAAGAACCCGACGAGCCGGTTGAACACGACCCCGAGCTCCATGTCGGCGTCGACGCCCAGCCGGTCGAGCGTCCGCTTCGCAGCGACACGCACGGCATCGGGCAGCGCGGGCTGGATCTCGGGCTTCGCCATCCCCGCGACCACGCGCGGCGTGTAGTGGCCGTGGCTCGGCAGCGACGGCGCGAAGTAGCCGGCGTCGGCGTCGGCGAGGAACACCAGGCGGTAGGTGCCCGACGCGCTGGTCTCGTCGGTGCGGACGTAGAAGTTGTCGGCGCCGTCCTTCTCGAACCGGATCGCGATCGACGGCTTGATCTCGTACGACAGGATGCGCATGTCGGGCGCGACGCTCGGCAGCGCGACCTCGGTGCCGGGCACGAGCTGGACCAGCACCGAGCCCCAGAACCGGTCGCGGTTCTTGGTCGAGGTGCCGCCGACCGGCACCTCGACCAGCGCGGAGTGCGCGATCTTGAGCGTGTAGTCATCGCCGACCCCGTCGAGCGCGCTCATCCGCTTGAACGGCAGCACGTCGGGGTTGAACACGCTGACGTAGTGCAGCGTGGCGTCGGGCCCGGTGTTGCCGTCGGGCTTCATCGACGTCTGGCGGTCGGCCGCGAAGCCGGTGGTGCCGAGCACCGGCTCGCCCTTGGCCGGCGCGCTGCTGGGCCGGTCGACGGCCGGCTTGGGCAGCACCTTGTCGCCGGCGGCGAACGCCGCGGGGTTGCCGCTGCCACCGCCGCCGATCATCGGCGTGGGTCGCTCGGACGGCGACGGCAGATCCTCGTGCAGCTTCGGGCGCGGCGACGCGGTCTGTGCGATCGCCAGGCCGGCGGCGGCGGCGATCGCGACGCCTGCGAACATCGGGCCGGTGCGCATCGTCGTGATGATGACACGGGTTACGCCGCTCGGCAGGCGGTGTGACGGCGTATGCTCGGCGCGGGCATGGCAGTGGCCACATCGACCGCGGCGCGGCTCGCCGGGGCTGCGAGCGGGGGGATCCTGCGAGCCGACGAGCGCCGGCTGGTCGAGTCGGCGGGCCTGGTGTTCGCGCTCGCCAGCGCCGGCGCGGCGATGTCGGCGGCGGCGGCGGACGCGATGTTCCTGTCGGAGATCGGCCCGGCGCACCTCGGCGGTGCGGTCGCCGCGTCGAGCGCGCTGCTCGCGATCGTGCTCGCCGTGGTCGGCGGGCTCGCCGATCGGCTCGAGCGCAGGCGCGTGCTCGCGAGCCTCGCGGGGGTGTCCGCGATCGTGATCGCCGGGCTCGCCGCGCTGTCGATCCTCGCGCCTCGCGCGGCCGCGGCCGCGACCCTGATCGGCGGCAAGCAGCTCGCGGCGGCCAGCGATCTCGCGTTCTGGGTCGTGATCGCCGAGCGGCTCGACGCCCGGCGCAGCCGGCGGCTGGTCCCGGTGCTCGCCGCGACCGGCGGGGCCGGGGCCGCGATCGGCGCGGTGCTCGTCGTGCCGATCGCCTCGGCGCTCGGGGCGCGCGGCATCCTCGCGTGCGCCGCGGTGTTGCTCGCGCTCGCGGGGATCGGGGCGACGCGGCTGGCGGTGACCCGGCGCGTCGCGGCGCCGCCGGCGCGGCTGCGCGGCCTTGTCACCCGGTCGTGGCGCGATGGCGCGCGCGCGGTGCAGCGCCAGCCGCTCGCCCGTCACCTCGCGATCGTGGTCGGCGCGGCGGGCGTGTTCGCGTCGCTGGCCTACTTCGCGCTCGGCGTCTCGGTCGCCGCCCAGGGCGGCTCGACTGCCGACCGCGCCGCGCTGCTCGGCGGCGTGCGCGGGGCCGGCCAGCTCGTCACGCTCGTCGTCCAGCTCGTCGTCGCGCCGCGGCTGCTCGCGCGGCTCGGCACCGGGTACGCGCTCCTGCTCGCGCCGCTGGCCGCGCTCGCCGCGGGCCTGGGGCTCGTGATCGCGCCGATCCTCGCGGTCGCGATCGCGACCCAGGTCTCGGCGCGCGTGCTCGACGCCGGCGTCGAGACCCCGGCCGAGAAGCTCGTCCAGACCCTGTTGCCGGGCGCCGTGCGGGGCCGGGTCGCCGGCTTCCTCGACGGCACGGCGAAGCGCGCCGGCGCGGTGCTGGGCGGCCTCATCGCCGCGGTGCTCGCCGGCGCCCCGGTCGTGTTCTACGCGATCACCGCGATCGCCGCGGCGCTGTGGCTGCTCGCCGCGTCGCGGATCGCGCGCGAGCTGCCGGCGCTCGCGATCGCGCACGTCGCCGACGAGACCGACCCCGACGCCGTGGTCGACGACCGCGCGGTCGCGATCCTCGTGCGCGAGCTCGCGGGCTCGCGCCCCGAGCGCGCCGCCGAGGTGCTCGCCCGCCTGCACGGCCGCGGGCGGATCGACGCCGTCGGCCCGCTGGTCCACGCCGCGACCGCGCGGGGTGGCGCGCCGCTCTGGCGCGCACTGATCAGCGTGCTCGACGTGCCCGCCGAGGCGCACGGCCCGGCGATCGCGGGCGCGATCCTCACCGCGGGCCCGCGCGACCGCGCGCTCGCCGTGCGCGCGCTCGGGCTCGCCGGCGGCGTGGCGGCCGACGCCGTCGACGCCTGGCGCGCCAGCGACGATCCCGCGCTCGCGCTGACCGCGGAGCTCGCGCGGCAGCGGATCCTCGGTAGCGGCGACGGCGACGCGCTGTTCGCGAGCCTCGGCGAGGCGATCCGCGAGGGCGGGGCGGCGGTGCGGGGGATGAACCGGGTCGTGAACCGGATCGTGATCGAGGAGCTCGGCATCGAGATCGCGCGATCGCTCGCCGGCGGCACCGAGGCCCGCGCGCTCGACGCCGCGCGCCTGCTCGCGCGGGCCTTGCGGCGCGGCCCCGTGGGGCCCGGCGGGCCCGCCGGCCCCCAGGGCGACGGCGACTCGGCGAGCCGCGCGGCCGGGTTCGCCGCGCTCGCCCGCGTCGTCCTGCGGATCCGCGATCAGCGCAGCGCCGAGCTCTCGCTGCTCCGCGCCGATCTGCTCGAGCTCGCGCGCGACCGCGTCGAGGCCGGCGCGAGCCCGCCGGCGCCGGCGCACATGCTGACCTCGCTGATGCGGCCGCCCGGCGGGCAGGCCGACATCGCGCCGGAGGTCGCTGCGGCGCTGCGGCTCTACGGCGGCCTGCTCGAGGGCGCCGATGTCATCGAGCCCGACGATCTGCGCCGCGTCGCCCGCGCGCTCGGCGAGCCCGATGACGAGGTCCGCGCCGCGGCCGAGGCGGCGCTGGTCGCGCTCGGGCCCGCGGCCACCGGCGAGCTGATCGCGACCGCGGCGTGGGGCCGGCGGCGGGCGCGCGATCGCGCGGCGGCGCTGCTCGCCGAGCTCCCGGTCACCGCCGCCACCATCGATCGCCTGATCGACGCCGAGCTCGACGCGCTCGACCGCACCCACGCGACCATCGCGGTGTTGACCGAGCCGGGCGACGAGCTGCTCGCGCGCCGGCTCGCCGAGCGGCTCGGCGAGATCGCGCACACCGTGCTGTTGCTCGTCGCCGCCAGCCGGCGGTCGCCCGCGATCGCGCGCGCGGCCGTCGCGTGGCGCCACGCGCGCGGCGGCCTCGAGCGCGCCCGCACGCTCGCGGTGATCGAGGCCGCGCTGCCGCGCGCGCTGGTCGTCCGCCTGGTCGATGCGGTCGACGAGCTGACCCCTGCCGATCGCGCGGCCGCCCTGGCGCGAGCCGGCACCGCGCCGCAGGACCGCGACGCTGCGGTCGGCGCCGAGCTCGCCGGGCGCGACCGGCTGTCCCGCGCGCTCGTGCTCCACAGCCTCGGCGCCGCCGGCCGCAGCGCCCACCGCGACACGATCGCCCGGGCCGCGCGTGCCGAGGCGATCGCGCTCAGCCCGCGCGCCCTCGTCCACAAGCTCAGCCAGGCGCTCGGTCGCGGCGACGCCGTGCCCGACGCGCCCGACGCGCCCGACGCGCTCCCCGATGACGGAGGACCTGACATGCCGAGTCGAGTCGAGACCCTGATCGCTCTGGGCCGCGTGCCGCTCCTGGCGGCCCTCACCACCCGCCAGCTCGCCGACGTCGCCGAGCGCGCGCGCTGGACCCAGGCCCGCGAAGGCACGATCGTCATCACCGCCGGTGACGTGATCGACGCGCTGATCGTCGTCGAGGACGGCGAGCTCGTGCACGGCGACCGGGTGATCGGCAGGGGCGACGTCGTCGACGAGCTCGCGTGCGTCGCCCCGGTCCCGGCGGCGGCCGACCTGCGCGTCCTGCGCGCCGCGCGGCTGATCCGGCTCGAGCGCGTCGACTTCGAGGAGCTCGTCGACGACGTCCCCGGGCTCGCCGCCGCGGTGTGCCGCGCGCTCGGCGAGCGAGCGCGGCGCGCCGAGGACAGCGCCTACCGCTCGCCGCTCGCCAGCCGCGGGTAGCGCGGCGCGCCGAGGACAGCGCCTACCGCTCGCCGCTCGCCAGCCGCGGGTAGCGCGGCGATGCAGAGAAGAGAGATGACGCTACGGCACGGTCCGGTCGCGCGGCTGTCCATCGACCGCAGTGGCTTCGGCATGAGCGCGCCGAGAACCAGCCTCGCGACTTCCCACAAGTCGGGTGATCGCGCTACCCCTTCACGTCGCGCTACCCCTTCACGTCGCGCGCGTCCGGCGTCCGAGTCACCTTCGAGCCCCAGTTCTTGTAGGTCTTGGTGAGATTGCCGCTCGCGTCGAGAATCCCAGCCTTCTTCAGAGCCTTCAGCTTGTCGGTGTCGGTTCCACTCTTGAGCGCAGAGAGGAGCGTCTCGGGCGACCACGCCCCCGTCGGCGCTTGCCGCCCCAAGGCTGCCGATGCCGTCTTCTTACTCGTCCTTGCCATAGCGGCCGTCCCTTCTCACTGGCCACACTGCCAGGATGTTGTTTGATTCTCGAACGGAAAGCTGGATGTGTGCACCTCGGAACACACCGCTCCGATCCCACAGGCGGGGCAAGCCCTTGCCGGCCTCGAGGGGAACGAGCACAGCTCGGGCACTCTCGACCTGGCGGGCTCGGTTGGCGGCTGGTGGCTGGCGGCTGGCGGCTGGCGGCTGGCGGCTGGCGGCTGGCGGCTGGCGGGGGTCGGCTGGCGGG
>Ga0137459_1000781_pt1 | contig 10786 bp, 12 predicted proteins | sample EasRivERMGT700_2_FD_104908 | JGI IMG/M metagenome (GOLD analysis project Ga0137459, IMG submission 104908) | Soil microbial communities from meander-bound floodplain in the East River, Colorado, USA - East River MetaG ERMGT700_2 | ecosystem: Environmental > Terrestrial > Soil > Floodplain ... | reverse complement strand
GTCGTAGAGGCTGACGTACCCGAAGAACGCATAGATCTTCATCTGCTCGGCTCTCAGCAGATCGAAGGCCTCGAGCGCATCGAGCGCATCGAGCGCGCTGCGATGGTGCGCGTGCTCGCGCAGCCGGCGGTCGACCGCCTGCCACTCGGCCTCCCACGCGCTCTCCGACTCAGCCTCCGGGCTGCCGGTCGCGACACCACACTTCGCCTCGAGCTCGTTCGAATCCTGCTGCATCACTGGCGACTCCTTGCGCTCGGACACCCGCTTCGTTACCGCACTTCTAGCACGCCCGATTTCGGCTCGATGTCCTGTGATCTGCGACGATACAATGATGCCCCGGTCGAAAATTCGCACCTCGCCTGATCCGCACGCGCACAGCGCAAGCCAGTAGCCAGCCGCGCGAGATCAAAGCAGCATGCCCAACCTGGGATTGGCCATCACTCCAAAGCTGTCAGCAAGATCGACAAGGCGACGACGCAATGCCAAGAAATACCACCTTTGACCTCGGGGGCGCCGCCGCCTATGGCTCCTGCTCGAGAAGGCGAGCACGGTCTTGCCCTTGGGGGGCAGCTTGACGCCGACCACTCGATACTTGTGGCGTTCGATGTCGAGCGCCGGAGCATCGTCACCCCATCGTTCGACCAGACCGCGACGCTCTGCGACGCTGACATGCCGACCCTCGCGATTGTTGCTTACCCGGTCCTCGCCGCGGACGACCACCGCTGGATCGAGGCGATCCGCGCTCGCCACGACCCGCAGGCAGGACGTATCGCGGCGCACGTGACGCTGTTGTTTCCGTGGGAGGGCGAACTGGCAGCGCTCGCGGCACACGCAGTCGCCACGTGACCGGTTGCGTGACGGCCTTGGCGGTCTGCACGCGGTTATCTGGCAGCGACCTGCGCCAGAATCTGCAGTGTCCAGGCCTCAGACGTACACGCTCGCGGTCGCGCTGATCTGGGGAGAAGGTGCGTCGATGTCGGCCGGGCCGCAACATTGAACGTCGAGATCTGTGGCGGGCTGCCAAGGTGCTGCCGAAGTTTGCACCTTCCGAGATCCACGCGGGCGAACGTACTCGAACCTATGATGTTACACCGCGACGGAGAATTTCTTGCCGATGGCTACGCAGTACCGCTGAAGCGTCGAAACCTTCACATCACCCCCCCCGCTTCCAGCTTGCTGACGACCGACGCCGATGTCCCCATCCGGGCGGCGACCACCGTTTGCGAGAGCGCCTTCTTTTCACGGATCGACGCGAGCTTCGCGGCGAGCTTCCTGCGTACCTCGGCCTCGGAGACAAGGCTCGGGAACCCTGGGTTGCGCGCGGTGCGCTCGTCGGTGATTTCGGCGAGGAAGTCCTTGGTCATGGTCATAGCCTGTAGCGCTGAGGCAATGTCGTCAACGCCATAGCTTCAAAGCTATTGGCCCTGCTTGCGCTTTGCTGCGCCGCGCTGCCGCCAGTCGGAGAGACGATGCTCCGCAAGCTCGAGCTCCTGCGAAGGGGTCTTCTGTGTTTCTTCACGAAGCCGGACAGCGAGAGCAGTACCTGGCTGAACCGCCCCTCGGGTCCCGGAGGGCAGAGCAGCGTTTACCGCCGCCCGCTGTACCGGTAGCGTGATGCGATGGTCCGCTGCCTCGCCATGCTCAAGGCGACGATGCCGGACATCTTCAAGCTGTTCCGGCTGTACGGGCAGAAGGTCAAGCGGCCGTAGGCCTGCCGATCGCGGCAGCGTGAACGAGCTGCCTGCGGCGAAAGCATCGCTGCCAGCCTCGCCTGGTCCGTACGTTGTTCCAGCACCCCTTGTGGTATGTAAGAAGTATGAATGCCAAGAAGATCGCCACCAGCCTGCCTGGCGATCAGTACGAGGCGCTGGAGCGCATCCGAAAACGCTTGCGCCTGGGCCGCAGCGAGGCAGTGCAAGAGGCCCTCGCGCTATGGCTGGCCACCCGCGAAGGGGACGAGCGAATCGCCCAGTACCTCCGCGGCTATGCCGACGTTCCGGACGATGCGCGCGAGGCGCGCGTGCTGGTCGATGCCTGGGCGGTCGGGCTCGAAGCGGAGGATTGGTAGTGCGGCGGGGTGATGTGTACTGGGCGAAGTTCCCGGCGCCCGTGGGCAAGCGTCCCGTCGTCCTGGTCTCGCGCGACGAAGCCTACTCGATCAAGGCACGCGTGACGGTCGTTACCGTGACGCGCGTCGTCCGCGGGATTCCGACGGAGGTGCGGCTCGGTCCGTCCCAGGGCTTGCCCAAGGTCGGCGTCGCGAATGCAGACGAGGTGGTGACGATCCCGCGAACGCTGTTGCAGGAGCGGATCACGACGCTCGCCCGGCCCAAGCTCGACGAGCTCGATGCCGCGCTCAGGTTCGCGCTCGGTCTCCGATAGCTGCGGCGAATACGGGGCAGTCAGCGCGCTCGGCGAGCGAGCTCGGAGGCGGCCGCCTGTTCGAACCACGCTCGGATCTGACCTGATCGTCGCGGTGCTCGCCGGCGTGCTCGCCGGGATGCTGGTCGCGAGTGCGATCCTGTTCGCACCGGGCCGGCGCCTGCAGCGCGCGATCATTGCGCCGTGATGTCACGACGCCTTGCGTGGATCGTGGCCGGTCAGCCCGCTGCCCCCCAAGCCTCCACGACGACGGAGAGATGCTAGGTTACAAGGATGGCAACGCCCTCGCGCACCGGGATCGTGCTTGCGGACGATGTGAAAGCGCGGGTCGAACGCCGCGCCTTGGAGCGCGCGCAGGACGTATCCGAATACGTGAATGCGCGGCTTCGCGAGCTCTTCGAGCTCGATGACGAGATCCGCGAGAAGGTGCGTCGTGGACGCGAGGACATCGCCGCTGGCCGCATCGTCGCTGACGACCAGGTGGATGCCTGGCTCGAGAGCTGGGGCAAGGATGATGAGCTGGATCCGCCGGGATGAAGGTAATCTGGTCGAGCGGGGCGCTCGCTCAGCATCAGCCGCGAGCGGCGGCGAAAGTAGCCGCAAGGATTCGCAAGACCCGGGACCTTTTGCGGCGACATCCGTTGGCCGGGCATGAGGGTCGTGAGCCAGGGACACGTGAGATCGTCGTCGACAAGCTCTACATCATCATCCACCAGGTCACCGACGAAGCGGTCGAGATCCTCGGTGTTGTCGATGGTCGGCGCGATCGCCCTGGTACGCGGTAGCGCGCACGTTTACGCCCGCGCGCGGAACCGGTAGCGTCGTGCGAGGTTCGCTGCCTCGCCGTGCTCGTCTTGCTGCTCGCAAGGCGTGCGTGCTGGTCGATGCCTGGGCGGTCGAGCTCGAAGCGGAGGATTGGTAGTGCGGCGGGGTGACGTGTACTGGACGAAGTTCCCGGCGCCGGTCGGCATGCGCTCCGTCATCGTGTTCGGCGAGCGAGCTCGGAAGCGGCGGCCTGTTCGAACCACGCTCGGATCTGCTGCCACTTTGTTCGAGTAAGACCCTTGGGAAACACCCGATCGCGCTCCGCTTCTTCGAACCAGGTCAGCGCACGAATCACATGATAGACGTCTGCCTCGGAGATGCCGAACTTGCGACGATAGTCATCGAAGGCGTTTTCCAGCCGGATCGATCCGCGATCCAGAATTTCGAACAGATCCCAGAAATCTCGCCGAATGCCCCGACGCGCGATGGCTGCCAGCTTCATGACTGCGAGGTCTCTGAGGCTTGCAAGCCGCACGCCTCCTGGCCCACGCGAGAATCGAGCGAGCGCCTTGTAAGGGTAGCGGACGAAATCGACTGGTACCGAGCCGACCCGCACGGAGACGGTGACGTCTGTGACTCCGATCGCGGACGCGCGTACCCTTCGAAGTCGGTCGCGAAGCCGGCCGATATCGAGGTCGGGGCTGCACGAAAAGAAATCGAGATCGACGGACTGCCGGTGCCCGAGGTGGATCGCGACGGCTACGCCGCCGGCAAGGTAGAGATCATCGAGGATCCCCGCCTCGATCAGGCGGGCCAGGGCGCGACCTTGTGCAGGCGTGAGCGCCTCGATGTTGCCCACGTCTCGGTTCGTGCGTCGAGCGCGAGCCGCCAGAGCGCGATGGTTTTTGGAGACAGCGATGGGTCACCTTCGTCGCGGAAGAATGTTCGGATGCGATCATAGCCGTACCGCCGTACGCACCAAGCGACATCCTCCATGCGGCCAAATTCGAGGACGCGAGCGAGGATGTAGCGCACGTCTCGATCGACATGAATCGATCTTCGATCGGCCTCGGGGAACAGCCAGGCCATCGAGCTCGGGAGCTTCGTGTGCCTGGCGGCCGTCATCAGCTCGATCATGTCACACATCTTCAGCGGAGCCGCGCGGGCTGTCCGCACGGCCCGCCACCAGCGGCACCGCGAGCCGCATCCTCACAATGGGCGGAACCTGATCACGACCGCGACCTCCGCCGTGCCGACGTCGGGCGCCTCCTTGGTGCGGATCTGGCGGGCCACCGTCGTGGCGCAGCTGCCGAGCGAGCCGAAGCTCGCGCCGCCCGCCGCGACGTTCACGGCGAGCCTGTTCTCGTCGATCTCGAACGTCAGCCGCAGATCGATGGCAGGGGTCGTGCCGCCGGCGCGCGCGGCGGTGCGGTAGCAGCCCTGCAGCGATGACAGCGTGCGCTCGACGCTGCGCCGCACGATGGCCGCCGATAGCGAGCCCTTGACCTCGAGCGTCGTGATCGACGGCGTCGCGTCGAGCGTGCCGGGGGGCGGCGGGGCGGGCTTGGCCGGCGCGGGCGGCGCGGGCGGCGCCGCGCCGGTGGTCGGATCGTGTCCGAGGTCGGCCGCAGGCGGCGTCGGGACCGTGCCGGCGCCCGCCTCGGGCTGCACCGGCGGGGATCGTGGGGGTGACCCGGATGGGGTCGGCGCGACGGCGGCGGACGCGATCACGACCGCGTGCTTCACCGGCCGCGCCGGCTCGCGCTGCGACGCCGACCTGGGCCGCCCGACCCGCTTGGCGACCACCGGCGGATCCAGCTTCGGCGGCTCGGGGACAGGCTCCGCGGTGACCGCGACCGGCTGGGCGACGTCGGGCGCCGCCGGCTCGGGTTCGCCAGCCGCCGCAACCGCGGGGTCGCTCGCAGGCGGTGTCGGCGCGGAGGGCGGCGCCACGCTTCCGGGCGCCGGCGGCAGGGTGGCCCCGCCCGGAGGGAGCGCGGCCACCGGCGTCGTGGGCCGCGCCGGCAGGTTGGCCGGTGGGCTGTCCGTTCCGGCTCCCTCGGCGGCGGTCGGCGCGGTACGGATCTGAAGCCACAGCAGCACGCCGAGCAGCGCGCTCGCGATCGCGGCGACCACGAGTGGCAGGCGCCGGCGCCGGCGCTGCGATGTCGTCGTCCGGATCGACGACGACGCCCCCGGCGGGCTCCACGACGCCTCGCTCGGTAACGCGGCCCCCGGCGAGCTCGACGACGACGAGATCGGCGGCGGCGTCGAGGCCCGCGGGGTGCGCTGCGAGTCCTGGCGCCCGATCGCCATCGCGCCGGCGAACGGCGTGTCGTGCACCCGGGCACCGGACTGCGCCTCGATCAGCAGGCGGTCCGCCCCAGGCGGCAGCGCGGCCTCGAAGTCGTGCATCAACGCCTCCATCGAGAGGTAGCGATCGTCGCGCTGCTTGGCGAGCGCGCGCTCGACGACCGCCGCCAGCTCGGGCGTGATCTCGGCGTTGACCTCGCGCAGCGAGGGCGGCAGCTGGACGAGCTGCATCTGCAACACCCGCTGGAGGTTGTCGTCGACGAACGGCAGCCGCCCGCACAGCATCAGGTAGAGCACGATGCCGAACGAGTAGACGTCGGCACGCAGATCGATGTCTTCGTCGCCCCGGCACGTCTCCGGCGCCATGAACATCGGGCTGCCGTTGGTCTCTCCGGGCCTGGTCAGGTCCGGGCTGTGCGGGGTCTTGGCGATCCCGAAGTCGACGACCTTGACGCCCAGGCGGCCCTGGCTGCGCTGCACCAGGAAGATGTTCTCGGGCTTGACGTCGAGGTGGACGATGCCCTCGGCGTGCGCGTGCGCGAGGGCCCGGGCGACCGGCACGCTGACCGCGACGATCTCTTCGATCGACATCGGCCCCTCGGCCAGGCGCCGGTCGAGGGTCTGGCCGCGCAGCAACTCCATCACGAAGAACGGCCGCTGATCCTGGGTGACGCCGAAGTCCGTGATCGACACGATGCTCTCGTGGTCGAGCTGGGACGCCGCGTGGGCTTCCTGCGTGAACCGCGCGCGTGCCTCGATGCTGGAGGCCAGCGCAGGCGACAGCACCTTCGCGGCGAACCGCTTGAGCAGCGTCTGGTGCTCGACGAGGTACACGACGGCCATCCCGCCCTCGCCGATGGGCTCGAGGACATGATAGTCCTTGCCGAGCATCGATCCGATCAGCGGATCCGTACGCTCAGCCGGCATGCGCACCCCTCATCGCACGTCGATTCTGCCTGGAACGCTGTGGTTATTACAATCAAATCTGATCGTAAGCTCGATCACTAGATCCCGGGAGCGGCGGTCACGCCGTGGTGCATCCGGCACCTCGGCCGATCCAGGACCTCTCCGTCTTCGTCGCACCCACGGCGCGGCTACGGCGTGATCGTGACCGCGATCGTGTAGCGGTTCACCGAGCCGCCGGTGCCCGGGAACACCTCGAACACGTAGTCACCGGCCGCCAGCATCGAACAGCTCGGCGAGGCGCCCGGGCAGACGATGGCCTCTTCGTTGCCGAAGCCGGTCGACTGCGCCAGCTTCGTTGCGCCGGTCTGGTCGTACAGCCGCAGATCGACATCGCCGGACGGCCGGTACGCGTACGCGATCCGGATCTCGACCTTCGTGGTCACCGCCGGCACGGTGATCTTGTAGAAGTCGAGATCCGCGACGTCACCGGCGCAGATCGCCGCCGGGCCGGTGTCGGCGGGCGTGATCGCCGCGGCGGTGGCAGGAGTCTCGTTCGGCTCCTTGTAGTCGCACTCGGCCTGGGTGTACGGGGCGTCCGGCTGGGCGTCCCTGGGGATCGCCTGGTCCGAGAAGTCGAGGATCAGGGAGCAGCCCGCCACCGGCAGCAGGAGTAACGAGGCGGCAAACTCCCGAGCCATCCCCGCACGCTAGCCGCCGCGTAGCGAGAACGTCAAGAGATCTGAGGCACTTAGCTCATAGTGGCCGCTTGACCGAGGGCCTCCCCGACGGTAGGGTCCCCCATCTCCCGCGCCATGTACCTGCAAGATCTCATCTTCACGCTCCAGAAGTTCTGGGCCGATCGCGGATGCGTCGTCGAGCAACCCGTCGATGTCGAAGTCGGCGCCGGCACGTTCCACCCTGCAACCTTCCTGCGCGTGCTCGGGCCCGAGCCCTGGAACGCCGCGTTCGCGCAGTTCTGCCGCCGGCCGTCCGACGGCCGCTACGGTGAGAACCCCAACCGCGCCGGGGCCTACTATCAGTTTCAGGTCGGCCTCAAGCCGTCGCCCCTGCACGTGCAGGAGCTCTACCTCGGCTCGCTGCGCGCGATCGGCCTCGATCCGGCGGCGCACGACATCCGGTTCGTCCACGATGACTGGGAATCGCCGACGCTGGGGGCGTGGGGCGTGGGCTGGGAGGTCTGGTGCGACGGCATGGAGGTCACGCAGTTCACGTACTTCCAGCAGGCCGGCGGCATCGATCTGATGCCGGTCACCGCGGAGCTGACCTATGGCATCGAGCGGCTCGCGATGTACCTGCAGAACGTCGACAACATGTACAAGCTGCAGTGGGACAAGAACGTCACCTACGGCCAGCTCCGCCAGCCGTGGGAGGTCGAGTACTCGACGTACCAGTTCGAGGAGCTCAGGCCCGAGATCGCGTTCGCCAGCTTCGATACGTACGAGGCCGAATGCAAGCGGCTGCTGGCGCGCACGGTCGGTGGCGCGGCGCGCCCGCTGGTGCTGCCCGCCTACGAGTTCTGCATGAAGGCGTCGCACGCGTTCAATTGCCTCGACGCGCGCGGTGCGATCAGCGTGACCGAGCGCGCGCGCTTCCTCGGCCGCGTCCGCGGCATGGCCAAGGCGTGCGCCGAGACCTACGTCGGCGCGCGCGCGACGCTCGAGTTCCCGCTGCTGCCGCCGCACCTGCGCGCCCAGGCCGTCGCGGCCTATCGCGAGGCGGAGGCCGCCGGGGTCAACGCCGGTGCGCTGGCGGCAGCCCGTGCGGTGGCCCCGCACGCCCAGGAGATCACCCATGCCGGCTGATCTGCTGTTCGAGCTCGGCTGCGAGGAGATCCCGGCGAAGATGCTGGCCCGCGCGCTCGACGACCTGCCGGCGCTCGTCGAGGCCCGGCTGGCCGCGGCGCGGCTCGTTCACGCCGGGGTCCGCGCGCTCGGCACGCCGCGGCGGCTCGCGGTGATCGTGAAGCAGCTCGGGGACCGTCAACCCGACCTCAGCGAAGAGGTCGTCGGCCCGCCGGCCAGCGCGGCGTTCGCCGCCGACGGCTCGGTGACCAAGGCAGGGCAGGGCTTCGCGGCGAAGAACGGCGTCGACCCGGCGGCGCTGGTCAAGCGCGAGGTCGCCGGCAAGAAGGGCCTCTACGTCGTCGCGCTGCGCAGCGTCGTCGGCCAGGCCACACGCGGCCTGCTGCCGGACCTGCTCGCCGACGTCGCGCGCTCGATCGCATGGCCGAAGTCGCAGCGCTGGGGCTGGAGCGAGGCGACGTTCGTGCGGCCGGTGCAGTGGCTGGTCGCGCTGTTCGGCGGCGAGGTCGTCCCGCTGTCATGGGCCGGCATCACGAGCGGCCGGCACAGCCGCGGCCATCGCTTCCTGTCCCAGGGCCCGGTCGAGATCGCGACGGCCGAGGCCTACGTCGAGGCGTTGCGCGCCGCCCACGTCGTCGTCGATCCCGAGCTCCGCCGCGACATGGTGCGCCGCGAGCTCACGCGGCTCGAGAGCGAGACCGGGTTGCGGGTCCGGCCCGACGAGCCGCTGCTCGCCGAGGTCATCCACCTGGGCGAGTACCCGGTCGGCGTCAGCGGCGCGTTCGATCCGTCGTTCCTCGAGGTCCCCGAGGAGATCATCGTGACGGCGATGCGCACCCACCAGCGCTACTTCGCGATGGAGCACCCGGACGGCAGGCTCGCCAACCGGTTCGCGACGATGATGGCGACGATCGTCAAGGACCCGGTGGTCGTCCAGCGCGGCAACGAGTACGTGATCGCGTCGCGGCTGGCGGACGCCAAGTTCTTCTTCGCCGAGGATCGCAAGAAGTCGTTCGAGCAGTGGAACGAGAAGCTCGCCGGCGTCGTGTTCCAGGCCAAGCTTGGCGACAAGGCCAAGACGATCGGCCACAAGGTAAAGCGGCTCGAGGCCATCGCGAGGGCGGTCGCGGCGGCAGCAAGCAGCCCGGAGGGAGTCGCAGCCGAGGTCGCGAAGTTCTGCAAGGCGGATCTCGCGTCGAGTGCTGTCGGAGAGTTCCCCGAGTTGCAGGGCGTGATGGGCAAGCACTACGCGCGCTATTTCGGGCTTGGCGAGGCCGTCGCAGTCGGCATCGAGCAACACTGGTGGCCCAAGGGTCAAGGTGCTGCCTTGCCGAGCTTCGCCCCGGGCGCGCTCGTCGCGCTCGCTGATCGCATGGACACTATCGTCGGGTGTTTCGCCGTCGGCCTTGAGCCGAGCGGCTCCGCCGATCCGTTCGGTCTCCGTCGCGCCGCGATCGGCATATGGCAGATTCTCCTCGCCAACCCCGACTGGCGCGTGTTCAGGAAGCTCTTCGAGGAGACGCGCAACGCGCTTGCCTCGCAGGGCGTGATCGTCGAAGACACCGTCAAGCTCGACGAGTTCTTTCGTGCTCGCCTGCGCGGAATCTTCATCGAGTCGGGCATCCCGGCGCAGGACGTGGATGCCGCGCTTGCCAAGGGCTTCCACGATCCGGACGATGCGAAGCACCGCGCGCTCGGATGCGGGAAGATCTCGAAGGAGTCCCGAGAGGTGTTCAAGCGCGTCGCCAACATCCTCGACGATGCTCGCGCTAAAAAACTCGTGCCTAGCGGGACTGTCGACACCACGCTGTTCGTCGCGCCGGACAACGTCGAGCACCGACTCCACGCGGCGATCATGCGCGCCCAGCACAACGAACAGAAACCGCGCCACGATCGCAACTACGTTGCGGTGTTTGACTCACTCGAGCAGCTGGGTGCCCCCGTTGCCGCATTCTTCGACAGAGGTGGCGTCATGGTGATGGACCCCGATCCCAAGCTCCGCGATAATCGGCTCGCGCTGCTCAACTGGTTCATCGGGCCGTACATGGCGATCGCGGACTTCCGGCTGCTCGGCGGTGCCGCATGAAGCACGTCAAGCAGTTCGGCGGCGGCGCGGCAGAGGGCCGCGCGGTCGACAAGGCGCTGCTCGGCGGCAAGGGCGCCAACCTCGCCGAGATGGCTTCGCTCGGCCTGCCGGTGCCGCCCGGCTTCACGATCACGACCGAGGTCTGCCGCCACGTCATGCAGCACGGCGCCGGCCACTACCCCGACGGGCTCGACGCCGAGGTCGCCGAGGCGCTCGGCAAGGTCGAGGCGCTGACCCAGGCGACGTTCGGCGATGCCAGCCAGCCGCTGCTGGTCAGCGTGCGGTCCGGCGCGCCCGCGTCGATGCCCGGCATGATGGACACGATCCTGAACCTCGGGCTCAACGACGCCACCGTCGCCGCGCTCGCGGCGAGCTCCGGCCGCCCGCAGTTCGCGTGGGACTGCTACCGCCGGTTCGTCGCGATGTACGGCGAGGTCGTGATGGGCGTGGTCGCGCCGAGCGAGCACGAGGAGCTGGCGTTCGATCGGATCCTCGAAGAGGTCAAGCGGAC
>Ga0137459_1000780_pt1 | contig 10795 bp, 14 predicted proteins | sample EasRivERMGT700_2_FD_104908 | JGI IMG/M metagenome (GOLD analysis project Ga0137459, IMG submission 104908) | Soil microbial communities from meander-bound floodplain in the East River, Colorado, USA - East River MetaG ERMGT700_2 | ecosystem: Environmental > Terrestrial > Soil > Floodplain ... | reverse complement strand
TGGCCTTCGTTGCCGTGCAGAACGTGGCGCTCGAGCTGCACGGCATCGCGCCCGGCGGCTGGCTGCGCGTGCGCCACCCCGACGGCACCGACGGCTTCCTGCGCGCCAACCTTGTCTGGGGGGCGTGAAGCGCATCGCGGTGCTGGGCGCGGGCGCCTGGGGCACGGCGCTCGCCGCGGTGCTGAGCGCGCGCCACGCAGTGACGCTGTGGGCGCGCGATGCGGCGCAGGCCGAGGCCATCGCGCGCGAGCGGCGCAACCGGAAATATCTTCCCGAGATCGAACTGCCCGCGCAGCTCGCCGTGACGGACCGCTGGCCGGAACAGGCAGAGCTGCTCATCGCCGCGACCCCCGTGGCTGGGCTGCGCCAAGTAGCGGCGCGATGCGCGGGTGCGCCGCTCGTCTGGCTGTGCAAGGGCTTCGAGAGCGGCAGCGGCCTGCTGCCGCACCAGGTGGTCGCCGAGGCGCGCGGCGGGCGCGCGGCCTGCGGCGCTTTGTCAGGACCCTCGTTCGCGCTCGAGGTGGCGCGCGGCCTGCCTTGCGCGTTGACACTCGCCTCCAGCAGCGCTGCGTTCGCGCGCGCCGCCGCCGCGACGCTGCATGGCGGGCGGCTGCGCGTCTACTACAGCGCCGACGTCACCGGGGTGGAGATCGGCGGCGCGGTGAAAAACGTGATGGCGATCGCCGTCGGCATCGCCGACGGGCTCGGCCTCGGGCAGAACGCGCGCGCCGCGCTGATCACCCGCGGTCTGGCCGAGATCACGCGCCTGGGCGTCGCGCTCGGCGGCAAGGCGCAGACCTTCATGGGCCTGGCAGGCGCCGGCGACCTGATCCTCACCGCCACCGGCGACCTGTCGCGCAACCGCCGCGTCGGGCAGGAGCTGGCGCGCGGCCGGCCGCTGGCGGACATCTTGGGTGGCTTGGGGCACGTTGCCGAGGGCGTGCACACGGCGCGCGAAGTGCTGCGCCTCGCGGCGCGGCAGCGCGTCGACATGCCGATCACGCAGGCGGTGAATGCGGTGCTGGAGGGGCGGCTTGCGCCGCCGCAGGCGGTGGAGCGCCTGCTGGCGCGCGACGCGAGGCAGGAAGCGCGCCTCAGCCGGCGCCGGAAAAGCCCAGCTGCCGCCAGGCCTCGAACACCACCACGGCGACGGCGTTCGAAAGGTTGAGGCTGCGGTTGCCCGGGCGCATCGGCAGCCGCAGGCGCCGCCCGGCGGCGAATTCCTCGAGCAGGTCCTGCGGCAGCCCGCTGGTCTCCGGCCCGAAGACGAACGCGTCGCCCGCCGCGTAGCGCGGTTGCGCGTAGTTCACCGCGCCGCGCGTGGACACCGCGAACAAGCGGCGGCCGGTGAGCGCGGCGCGGCAGGCGGGCCAGTCGCGGTGCACCTGCACGTTCGCCATCTCGTGGTAGTCGAGCCCCGCGCGCCTGAGCTGGCGGTCCTCCAGCGAAAATCCCAGCGGCTCCACCAGGTGCAGGCGCGCGCCCGTGTTGGCGGCCAGCCGGATCACGTTGCCCGCGTTCGGCGGGATCTCCGGCCGGTAGAGCACGACCTCAAGCATCGGCCGGCGGCGGCGTGCGCGCCACCACCCAGTTCACTACCCTCGCCGCGCCGGCGCGCTTGAGCGTCGCGGCGAGTTCGTCGAGCGTCGCGCCGGTGGTCATCACGTCGTCGAGCAGAGCGACCTCGGCGCCCGGCAGAGCGCGGGTGCAGCGAAACGCGCCGGACACGTTCCGCGCCCGCTCGACGAGGGGCAGGTCCACCTGCGGCGGCGTGTCGCGGCTGCGCTCGGCGAGCTGCGGCGCGAGCGCGCAGCCGGTGGCCGCCGCCACATGGCGCGCGATCTCCAGCGCCTGGTTGAAGCCACGCTCGCGCAAGCGCGTCGCCGACAGCGGCACTGGCAGGATGAAATCCACCCGCGCGCCGCGAGGCAGGCGCGCGGCCAGCAGCGCTCCGAGAAAGGGGGCGAGCGCCAGCTCACTGCGGAATTTCAGCGCCTGCACCAGCACGTCCGCCGGAAACGCGTAGGCGAGGGCCGCCAGCGTTTCATCGTAGGCGGGCGGCTGGGCGAGGCAGCGGCCGCAGAGCGCGCCGTCCCGGGTGGCGAGCGCGCAGCGCGGGCAGGCCGGTGCCGCGAGGCGCGGAAGGTCGCCGTCGCACTCGGCGCACAGCACGCCGCCGGCCGCGCCGCGGCACAGGTAGCAGCTGCCACCAAAAGCCAGGTTCGCAAAGCGTTGGGCGAGCTTGCCGAGCATCGTGTTTATTGTGCGCTAGACTGCTTTCATGTGGACGGTAGCGCAGCTTGGGCGCGAGTTCGCCGACGGCAGGACCACCAGCCGCAAGCTGGTCGAGCAGGCGCTTGCACGCATCGCCGATCCGGTGGGCGAAGGCGCGCGCGCCTTCCTCAAGGTGTACGCGGAGGACGCGCGCGCGGAAGCCGAGCATTCCGACCACCTGCGGCGCTCGGGCGTGGTGCGTTCGCCGGTGGAAGGCCTGCCGATCTCGGTGAAGGACCTGTACGACGTCGGCGGCGACGTCACGCGCGCTGGCTCGAAGCTGCTGGCGGATGCGCCGCCGGCGAAAGCCGATGCGCCGGCGGTGGCGCGCCTGCGCGCGGCTGGCGCGGTGATCATCGGCCGTACCAATATGGTGGAGTTCGCCTTCGGCACCACGGGACTCAATCCCCACTACGGCACGCCGAAGAATCCCTGGGAGCGCAAGACCGGGCGCGTGCCCGGCGGCTCGTCCTCCGGTGCGGCGGTGGCGCAGGCCGACGGCATGTGCGTGATGGCGCTTGGCAGCGATACGCGCGGCTCGATCCGCCAGCCTGCAGCGCTGTGCGGCGTCACCGGGTGGAAGCCTACGCAGCGGCGCGTGCCGCGCGAAGGCACATTCCCGCTCTCCTACACGCTCGACACGGTGGGGCCGCTCGCCAATTCAGTTGCCTGCTGCGCGGCCTACGATGCGATCCTGGCGCACGAGACGCCGGTGCCCGTGGCCGCGATGCCGGTGAAGGGCCTGCGGCTCCTGCTGCCGCGCGGCTCCCTGCTCGAGGACCTCGATGCCGAGGTCGCGGCAGGCTTCGATGCGGCGCTGAAAAAGCTCGCCGCGGCGGGCGCCGTGATCAAGGAACTGCCGGTGCCGGCTTTCGACCGGCAGGCCGAGTACTTCAGGAATGGCGGCTTTGCCGGCGCCGAGGCCTACGCCATCCACCGGCGCTGGCAGGACCGCCTGGCGGAGTACGACCCGCGCGTCGCCAAGCGCGTGCTCCTGGGCAAGGACATCAGCGCAGCCGACTACATCGACCTCGGCCTGATGCGCGGCGAGTACATGCGCACGGTGGAGTCGCTGGCCGCGCCCTATGACGCGATGCTGATGCCCACTACGCCCTGCGTGGCGCCGCCGATCGCCGAGGTCGATCGCAGCGACGAGGACTACTTCCGCTGGAATTTCCGCATCCTGCGCAATGTCGGGGTGGTCAACTTCCTCGACGGCTGCGCAGTGACGCTGCCCTGCCAGGCGCCGGGTTCGGCCCCGGTGGGGCTGTCCGTGTTCGGCGTGGCGATGTCGGACCACCGGGTGCTCGCTGCGGCGGCGGCGGTCGAGGGCGTGCTGCGCGCGCGTGGCTGAGATCGACGCGCGCGCCGCGCGCCGTCGCTTCGACCGGGCCGCGGCAACCTACCTCGCCGCGGCGCGCCTCGAAACCGAGGTCGGCGCGCGCATGCTGGAGCGGCTGGATTACGTGCGCGTCTCGCCGCAGCGCATCCTCGACGCGGGATGCGGCCCGGCGCCCCAGGCGGCCGCGCTCGGCAAGCGCTATCCCGCCGCGCAGCTGCTCGGGGTCGATTTTTCCCTGCCGATGCTGCGGCAGGCGCGCTCGGTCGGCTGGCTCGCGCGGCTGCGCGGCGTACGCCGGCCGGTCGCAGTGTGCGCCTCGCTCGCACACCTGCCGTTCGCCGCGGGCAGCGTGCAGCTGCTGTGGTCCAACATGGCCTTGCACTGGGTGGACGAGCCGCGCGCGGCTCTCGCCGAGTTCCACCGCGTGCTTGCCCCCGAGGGCCTGCTGATGTTCAGCGCCCTGGGCCCCGATACGCTCAAGGAACTGCGCGCCGCGGCGGGAGAGGCCCGCGTGCATCGCTTCGCGGACATGCACGACCTCGGCGACTGGCTGCTGGCGGCGGGTTTCTCGGCGCCGGTAATGGACATGGAGACCCTCACGCTCGAGTATCGCGACGTTACGTCCCTGTTCTCCGAGCTGCGCGCGAGCGGCCAGACCAGTGCGCGCGCGGATCGTCCGCGCGGCCTCGCCGGCAAGGCCCTGCTCGCGTCGCTCGCGCCCGCCGGCAGCCGCGCCACCTGCGAAGTGGTCTATGGCCACGCCTGGAAAGGCGTGGCGCGGCGCAGTGCCGACGGACGCAGCATCGTGCAGTTCGAAAGGCGAACCAGCTAGCGCAAAGCCGAGGATTTTCCTCGGATCTTCGTTGTCGCCGGGGTGTCACCTATGTTAGTGTTCCGCCGCGTTTTCGCCGTCACGGTGGACGGAATCCGCGTGCAAGTGAAGCGCCACTGCTCGATCTCGCCACAGGGGCTCGCGCTCGTATTCGCGGCGCTGGCGGCGCTGTCGCTGGGAATTGCGACGGTGTTCGCGGTGCTCGGCGCCTGGCTGATCCTGCCGTTCGCTGGACTGGAGGTCGCGCTGCTCGTTGCAGCATTTGTGGCCACGGCGCGGCGCGCCGGAAACGATTGAAATGGCTGATTGGGGAAGGGGCAAGAATGCTGAAGAAGCTGATGTTGGGCGTGCTGGGCGTGGCGCTCTGCGGGCTGGCGATGGCCGCGGAGTGGAACCTTCAGCCGGCCGCCTCGAAGTTGGCCGCGGACATCCACTGGCTGCACGAGGCCGTCATGGTGCTGGTGATCGTGCTGTTCGTGGGCGTGTTCGGCTTCATGTTCTGGTCCTGCTACGCGCACCGCAAGTCGGTCGGCCACCCGGCTTCGCAGTTCCACGAGAACACCACGGTCGAAATCCTGTGGACGGTGATCCCCGGCATCATCCTGGTGGCCATCGCCTGGCCGGTGACCAAGGTGGTGATCTCGCAGAAGGACACGTCCAACCCGGACCTGACCATCAAGGTCACGGGCATGCAGTGGAAGTGGGGCTACGACTACCTGAAAGGCGAGGGCGAAGGCATCAGCTTCGTCTCCACGCTCAGCACGCCGCGCGACCAGATCGAGGGCCGCGCGCCCAAGGGCGAGCACTACCTGCTCGAGGTGGACAACGAGATGGTGGTGCCGGTGGGCAGGAAGGTGCGCGTGCTCACCACCGCCGCCGACGTGGTGCACTCCTGGTGGATGCCCGTCTTCGGCGCCAAGCAGGACGCGATCCCGGGGTTCATCCGCGACGCCTGGTTCAGGGCCGACAAGACCGGCACCTACCGCAGCCAGTGCGTGGAACTCTGCGGCAAGGAACATGGCTTCATGCCGATCGTGGTGCGCGTCGTGCCGCAGGAGGACTACAGCAAGTGGGTTGGCGAGAAAAAGGCGCTCGCCGCCAAGTCCGCCGACGACGAGAACAAGGCCTACACGCTGGACCAGCTCAAGGTGCGCGGCGAAAAGGTATACGCGGCCAACTGCGTCGCCTGCCACCAGGCGAGCGGCAAGGGCGTGCCCCCCGCGTTCCCGCCACTCGACGGCTCCAAGGTGGTGCTCGGCCCGAAAGGCGCGCAGATCGACACCGTGCTCAACGGCGTCGTCAAGAGCGGAATGCCGACGGCGATGGCGGCATTCGGCAAGCAGCTCAACAACGTCGAGCTGGCCGCGGTGATCACTTTCACGCGCAATAACTGGGGCAACAAGACTGGCGAGGTCATTCAGCCCGCCGACATCAAGGCCCGGAGGAAATAGCGATGAGCGCAGTTGTAGACACCCACGCCCACGGCCACGGCCACGATGATCACCACGGTGGCTACGGCGGAATCATGCGCTGGATCACCACCACCAACCACAAGGACATCGGCACGATGTACCTGTGGTTCAGCTTCATCATGTTCATGGTCGGCGGGGTGATGGCGCTGGTCATCCGCGCGGAGCTGTTCTCGCCGGGGCTGCAAATCGTCGACCCTGACTTCTTCAACCAGATGACCACCATGCACGGCCTGATCATGGTGTTCGGCGCGATCATGCCGGCCTTTGTCGGCTTCGCCAACTGGCTGATCCCGATGCAGATTGGCGCGCCCGACATGGCCTTCGCGCGCATGAACAACTGGTCGTTCTGGATCCTGCCCTTCGCCGGCGCGCTGCTGATCATCTCGTTCTTCACCCCGGGGGGCGCCCCGGGCGTGGGCTGGACGCTCTACGCGCCGCTTACTGTGCAGATGGGCGTGGGCATGGACCTCACGATCTTCGCTGTGCACCTGCTGGGCATGAGCTCGATCATGGGCTCGATCAATATCGTCACCACCATCCTCAACCTGCGCGCTCCCGGGATGACGCTGATGAGGATGCCCCTTTTCTGCTGGACATGGCTGATCACCGGCTACCTGCTGATCGCGGTGATGCCGGTGCTCGCGGGCGCGGTGACCATGACCCTCACCGACCGCCACTTCGGCACCAGCTTCTTCAACGCCGCGGGCGGCGGCGACCCGGTGCTGTACCAGCACATCTTCTGGTTCTTCGGCCATCCCGAGGTATACATCATCGCGCTGCCCGCCTTCGGCGTGGTGTCGCAGGTGATCCCGGCGTTTTCGAGGAAGCCGCTGTTCGGCTACGCCTCGATGGTCTACGCCACCTCCGCGATCGCCATCCTGTCGTTCATCGTCTGGGCGCACCACATGTACACCGTCGGCATGCCGGTCACCGGGCAGCTGTTCTTCATGTACGCGACCACGCTGATCGCGGTGCCCACCGGGGTGAAGGTGTTCAACTGGGTGGCGACCATGTGGAAGGGGTCGCTGACTTTCGAGACGCCGATGCTGTTCGCCTGCGGCTTCCTGTTCCTGTTCACGCTGGGCGGCTTCACCGGCCTGGTGCTGTCGCTGGTGCCGATCGACATCCAGCTGCACGACACGTACTACGTCGTGGCGCACTTCCACTACGTGATGGTCGCCGGCGCGCTGTTCGCGGCTTTCGCCGGCGTGTACTTCTGGCTGCCGAAGTGGACCGGGAAGATGTACGACGAGAAGCTCGGCCAGATCCATTTCTGGCTGACCATGATCTTCTTCAACGTCACCTTCTTCGTGCAGCATTTCGCGGGACTGGCCGGCATGCCGCGGCGCATTCCCGACTATCCGCTGATGTTCGAGACCTGGAACAAGATCAGCTCGATCGGCGCGTTCGGCTTCGGCCTGTCGCAGCTGCTGTTTCTGTACGTGGTGCTGAAGTGCATCCGCAGCGGCGCGAAGGCCCCGGAGAAGCCCTGGGAGGGCGCCGATTCGCTGGAATGGACGCACCTGCCGACCCCGGTGCCGTACCACACCTTCGATCCGCAGCCCGACCTCCGGTGAGCATGGCGCTGAGCCGCAACGCGAAAACCGGGCTGATCCTCGCTTCGATCGCGGCGGCGTGGTTCTTCGGCCTGATCATCAAGTACTGGGTGATGGGCCGGTGAGCGCGCAGCAGCCCGCGCGCGGCCAGGACAATCGCAGGATGCTGCTGCGGCTGAGCGTGGTCGCCGCGTGCATGTTCGGCTTCGGCTACGCGCTGGTGCCGTTCTACGATGCGATCTGCGCCGCGCTCGGCGTCAACTCGCTGGTGCAGCAGGAGAGCGTGCAGGCAGTCAACACGCAGGTCGACGCCTCGCGCACGGTGACCATCGAACTGGATGCCAACGCGCACGATCTGCCGTGGACCTTCCGGCCGCTGGTGCGGCACGTCACCGTGCACCCGGGAGAGCTTGCGACGGTGGAGTACGAGATCGCCAACGTGCGCGGCGAGGCGGTCACCGCGCAGGCGGTGCCGAGCTACGGCCCGGCGCTCGCGGGCGCGCACTTCCACAAGATGGAGTGCTTCTGCTTCAAGCAGCAAACCCTTGCGGCGGGCGAGACGCGCCGGATGCCGGTGACGTTCGTCGTCGACGCGAAGCTGCCGAAGGACGTGAATACCATCACGCTGTCCTACACTTTCTTCGAAGTCGCGGGACGCGGAGGGAAATCATGAGGGCGGACGCCCCCCGCCGCGCCGGCGCGCTGGACGTCGCCAAGACGGTCCTCTTCGGGCTGATCGGCGTGCGCCGCAAGGCCGACCACGAAGGCGTGCGCATCAGCCCGCTGCAGGTCATCGTCGCCGCGATCGTCGTCGTGGCGCTGTTCATATTCACGCTGCTGACGATCGTGCGGATCGTGCTCAGCTGACGCTTTCGATCGCGGGAGAAAGAAAAATGGCGCAAGGCGCATCCACCCAGCGGCAGCACTACTTCGTGCCGCAACCCATGTACTGGCCGGTGCTCGGCTCGATGGCGCTGTTCCTGATGGCGCTGGGCGGCGTGTTCGTGATGAACGCCGGCTCTGGCGGCTGGGTGTCGATCGCCGCCGGCTTCATACTGCTGCTTTACATGATGTTCCGCTGGTTCGGCGAATTGATCGCCGAATCCGAGGGCGGCAAGTACCACGGCTGGGAGGATGTCTCCTTCCGCTGGGGCATGAGCTGGTTCATCTTTTCCGAGGTGATGTTCTTCGCCGCCTTCTTCGGCACGCTGTTCTACATCCGCGTGCTGTCGGTGCCGGATCTGGCGAGCCTGGAGCACAACGCGACGCTGTGGCCGGACTTCAAGGCCGTCTGGCCTTCGGCCGGGCCGGGTTTCGAAGAGAAATTCTCGCCGATGGGCGCCTGGGGGCTGCCGGCGATCAACACGGCGCTGCTGCTTTCCTCCGGCGTCACCGTGACCATCGCGCACTGGGCGCTGAAGGAGGGCAAGCGCGCCATCCTCAACTGGTTCCTGTTTTTCACTATCGCGCTGGGCGTGACTTTCCTCGGCGTGCAGGCCTACGAGTACAGCCACGCTTACGCCGAGCTGAACCTGAAGCTCAGCACCGGCGCCTACGGCTCGACCTTCTTCATGCTGACGGGCTTCCACGGCTTCCACGTCACGGTGGGCGCGATCATGCTGTCGGTGATCTTCGCGCGTTGCCTGCGGGGGCACTTCAAGCCGGACCACCATTTCGCCTTCGAGGGCGTGGCCTGGTACTGGCACTTCGTCGACGTGGTGTGGCTGGGGCTGTTCATCTTCGTCTACTGGCTGTAGGGGAAAAATCGGGGTCAGAGCCCGATTTCTTCTTGAAATCGAAATCGGGCTCTGACCCCGATTTGTCCCGATGCCGCCCGCGGGCGGCATCGTCGTTTATAGCCGGCCCGGGATGAGCCCGAAGTAATAGCTGATCATCAGGAACAGGAACAGGGCGACCGAAAGACCGACGCGCAGGGCGAGCGCCTTCACCGCACGGTTCGAGTCGCTGCGGTCCTGGAACACGTAGAACAGCGCCGAGCCCAGGCTGAGGACGATCAGGATCAGCACCCCGATCACAACGTAGCGCATGAAATCAGGATACTCCTTCCGTCTCCGCTGGTGGGCGATCGCACTTGCCACGGCGGGCTGCGCCGCGGGCGTCCTGCTGGGCAACTGGCAGACGCGCCGCGCCGAGGACAAGCGCGCAGCCGTGGCGACTGAAAAGCGCCTGGAGCTGCGCGGCGAGTTCCTCGAGCGCTACACGGTGCTCCTCGACAACAAGATGAACCGCGGGCGCCCGGGCTACCACGTGGTGCAGCCGCTGCGCCTCGCCGACGGCCGGCACGTGCTGGTGAACCGCGGCTGGGTGGCGGCGCCGCTGCACCGCGAGCAACTGCCGCATCTGCGCACGCCGCCCGGGCTGCACGAGATCGAGGGCCGCGTGCTGGAACATTTCCCGCGTGCCTACGCACCTTCCGGCGCGAAACCCGAGGGGCGCGTCTGGCAGAACGTCGAGTTGGCCACCTTCGCCGTCTGGTCCGGGCTCAAGCTCGAGCCGTACGTCCTCGAGCAGCACTCGCCCCTGGCCGACGGCCTGGCGCGCAATTGGCCGCGCGCCGACGCCGGCGTGGAAAAGCACGAGAGCTACGCGCTGCAGTGGTATTCGCTTGCCGCCCTGTCGGCCGTCCTGTTCTTCGCGCTGAGCATTCGCCGTGAGCACAAACCCGGCTGAGCACATGAAGCGCGGACGCGTCAAGTTCGCGCTGCTCGGCGCCTTCTTCGCGCTGCCGTTCGCGCTCGCCTGGCTCGCCTGGTGGCTCGACTGGGCGCCGGGCAGCACCTCCAACTACGGCGAATTCATTTCGCCGCCACGACCGCTCGCCGCGCCTGCACTGGACACGCTGCGCGGCAAGTGGGTGCTGGTGAGTTTCGATGCGGCGGCCTGCAATGCTTACTGCGAGAAGAAGCTCTACTTCATGCGCCAGGTGCGACGCGCCCAGGGCAAGGACCAGGACCGGGTGGCGCGCCTGTGGGTAGTGATCGACGCGGGGCGACCGCGGGCAGAACTGTTGGGTGCGATCGAGGGCACCCGCATCGAACCCGCGGCAGGCATCGGCGCGGCTTTTCCGGCGGCAGGAGCGATCACGGATCATATTTATGTGATTGATCCGCTCGGCAACCTGATGATGCGCTACCCGCGCGACCCGGATCCCTCGCGCATGCTGAAGGATTTGCAGCGACTGCTGAAGGTCTCGCGCATCGGATGACGCCGCGCTGCTGCTCGCCTGCCTCGTCGTGCTAGACTTCTTTTCATTCCCAGAGTTGCGCACGCAACGCGCGTGAACACCCAGGTTCTTCCG
>Ga0137459_1000779_pt1 | contig 10800 bp, 13 predicted proteins | sample EasRivERMGT700_2_FD_104908 | JGI IMG/M metagenome (GOLD analysis project Ga0137459, IMG submission 104908) | Soil microbial communities from meander-bound floodplain in the East River, Colorado, USA - East River MetaG ERMGT700_2 | ecosystem: Environmental > Terrestrial > Soil > Floodplain ... | reverse complement strand
GTTTGTATTTTGCCATAGAGTCCTCTGGTGTATAAAACCCCGTCGTGTGGCATTAGTTGTTAAATTTCCCCACTTTTTCGACAGTTTCAACGGTCTGTGTTACTGGCTCTTGGGCAGGCGTAGGTAATGCTTGGAAACTCGAACTATTCTGAAGCCTTTTCTCTGCTTGCTATGATTTGATCAGCCACCTCATAACCCGACTTAGTTACTTGGAAGATTTCACGTTTGTAACCCTTATCTTCGATTAAACCATAATTGAGCAATTCTTCAACGGCTGCCTTCCAGCGAGCCTCTTCTCTAGGAGAATGAGATGGCATGAAGTTTCGATTGCCCGCTGACAGATTTGCCCCGCCGCCGTATTTCATGTACAAAATATGTCCATCAGTGCTTGCCGCAGAAGTAAGAAGTTCTGCAGAATCATCTGAAAGTTCCACGGTTTCCTTTCTAGGTGTGCTTGTTAATAACGCATCTAATTCTTCTACTTTCATTCTCAGCGAAACATTCTCAGCTTGGAGTCTATTAATCTCTTCCAGAGTTGCTTTTGGATCAACTGCATCACTTCCGCGTACCCAGCCACCTAGATCGTCATTTCTCTGATGATTGGATAATGATTCAAATACAATTAACTTAAGTTCCGTGGGGTCTTTAAAAAATCTACAAATCTTGCTCGTAACTTTCGCGCGAAATTCCTCAAATAGAGCTCCTTGAGCTGTTTCAATTACTGATTTTCCTTGGGACTTGATCTTTAAATCTAAATATTCATCAGAGATCACTGCAGCAAAGAAAGGCTTTCCAGTTGAGACCGCAAAATCGTATTCCAGCTCAATGTAGCTCTTTCCCGAATTAGGCTCTATTGATCCGTAACGCCCACCTAGAATCAACATAAATACATCTGAATCATCGATCCAACGACGAATTGTTTCTAACTGGGATTCATCCCCAGCGGCGAACAGTTCCATCCCAGCGGGAATATGCCCAGCACGAAGAATAGCTTCGACAACGGCTTGGCGCTCTTCGAGCATGTCTGTAAAAGTTGATGATATGAAAACCTGAAGCTTCTTTTTCATAATGCCTCCTAACTTTGTTTAATTCACCTTTTAACGGGCTATAGACTCTCTATCGCCTAATCACCCAAATTAATATAGGCATTAACCTGCCAAAGATTAATATGTTTCTGATGATAGCAATAGTATAAACCTATAAATTGGACATTAGCAACTAGTTCAATGTCAAAAACGAGCGTGGCATTCGGCGGGGTGATACCGCTTGCGTGACGTTTGTGCCAAAATTGATATAAAACAGCGCAAGAATCGGGTAGGGGTTCTGTGGTCGTAAACTTATACTGCTGTGAAATCAATTCACACGCGAGGATATTTTTATGAGCAAAAAACATCCCTTCCGTTTTGGTTGTATGAACGAAATGATGCTGCCTGCCAAACAATGGCGTGACCACGTCCGCAAGATGGAGACGCTTGGATATGACATCCTGCTGATGCGCGATCACTTTTTGCCGGATGTGTTTGGCGATACCTTCGGTCCTATTGCGGCGTTGATGTCCGCGGCGGATGCGACCAGTCAACTGCATGTGGGCAGCATGGTGATCTGCAACGACTTCCGTCATCCTGCCGTGCTGGCAAAGGAAGTCGCCACCATTGATCATCTGTCTGGTGGAAGATTTGAGTTGGGGCTGGGTGCAGGTTGGATGCGCGCGGAGTACGATCAGATGGGCATTGAGTTTGACCAACCCGGTCTACGAATCGAACGGTTGGAAGAATCTGTGCGGGTAATTCGTGGATTGCTGGCTGATAATCCCTTTACGTATGCAGGCGGGCATTATCAGATAAAAGAAATCAATGGCTTCCCTAAGCCACTGCAAACGCGTGTGCCCATCATGATCGGTGGCAGCAACAAACGCATCCTCAACCTGGCAGGACGTGTGGCAGACATTGTAGGTATCCTTGTGACCAATGTCGCCAGCGGAGTCGTGATCAACGATCCGCATGGACGTTCAGCTGAGTCCGTGTTGCAGCGCATCGCATGGGTGAAAGAAGGTGCAGGTGAGCGCTTCGAGGATATTGAGTTGAACTCCGCCATGGATGTGGTCATTACTGATGATCGCCGTAGTGCCACTGAAACATTCATTGAACAGCATGGCTGGCAGGAAATTTCGGTGGAGCAGGTCTGGGATATACCTAATGTGTTTATAGGAACCATTGATCAAATCGTTGATGAAATGGTTGCGTGCCGCAAGCGATTTGGTTTTTCGTACTATTGGGTGGCAGATGCCAAAATGGAAATGTTTGCTCCCATCGTTGCGAAGCTACGTGGAAAATAAAAACAGTCCCGCAATTTACGGGACTGTTTTGTTATGTTATTTCACTGAAACAAGCTCAACATCAAAAATGAGCGTCGCATTCAGTGGTTTTATGCATACGCTAGAGAAGTACGAGACTTGTGGGTTCGTCGTCTGTGGATGATCCATTCAACGACTACAATGTTGATAATCCAACCAGCTGCCATGAGCAATGCGCGAGTCAATTCATCGGGTACGCCGAAGAACAGGAGCCAGGGCAGGTGGGTGAAGACCTGTGTGCCTGCGCCGAGTCCGATGGCATAACCGCGCATCATCCACTCGCCGTGGCGAGGATAGTCCCTGCGCCGGGCGGCAAAAGCGCCCAATACAATCGAGAGCAACATGGCTGACCCAAATATCAGACGAAATACATAGAGCAGCTCTCCATCACTTTTGGGCAGGGAATAAAACTGGCTCATCCATAGACCTGAAAGCGCGGCAGCGAGTCCGCAGGGGACCAGGATCCATTTCCCAACGAAGCGATGCCAGCGCGAATTTCGTCTGCGAAAACCTGGCGCGAATTGGAGCGCTCCCAGAATGGAATACAAAGTAACGCTGACAATATGTATCACCACTGGCAGTGGTGATGCGAAGAAGCGCGCGTTGTCGGGTGTGACCTGTGCTCCGCTCGCCAATTCGGATAAACGGGCTGCACCGGCAAGCACCGGGACCAGGCTGAGTACGATCAGCAGGGTAGGAGTGAGCCACTCCGCTTTGTTCTTTTGTTTTTTGGTTGAATTCATTTAAATCTCCATTTGATAAATATAGGCGTGTTGAATAGAACGCGAACGAAAATATGTTTGCGCTTTCTTACTATGACTTATGAACAAACTTTATGATTTTGAACGGACTGGGTTAGGTCAACTCATTCTCAGGCTGATAGGAAAACACTTCTTCAAGGGGCGCTTCGAAAACACGTGCGATTCGAAACGCCAACTCCAGTGAGGGGGAGTATTTATCCTGTTCCATGGCGATGATCGTTTGACGCGTCACTCCTACTTTTTCAGCCAGTTGCTGTTGAGTCATTTCGTCACGAAAGAAACGTAGTTTCCGAATGTTGTTGCTGATGTGACTTTTACCCATTTTAGAACCCCCTGCGATATAGATTCAGCCGCCAGATATCCGCCACAATTTGTGCAAGTATTCCGAAAAAGATCAACAGGCCGAACATGACCAGGGGTGGCTGACCAAAGACAAAGGTCAGCATGGAGAGCGCAGCTCCGATGGATGAAAAAGTGTAGGCCACGCGAGTCCCTTTCAGGTCAATGATCTGATCGCGCTCATCCTGAATATCTTCGATATGCGGGTCCTCATTCGTGCGCACTTTATGAACGATGCCGCCAGCGATATGTGTAAAGATGGTCGCGAGGATGGTTCCGATCACTGCCAGCAAGGCGATGATCCCCCAAAGACGAAACACATTGGTTGAGTTGAAACTTTCACTCTGAACCAGTTGAAATATCCTTATCAAATAAAACCCCAAAATAACAGTGAAGGTTGATAAAGAAACAGCGATATTTTTCTCTTGAAATGACATTTTGCCTCTTTTCTGTCTTTGTAAACTATGTATTACTTATAGTAATACATTTCTTACCTAATGTCAAGTATTTCTTACATCAACTTTGAGGGTAAATGAAAGCAAAAAAACAAAACCGCGACCGTCAATTACGGTCGCGGTTTAATCTTGCGGGGACAATGGTGTCGATTTGTGAATCGATCTATTTTACATCGACCAATTCAACGTCAAATACGAGCGTGGCATTGGGTGGGATCACGCCGCCTGCGCCGCGTTCACCGTAGCCAAGATCGGGCGGGATAATGAGTTGGGCTTTGCCGCCGACTTTCATGAGAGCGATGCCTTCATCCCAACCTTTGATCACTTTTCCTTTGCCGAGCGGAAATTCGATCGGCTCGCCGCGTGAAATCGAACTGTCAAAAACTGTGCCGTTCTGAAGTTTGCCTGTGTAATGTACAGCGACAGTTTTGCCTGCCTCCGCTTGTGCGCCGGTGCCGGCTTCCACTTCAATATATTCCAAGCCACTTGATGTTTTCATGGTGTCTCCATTTTGAATAAGATTTTGGCGCTATTGTACCTGTTGTTTTATTAACTCACCTTATTCAAAATAACGTAGGGGCGACCCGCCCCCATATATCTGCCAAGACTGTTTGCATATGATTATGGTTTACAAATCATCGTCATTAGCAAGGGCGGGTCGCCCTGGTATTGGATGCATATCACGTACAGGGCGACCCGCCCCTTGCGCAACTTAATTCTTGATGACCTTGATGGGTCGCCCCTACGGGACGTAACATCATTCATTAGCGATTCGGAGTGTGACGCGGTAAAATAATGTCATTCAGCACAATATTTCCATCGGAGGTTTCAATGGGCTTGAAAAGGAACGTCAGCCTTTCCGCAGCTCTCGGGTATAAGGGACAGGGTCCCTACCTGACCTACATCCTGCATCGCATTGGTGGGAGCGCGTTATTCATTCTCTTCACGGTATACATTTTGGCACTTCTGGGCGTTGACTCAATGCATGCCCTGCTAAACAACTGGCTCTTCCAGGTTGTGTTTCTCGCCTTCGGATTATTCCACGCCATCAATGGTTTGCGGATCACCATCCTTGACCTGTCGCCGAAATTAATCGAACATTTCCGCACTGCTATCAATATCGAATGGGTGGCATATGTTCTAATAGCGGGCTTTGCGCTGTTTGTGATATTGCGCAACGCGTTTGGAGGCTAGGCGTGACGACGAGAACCCTTTCTATTAAAAAACGTGGTTTTAGCTTTGAAGTTTTCATGTGGGCGTTCACACGCTTCACCGTGATTGCCATGTATGGTTTGATCCTGGCTGGTATCCTCGGTGCGTTGAGTCTCAGTGCACAGACGGGCGCGAACTTCGGCGACATTTTATATTGGGCATTCTTCCCGAACATGGCGGAGAATCCGCTTGGGCAGGTGTGGATGGTCATCCTTGCCAAGTTGATGGTCATTGCATTCGTGATGACTGCCTGTGGACATGGCGTCCACGGTGTGCTTGAGATTTGGGATGATTATGTTACGAGCGAAAGTGCACGGCGTTGGGCGCGGAATATTGTTATCACATATGCGATCCTTGCAAGTATCGTTGCGATCTATATTATTTTGAGTGCATAAGTAAATAATGGTTGTCAATCCTCCTTTACCAAAGCACAAAACGGAAGATTTAGGAGATAAGTTAATTATTTCGATGCCAAGTCGAAAGATACTGCCTTTCATTCTTGTGTTTGGCATTTGGAGTTTGTTTTGGCTTAGCATGGAAATAGGTTTGATTGCCGCAATTTTTACTCCAAGTAAATATAATATTCTTAGCGTCTCTCTCTTTATCATATGGTTTATCTTTTGGAATTTACTTGGTGCTTTTCTACTCTACAACCTGTTTTGGCAATTGATTGGAAAAGAAGAGATTCGAATTACCAGTCAATCTATTACCATTAGTCAGGTAATCCTTGGTTATAAAAGGTCAAAAGAATACCTTGCAGAACATATGAAGGAATTTGGCATTGCGCGAGCCACTATGCACGAGTTGATGTTTCGACGTGAAGGATTTCCTATAGGGTCAAATCTGGGCATGATTTCATTTGACTATGGCGCTCGAACTTTCAAGTTTGCAGGAAGTATTGAAGAAGCCGAAGCCAAACAAATCATCGCAGAAATACAGCAGAAATTTCCGCAATATAAAAAGCAAATGAGTTAATCAAAGAAATAACAACCGCAAACGGTAATAAAGACACCAAACCCTTCTCCTTAAACCTTAGTGTCCTTTGTGCCCTTCGTGGCAAAAATCTTCAGGAGTTTTCATGGCAAATGTTCATCAATTTGAAGTGATCGTAGTAGGCGGCGGTGGCGCGGGACTCATGGCGGGACTGTATGCGTCCAAGACTGCGAAGACGGCGGTGATCAGCAAGATGTATCCCACGCGTTCACACACGGGCGCGGCGCAAGGTGGTATCTCTGCCGCATTGGGAAATTATGAGGAAGATAGACCTGAATGGCATATGTATGACACCGTCAAAGGGTCTGATTATCTCGGTGACCAGGATGCGATCGAGTTCATGACGAATGAAGCGATCGATGCGGTGCTTGAACTTGAGCATATGGGTCTGCCTTTCGACCGCACACCTGAGGGCCGCATCTCTCAACGTCCGTTTGGCGGGCATACGAATAATGTCACGGGCAAACCTGTCCGCCGTGCTGCGCATGCGGCGGATCGCACGGGTCATATGATCCTGCAAACTTTATATCAGCAGTGCATCAAGAACAAGGTCACATTCTTTGATGAATATCAAGTCCTTGATTTCATTATGATCGATGGCAAAGCCACGGGCGTGGTCGCTGTTGAACTTTCCACGGGCGAATTGCATACCTTCCTTGCCAAGTCGGTTGTCTTTGCCACGGGCGGATATGGTCGCATCTTTGAAGTCACGTCCAATGCGTATGCGTATACTGGCGATGGTTGTTCGATCCTGCTCCGCAAGGGCATCCCGCTTGAGGATATGGAGTTTTTCCAATTCCATCCTACGGGTATTTATAAACTAGGAATTCTCATTACCGAAGGTGCACGTGGCGAAGGCGCGGTGTTGATCAATGGCAACGGCGAGCGCTTCATGCCGAAGTATGCGCCAACTGTCAAAGATTTGGCTTCACGCGATGTGGTCTCGCGCGCCATCCTCACCGAGATCAAAGAGGGACGCGGGGTCAATGGCAAGAATTATGTTTATTTGGATATTCGTCCTGAGACGGTGAATAAATTTGCCGCAGAGGATGGACGCACGAACCCCGACGGTTCTCCCTTAATTATTACTGGTGACACGGTCCTGACAAAGATTCCTGACATCGTGGATTTCTGTCGCGTCTACCTTGGAGTTGATCCTGTTACCCAAATGATGCCGATCCAGCCGACAGCGCATTACGCGATGGGCGGCATTCCCACGAATAAATTTGGTGAAGTGGTTGTGGATGATAAAGGCACGACCGTCCCGGGTTTGTTCGCGGCGGGCGAATGTGCGTGCGTATCTGTCCATGGCGCGAATCGACTTGGGACAAATTCACTGCTTGATATTGTTGTGTTCGGTAAGCATGCCGGGCTCAAAGCCGCGGAATACGCGAAGCAGGCTGAGTTTGGGAAACTGCCTCAGGACGCTGAAGCAGGCGCAAGGTCGCAGTTTGAGGCGTTGCGGAATGGGTCAGGAACAGAAAATGTGTACGACCTATCCAATGAGATGAAGAACGTCATGTTTTCAGAAGTCGGTATTTATCGCAACGGTTCAGCGATGGAAAGCGCCATCGATAAGGTTCTTGAATTAAAGGAAAGATACAAGCATATTAAAGTGAGCGATACAGGGAAGATCTTTAATACCGAATTGTTAAACGCCTGGGAATTCGGTAACATGCTGGATATCGCGGAAGTGGTTGCGATCAGCGCGCTGAACCGGACCGAGTCGCGCGGCGGTCATTCACGCGAAGACTATCCCGAGCGCGATGACGAGAACTGGTTGAAGCATACGTTGATCTCAAAGAAGAATGGGAAAGTTGAGATCAGCTACAAGCCCGTTGTGATCACGAAACATCAGCCCAAGGCTAGAGTTTATTAGAGGTGCCATATGGAAGTCACAGTCAAAATTTTCCGTTACAACCCTGAGAAGGATGAGCGCGGTCACTACGAAACTTATAAAATAGAAGCCGATGCGAACGACCGTGTGTTGGATGTGTTGGAACACATCAAAGGCAAAACAGACGGTTCGCTTTCGTTCCGCCGTTCGTGCGCGCATGGCGTGTGCGGCTCGGATGCGATGCGCATTAATGGACGCAACATGCTGGCGTGTAAAACGTTGGTGCGCGATGTGGGCGCGAATATCACCGTCGAGCCGTTGCTGGGCATGAAAGTTGCCAAAGATCTGATCGTGGATATGGATCCGTTCTTTGATAATTACAAGAAGATGCTGCCGTATCTGATCAACGATAGCCCACTGCCTGCGGATGGCAAGGAACGTTTGCAAAGTCCCGAGCAGCGTGCGCGTTTTGATGAATCGACCAAGTGTATTTTGTGCGCGGCGTGTACGACTTCGTGTCCGTCTTATTGGGCGAGTGACGAGTATTACGGTCCCGCCGCGATCGTGGCTGCACATCGCTTTATCTTTGACAGCCGCGACGAGGGCGCTTCTGAACGTCTGGAAGTTTTGAGTGACACGAACGGCACCGTGCGCTGCCACACGGCATATAACTGTACGAATGCCTGTCCGCGTGATATTCAGATCACGAAGGCGATCGGTGAAGTTAAACTGGCGATGGTGACGGGGAAGTTGGAATAAATTCAGAAATTAGAATTCAGAATTTAAGCCGTGTCCGCGAGGATGCGGCTTGTTTTATTTAATACAGGGTAAAATCGTTATGACTTAATAGTTTTAGGAGGCATGTCCACGACAAGAGAAATTGTAAAACGCAAACCAAATTTGGAACATGTGCCCGATATTCTTACTGGTAAACTCTTGCAGAATGGTGTTGCTGTGGAAAGCGTTGGATTGTCACATGACACAAATAATAGTCTTTCCCTTTTTGTCGAATTATTGATAAACAAAGAAAAAGTAAATGAAAATCTTGATAGATTGATTCTAAGCATAAGCAGAAATGCTTATGAATTTCTGAACTTTTATCCGCAAATTGAAACGTTGATAATCTATGCTACTGAAACGTCCAAAGAACAAAGATGGAGCACTTCTAAACGATTGAAAATTGGAAGTAAAGTAGTTTCAGATTGGTATATAGAAAACATTTCAGATGAGAAATATTTAAACCTTTTTGTTCCTGAAGACGACTGGTTGTTGCGCCAAGAGACCAGAGCAAGTAGCTGGAAATCCTTGATAGTTACAAAAGACAATAATTTAATTCATACAACTTATACAATTCACTTGAATCGTGTTCCTACATTACTAATGGGGAAGTTGTGGAATGACGAATTTACTTTAGATGCCGCTGATATTCACAGAGACGAAGATGGTGAAATAGTTCTTTATGCAGAATTTCCTGTTGATGAAAAGACCGAGGCGGAAAAGGATAAGAATATTTTGAGAATTGCCAAGTGTTCAATTGATTTTCTGTTGAACTTCCCAGAACTTAAACGATTATCGATTTGGACGCGACCTGAATATGAAGATATGGTTGCGATTAGCTCGTTTTGGTGGTCGCGAGAAAATTTAATTGAGTGGGGTCAAATTAAATTTACAGATAATCAGTTACTTGAGCTTCGCAAAAAATATAACCCCTAATAACCAACAATTTTTTGGAGGTCTACCATGAATGTCTTAAAGTTAGCCGCCTTCTCCCAAAATGGACAAGGTGGTAACCCCGCCGGTGTGGCGTTCTACGATGTGATGCCCAGCGATGAAGAGATGCTCCGCATCGCCAAAGAGGTGGGATATTCTGAAACCGCGTTTCTGGTGAAGCAAGCAGATAGCTGGCGGGTCCGTTATTTTGCGCCGGAGTTGGAAGTCCCGTTTTGCGGGCATGCGACCATTGCTTTGGGCGTGGCGTTGGGGGAAAGGTTTGGCGATGGTGAATATAAACTGGTTTTGAATAATAGCGCGATCACCGTGCGAGCAGAGAAATCGGAGCGTGGATATTCATCCACGTTGCAATCACCTGAGACTCATTCGGAAGATGCGCCGCAAGAATTTGTGGATGAGGTGTTGGCTGGGTTCCATTTGACACGTGATCAACTTGACCCGGTTTTCCCGATCCGTTTCGCATCGGGTGGGGCGAAGCATTTGATCCTTGTGGCGAAAGACCGCCAGACACTTACTGATATGCAGTATGACTTTGACAAAGTCCGCGTGCTGATGATGGATAAAAATCTCATCACCATCAGTTTGATTTGGCAGGCATCGGATGATGTGTTCCACTCTCGCAATGCGTTTGCATCCGGCGGAGTCTATGAAGATCCCGCCACGGGTGCGGCGGCTGCGGCTTTGGCTGGTTATCTGCGAGATATCGGTTGGAATGGGAAGAACGAGTTCACAATCATTCAGGGCGAAGATATGGGCGTGCCATCTCGTTTGGTGGTGAAGTTTGGTCCGCAAGTTGGGGAGAGTGTCGCTGTCAGCGGGGAGACAAGGTATATCGAAGCGTAGCAGGCTTGAGCTGGATGTGAAGCGGATGCAGTCTGTCGCATTTCATTGTTTCTGTCTATACCGCACTCGGTCACAAATTGCGCTATTTTTATAAGGTGGAAAGCGCAATTTGTGACCGTGGGTATTATATAATGTCGCAAATCCGATTTGTTCAGGAGGCGTTATGTTCAACTGGTTCAAGAAGGAACAACCCAAAGCCAAGCCCATCACGATCCGCGATACGTTGTTCGGTGATATATCGATTGAGCATTGGGCAAAGGATGAGAATGCGCATCT
>Ga0137459_1000778_pt1 | contig 10800 bp, 7 predicted proteins | sample EasRivERMGT700_2_FD_104908 | JGI IMG/M metagenome (GOLD analysis project Ga0137459, IMG submission 104908) | Soil microbial communities from meander-bound floodplain in the East River, Colorado, USA - East River MetaG ERMGT700_2 | ecosystem: Environmental > Terrestrial > Soil > Floodplain ... | reverse complement strand
CGTTGTTCTTGACGAAGCCGTCCATCTCCGAGAGGAACTGGCTGACCAGCTTCGACGAGGTCGCCTCGCGGGTGTACTGCCGCTTGCCGGCCAGCGCCTCGATCTCGTCGAAGAACATCACCGACGGGGTCGCCGTGCGCGCCTTCTCGAACAGCGCGTGGAGCTTGCGCTCGCTCTCGCCGATCCACATGTCGAGGACGTCCTCGATCGCGATGTTGAGGAACGTCGCCTTGCACTGGCCGGCGGTCGCGCGGGCGAGCAGGGTCTTGCCGCAGCCCGGCGGCCCGTACATGAGGATGCCGCCGCCCGGCTTCTTCTTGAACTTCGCGAACAGCGCCGGCTTCTGGAACGGCAGGATGATGCGCTTGTCGATCTGCGCCTTGATGTCGTCGAGCCCGCCGACGTCGGCGAACGCGACCTGCGGCTGGGTCGGGTGGAGCAGCCGATCGACCTCGCTCTGGTCGGTGTCGTCGTTGGACATCAGGCGCAGCCGCGGCCCGCCGATGTCGTGGACGCGGACCTGCGCCGCGAGCAGGGCACGCAGATCGCGATCCTCGAGCGTCGGGTTGGCGCGCACCGCCGCCTCGTACACCGCCAGCGCGCTCGCCTGATCGCCCTGGGCGTGCAGGGCGCGGGCGCGCACGAGCTGCAGCTCCGGATCGGGGCCGTCGGCGAACGCGAGCGCCCGCGCGGTCGCCCCGGCGCGGAGCAACACGCCGGCGACGAACGCGCGATCGGCGGCCGACACCGCCGCGGGCACCAGCGGCCCGGCGTACTCGGCGGCGCGCGCGTCGCCGGCGGCGTGGAGGCCGCGGATCACGGCGAGCCGCAGCGCGGTGTTGTCGGGGGTCGCGGCCAGCGCCTCGAGCAGCGACCGCAGGGTTGCCTCGTCCATCGGGGCGCGATGCTACCGCGGTTCGCGCGCGAAGCGGCGGTCGGGCGGCCCGATGACCCGGAGGACGAAGCCCATCGCGATGAGGCTGGCGACCGCCGCGGTGAGGTGCACCAGGTACATGCGATCGCTGGCCCACGGGCCGAGGTGCATGAAGTAGCGCTGGTAGGGAAGTGCCTGGCGGGCGCCGGGGACGTCGAAGCCGATCGGCAACCACAGCTTGGACCACGCGAGCGCGATCACGGCGAACGCGATCGCCCGCCCGCGCGTCCAGCGCTCCTCGGTGGCGGCGATCGTGATCGTGACCAGGAACGGCACGAGGTTGATCCATTGCCGCGACTCCGAGCCGGGGGCGAACGCGAGCGTCGCTGCGAGGGACAGGGTCGCCGCCGGCCCCCACCGCGCGGCCAGCTGCCCGATCCGCCGCCACGCCAGCAGCGCGACGACCACGATCGGCCCGAAGTAGACCACGTGGTGCACCAGGCCCCACAGCGGTCCACGCAGCGCCTCGAGGGCCTGGGCGCATACAAACTCGGCGTACGAGGGACCTTCGCCACGCACGCCGACGCTGCGGATCCACCACCACCGAAGCACGACGATCGCCGCGGCCGCGAGGGCGGCGCCCAGGAGGTGGCGAGGGCGGCGGCGACGCCAGCGCTCGCGCAGGTTCCAGAGCTCCGGCGGGACCACGAGCAGGTACATCCCCACGCCGAGCAGCAGCGCCAGCAAGGGCACCGTCAGGACCAGGAGGTCGTCGCGGACCCACGCGCCGAGCCTGGCGAACCCCGCCGCGGGCACCGGTGCGCGGTAGTACGCGAACGCGATCGCGAGGTAGGTCGCCGCCACGGCCACCCCCAGCGAGGCGGCGATCCACCGGGTGCGGCGTTGCCAGGCGCCCCCCACCGGGGCCACGGGGGTCTCGGACCGCGGCGCGAGCAGCAGGGCGAACGCCTGCGGGACCACGGACGGCCAGGTGAAGGCTCCGAGCAGCGCCGACAGCCAGACCGCGATCGGCCGCCGCGCGACGTAGCCCCAGGTCATGACCATCCCGAGGGCAAACGCCGATGGATCGGTGAGCGTCGGGTAGTAGAGCGCGTGGCGGGCACACGCGAACGACGCAAACAGCGCGACGAAGCCGGCCCACGTCGCGCTGCGGCGCCAGGCCAGCACGTGGCCGAGGTGCGCCCACAGCACCGCGGAGAGCATCAGCAGCAGGGAATCGAGCGCTTGAAACCCTGCGATCGCGTGCGGCGTGGTGCGTGCCTGCTGGCTGGCGCGGAGCGCGTAATGGATCACCGCCGACGGAAGGACCCGCTGGCTGTGGTAGCGCGTGACTCCCTCGAAGAAGACCTGGCCTCGGAAGTCCTGGGCCCAGCTCGTGTAGGCCAGGCCGTCCCATCCCCGGCCGCCGTTGACGGCGATGCGCTCGCCGGCGCCGATGGTGACGGCGCACAGCGCGAGGACGACGGTCGCCATCATGGCCGCGTCTCTCCGCCACGTCACGCGCACGCGCGAGACGGTAGCATGGCGGTCCGGGGCGACCCGCCGCGCACGGAAACCGCCGTGATGTTGTCCCGTTGAGACCCGCGGTGATGTTTGCGGGCCGATGTCGATCCGCCGATCCGCTCGGCGCCCCGCTCGGCATCCTCCAGCCGCCGGCGAAGTGATCGCGCGCGACTAGATCGACGCGGCGATCCGCTGCTTGGCCGCGAGGAAGTGCGCGTCGAGCTACTTGGCGCGCGCCTCGCCGAGCACGTGGCGGCGCGCTCGGCGGTGTCTACGCGCGTGCCTTCTTGTCGTCGCCGGGGTTCGACGGCGAGCTGCCGGTGCGGCTATTTGCGGTGGCGCCGGTCGTCCGGCCGTCCGAGCTCTGGACGCGGAGCTGGTTCTGCACCTCCTTCACGCCGGACAGCTGCTCGACGCAGTCCTCGGCGAGCCGCTTCATCTGGCGATCCTCGACGGTGCCGGACAGCGTGACCTCGCCGTCCTTGACCGTCACCTGGATGTGGGTGGCGTCGATGTAATCGTTGTCGGCGAGGGCCTCGTTCACGGTCTCGCGGATCCGCTCGTCGGACCGCTGCCAGCTCTGGGGCCCCTTGCCGCGGTGGCCGCCCCCGCGCATGCCGCGGTCGTCGCGCATGCCGCGGTCGTCACGCATGCCGCGGTCGTCGCGCATGCCGCGGTCGTCGCGCATGCCGCCGCCGTAGCCGCCGGCATAGCGGATCGAGCCGCCCCGATCCTGGTCGAAGCGCTGCGACTCGTTTGCGCCGCCGATCATGCCGCCCGTTCCCATCCGAGAGCTGCGATACCCGGTCTCGCGGACGCGATCGGAGCCATAGCCGCCCGGGCGATCGAAGCGGTACTCCGAGCGCTCGCTCCAGTCGCCTCCGCCGCGGCCCGAGAACCGATCGTCGAGCCCCATGCCCGAGCGGCCCCACGGGCGATCGTCGTAGCCATGGCCGCCCGCGGAACCGGCCTGATTGCGATTCTGATAGCCCTGCGAGTGATCCTCACCGGAGCGCCCGGCGCTGTAGCCGCTCTGGCCCTGTCCGTAGCTCTCGGTCGACTCGCGATCGCGGCCGGCGTTGCCGGTGTCGTGCTCGGAGTGGCTCGAGCGGTTACGGTCGCTCGCCCATCGATCGTCCTCGCGATCGCGTTCAGAGCGCTGCTGATCGTCGGTGGTCGGGCTCCAGCTCGCGCGATCTTCCTGGGAGGAGCGGTTGTGGTTTCCAGCGTGATGTTGATTCGGCATGGCGTGATTCCTTGATTGGGTGCCCCCCGCGATGCATCGCGTGTGCCTCTCGAGTGCTCCCAGGTGCTCCTTCGACACACGGGGTACTCCTGATCTCGCGACGCAAGAATGCGCGAGCGCCCTGGACCGCGTCGCGCGTGGGCGCGCGATTCCGGCGAGCGATGGAGGCGGGCGACCGCAGGCGCGCCGGGCCTGTGTGCCGCCACCGGCTCTCGCCCGAGAGGATCTCCTGGGCGGCGGAGCCAGCGTCCACGGCTCGCAAGAAGGTCGCCGGCAGGCATGGCATCGCGCGTCCACGCCAGGGCCGCGACGCGCGACTCGTTAGCTGCGTCGCCGGCGCTCGCTACCCGGCGGTGTCTTCGCCCATCGCGGCCTTGCACGTCTTCACATAGAGATCTCGGAACACGTTATCGGGATCCGTGATCGCCTTCACGGCATCGTAGTTGCGCTGGTTCCAGATCGACCAGAACTCTTCCGGGGAGTAGTAGTTGTGTGCGATCAGCGTCTTGACCCCGCCGAGCTCGCGCAGCTTGTCCTCGATCAGCCGGTGGACGTTGACGCGGCCGTGTTGCCGGAGCCCGTAGATCGCGAGGTCGAGGAACATGTGATCGGGTAGGTTCGCCCAGTAGTCGTCCTGCAGCCATGGGTAGTCGCGCACGCGCTTGTACGGCACGCACCACAGCGGGAAGTACCCGATCGCCTGCTGGTACCAGGTCATGAACGCCGGCACCTTCGAGACCGGGACGAACACGTCGAGCGTGACCGTCGGGCGCTTGGTCCGGAGCAGCCAGTGCAGCTTGTCACCGAGCCACAACCAGCGCGTCGAGCTCATCAGCCTGCCGAACAGCAGCCGGCCGATGAACGAGCTCGGGCGGACGTTCGTGACGCCGCGGTCGTAGCGAAAGAAGTAGTCGGCGGTGGCGAGGTAGTCTTCCGTGCGTTCCCGGGTGCTCCGGTAGTAGACCTTGAGCCAGTCGTAGCGGCTGGTGTACGGCGCCTCGTCGACAAAGCGGCCGGCCGCGAGCACATAGCAGCTCGGCGAGTGGATGATGCCATCCATGAAGTCGAGGTCGGCCGCGGCGGCGTGGCGCGCGATCGCCGCCTGGAAGTCCGCGAGCTCCGGATAGGTCTCGTACGAGATCTTGACGAAGCGCTTCGCGGGGACGAGCTCGAACACGAGCTTGGCGAGGATGCCGAGCGTGCCGAACGAGCCGTGCACCATCTCGAACACGTTCCGGTACGCGTTATCCGGCCGGCACACGAGCACGTCACCGGACGCGGTGATCACCTCGTACTCGAGGCACGTGTCATGGAAGCCGCCGCGCTTCCACGACATCGACTCGATCGAGCACCCCGAGACGGCGCCGCCGACCGTGATCGTCTTCAGCTCGGGGACCACGATGGGGACCAGCCCGTACGGCAGCGTGGCCGCGACCAGATCGACGAACGTCACGCCGGACTCCGCGATGCAGATCCGGCGCTCGGGATCGACGAGCAGGATCTCCGTGAGATCGCCGATATCGATCTTGGCGTCGTGGCGGCGCCGGTCGTTGCCCTTGGGCACCTGGTGCGACACCGACCGCTTGTGAAGCGAGACCGGGCGCTTGCCGTCGTGGTGCTTGAGCTGCTCGACGATGCACGCGACCTTGGCGTCGTGCGCGGGAAAGCTCGACCGTGAAGCGGAGGGTATGCGCGGCGCGCCGGCTGGGATGTCACGTGCTTCCACTCCCAGATCGTGTTGCATGGAAGGTCCTTCCTGGCGAGATACGCGGCGGGCCCGATCCGGGCACGGGGAACCGTAGGCCGAGCCTCGGCGCGCAGCGCGCCGGAGCACTGACGTGCCAGCACGCGCCGCCGCGCGTGGTGATGGCGGCGTCGCTTACTTGCCGCTTCGCTGCTTCCCGCCCCCCTTCCGCTTGTTCCCGGTCGCCCGGGCGATCGGGTCGGCGGGCTTGGTCGAGCGACCCTGCGTCTTCGAGCCCTGCTCGAGTTGCGAGGTCATGCGCTTCTGCTTGCTGGTGTAGCTCTGGCTTGATCCACGGGGCATGTTTGAATCTCCTGTCCTGGCCCGCTGCACGCCGTGTGCCTGGCGATCCGGCACGCCCATCGCGGAGCGCTCGCGCCGCACAGGACGCGCGGTATACGTGACATGATGCGTCGCGAAGCCTGCGTTCTCCCTCTGCGCGAGCGTCCGTGTCTGTGGACGATCGCGTGCCTGTAGCAACGAAGACGACCCATGCACGGTTCGATTCTGGTCATTGATGACGACCTCGACACGGCCATCCTCGTCCGGGATGCGCTGCGCAAGCGGGGGTTCGACGCGCGCGCGGCGTACTCGGCGGAGGACTGTCTCCAGGAGCTGCAGGCTCGGCCCGCCGATGTCGTGATCACGGACGTCCTCATGGCGAGCATCTCGGGCATCGAGCTCTGCCAGCGCGTGGCCGACGAGTATCCCGACACGCTGTCGATCGTCATCACCGGTGCGACCGGGCTCGAGACGGCGATCGCTGCGATCCGCGCGGGCGCGTACGACTACATCATCAAGCCGATCAAGGTCGACGTGCTCGCGCTCGCGGTCGCGCGGGCGCTCGAGCACCTCTCGCTCAAGCGCGAGCTGAAGCGCCTGCGTTCGGTCGCCACCAAGGACTTCCCGCGCCACGGGATCGCCGGCGCGAGCCCCGCGATCCGCGCGACGATCGAGATGATCGAGCGCGTCGCGGAGAACGACGCCACGGTGCTCATCACGGGGGAATCGGGGACGGGCAAGGAGCTGGTCGCGCGGGCGCTCCACGACCAGTCACCTCGGCGGCACGCGCCGTTCGTCGCGATCAACTGTGCGGCGATGCCGGCGCCGCTGCTCGAGAGCGAGCTGTTCGGCCACGTCCGGGGCGCGTTCACCGATGCCAAGCAGGCTCGCCAGGGCCTGTTCGTCCAGGCCGGCGCGGGGACGATCTTCCTCGACGAGATCGGCGAGATGCCGATCGAGATGCAGGTCAAGCTCCTGCGCGTGCTCCAGGAGCGCCGGGTCAGGCCGGTCGGCGGCGATGCCGAGCTCCCGATCCGGGCCCGCGTCGTCGCGGCGACCAACCGCGACCTCGAGCTCGAGATCGAGGACAAGCGCTTCCGCGAGGATCTGTACTACCGGATCGCTGTGGTCCCCATCGCCGTGCCGCCGCTGCGCGCGCGCAGCAGCGACATCCTCTTGCTCGCACAGTACTTCCTCAAGCGGATCGCCACCCACATCAAGAAGCCCGTCGAGGGCATCTCCGAGGCGGCGGCCCGCAAGCTGCTCGACTACGACTGGCCGGGCAACGTCCGCGAGTTGGAGAACTGCATGGAGCGCGCGGTGGCGCTCTGCCGGCTCGACGAGATCACGATCGACGATCTGCCGGCGACGCTCAGCGAGCACACCACGTCGACGATGGTGATCGCCAGCGCGTCGCCGCTGGAGCTGATCACCATCGAGGAGATGACGCGGCGCTACGTGCGCCAGGTCATGGCCGCCTCGGGCGGCAACAAGACACACGCCGCGCGGATCCTCGGGATCGATCGCCGGTCGCTGTATCGCCGGCTCGAGGAGTCGCGGGCCAGCAGCGAGCCGCCAGCCGTGCCGGGTGACCCGGATAACCCGGATAAGCGATGACCTCGCGCGTCGCGGGCCTGGGGCCTGCGCGCGCTCATGGCGCCGCGGCAACCGTGGTCGATTGCCTGCCATCGATCTCGGCTGCGGTCACCGGCGAATTCCACAGCACGGCCGTCCCGCGAACGAGGGAATGCCGGATCAGCGCCGACAGCGATTCCTCCGTCGTCCAGATCGTGACGCGGCGGTCCTGGTTGGGCGTGGCGCGGTGGACGTCGTCCTCGCCGTAGACGCTGCGGTAGATCCGATCGGCGGGCACGCCCAGCGCGATCAGCTTCGCCTGGACGCGGGCGGCGCGGCGCGACGACAAGCCGATGTTGTAGACGTCGCTGCCGGTCGTATCGGTGTGGCCATCGATCACGATCTTGGCGTACGGGTGCCGTGCCGACCACTCGACCAGCCCGGCGAGCTGGCGCCACGCGCCGTCGGGGAGTCGCGCCGAGTCGAACGCGAAGAACACCTCGGCCGCGGGCCGGGTGCCCGGCGGCTGATCTGCCAGCGCGGCAGAAGACGACAGAAGCGCAGCGCACGTGAAAGCGAGATTACGTAAGATATGCATGACGAACCTCCTCCGGCTCACGCGGAGCCGGTGAGCGAGTCGCCGAAACGGCGACCGGCTGGCAACGGATTCATGAGCAGCTTCCGTGCCGGTGTGAATACCCCCGCGCGGCAGGCGCTCAGCGGCGACGCCTGGCGAACGAGACACCCCGGGCTCGCCTCGATGCGCCCATGTGGGCGGATGCGCTCGCTGGCAGCGAGCCAGCGAAGTCGATCACGGTCGAGGACGTGCGGCTTCGACAAGCAGCGCGCGCACTTCGACCCCACTCGGCGGGTTGCATCGATCACACGTGGGCACGATGCGCGGCGCGTTAGCTGTCGATCGTACTATCTTGCCCCATGATCCAGCGGGCCTTCCTCGCCGCCGTGGCCTCGCTCTCCGTCGCGCTTGCCGTTGCCGCGTGCGCTGCGCCCGCGATCGGAGACAGCCACGATGCGGCGGATGCCCGGCCGCCGATCGACGGCAGCTGCGCGCCCCAGTCCGTCACCGCACCGGTGGTCACGTGGATTCCGCCTCACGCGCTCCACAGCAATGTCTGCACTCCGCAGGATGCCGCGGCGATCGTCAGCTGCTTCGTCCCACGCGCGCAGATGGTGGTTCGATGAGGACGGCGGCGTGACGCATGGGCATGCGCCTGGCGGCGAGACTCCGGCGGTATCGCCGGTACCGCCGGAGCGGGCGGGCTTGATCGACTTCACGCTCGAGCGGCAACGGCACCGCCGGTTCGTCGGGCGCGACGACGTGCTGGCGCAGCTCGACCAGTGGCTGCTCGGGCCGGGCGAGGCCGGCTGGGTGGTGGTCACCGGCGGTCCGGGGATGGGCAAGAGCGCGATCCTGTCGGCGTGGCTGGCGCGGCGCGAGGCTGCCGGCGGCGTGGTGGCGCATCACTTCGTCCGCCGTCAGGTCGCGAACTGGGACCAGCCCGAGGTGATTGCCGCATCGCTGGCGGCGCAGATCGAAGCGATGATTCCCGAGCTGCGCGACCCGGAGGCGAAGCCCGAGGGGCGGCTGATCGAGCTGCTCGGCCGGGTGTCGAAGCGGCTCGGCCGGGCGGGGGACCTGGTGGTGCTGGTCGACGGCCTCGACGAGACCCGCGCGGAGCCCGGCGACAACCCGCTGCCGCGCTTCCTGCCGCATTCGGTGCCGGACGGCATCCGGCTGCTGTGCGCGATGCGACCGACCTACCCGCACCTGAGCTGGATCGAGGCACGAAGCCCGGCTCGGCGGATCGATCTCGATGACAGCTGGTGGGCGGCGTCGAACGAGACGGTGGTGCGCGGGTTCTGGGAGGCTGTCGCAGCCGAGTACGAGCCACCATTGCCAGCCGAGACGATCGCCGCCGCGATCGACCGCGCGGACGGCAACGTGCTGTACGCGGCGATGCTCCACGATGCGCTGCGCGGCTTGCCTGCTGCGGAGCGCCGCGTCGATCGGATCCCGCGTGGGCTCAAGGGGCTGATCGGCGAGATCTGGGACCGGGTGGCGTCGCACAAGAGCGTGCGTGTGGGGCTGGGGCTCTTGTGCGTGGCGCAGGAGGCGCTGTCGCTCGATGTGATCGCCGACCTCGCCGGGTGGGGCCCCGATGATTACGAGGAGCGAAAGCGCTTCGTGCGGGAGGCGCGGCAGCTGCTCCTCGAGGAGCCGGAGTCATGGGCCGGCGTCGCGGCGTATCGCCCTCGTCATGACTGGGTACGCGAGTTCATCGCCGACGAACTTGGTGTTCCGACCATGCGCACCCATCACGCGACGCTGTCGCGCAAGCTGGCGACCTGGCCGGCTCCTGTAGACGCGACGTCGCGGCGGTACGCGCTGCGCCACGCGCTGGTCCACCGCGTCGAAGCGGGCGAGTGGGCGGATGCCTGGCATGTCGCCGCGGACACGAGCTTTCTCGAGGCGAAGTGTCGCGAGCTGGGCGCGCATGAAGCCGAGGCCGACGTGGCATGGGCGGCTGATCGCTGCCGCGCGAGCGGCGATGAAGCGCTCCACGGGCGCTTCGTCGATCTGGCCCGGGCGCTCGGTCGCGAATCGCACTGGCTGCGCACCGCACCGGAGGCGGTGGCGGCGCTCGTGTGGAATCGGCTGCGACTATCGGGGTGGAGCACGGACGACCTCGATCGACACCTTGGGGTTGCGGCGGAGGCGAGCTTCGTCCGGGTGCGGCATGTGGCAACGCGCGAGAGCCCTGCGCTCGTGCGCGACCTCGTCGGCCATTGGAGTTATGTGCTTGGATGCGCCGTGACGGCGGATGGCCGACGCGTGGTCTCGGCGTCGGATGACCACACGCTCAAGGTGTGGGACCTCGCGACGGGGCGCGCGCTCGCCACGCTGGAAGGCCACACCGCCAGTGTGCGCAGGTGCGCGGTGACCCCGGACGGCCTGCGCGTGGTCTCGGCGTCGAATGACCACACGCTCAAGGTATGGAACCTCGCGACAGGACGCGCGCTCGCCACCCTGGAAGGCCACGCCGACTGGGTGTCCGGCTGCGCGGTGACCCCGGACGGCCAGTGCGTGGTCTCGGCGTCGCTAGACAAAACGCTCAAGGTCTGGGACCTCGCGACGGGCCGCGCGCTCGCCACGCTGGAAGGCCACGCCGACTGGGTGACCGGCTGCGCGGTGACCCCGGACGGCCAGTGCGTGGTCTCGGCGTCGGGAGACAAAACGCTCAAGGTCTGGGACCTCGCGACGGGGCGCGCGCTCGCCACCCTGCAAGGCCATGCCTCCTGGGTGCTCGGGTGCGCGGTGACCGCGAACGGCCAGCGCGTGGTCTCGGTGTCGGAGGACAAAACGCTCAAGGTGTGGGACCTCGCCACGGGGCGCGTACTCGCCACGCTGGAAGGCCACGTCGACAGTGTGAACGGGTGCGCGGTTACTGCGGACGGCCAGTGCGTGGTCTCGGCCTCGGCTGACCAAACGCTCAAGGTGTGGGACCTCGCGACGAGGCGCGCGCTCGCCACCCT